>VFQP010002964.1_pt1 | contig 18057 bp, 13 predicted proteins | sample 3512351 | NCBI WGS metagenome assembly VFQP01 (sample SAMN10412372, study PRJNA504923) | tailings metagenome | isolation source: Relicate 1 Philex TSF1 revegetated site | place: Philippines: Tuba, Benguet | collected 2017-08-29
AGAGCACCACCAGGTAGGCCACTGCCAGCGGCACCCGGAACGCGTGCGAGCCGAATGCGAACACACCCACCGCAGCAGCCACCAGCGTGGCGGCAATGCCCACGCGGTAGATATTGCGGTCGATCTTGTTGAAACCCTTGTCGCGGATCACGGCCAGCACCAGCGCGCCCACCGCGCCCATGGCGCCGGATTCGGTCGGGGTGGCAATGCCGAGCATGATCGTGCCAAGCACCAGGAAGATCAGTACCGCGCATGGGACGATACCGCGCAGGCATTTGGCCCACAGTTGCCAGCCTCGCAACGTGCGCGCTTCGGCCGGCACCGGCGGCAGCCAGTCGGGCTTGATGCGGGTCAGCACGAACGTATAGAGCGCGAACAGCGCGATCTGAACCAGCGACGGGCCCCAGGCGCCCAGGTACATGCTGCCCACGTCGGCGCTGCCGGCCGGCGTCTTGAGCTGGTCGGCCAGCACCACCAGCACCAGCGAGGGCGGCACCAGCTGCGTGATGGTGCCCGATGCGGCCAGTACGCCCGTGGCGTACTTCATGTTGTAGCGGTAGCGCATCATCACGGGCAGCGAGATCATCGCCATGGCGATCACCTGCGCGGCTACCGTGCCGGTGATCGCGCCCAGGATAAAGCCGACGATGATCACCGAATAGCCAAGCCCGCCGCGCACCGGGCCGAACAACTGGCCCATCGAATCGAGCATGTCTTCCGCGAGCCCGCATTTCTCGAGGATCGCACCCATGAAGGTGAAGAACGGGATCGCCAGCAGCAGCTCGTTGGCCAGCACGCTACCGAATACGCGCGTGGGCACGGCTTGCAGGAACTGCAGCGGGAAGTAGCCCCATTCGATGGCCAGGAAGCCAAATGCGAGGCCCACCGCGGACAGCGAGAATGCGACCGGGAACCCGATCAGCATGAATACCACCAGGCCGCCAAACATCAGCGGCGGCATATATTCCAACGGAATCATTATTGCACCGGCCTTTCGTATTTCGATTCGATGCGCACCAGCCCCTTGAGGGCCGCGAAGCGCTTGATCAGTTCGGAAATGCCCTGCAGCGTGAGCAGGGCAAAGCCGAGCGGCACCACGAGCTTGATCGGATACCGGGGCAGGCCGCCCGAGTTGCCCGACTGCTCAAGAATGCGCCACGAAGGCAGGAACAATGAGTCCCACGACAGCCACGTGAACAGGATCGTGGACGGCAGCAGGAAAAAGAGGATGCCGAAGATGTCGATCCAGTGCTGCGCGCGTTCGGACACGTTGCCGTAGATCAGGTCCACGCGCACGTGTTCGTTGCGCTGGAACGTGTACGACGCGCCAAACATCACGGCAACGGCAAACATGTACCACTGCAGTTCCAGCGGCCAGTTATCGCTCAAGTTGAAGCCGTACCGCAGCAGGGCGTTTCCTGCGCTGATCAGGCACGACAGCAGGATCATGATGTTTGCAAGCCTGCCCGTGTGCTGATTCAACCTGTCGATCTGCCGTGACAGACCAAGCAAGTAATTCATGGGTTGTCTCCCCCGTTTTATGCGCCGTAAGTGTATCTGTAACAATTTTTAAGGGCGCTAGGGGATTCTCCTAGAGGAGGGCGTCTGGCCAATAAAAAAGCCGCCGGGCAATAACCCAGCGGCTTTTTTACGACAAAGACTTACGCGAAACTTACAGCGAAATCACAGTGCCTTGCGTGCGGCGGCGATGGCTGCCCGCACCTGCTTCGGGGCGGTACCGCCAATATGGTCGCGCGAGGCAACCGAGCCTTCGAGCGTCAGCACGCCGTGCACGTCATCACCGATCAGCGACGCCTGGTCGCCCAGGCCCGAGACTTCGCGCAGTTGCTCCACGGTCAGGTCGGCCAGGTCGCACTGGCGGTCGTCGCAGGCACGCACCGCATGGGCCACGGCTTCGTGGGCATCACGGAACGGCAGGCCTTGCTTGACCAGGTAGTCGGCCAGGTCGGTGGCGGTGGCGTAGCCCTGCAGCGCGGCGGCACGCATTGCGTCAGGCTTGACGCTGATGCCCGGCACCATGTCGGCGAAGATGCGCAGCGTATCGACAATGGTGTCCACTGTGTCGAACAGCGGTTCCTTGTCTTCCTGGTTGTCCTTGTTGTAGGCCAGCGGCTGGCCCTTCATCAGTACCAGCAGGCCGTTCAGGTGGCCATACACGCGGCCGGTCTTGCCACGTGCCAGTTCCGGGACGTCCGGGTTCTTCTTCTGCGGCATGATCGAGCTGCCCGTGCAGAAACGGTCGGCGATGTCGATGAAGCCGACGCGCGGGCTCATCCAGATCACCAGTTCTTCACTGAAGCGCGAGATATGGGTCATCACCAGCGACGCGGCGGCCACGAATTCGATCGCGAAATCGCGGTCGGATACGGCGTCCAGCGAGTTGCGGCACACACCGTCGAAGCCCAGTTGCGCGGCCACGAACTCGCGGTCGATCGGGTAGCTCGTGCCGGCCAGCGCAGCGGCGCCCAGCGGCAGGCGGTTCACGCGGCGGCGGCAGTCGGCCATGCGCTCGGCATCGCGCGTGAACATTTCCACGTAAGCCATCAGGTGGTGGCCGAACGTCACCGGCTGTGCCACCTGCAGGTGCGTAAAGCCCGGCAGGATCGTATCGGCGTTCTGGTCGGCCAGGTCCAGCAGCGCGCGGCGCAGGTCGCCCAGCAGGCCAATGATGTTGTCGATTTCGCTGCGCAGCCACAGGCGGATGTCGGTGGCCACCTGGTCGTTACGCGAGCGGCCCGTGTGCAGGCGCTTGCCGGCGGCACCGACCAGCGCGGTCAGGCGCGCTTCGATATTGAGGTGGACGTCTTCCAGATCGAGCTTCCACTCGAACGTGCCGGCTTCGATTTCACCGCGGATCTGCGTCATGCCACGCTCGATCTCGGCGCGGTCGGCGTCGGCGATGATGCCCTGCTTTGCCAGCATGGCCGCATGGGCCAGCGAGCCCTGGATGTCGAACAGCGCCAGGCGCTTGTCGAAGTTGACCGACGCGGTGTAACGCTTCACCAGATCGGACATCGGTTCGGAGAAGCGGGCGGACCAGGCTTCGCCTTTCTTGGCAAGTTGGGAGGTCATGACAGGGGCAGGGCGGAAAATCGGAAACGGCGATTATATCGCCTGAAGGCGGTGTCAATTACCACAAGACGGTTCCCCTCTCCCGCACGCGGGAGAGGGGCCAGGGAGAGGGCCGGCCTCTCAAGGTGCGATTACGGCAATTTGAGCCACTATGCCCTCTCCCCCGACCCCTCTCCCGCAGGCGGGAGAGGGGAGAGAACAGTCGCTTAGATCACAATCAACCGCTATTACGAAGCCCAGCCGCCACGCCGTTGATAGTCAAGTGGATCCCGCGTCGCACGCGGACATCGTCGGCATCCTTGCCGGCGCGGTAGCGCTTGAGCAGTTCCACCTGCAAGTGGTTCAGCGGGTCCAGGTACGCAAAGCGGTTCTTGATCGAGCGTGCCAGCAGCGGGTTTTCGGCCAGGCGTTCCGCGCGGCCCGTGATCAGGCTCAGCATGTCGCAGGTCAGGTGCCATTCGGCGCTGATGCGCGAAAACACGGTCTTGCGCAGCGCCGCATCGTCGCACAGCCCCGCGTAGCGCGAGGCTACGGCCAGGTCGGTCTTGGCCAGCACCATGTCCATGTTCGACATCAGCGTGCGGAAGAACGGCCAGGTCTTGACCATGCGCTTGAGCGTGGCGATCGTCGCCTTGCGTGCCTTTTCGTCCGGTGCTTCGTCCAACAGCGCCTGCACCGCACTGCCAAAGCCGAACCAGCCCGGCAGCAGCAGACGGCACTGGCCCCATGAGAAGCCCCACGGAATCGCGCGCAGGTCCTCGATCTTGCGGTTCTTCTTGTCCATCAGCTTGCGCGAGGCCGGACGCGAACCGAGGTTCAGGTCGGCGATCTCGGTGATCGGCGTGGTCGCGAAGAAATAGTCCTTGAAGCCCGCGGTCTCATAGACCAGGTGCCGGTAGGCGCGGAACGCGCGATCCGACAACTGCTGCATCACGCCTTCGAACGCGGCCAGCCCGGCCGGCGCATTTTGCGTGGGCAGCAGCGAGGCCTCCAGCGTGGCCGCGATCACCGTTTCCAGGTTACGCCGGCCGATCTCGGAGTTGGCGAACTTGCTGTTGATGATCTCGCCCTGCTCGGTCAGACGGATCTGCCCGTTCACGGTACCCGGCGGCTGCGACAGGATGGCGTCGTAGGTCGGGCCACCGCCGCGGCCCACGGTGCCACCGCGGCCGTGGAACAGGCGCAGCTTCACGCGGCGCTCCTCGAACAGCTTCACGAGCGCCAGTTCGGCCTTGTAGAGCTCCCAGTTCGACGTCAGGAAGCCGCCGTCCTTGTTCGAATCGGAATAGCCGAGCATCACTTCCTGCTCTACGCCATGGTGCTTGATCACCGAATCGAAGCCGGGCAGGTCCAGCAGCGATTCCATGATGCCGGCCGCGTTGCGCAAGTCCTCGATGGTCTCGAACAGCGGAATGACCATCAACTCCATGCGGGCCGGATCGCTCTTGCTGCCCAGCGTGCCACGCAGCATGCCGGCTTCCTTCTGCAACAGCATCACTTCGATCAGGTCGGACAACGACTCGGTGTGCGAGATGATGTAGTTGCGGGCCACGCGGTTGCCATAGCGTGCGCGCAGCTCGCGTGCCATGTTGAAGATGGCCAGCTCGTTGCGCGTCTGCTCGGAATAGTCGTGCCACGGCAGTGACAACAGGCGCGGCTGGCGCAACTCGCCCAGCAGCAGTTCGAGCTTGCGCTCTTCAGTCAGCGCGGCGTAGTTGGCCTCGATGCCGGCGGCCTTGAACAGCTCGGTGACCACCGCCTCGTGCACGTCAGACACCTGGCGCATGTCCACCGACGCCAGATGGAAGCCGAAGATCGCAATGGCACGGACCAGCGCGTCGATGCGCCCACGCGCCAACGCTTCGCCATGGTGCGAGCGCAGCGAATCGAGCACGATCTGTACGTCGGCCGCAAAGGCTTCGGCGTTGTCATACGGGGCAACATCGGCCACCGGATGGCGCTGGGCCACGTGGCCGGTCAGGCTTGCCGAGGTGGCGGCCAGGCGCGCGTAGATGCCGATCAGCGCGCGGCGGTAAGGCTCGTCGGCACGGTGGTCGGAATGGTCGGGCGACGCTTCGGCAAGCGCCAGCAGTTCGGGGCTGGCATCGACCATCAGCGACGACAGCGGCAGCTCGGCGCCCAACGCATGGACCTCGTCGAGGTACCACTGCATGATCAGCGTGGACTGCTGCTGCGCGGCGTGTTCGAGCGTTTCGGCGGTCACGTTCGGATTGCCGTCGCGGTCGCCGCCGATCCACGAACCCATCTGCAGGAACGGCGCCAGCGGTGCCGGCGTGGTGCCGGCCTTGCTCTTGCGCGGGAAGACTTCGGCAATGTCTTCTTCCATATCGGCCATCAAGCGCGGAATGCCGTGCAGGAACGTGGTGCGGTAATACGAGAGCGCGTTCTCGATTTCGTCGACCACCATCAGGCGCGTATTGCGCAGCATGCGGGTCTGCCACAGCGTGGTCACGCGGGCGCGCAGTTGCGCGGTGTTGTGGTCACGTTCGCGCGCGGTCATCGGCAGGTCGCGCTCGGCCAGCAGGCGCGCGATTTCGCGCTCGGCGTCCAGGATCGACTTGCGCTGGACTTCGGTCGGGTGCGCGGTCAGCACCGGCATGATCAACGCGTTGTCCAGGAAATCGCGCAACTGCCTGCCGGTCACGCCAGCGGCGTCGATGGCCTGCAGCGCGCGCGCCATGCTGCCCGGCTGCGGCGGCGAGCCAGCCAGCGCATGCACGCGGCGGCGCCGGTTATGGTGCTGGTCCTCGGCAATATTGGCCAGGTGCGAGAAGTAGCTGAAGGCCCGCACCACGGAATTGGTCTGGTCGCGCGACAGCCGTTTCAGCAGGCGGTCGAGTTCGGTGCCGGCGGCACGGTCGTTTTCGCGGCGGAAGCGCACGGCGGTCTGGCGGATGGTTTCCACCAGTTCGAAGGCGGCGTCGCCTTCCTGCTCGCGCACGCAGTCGCCCAGCAGGCGGCCCAGGAAGCGGATGTCGTCACGCAGCGGCAGGTCCTTGTCTGCCGCGCGGCGCGGCGGCGTGGCAGGGGCAGCGGTATTGCCGTCGGGCGTCACCACGGCCAGCTTGGGCTTGCCGGTGGCCTTGGCGTTGCGTGCGGGGGTGTTCGTGGACTTCGGGTTGGCGCCGTTGGCGTCATGCTGGCCTGAGGCTGGCGTAACTGACTTGCGGCCGGTGGAACGTGGACGGCCGGTGGGGCGCGCAGCAGGCTGCGTCATCAACTATCTCCTCGTATTTCGTTATCTATCTATGTATCGAACACCAGACAGGTAAAGCCGACGGCCCTGGGTTCGACCGGCATCAAGCGCTTGCCGGAAAGGCGGCTCTGGATCTGGTGAAACGGCCAGTTTGACGCCTGAATCCAAAAGGGTGCGTGCTAACATGCGCGCATGCAAGCACCCGCCCAACCATTGTCTTCATCCGCTGCAGTATCGCGCAGCCTGCCAGCCAAGCTCGTCATCGCTTCGCGCGAAAGTCGGCTGGCGCTGTGGCAGGCTGAACATGTGCGTGCTGCGTTGCAACAATACTATCCCCTGTGCGATGTGTCCATTCTCGGCATGACGACAAGGGGTGATCAAATTCTCGACAAGACATTGTCCAAGGTAGGTGGCAAGGGCCTGTTCGTGAAGGAGCTCGAGGTTGCCATGGCAGAGGGCCGTGCCGACCTGGCCGTGCATTCGCTCAAGGATGTGCCGATGGAGCTGCCCGAAGGGTTTGCGCTGACCGCGGTGATGGAACGTGAGGACCCACGCGATGCGCTGGTCTCGGCGCAATTCGCGTCGCTCGACGCCATGCCGCCCGGCACGGTGGTGGGCACTTCGAGCCTGCGCCGCGAGGCCGCGCTGCGCAGCCGCTATCCGCATCTCGTGATCAAGCCGCTGCGCGGCAATCTGGATACCCGCCTGGGCAAGCTCGACCGCGGCGAATATGGCGCGATCATCCTCGCGGCCGCCGGTCTGAAGCGGCTGGGCCTGGGCGACCGTATCCGCGCACTGATCGAACCGGAAAGTTCGTTGCCTGCCGCGGGGCAGGGCGCACTGGGGATCGAGATCCGTGCGGATCGTCCCGAACTGGCCGAATGGCTGGCGCCGCTCAATCACCAGCCGACGCTGCTGGCGGTATCGGCCGAGCGCGCGGTGTCGCGCCGCCTGGGCGGCTCCTGCCAGGTGCCGCTGGCCGCTCACGCGCGCTGGCATGGCGCCACGCTTCAGCTCGACGCATTTGTCGGCATGCCGGATGGCACGCGCAATGTGCGCGCCCATGCCACCGCCGCCCAGGTGGATTCGGTGCATGCGGCCGAGCAGCTTGGCGCCGCCGTGGCTGGCGACCTGCTGGGCCAGGGGGCCGATGCCGTGCTGGCCGCGCTGTCCACGGCCGGACCTGCCTGAGGAAACCCGATGCCCCGCCCGACCGTCGTAGTGACGCGACCCGCCGGGCAGTCCCGGCAACTGACCGAGGCGTTGCAAGCGGCCGGTCTCGATGTGCTGGGCTTCCCGCTGCTGGCCATCGGTCCTGCCGCCGACGATACACCGCTACGCACCGCACTGGGCCGGCTGGCCGACTATGCGCTGGTGGTGTTCGTGAGCCCGAATGCCGTGTCGTTCGCGCTCGATGCACTGGCGCAGGTCCAGAACACCGCGGGTGCCGCGCAATGGCCGGCAGGCGTGCCGGTTGCCGTGGTGGGCCCGTCGAGCGTGGTGGCGCTGGCCGAGCGCGGCATTGCGGCGCCCACCCACCGGGTCATCGCACCGGCCGGCGCCCAGGCGGACACTGAAACGCCGGGCGAAACCCCGCGCTTCGACTCCGAGGCGCTCTGGTCCGAACTCGATACCGCGCCCGCCGCGTTTGCAGGCCGCAGCGTGCTGATCATCCGCGGCAATGGCGGGCGTGACTGGCTGGGCGACCGCCTGCGCGAGGCCGGTGCAACCGTGGACGCCGTCGAGGCGTACAGCCGGACGCTGCCGGAGCCGACCACCATGCAATGGCAGGCTGTGCGCGATAGCCTCAAGGCCGGGGCGCCGCCTTATGCATGGCTGCTGACCAGTTCCGAGGCGGTGCGCAACCTTGATGCATTGGCGCGGTTGCACCTGTCGCCTCAGGAACACGAGCGCCTGAAGCAGATGCAGTGCATTGCGCCGCATGCGAGAATTGCCGCGCAGGCTCAGGCACTGGGCTTTGCGCACGTACTGCCCGCCGCGCCCGGCGATGCCGGCCTGCTGGCTGCGTGCACACAATGGGGCAATGCCCATGCGGGACCCGCGGCGCCAATTGCGGCGCCGATTGCGGTGCCCGTAGCCGCGCCAGCCCTCAAGACAGTGCCCGAGGCACCGATACCTGCCAATGCGGAGCCGGCGCCAGCGCCGGCTGCCATGGAATCAACAGGATCCTCCGGATCCACGACAACGAAGGTCGAACGCGTGACGCCAGACACCACGTCCCCCTCGTCGAGCAGTGCCGCATCACCCGGTGCTGGCGGCACCAACTTCACCATGCACGCTCCCGCGATGCAGCCGGACAACCGCCGCAACATGGCGGTCTGGTGGCTGGTTGCCGTCATCGTGCTGCTGGCCATTGCCGGTGGTTTCTTCTGGCTGCAGATGCGCGTGGAACACCTGACCCAGGAACTGGCCCGGCGCCAGCAGAGCAATGACGCCCTGGTGCAGGAAACGCGCGTGCTTTCTAAGAACGCCCAGGACACGGTCAAGGAATTGCAGAGCAAGGTCGGTGCGCTCGACGGGCAGGTGGTGGAAGCCCGCGACAAGCAGGCCGCGCTGGAACAGGTCTACCAGGACCTGATGCGCAACCGCGATGACTGGGAAATTGCCGAGATCCAGCAACTGCTGACCAACGCCGGCCAGCAGTTGCAGCTGACCGGCAATGTGCAGGTGGCGCTGGCTGCGCTGCAAAGCGCCGATGCGCGCCTGGCGCGTGCCGACAAGCCTCAGTACAACCAGTTGCGCCGTGCGCTGGCACGCGACATCGCCCGCATGAAGGCCGTGCCGGACACCGACCTGACCGGCGCGGCGATCAAGCTCGACGAATCGATCAACCAGATCGACGCGCTGCCGTTGCTGTCCGGCGAGCGCATGCTGGACCGCGCGCCAGGCGAGGCCGACAAGCCGGCCCAACCCGGTGCCAAGGGTGCCGCGGCGTCCGCCGCCGCTGCCCCCACTGGGAACGTGGTGACACGCGTATGGGACTACGTGCTTGGCGAACTGGGCCAGGTGATCCGCGTGCGCAAGGTGGAAGACACCAACGCGCTGCTGTTGTCCGGCGACCAGGGCTGGTTCCTGCGCGAGAACGTCAAGCTGCGCCTGCTCAACGCGCGCCTGGCGCTGCTGTCGCGTAACGAGCCGGTGTTCCGCAACGATCTGGCTGCCGCCCAGGCGATGATCGGGCGCTATTTCGATACGCGTTCGCGCCGCGTGCAGGGCGTGCTGACCCTGCTCAAGCAGGCCCAGGCCAGCGCGGTCAGCGTATCGCTGCCGACCATGGCGGAAAGTCTTGGCGCGCTGCGTGCCCTGAAGAAGGAGTAGCCGAATGCGACTGCTTTTCTGGGTAGCCGTACTGTTTGGCGGCGCGGTCGGGCTGGCGCTGTTCACGCAGTTCAACCATAGCAATGTGGTGCTGTTCTATCCGCCATACCGGGTGGAGATGTCGCTGAACCTGGCGCTGGCGCTGCTGTTGCTGATCTTCTTCGTGGTCTGGACCATCATGTCCACGGTGCGCCATCTGGGCGACATGCCACGCCGCGCCGCGGCGTATCGCGAGCGCAGCCGCATGAGCAAGGCGCAGGCCGCGCTGCGCGAATCGGTCGAGAACCTGTTTGCCGGACGTTTCGCCCGCGCGGAACGCGCTGCCAAAGAGGCCCAGGCCTGGCCCGAGCAGGCCCAGACCGCCGCACTGGTGGGTGCGCGTGCCGCGCACCGGATGCAGGAATCCGAGCGCCGCGATGCATGGATGGCGCAGGTCACGGACCCCGAACGCGAGCAGGCCCGGCTCGTGTCGATGGCCGAACTGCTGGTCGATGCGCGCGATCCCGAAGGCGCGCTCGAAACCATCGCCCAGTTGCAGGAAAAAGGCGGCCGCCAGATTCATGTGCAACGGATTGCATTGCGTGCGCACCAGCATCTGAAGAACTGGACCGAGGTGTTGCGCCTGGCGCGCTCGCTGGAAAAGCGCAATGCATTGCATCCGGTGCTGGCCTTGCGGCTCAAGCAGATGGCCGTGGAGGCCATGCTCGAGGAGCGTCGCCACGACGCCGAATCGCTCTACCACTTCTGGCGCTCGCTGTCGGCCGATGAACGCCACGCGGTACGCATCGCCGAGCAGGCCGCGCGTTATTTCTCGGCGCTGAACCGCCAGAACGAAGCCCGCCGCATCATCGAGGAAGCGCTCAAGGTCAACTGGGACAGCCGGCTGGTGCAACGCTATGCCGATTGCGCGGAACCGGGCAAGGCCCTGCCGCAGATCCAGCAGGCCGAGAAATGGCTGGCCGAGCATCCGAACGATGCCGACCTCTATTACACGCTGGGTGTACTGTGCCTTGGCGAACAGCTCTGGGGCAAGGCGCAGTCCAACTTCGAACGCGCGTTGAAGTACGCCGACCGCGATGCGCAACGCCGCATCTGCGTACGCGCGCACCTGGCGCTGGCACGCCTGTTCGAAGAAACCGAGCGGCCCGATGATGCGCAAAGGCATTATCGCGAAAGCGCAATGCTGGCCGCTTGAACGTTTGGACGTTTGAAATCCTGATGGTTTGCTCCCCCTCCCGCACAGCTCACGCGCAGCGGGAAAGGGGAGCCAGGAAAACCAATCAGTCCACCTTCGCCTTCGATCCCTTCACAGCCGCATATCTTTCCAGCGCCTCCATCCGAGCCACCTTGTGTTGCACGATCGGCCGTGGATAGTTGTCTCCGAGCCTGACCCCCGCCGAAGCCAGCACGTCGTCCGGCGCGGTCCAGGGTGCGTGGATGTACTTGTCCGGCAGTGCCGCCAGCATGGGCAGGTACTTGCGGATAAAGCGTCCCTGCGGGTCAAACCTCTCTGACTGCGTCACCGGATTGAAGATGCGGAAGTATGGCTGTGCATCGCAGCCCGTTGATGCCGCCCACTGCCATCCGCCATTGTTGGCCGAGAAATCGAAATCGTTGAGCTGGTCGGCAAAGTACTGCTCGCCGTGGCGCCAGTCCACGCCCAGGTCTTTGACGAGGAAGCTCGCGGTGACCATGCGCAGGCGGTTGTGCATATAGCCGCTCTGGTTGATCTGCAGCATCGCGGCGTCGACCAGTGGATAACCGGTCTGCGCGTCGCACCACGCCTTGAAGTACTGGTTGCCGGTAGCCCGGTCAACCCAGCGGATCGCATCGTATTCGGGGTGGAACGACTTGCCCTCGGCCACGCGCGGATGATGGTGCAGGATCATGAAGTAGAAATCGCGCCAGATCAGCTCGGACAACCATACCGCCGCGCCGGCGCTTGCCGCGCCTCCTCTTGCCACGGCCTGGTGCGCGGTGCGCGCGAGCGTGCGGATCGAGATCGTGCCGAAGCGCAGGTGCACGGACAAGTAGCTCGGCCCACGCACGGCCGGAAAGTCGCGCCGGTTGCCGTAGTCGCCCATGCGCTCGACAAACTCGTCGAACAGGGCCTGCGCGCCGTCGCTGCCCGTGGGCATGGCAATTTCCGCCAGGTTGCTGGGCGCGAATCCCAGTGATTCAAGCGATGGCAACGCTTTCTGGTACCGGGCTGGCACCGGCGCCAGCGCCCCAAGGTACTTTTCGACCGGGTATGGGCGCAGGTCGAATGGACGTACCTCACGAAGCCATGCGTTCTTGTACGGCGTGAAGACGCTGAATGGCTGGCCCTGGCCGGTCAGGATCTCGTCGGCCTCGAAGATGACCTGGTCCTTGAACGTGAACAGCACGCGCGAGTCGGCGGCCAGCGCCTGGCGCACGTGGGCATCGCGCGCGTTGGCGGCCGGTTCATAATCGTGGTTCGTGAATACCGCCTCGACATCGAGCTCGGCCGCGAGCTCGGGAATGGCCTTGCGCGCCGCGCCATCGAGCACGATCAATCCGCCGCCAGCGTCGCCGAGCGTGCGCCGCAACGGCTCCAGCGACTTCAGGATGAATTCGATGCGCCGGTCGGCCTTGAGTCCGCGCTGCAACAGCGGATCGAGGATGTCGCGGTCGAAAACGAACACGCACCATACCTGTTGGCAGTGCTTGAGGGCATAATGCAGCGCCGCGTGGTCGGCCGCGCGCAGGTCGCGCCGGAACCAGACCAGACCGCGCGCGAATTTCCGGTCGATCCGGTAGGGCAGGCGTCCGGTGGCGGCTGGCTCGGGCGCCGGGGAGGATGATCTTGGCATCGCCGTAACCTAACATAGCCACCAGCAATTCCCTATCAGACAAGCACGTACATGGCCACCACTCTCGACCGCATCCTGCAATCCCAAGGCTTCGGCACGCGCCGCTATTGTGGCGACCTGGTCGAGGCCGGGCTAGTCGAGGTCAATGGCGAACTCTGCGAAGACCCGGGCGCACGCTTCGACGTGGACGGCCTGCGCCTGACCGTCGATGGCGAGGAATGGCTGGCCTGCACCAAGGCCTACCTGATGCTGAACAAGCCCACCGGCTATGAGTGTTCGCAGCGCCCGCGCCATCATCCAAGCGTTTACAACCTGCTGCCGGTGCCGCTGCGCCAGCGCGAAGTGCAGGCCGTGGGGCGGCTCGATCACGACACCACCGGGCTGTTGCTGCTGACCGACGACGGCCAGTTCATCCACGCCCAGACTTCGCCCAAGAAGCAGGTTCCCAAGGTTTACGAGGTCACCACGTTCGATCCGGTGACGCCGGAACAGGTGGAAGCACTGCGTACCGGCGTGAAGCTCGACGACGAGCCGGCCCCGATTGCCGCCGACGGCTGCGAGGCCACCGGCGAGCGCAGCCTGCGCCTGACGCTACTCCAGGGTAAGTATCACCAGGTCAAGCGCATGGTGGCGGCCGTCGGCAACCATGTGACGGCATTGCATCGCAGCGCCATCGGCGGCCTGGTACTGGATCCGGCGCTGGGCCCGGGCGAATGGCGTTGGCTGACCCCCGAGGATCTGGCCGCGCTCAAGCCCGGCGGCGCCTGAGTCGCGCCTGAGGCCAGCCGTGGCAGGGTGCCGCAAGCGTGCCATCGGACGAGGAAGGACACAGAACTTTTACCCAGCACCCGGGGTGCGATTTGGTAGAATGCAAGCCATGGCGACGCCCGAAGCATCTATCAATCTCACCAATCAGTTCCTGATTGCCATGCCAGGCATGGCTGATCCGACGTTTTCGGGTTCCGTTGTCTACCTCTGCGAGCATAACGAGCGTGGTGCGCTTGGCCTGGTGATCAACCGGCCGATCGACATCGACATGGCCACGCTCTTCGACAAGATCGATCTCAAGCTCGAAATCCAGCCAGTTGCCCACCAGCCGGTCTACTTCGGCGGCCCGGTGCAGACCGAGCGCGGCTTTGTGCTGCATGACCCGGTCGGTATCTATGTGTCGTCGCTGGCGGTGCCCGGCGGGCTGGAAATGACTAACTCCAAGGATGTGCTCGAAGCCGTGGCCAATGGCAGTGGCCCGCACCGCTTCCTGCTCACGCTTGGCTACGCGGGCTGGGGCGCCGGTCAGCTCGAGGAAGAGCTGAGCCGCAATGGCTGGCTGACCGTCCAGGCCGACCCGGAAATCATCTTCAGCGTGCCTCCCGAAGAGCGCTTCGCCGCGGCCGTGCGCCTGCTGGGCATCGATGTGGCGATGCTGTCGGGCGAGGCCGGGCATGCCTGAGCTGCCGGGGCGCGAGACGCCCCGCGACGGCACGGTGCTCGCCTTCGACTATGGCGAGAAAAAAATTGGCGTGGCACTCGGTAATTTCATCACCCGGCAAGCCCGCGCCCTCACCATTCTTCCCAATGTCACGGTTGAGGCCCGCTTCGAGGCCGTTGGCGCGTTGATCCAGGCGTGGTCGCCGGTACAACTGGTGGTCGGCCTGCCGGTCAACCCGGACGCCGGCCCCGACGACGAGGAACAGGCGTCGATGCGGCTTGCGCGCCGCTTCGGCAACCAGTTGAACGGGCGCTTCAACCTGCCAGTGGAATGGGTGGACGAACGCTATTCCTCGCGCGCCGCCTCGATGGCCGGTGCCAAGCGCGGAGCGCTCGACGCCGAAGCTGCCCGGATCATCCTGCAACAGTATTTCGACGAAATCCCGCTATGACCCAGACATCTACTCCCGACGCCGAAGCGCTATACCACGCGCTGCGCGACCAGGCCCAGGCCCTGATGCCTTCGAGTGACCGCGCGCGCTGGTCGGTGGCGGGCATCCACTCGGGCGGTGCCTGGATTGCCGAGCGGCTGGCGGCGGACCTGAAACTGGGCGAGCACGGCGTGATCAACGTGGCCTTCCATCGCGACGACTACGCCAAGAAAGGCCTGCACAGCCAGGCCCAGTCGACCACGCTGCCGTTCGACGTGCAGGATCGCAACATCCTGCTGATCGACGATGTGCTGGCCACTGGCCGAACGATCCGGGCTGCCGTCAACGAATTGTTCGACTACGGCCGCCCGGCGCGCGTGGCACTGGCCGTGCTGGCCGATCGCGGTGGCCGCGAGCTGCCGTTTGCGGCCGACTACGCCGCCGCTACGATTGATTTGCCGCTGGACAAGACGCTGGTGCTGTCGCGCCAGGGTGAGGGCGCCGCCACGCGATTCACCTTCGCCACCGAAGCCCGCGCCTGAGTGTCAACCCGCACCGCCCCCTGAGCGTCAAGCCCCCCAGACATACCAAGACCGAACCCGCGCCCGAACCACCTGCCATGACCAAGACGTTCCGTAACCCGCAGCTCACCAAGAACGGCGAACTGAAACACCTGCTGTCCATCGAAGGTCTGTCGCGTGACATGGTCACGCACATTCTGGACACCGCCAGCCAGTTCGTATCGCTGTCCGACTCCGACCGCGACGTCAAGAAGGTGCCCCTGCTGCGCGGCAAGAGCGTGTTCAACCTGTTCTTCGAGAACTCCACGCGCACACGCACCACGTTCGAGATTGCCGCCAAGCGTTTGTCGGCGGACGTGCTGAACCTGAACATCAACGCATCGTCGACCAGCAAGGGCGAATCGCTGCTGGACACGATCAACAACCTGTCGGCGATGTCGGCCGACATGTTCGTGGTGCGCCACGCCAGTTCGGGCGCGCCGTACCTGATTGCCGAACACGTGGCACCGCACGTGCACGTGATCAATGCCGGCGACGGCCGCCATGCGCACCCGACGCAGGGCCTGCTGGACATGTACACGATCCGGCATTTCAAGAAGGATTTCACCAACCTGACGGTGGCCATCGTCGGCGACATCCTGCATTCGCGCGTGGCCCGCTCGGACATCCACGCACTGACCACACTGGGCGTGCCCGAAGTGCGCGCAATTGGTCCGCGCACGCTTTTGCCGTCTGGCCTGGAGCAGATGGGGGTGCGCGTCTTCCACAATATGGAAGAAGGCCTGAAGGGCGTGGACGTGGTGATCATGCTGCGCCTGCAGAACGAGCGCATGAGCGGCGCGCTGCTGCCCTCGGCACAGGAATACTTCAAGGCCTATGGCCTGACGCCGGAGCGCCTGGCACTGGCCAAGCCCGATGCCATCGTGATGCACCCGGGGCCGATGAACCGCGGTGTGGAAATCGATTCCGCAGTGGCCGATGGCCCGCAATCGGTGATCCTGAACCAGGTGACCTTCGGCATCGCCGTACGGATGGCAGTAATGGGCATTGTTGCCGGCAACAATGATTGAGCCGCATCCGGATACTACGAACAGCACACAGCGACAGAACATGAAGATTCACATCCAGGGTGGCCGCCTGATCGATCCGGCCGCAAACGTCGACGCCGAACAGGACCTGTATATTGCCGCCGGCAAGGTCGTGGGCGTGGGCCACGCACCCGCCGACTTCAACGCCAACAAGACCATCGACGCGCGCGGCATGATCGTGTGTCCGGGCCTGGTCGACTTGTCCGCGCGCCTGCGCGAGCCCGGCTACGAATACAAGGCCACGCTCGAATCCGAAGTGGCCGCCGCCACGGCCGGTGGCGTGACGAGCCTGGTCTGCCCGCCCGATACCGACCCCGTACTCGACGAACCGGGCCTGGTTGAAATGCTCAAGTTCCGCGCACGTACGCTGAACCAGACCCACGTGTACCCGCTGGGCGCGCTGACGGTAGGCCTGAAAGGCGAAGCGCTGACCGAGATGGGCCAGCTGACCGAGGCTGGCTGCGTGGGCTTCAGCCAGGCCGAGTACCCGATCAGGGACACCAAGGTACTGCAGCGCGCGATGCAATACGCGCAGACCTTTGGCTTCACGATGTGGCTGCGTCCCGAGGATCCGTTCCTGGGCGGCGGCGTGGCGGCCAGCGGCGCCGTGGCATCGCGCCTGGGCCTGTCCGGGGTGTCGGTGATTGCCGAAACGGTGCGCCTGCATACGATTTTCGAACTGATGCGGACCACCGGCGCCCGCGTGCACCTGTGCCGCCTGTCCTCGGCGGCCGGGCTTGAGCTGGTGCGCCAGGCACGCAAGGAAGGCCTGCCGGTGACGTGCGACGTGAACATCCATCACGTGTCGCTGACCGATATGGATATTGGCTTCTTCAACAGCCAGATGCGCTTCACGCCGCCGCTGCGCAGCGCGCGCGATCGCGACGCCATCGTGGCCGCACTGGCCGATGGCACGATCGACGCGTTGTGCTCCGACCACACCCCGGTGGACGACGACGAGAAGCTGCTGCCGTTTGCCGAAGCCACCCCAGGTGCCACCGGCCTGGAACTGCTGCTGCCGCTGACGCTGCGCTGGGCCAACGAACACAAGGTGCCGCTGGTCAAAGCGCTGGCACGCATCACCAGCGAACCTGCGCGCGTGATTGGCCTGCACGCCGGTGCGTTGACTACCGGCAGTGCTGCCGACGTCTGCGTGTACGATCCGAAGCAGGTCTGGAAGGTGGAACGTAGCGCGCTCAAGAGCCAGGGCAAGAATACGCCATGGCTCGGCTATGAGATGGAAGGGCGCGTACGCACGACACTGGTCGCTGGCCAGGTCGTGTACGAGCAGCGCTGAACGGCCGTCCGGCCGCGGATCGGCGGCAACGCTACCGGGATTTCACGATGATCTGGTTACGCAAGGCGCGGCTGGTGGTGCATATGTTGCGCGGGATTTTCCTCTGCGCCACGGTTTTCCCATGGGCAAGCGTGCACCTGCGCGAACGCATGATCCGCGGCTGGTCGCGCAAGCTGCTGGCCATCTGCGGCATCGAGGTCGAAGTGCAGGGCCTGGCGCCAGGCCAGGCGGCCCCGCGCGGCGCGATGCTGGTGTCGAACCATATCTCGTGGCTCGATATCTACGTGATCCACGCCTGGCAACCGGTGCGCTTCGTCGCCAAGTCCGAGATCCGCAGTTGGCCGGTGGTCGGCTGGCTGTGCGAGAAGACCGGCACGATTTTTATCGAGCGGGCCCGCAAGCGCGACGCACACCGCGTGCTGCACCACATTACCGAGGTCATGCAGCAGGGCGACCTGGTCTGCGTGTTCCCCGAAGGCACCACTACCGATGGCAGCAAGGTGCTGCCATTCCACGCCAACCTGATGCAGGCGCCAGTGGCCGGCAAGCTGCCGGTGCAGCCGATGGGCCTGAGTTATCTGGACGCCGCCACCGGCAAGCCGACGCTGGCGCCAGCCTATATCGACGATCTGTCGTTGTTGCAGTGCCTGGACGCCATCCTGAAGTCGCCGCCGATCAAGGCAAGGTTGACGCTGGGGCCGCAACTGCTGGCCGGCGCGGCCGGGCGCCGGGAACTGGCGGAGTCGGCACGGGATGTGGTCATGCATCTGTGCGCGGGCGCGCCGGATGCTGCCGCAACCGTGGCGAAT
>VFQP010002965.1_pt1 | contig 18054 bp, 21 predicted proteins | sample 3512351 | NCBI WGS metagenome assembly VFQP01 (sample SAMN10412372, study PRJNA504923) | tailings metagenome | isolation source: Relicate 1 Philex TSF1 revegetated site | place: Philippines: Tuba, Benguet | collected 2017-08-29
GACTTCGGCGTGTTGATCGATCCGCTGGCGCGCGAAGGGTTGACCATTGCGCCGCTGGCCACCGATCCGTTCTGTTTTGTCTGCCGCCGGGATCACCCGTTGGCCAATGCCGAATCGGTACCCTGGAGCGCGCTGCATGGGGAACGGCTGGTGCTGCTGGACTTTGCGTCGGGAAGCCGACCCCTGATCGACCGCATCCTGGCACGCCACGGCGTGGCGCCCCAGGTAGTCCAGGAACTTGGCCACTCCGCAAGCGTGTTTGGCATGGTCGAGGCCGGCATCGGTGCCTCGGTGCTGCCGTCGTTCTCGCTGCCGCTTCCCGAAGCGTCACCGCTGGTATCGAAACCGCTGACGCCGCGCGAGGAGCGCAGCATCGTCATGGTCAGGCGCGAAGACCGTTCGTTGTCGCCGGCCGCCGCCGCGGTGTGGCAGATGGTTCAGGCCATGCCCATCCCGGCGGATGCCGCGACCTGAACCGCGGTCATTGCCTCGGCGACCCGGTGACCAGCGCCGCTTCCAGCGCGAAACTGCCGTCGGCTTGCACACGATAGCGGTCACGCACTTCCGCCGGTGCTTTTTCCCAAAGGTGCCGGATCGCTGCCTGGGCCACTTCTGGCGTACGCATGCGGGTTACCCAACTGCTGAACTCGATCTCGATCCGCCATACCGGCGACACTTCTGCGCCAAGGCCTGCCGCCTCGAACATCTGCGCCCATACGGCCGGCGTGTAATCGCGGATATGCGACGGATCGCGCAATAACTCCACAGATTGCAGCCAGGTATCGCAGAGCGGATCGTCGGCGCCGACGATATCGATCAATACCACCTTGCCGTTGGGTTTCAGTACGCGCCGGATTTCGCGCAAAGCGGCAGGAACATCGCGCCAGTGATGCGCGCTCATGCGCGACACCACGGCGCAGAAGCTGGCATCGGCGAACGGCAGCACTTCCGCCGCACCCTGTTGCGTACTGATATTGGCCAGCCCCCGATCCTTGGCGGCAGCGGAGACGACGGCCAGCATTTCCGCCGACAGGTCGTAAGCGACCACTTCGTTCGCAACCGTTGCTGCTGCGAAGCTGGCATGGCCGGCGCCGCAGCCGAGATCGAGCACACGGCTATGCGCGACGGGCTTCAGGTGAGCCAGTGCCTGCTTGAGTTGTTCAAGGTCCGCGCCCTGTGCATGCACGGCGCTGGTGAGATAGGCATTGGCGGTGGCGCCGAACTGGGCGGCGACGAGTTCCTGCTGCTGCATGAGGGTTGCCTCGTTCTTGTCTGGTAGTTGACGGGGATTGCCCGGGCCCGGGACTTCACGTACTGTAGGCGTCGTGTTTTCCCGGTACAAGTCACTGTTTTATCCTGGTATAAAAATCACCAGCCAATGCCCGCCGAACCTTCGAATCAGTCATCGACCCCCCAATCGATCCCGCTATCGAACGCGTTATCGCGCGAAGCCGAGCTGGGCACGTTCCTGCGCAGCCATCGCGAGCGGCTGACACCGGCCGATGTGGGATTGCCGCCCGGTCGGCGGCGCCGTACACCGGGATTGCGCCGGGAAGAAGTGGCCCAGTTGGCCGGGCTCAGTGCCACATGGGTGACGTGGCTCGAGCAGGCGCGGCCCGTGGCCATGTCCGCGCGCGCACTAACCAGCCTGGCGCAGGCGCTGTGCCTGTCACGCGCGGAGCGGGCCTATCTGTTTGCGCTGGCCGGCAAGCCCGAGCCCAGGCAGGATGCCGAGCCGGGCGTACCGGCGGCATTACTGGCCAGTGTGCAGGCCATTGCCGCGCCGGCCTATCTGCTTGACCGGCAATGGACTGCACTGGCGTGGAATGCCGCGGCCGCCGACCTGTTCGTGGGCTGGCTCGACGATGCAAATCACGAGAAGAATCTGCTGCGGGCGATGTTCCTGTCCCCTGCGCTGCAGGCGCTGGTCGAGGACTGGCCACATCGTGCGGCGCGCCTGGTGGCGGAGTTTCGCGTACATAGCCTGCGCCATGCCGAGGATCCGCCCACCCGGGCCTTGATCGAGCAGTTGATCGCGGACAGTCCCGCGTTTGCGCAAGCGTGGCGTTCGCAGGATGTGGAAGAGCGGCAGGGTGGCCGGCGCGGGTTTCATCATCCCGCGCGCGGCCCGGTCTATTTCGAACAGCTCACACTGGTGCCGCCCGCCGCACCGGGCATGATGCTGGCGATGCTGCTGCCCGAAACGTAGGAGGTCGATTTCAGGATTACAGGACCTATTTCGGCTGCATCCGGATCGCGCCGTCGAGGCGGATCACTTCGCCATTCATCATCGTGTTGCCGATAATGGCCTGCGCCAGCTTCGCGTACTCGGCGGGGCGACCCAGCCGCGGGGGGAACGGCACCATCTTGCCGAGCGCGTCCTGTACTTCCTGCGGCATGCCCAGCAGCATTGGCGTTTCAAAAAGCCCCGGGGCAATCGTCATGCAGCGCACGCCGTCGCGCGCGAGGTCTCGTGCAATGGCCAGCGTCATGCCCACCACACCGCCCTTCGATGCGGCATAGGCTGCCTGCCCGATCTGCCCGTCGAAGGCCGCCACCGATGCCGTATTGATGATCACGCCGCGTTCGCCTTCGGTGTCGGGGGTGTTCTGGACCATCGCCGCTGCTGCCAGGCGGATCATGTTGAACGTGCCGATCAGGTTCACGCGGATGGTTTTCTCGAACGCATCGAGCGGGTGCGGCCCATTCTTGCCCACTGTCTTCGACGCCACGGCAATTCCCGCGCAGTTGACCAGGCCCGCCAGGCGCCCCAGCTTCTGCGCTGCATCAACCGCAGCCTGGCCGTCGGCCTCGGTACTCACGTCGCATTTGACGAACTGTCCGCCCAGCTCCTTCGCCAATGCCGTGCCGGCGGCCTCATTAAGGTCGGCGATGACAACCTTGCCTCCTGCTTCGGCCAGCATGCGGGCCGTGCCCGCGCCCAGTCCGGACGCGCCGCCGGTGACGATGAAAACATTGCCCTTGATGTCCATCCTCGTGTCTCCTTGTTTGAGTGCCGTTTACGTTAACGTAAATTCCGTGCCGAGGTAAGTGGAATTACCGTCAGGCGGGGCAAGCTGGGGAACGCCCAAAACAAAAACGGCCCGGCAAGAGCCGGACCGTTTTGGTCATCACCGGGATAGCGGGAAACGCTTACTTCAGTGCCTCGAACACGCTGGCCGTGATCTTGTCGACATCGCCCACGCCCGCGATCTTGCGGTACTTCGGCGGCGCTACCTTCGCCGATGCGTCGCCCTTGGCGGCCCAATCGGAGTAGTAGTCCACCAGCGGACGGGTTTGCTGCGAGTAGACGTCCAGGCGCTTGCGCACCGTTTCTTCCTTGTCGTCGTCGCGCTGAATCAGCGGCTCGCCGGTTTCGTCGTCGGTGTTTTCCACCTTCGGCGCATTGAACTTGACGTGATAGGTGCGGCCCGACGCCACGTGCACGCGGCGCCCGCTCATGCGTTCGATGATGGCATCGAACGGCACGTCGATCTCCAGCACGTAGTCGATCGCCACGCCGGCTTCCTTCATGGCCTCGGCCTGCGGAATCGTGCGCGGGAAACCGTCGAACAGATAGCCCTTTTCGCAGTCTGGCTGCTTAAGGCGGTCCTTCACCAGGCCGATAATGATGTCATCCGACACCAGTCCGCCAGCGTCCATCACCTTCTTGGCTTCGATGCCCAGCGGCGTACCGGCCTTCACCGCCGCGCGCAACATGTCGCCCGTGGAGATTTGCGGAATGCCGAACTTCTCGCAGATGAACTTGGCTTGCGTGCCTTTGCCGGCGCCAGGCGCGCCCAACAGGATCAAACGCATTTACGGGTCCTCAAGGTATTTGAATTCGGTCTGGCGGGAGGTATGGAAGGAGGGTAACGCCGCAACTTGACGCAGGACTTACGCGCGGCCATGCCTGACGTGCCGGTCGAGGCATTTGCCGGGGTCAGGTCATGCGCGGCGTCCCGGGCGCTGCGTTTGGCCACTGTCAGGCGGCACGCATCCGGGCGGGCTCGATCTCTATCTCCCCACCGAGCCTTTGCAGACGCGGTTACGCATCTGCGGGCTCTGTATCGGCAAGCATTATGCCATGCGTCGCGCCAATTCGGCCTGCGCGGAAGTTGCAGCAGTATGAACTTCAGCGGACAGGCGTGGTCTACGCGGCCCGACCATCAGCGGCCAGAGGCTCCAGCGTCACGGACCGTCCTGGGCCATGCCCTGTGCCCAGAGCGCCCGCACGCGCTCCAGATCGGCCGGCGTGTCGACGCCGGGCGCCGGTGCGGCAGCCGTCACCATCACGCCGATCCGCTCGCCATGCCACATCGCGCGCAACTGTTCCAGCGCCTCGGTCTGCTCGATCGGCGCGGCGGCCAACGTCGGAAAGCGCCGCAGGAAGCCGGCGCGGTACGCGTACAGCCCGATATGGCGCAGCACGGGCATGCCGGGCAACGGTACCTGGGCAGACGCGGCCGGCTGGGTCGGCACGCCGGCCCAGGCATCGCGCGCCCATGGTATCGGCGCGCGCGAAAAATACAGTGCGCGGCCAGCGTTGTCGCAGACCACCTTCACCACGTTCGGATTGAAGATCTCGGCCACGTCGTCAAGCGGATGAGCGGCCGTGGCAATCGCGCAGTCGGGGTGCGAAGCCAGGTACAGCGCCACTTCGTCGATCAGGTTCGGATCGATCAGCGGCTCGTCGCCCTGGACATTCACCACGATCGCATCGTCAGGCAGTCCGAGCTGCGCGGCGACTTCGGACAGGCGGTCGGTGCCCGACGGATGGTCGGCGCGGGTGATGACGGCCTCCACGCCGCGCGCGGCGCACGCCTGCGCCACTTCGGGTGCATCGGTGGCTACCACGGTACGCTGGGCCGACGATGCGTGGGCGCGTTCGGCCACACGCACGATCATCGGATGTCCGCCAATATCGGCCAGCGGCTTGTTGGGCAGGCGCGTGGATGCCAGCCGGGCCGGAATCACTACGGTAAATGCGGGAATGCTCATGATCTGCTGATCTGCGGCGCGTAAGGGGAACTGCGTGATCAGTTGCCAGCCGGTCCGGAAGGCTCCACCGGCACCACGCGGCCCGGCACCGACTGGCGCGCTTCATCGGCCAGCATGACCGGGATGCCATCGCGGATCGGGTAGGCCAGCTTGTCGGCGTGGCAGATCAGTTCCTGGGCGGCGCGGTCATATTCCAGCTTGCCCTTGCAAAGCGGGCAGACGAGGATTTCAAGCAGCCGGTTGTCCATCCTGGTGTTCCTTGTCGAGACCGTTCGTCGCGTCCGTGGCGGTGGTTTGCCCAGTGGTGACGGGGGTGGCGACGGCCGGGTTGCGCGCCATCACGGCGCGGCGGATTTTATCGATCAGGCCCGCGTCGATCACGGGCGTGGTGGGGACGACCCAGATCCTCGGGTCGTCGAAGCGCTCGCATTTTACGGCATCCTTCTCGGTGATCAGGATCACATCGGCGTTGAGTGCATCATCGTTGCCGGCGAACGGGTCGTCGGCAAAGTCATAGTGGTCCGGCAGCGGCAAGGTGGCCGTGGGCGACAGGCCCGCGCCACGCAGGCTGGCAAAGAAGCGTTCCGGATTGCCGATGCCTGCCGCGGCCAGCACGCGCTTGCCCGCGAACTGCGACACCGGGCGTGCCATGGTCGGGTCGTTGAGCTGCCACGCGTCGTCGAGCACCAGGCGCATGCCATAGACATCGGGCCGGTCGGGCGTGGCCTTGAAGGTCGGGTCGTTGATCAGCGTGGCATCGCGCGGCCGGCTCAGCGGCTCGCGCAGCGGGCCAGCCGGCAGCAGCAGGCCATTGCCGCCCATGCGCGCGTCGAACATGACGATCTCGAAATCGCGTTGCAGCCGGTAATGCTGCAGGCCATCGTCGAGCAGCAGCACATTGATGCCGGGATGCGATACGAGCATGGTCTGCGCACACAAGGCCCGGTCCGGAAACACCCACACGGGTACATCCGTGGCACGTGCGATCAGCAGCGGTTCGTCGCCGACGTCGGCGGCCTTCGAGGTTGGCTTGACACGGCGTGGATGCTCGAGCTTCACGCCATAGCCGCGCGACACCACGCCGGGACGCAGTCCCGCTTCGGTCAGCGCATGGGCCAGCGCGATCACCGCAGGTGTCTTGCCGGTGCCGCCCACGGTGACATTGCCGACCACGATCACCGGCATCGGCAGCCGCGTGGATTTGAACCAGCCTTGCTGATAGCCATGGCGCCGGATGCGCGCAATCAGACCGAACAGCAGCGACAGCGGCCACATCAGCCAGGCAAACCAGCCGCGGCGCTGCCACTGGGCGGTGACGAAGTCGGCAAGGGCGTGTCGGGGAGCGGGCATGAACGGAACCGATGGAAGAGGGCGGTGCCACCAAGCGGTGGCACCGGACGAATGCAGACATTATGGGCATCGGGCAGCGCATGCGGCAAGTTTGCCGTCCATCGGCGCGTTGCCCGCCCGGGCCGGAGATCAGCGCTGCTGCGAGGTTTGCGTGGCGAAGGTCAGCCGCGACAGGCCGGCTACGCGCGCAGCCTCCATCACGTTGATCACGGCCTGGTGCGTGGCCTGGGCGTCGGCGTTGACGATGACCACGGGCGGCGGACCATTGCCGGCCGGGCCGGCGGCGCTGCGCAGCTGGTCGGCCAGACTGGTCACGTCCTTCTGCTCGAGCACCTGCTTGTTGATCGAATAGACCCCACGTGCCGATACCGATACGACGATTTCGCTCGGGCGCTGTTGCGCGTGCTCGGCGTCGGCGGTGGGCAGCTGGATCTGCAGTTCGGTAAAGCGCGAGTACGTGGTCGTGATCATCAGGAAGATCAGGATCACGAGCAGCACGTCGATAAGCGGGATCAGGTTGATCTCCGGCTCCTCGCGGCGCTGGCGGGAACGGAAGCGCATGGCGTGTGCTCCGGTACCGGTCAGGCGCGCCGCTGCGGCAGGATGGCGTCCAGGAACGCGGTGGCGCGGAATTCGAGCTCGGCCACGTAGTCATCGACGAGCCGGCGGAAGTAACGCCAGAAGATCAGCGCGGGGATCGCCACGATCAGGCCGAAGGCCGTGTTGTAGAGTGCCACCGAAATGCCATGGGCCAGCTGTTCCGGGTTGGCGCCGGTGCCGCCCTGGTTGCCGAAGATCTCGATCATGCCGATCACGGTGCCCAGCAGGCCCATCAGGGGCGCCACCGAGGCAATCGTGCCTAGCGCGTTCAGGTAGCGCTCCAGATCGTGCGCCACGGCACGCCCGGCTTCCTCGACCACGTCCTTGGCGGCGTCGCGCGAGGTCTGCGGCTGCAGCACGACATGGCGCAGCCCGGCTGCCAGCACGCGGCCCAGCGGCGAATTCTTTTCCAGGTTGTTGACAACCTCGGGCGTGGCCTTGCGCTGCTGGGCGGCAACAAGGGCCTCCTCGTACAGCTTCGGCGGCAGGATCTTGCTGCGCTTGAGGGAAACAAAGCGTTCGACGACCAGCGCAAGCGCGATGACCGAGGCGAGCAGCAACGGCCAGATCGGCCAGCCGGCCGCTTGAATGATGGAAAACACGTGGACCCCCGAGATTCTACGAACGAACGACAGACCCGAAACGGAACAGCTTGGTACGAATGACGTGGCAGCCTTTGATGCGCGCCGATGTACCGGGCGCAGCGGCAATGCTCGAAAAATTGCAGGCGCCACTCTAACCCGCGCCTTGGCGCGCGGCAAGCGCACGTGCGCGACGCTGTCTGCGGCTTTCCACACAGAAGCGGGACAGTGCTGTGGACCAGTTGTGGAAAGGTCTCGGAAAAGCAGGCTAACTCATTGATTGCAAAGAAGGCAGCAGTATCTGCCTGATTTTTGTGCAGCGTGCTCCATGGTGGCGCCCGGGCGCTCCGGAACGGCATGTTCCGGCATGAATGACCCACGGCGCACAGTCTTTCCACATGGCAACTGGACAGTGCTGTGGATCAGCTGTGGAAAGTCATCGGAGAATTTACGCAACCCTTTGATTTAAAAGAATAAGGTTGTCAGTGCTTAAAAAATGTGCAGAGCCTTGGCCATTGCCTCGCGTTCCCGGCAATCAGACAAGTCGCCCATTTTCCACATGAAATCGGGACAGGATTGTGGATCGGTTGTGGATAAGCCCGGGAGAAATCACGTAAACCATTGATCCATATGGACGTATACGTTAACGCCTAAAAAATGGGCAAAGCGGGCGGTCGGGCCGCGCAGAGCCTGGGCGGAAGCATCGCGGTGCGGTACCGTTGCCACAGCGTAAATTCGGGGCGGACGTATACCTTGTCCACAGGCCGCACGCTTGACAAATCATTTATCCAGAACTTCTGTGGATAACTTTGTGAACAAGCCTGGGGCGTTTTTGGTAAGTCGTTGACGCGTAAGGTTTTCTCTTACATTGCCTGTTTTTTGGTCCCGCACGAAAAATCATAAGAATCAAAGGCTTGTACCGACTTGCGGGCGTCGTGGGCAAATGCATGTGCAGTGTGCCAGGCCTCTTGACATATCCATTATGCTGTGGACATGTCCATCTCACGCCGCCTGAGCGGCCGTGCACCATGCCAGAGAACGAGAACCTTTCGCGTTTTGCGCCGTCCCAGCCGCCCGCGCGGAATCGCGAAGTGATCCCGGTCAGTGAACTCAACCACGCAATTGCCAGTGTGCTCGAACGCAGTTTTCCGCTCGCATGGGTAAGAGGAGAAATCTCAAACTTCACGCGTGCCGCGAGCGGACACTGGTATTTCTCGCTCAAGGATGCGCGTGCGCAGATCCGCTGCGTGATGTTCCGCGGCCGGAACCAGCATGTCGACTTCACGCCGCGTGAAGGCGAGGCCGTCGAGGTACGTGCCGTCGTGTCGATGTACGAAGCCCGCGGCGAATTGCAGCTTGGTGTGGAAGCCATGCGGCGCGCCGGCCTCGGCAATCTCTACGAGGCATTCCTGCGGCTCAAGGAAAAACTTGCACAGGCTGGCCTGTTCGATGCGGAACGCAAGCGCAGGATTCCCGCCCATCCGCGCGCAATCGGCGTGGTGACTTCGCTGCAGGCTGCCGCGATGCGCGACGTATTGAGTACCTTGCAACGCCGCGCGCCGCATGTGCCGGTGGTCGTATACCCGGTGCCGGTGCAGGGTACCGGTGCCGCCGAAAAGATCGCCGCAATGCTGGACATGGCCAATGCACGCGGTGAGTGCGATGTACTGATCCTGTGCCGTGGTGGCGGCAGTATCGAAGACCTGTGGTCGTTCAACGAAGAAGTGGTGGCGCACGCCATTGCGCGGAGCAAATTGCCCGTGGTGTCGGGCGTGGGCCATGAAACCGATTTCACAATTGCCGATTTCGTGGCCGATGTGCGCGCCCCCACGCCAACCGGTGCGGCAGAACTGGTAAGCCCGGATCGCGCGCACCTGTTGCAGGCCGCGCGCCGTGCGCACGATGCATTGGCGCAATGCATGGACCGTCAGCTCGAACGTCGCGCGCAACACCTGCAGTGGCTGGCGCGGCAGTTGCGCAGCCCGCAGGCACAGTTGCAGGAGCGTCGAGCGCAGGTCGACAATCTGGCCCGGCATTTGCGTGCGGCATTGCGCGACACGGTGTCAGTGCAACGGCATCGGCACGATGTGCTGGCGATGCGCTGGCGCGCCTGCAAGCCCGACCTTGGCGCCGCGCAGGCAACGCTCGATCGGCTGGCCGTGCGTATGGAGGCGGCGGCGCAGCGACGCCATGAACGCGAGACCGGGCGACTGGCACGCGCGTCTGGCGCGCTGGAGTTGCTGGCGCCACAGCGCACGCTGGAGCGGGGTTATGCAGTGTTGCTCGACAATCGTGGCCGGGCGCTGCGGTCACCCGCCGAAATGCGAGCGGGCAGCATTGTCGAGGCGCATCTGGCGGAGGGCACCGCCGACATTGAAATTGCAGGCGTGCAGACCAAGCTGGGCACATTCTGAAGCGCTTTTGCGGCGCGCCGGTGCGCATGTTTGCGACTGATTCTCAATCGACCCGGAACCTTCCCCCGAGCGGCCGCGGGGGAAACTAACATGACATCAGGGGGCTTTCCGGACCCGTTTGCGCGGGTCTGGCAAGTCACCTACAATCGGCCATTCTCCCCACCAAAACCGAGACAGAACAATGGAACACACGCTCCCTCCGCTCCCTTACGCGCATGATGCCCTGGCTCCGCACATCTCCAAGGAGACCCTCGAGTTCCATCATGACAAGCATCACCAGACGTATGTCACGAATCTGAACAACCTGATCAAGGGCACCGAGTTCGAGAACGCGTCGCTGGAAGAAATCACCAAGAAGTCGTCGGGCGGCATCTTCAACAACGCAGCCCAGGTGTGGAACCACACGTTCTACTGGGAATCGATGAAGCCGAACGGCGGCGGCCAGCCGACCGGTGCACTGGCTGACGCGATCAACGCCAAGTGGGGTTCGTTCGACAAGTTCAAGGAAGAATTCACGAAGACCGCCGTGGGTACCTTCGGTTCGGGCTGGGCCTGGCTGGTCAAGAAGACCGACGGTTCGCTGGACCTGGTGTCGACCTCGAACGCCGCCACCCCGCTGACCACCGACGCCAAGCCGCTGCTGACCTGCGACGTGTGGGAACACGCGTACTACATCGACTACCGCAATGCCCGTCCGAAGTACGTCGAGGCATTCTGGAATGTCGTGAACTGGGACTTCGCATCGAAGAACTTCGCCTGAGCGAATGTCTGGCGCGTGAAGAAGAGCCCTCACGAGTGTGAGGGCTTTTTCTTTTGCACCAGAGAGAGCGGCTTATTCGCGCACTGGCTTGAAGATCAGGCCTTGCTGGGCCACGCCGATGGGCCCCAGCTCGTCGTGAAGCGTGGTCCGTGTCAGTCCAATGCCATTCTGCTGGACGGTCGTTGCCGATTCGGCTGCGACCCATTCGCCGTAGGGAAGCCGGTGCAGATAAACGGTCAGGTCGGCATTGGCGAAGGCAAAGCGATTTAACGGTACGGCCCAACTGATGCCGTTGCCGAAATCCGCCGCGGCAATGGCGCGGGCCGCGGCGCTGACCGGAGAGTCGTCCAGGAACGGTACTGCTACGCGGAACCACACCGCCGCAGGACCCGCTTCGGTGACCGTTCCCGTGGCGACGCGGCTCTCCATCGCGGTGTAGTGGAACGAGGTCTGGGGCTGCATGCCCGGAATCAGGATTGGCGCGTGGCAGGTGTCGGGCGGAGGGAGCGTCGGCGGTTGCACGGAAGACTGGAGATCCAGCTCGCGTTGCCGCATGTAGAGCGCCACGCCTTGCACGACGGTAACGTTGTCGTGCAACAGTTCCAGTCGTACGCGCCGTACTGCCCCGCCGGCCTGGGGCTCGACCACTGCGCGCAACGATGCCACGGGCACCGGACGCAGGAATTCCAGCGTGAGGCGCACCATCGACCAGCCCGGCTCATGCGCCATGGCGCGGTCAGCAAGCGTGGCCAGCAATCCACCCGGCGCGCCGCCGTGCTGGGCGCCGGGATTCCACGGTCCACGTGACAGTACCGTGGACTCGACGAGATCGCCTGAAATCTTGAATATGCTGGACGGAGTGGACACCGGGCACCTCGTTGAAGTTTCGCATGGCGCATCTTACGCCAGCGCCCGGGGCCTAGACGTTGAAGCTCGGTTCGCCGTAGCGCTCCAGCAGCGATTCCACCAGCGCCATGTCCTGCGTTTGCGGAATGCGATCCTCGACCACGCGCGACGGTCCGCAGTATGTCGCCGTAACATGCCGGCGCACCTTCAGCACGCCGGTCTCGGGTGCCGGCACTTCAACGCTGGACCACGGCGTATGGCGGTAGCTTCCGGCGACCCAGCCGTCCGGGGTCAGGTGCAGTTCTTCCCATTCTTCATTGTTTGGCATTGCTTGCTGTTTCTCCTGTGGACTGGGGTAGATGGAAAGGGTAAGGCACGTGGGCGCCGCTCAACGTTGCTGGCGGCGCAGGCGTGCCGCCGCATGTTCGCCGGCGCGCCGGGCGGCCTGCTTGGCGTTGGATTCCGAGCGGTGTGTGGCATGTCGCATCGAGACATTGGCGACGATGCGCTCCGTGCCGTTGTGATACTCGGAGATCATGTAGTTGGCAAACCAGACGCCCGGTTCCTGCTCGATGGGATAGACCGAGACCGTGAAGGGGGTGATGCGTGGTGTGGTGCTTGGTGTGATACGTGTATTCAAACTGGATGTCTCTTTGGAGGCGACCGGTCTGCAGTCGCATTGCCTGCGCGTCAATTCGCGTGGCTGCGTGCTGGTCTCAGGCGACCGTCGCCGTTGCAAGGGTGGCATCGCGTTCCGCGCTTGGGCGCCGGGAGCAGATGCCGCGAGATATGGACCGTGCCTGCGCGCCTGAGGTGCCGGACTAGCGGCGCGGCGGGCGCGGAGCGGACGTCTTGCCGCAGGTCGGATCGGGTTTTGGGGCCGGCTGTAGCCTGGCCCGAAAGAAGTCGGGTCAATGCCCGACGGCCGCCGATGCTCTAATAATCATGATGTGGGGCGGCCGGCGCATTCAACGACAGGATGTGCCCTGTGAGTCGTTTGTGTCGTATGACACTTCTGCGTCGAACAGACGCGATGATACCACTTTGCGTTTTCTGGCATCGCAGCACCGGGCTGCGGCGCACTTCAGCGCACGTCAGCGAATGATGCCCGGCATAACCAGGAAACCACGCTCATGCGACTATCGCCTGCATCGGCGTGTCGTTTTCGGCGTTGAACGCAGTCAGGCAATTGAGGTCGAGCGCGCGAATGTGTTCGGTCATGAAGTCGATAAACACGCGGATGCGTGTAGGCAAATGTTGGCGGCTCAGGTAGCAGATGTAGTGTCCACGGTCGTCGGGCGCGTGCCTGCCCAACGCCATCACAAGCTCGTTGGCGGCAATGTGATCGCAGATCTGATAACCCGCGATCTGCGCAATGCCCCATCCCTGCAGTACAGCGTGCAGCACGAGGTCCGCATCATTGAACGTCATGCGTGCGGTAGGCATGTACTTGCGCACCATGCCATCGACCTTGAATTCCCACTCGAAGATGCGGCCACTCGAAAACCGGAAGTTGATGCATTCGTGCCGGCACAGCTCGTCCAGCGATTGCGGCAGTCCGTGCCGGGCAACGTAGGACGGCGCAGCACAGAGCGCCATCTGCATCGGAATCAGTTGCTTGGCGATAATGCTCGAGTCCTCGATGCGCCCATTCCGGAACGCGACGTCGATCTGCTCGGAAGCAAAGTCGGTCGGTCGGTCGTCGAGCAGCAGGTCGATGGCGATATCGGGATACGCCTGCACGAATTTTTCCAGCAGCGGCGCCACCACTTTGCGGCCGAAGCCCACCGTCGCGCTGATGCGCACGAGGCCACGCGGCGGACCCTGCCTGAGCTCCAGCATATCGTTCATCGCTTCGACGATATGCGTCACGCCCTGGTGACAGTTCTCAAAGAAGCGCTGGCCTTCGTGCGTCAGTTGCGTGGTACGTGTGGTACGCAGGAACAGTCGCGTACTGAGCTGCGTTTCAAGCTTCTGCACGTTGCGGCTCACCGCGGAGCGGCCAATGCCAAGCCGTTCCCCGGCCTTGGCAAAGCTGCCTTCGCTGGCCACGGCCATGAAAGCCATGATGCCCGCGTAGCTGGCCGCAAAGCTCGTGGACAGCGCGTCTGCGCGATTCGGCAGGCTAAGCCGATAGACCCGCTCCGCGCTATCCGGTGAACTCATCTTGTCCTTCCCTGCAAACACTTCTTTCACCTCAGTCGGCTGACGTACTCGCGATCTTAGTAAGCGCTCAATATGCCGTAAATGACAGCGTTCCCAGTTTTCCTGCCAGACTGCCAGCCCGCTGCGGCACGTCACGGGGCTCGCACATTCGATTGGTGCATAAGTGGAAACCCCGTAGCGCGGTAAGTCGTCCTTATCGAAATGGCTTCCAGCGATTACAGTCATGCCAGCCATGAATCCGAATGCGACCCCTCTCAACACAGGAAACATTGAAGACATGCCACGCAACGTATTGTTTGTGGCATATCCCGATGTAAGCCTGCTCGACCTCGCGGGTCCACAGACCGTGTTCTGGGCCGCCGCGAACTATGCGCGGGCGCGTGGCATGGCCGGCTACCGGTGCCATACGGCCAGTCTTCCCGGCGGCAAGGTGACATCGGTGGAGGGCACCACGATGGAGTCGGTGTCGCTGGAATCGTTCGACCTGCGGCTGGTCGACACGGTCGTCGTGCCCGGGTCTCCTGCCATCCTGGAAGTGGCGAAGAATTCGACCGCGCTGATCGACTGGCTGAACCATGCCTCGGGCAACGTGCGACGCGTGGCATCGGTGTGTAGCGGCGCATTCCTGCTGGCATTTGCGGGGTTGCTCGACGGCAAGCGCGCCACGACCCACTGGGCCATGCTGGAGCGTTTCCGCGAGTTGTTTCCCACGGTGGATCTCGACCCTGATGCCATCTTCGTGCAGCAGCAGAACCTCTGGACGTCCGCAGGCGTCACCACCGGCATCGACCTGGCGCTGGCCATGGTGGAGGCCGACTACGGCCACGAGGTAGCGCTCAACGCCGCCAAGGAACTCGCGGTGTACATGAAGCGGCCCGGCGCACAGCCCCAGCTCAGCGAGATCCTGATCACGCAAAGCCGGCAGGTGCCGGTCTTCGAGTCGCTGCATTTGTGGATCGTCCAGAACCTCTCGCGAGAAGCGCTCTCGGTCGAGCAACTGGCCGACCATGTCGGCATGAGTCCGCGTAACTTTGCCCGCGTCTACAAGGAAAAAACCGGGCGCACGCCAGCCAAGGGCGTGGAGCATTTCCGGCTCGAGGCCGCGCGACGCCAGCTGCAGGACATGAGCCGGCCAATCGACCTGATTGCGCGCGATTGCGGCTTCGGCAGTGAAGAGCGCATGCGCGTGACATTCCAGCGGCACTTCGGGCTGTCGCCCAGCGAATACCGCCTGAAGGTGAATCGCTAGCCGTATCCGATTGGTGCGAAACAGGAAACACCGTGCTCCCGCCGCAGGTCTGGCGGGAGGGCACGGCGTTACCTAGCATGCAGGTGGATTCGTTCCACCCTCAGCATGGAGAAGCATCATGAAGATTGTTGTCATTGGCGGTACTGGCCTGATCGGCAAGAAGGTTGTGGCGCGCCTGGTTGCGCAAGGGCATGACGTCGTGGCCGCTTCGCCGGGCACGGGCGTCAACACGTTGACCGGGGAAGGCCTCGCGCAGGCACTGGCCGGCGCGCAGGTGGTGGTGGACGTGGCGAACTCGCCTTCGTTCGAAGACCAGGCCGTGCTCGATTTTTTCGAGACCGCGGGCCGCAACCTGGCTGCTGCCGAAAAAGAGGCCGGCGTGGCGCACCACGTTGCGCTGTCGGTGGTTGGTACCGACAAGCTCGAACAAAGCGGCTACTTCCGCGCCAAGATCGCGCAGGAAGCATTGATCCGCAAGGCCGGCATCCCGTTCACGATCGTCCGCTCGACCCAGTTCCTCGAGTTCCTCGGCGGCATTGTCCAGTCGGCCGGGCAGGGCGACACGATCCAGATGACGCCCGCCCTGATCCAGCCCATTGCTTCGGATGACGTGGCCCATGCGGTGGCCGATGCCGCGCTGGCCGCACCAACCAACGGCATGTTCGATATCGCGGGGCCGGAACGCTATCGCATGAGTGACCTCGTGCAGCGCTATCTCAAGGCGACCGGAGACGCGCGCACCGTGGTGGCCGATCCGGCGGCACGCTACTTTGGCGCGGACCTTCAGGAAGGTACGCTGGTTCCGGAAGGCGAGGCACGCCTTGGTCGCATCAGTTTCGAGGAATGGCTGCAGTCCACACAAAAAAAATAGCTGGAGACACCTCATGGATAACGAGAGGCTGCAACCTCCGCCGCTCACGTTACTCGACAGATACCGGGGTCAAGGTTTTACAGCGCTCTATACGACAACGGTCACGGTGTCCGGAGGCGAGGCCGGACACGGCCGCGCCTCGGGCATTGCGCGCTCGGATGATGGCAATCTGATTCTCGATCTGCGACTACCGTCCGCGCTTGGCGGGCCTGGCGGCGGCACCAATCCCGAGCAGTTGTTCGCCGCTGGCTTTGCCGCATGTTTTCACGGTGCATTGAGCCTGATTGCCAAGCGCGCACAGGTCGACATGCGCCTTGCCACGGTGATGGTCGAGGTGTCGTTCGGCCGTGATCCGGTTGACGGTGGCTATGCGCTGATTGCGGAGATCCGCATCCGCATGCCGGGCGTGGAAAGAGCCGTTGCCGAGGAACTGGTTCGCAACACCGAGCGGATGTGTCCTTACGCGAAGATGGCGCGAGAGGGCATACACAGTGTCGTGACCGTGGTGGATTGATGCAGCATCCGATACACAGACACCGAATGATTGGTGCCCCCACGACAACAGCATGAGCATCGTGGCGGCACTACCGGTGCGTGGCACTGGCGCCTAGCATTGACGACAGATGCATGCCACCCCGGCCAACGCCGCCCCTCGACAGGAGAGACAAATGACGCAACGCCTGAATTACTTCCAGCAATCACCGGAACTGTGCAAGAAGCTCGTCGAGCTTGGCACGCTGTTCCAGAAGACGACGATCGAATCGCATATCCGTGAGCTTGTCGAGATTCGTGCCTCGCAACTCAACGGTTGCGCATTCTGCGTCGACATGCACATCAAGCAGGCCAAGATCCACGGCGAGCGCGAACTGCGCCTGCACCATGTGGCAATCTGGCGTGAGTCGACGTTGTTCGCGCCGCGCGAGCGCGCTGCGCTGGCGTGGACGGAAGCGGTTACGCAACTTTCCGCGCAAGGTGTGCCCGACGATGTCTATGAGCGCGTACGCACGCAATACTCCGAGAAGGAACTTTCCGACCTCACGTTCCTGGTCGGCTCGATCAACGCATGGAATCGCCTGAACGTGGCCTTCCGTACCGTGCCCGGCTCGGCCGACAAGACATTCGGGCTCGACAAGGCCGGACTGGAGTGAGGCCATGAAGCGCATCCTGTCCATTGCAGCACCCTTGCTGCTGTCGTGCGTGCTGACGGCAACCGCGCCACCTGCGGCCGCTGCAGCGCCCGAAGTCAAGGTTACGCCGCTGACCACCGAGCCATTGCCCGAGTATCCCGGCAAGGAAGTGCAGATGATCGTCGTCGAGTATCCGCCCGGTGGCTTCGATCCGGTACATCGCCATGATGCGCACGGCTTTGTCTACGTGCTCGAAGGCAGCATCGTGATGGGTGTGCGAGGCGGCAAGGAAGTTACGCTGAACCCCGGCGATACGTTTCACGAAGGTCCCAACGATATCCATACGGTGGGGCGCAACGCCAGCAACACCAAGCCGGCGAAGTTCGTGGTCTTCCTGGTCAAGAAGCAGGGTGCACCGATCCTTACGCCTGTGAAGTAGTGCAGCGCTACGCAGAACCGGCTCCCCACTCCCGCCGTGCGGGAGTGGGGAGAACACCGGCAGCATTTAATATGCCTTGCAGTTACCCGATTACCCGCAGTCCGTGCTTGTGAATGATCTGTAGCAAGCGCGCCGCGATTCCACTTGGCTTCTTGTCGCCACGCTCCCACTGCTGCACTGTAGAGAGACTGGTATTCAGGTAAATGGCGAACACGCCCTGACTCACGTTGAAAGTCTCGCGGAGCCGTGCGATATCCTTCGCGCCGAATTCCGGCGGCTTCTCTATGCACGTCTCGTCAAAGTCCTTCATGGTCTTCTTGTCGATGACACCAGCCTCATGCAGGCCGCTCGCGGCGCTGTGAATGGCTTCGAAGGCATCGCTCTTGAAACGCGTCTTACCCATTGCAGATCTCCACAAATTCCTTTGAACGCAACAATCGTTCAATGTCTCCCTCTTGCATCGAGTTGTAGTTGTTCGCGAGTTTCCGGAAAGCCTTCAACTCCGCGTCGTCAATGTTTTCGCGATCCTTCTTTGCGAATAGAAATACAAAGATCCAGAAGTTTCCGACCTTGTTGAGAATAATGCCTCGCTTGTGGTTCCGGTCCATCCGCTTTTTCCATACATGGCCTCCGAGATTCTCTCCCTGTCC
>VFQP010002966.1_pt1 | contig 18050 bp, 30 predicted proteins | sample 3512351 | NCBI WGS metagenome assembly VFQP01 (sample SAMN10412372, study PRJNA504923) | tailings metagenome | isolation source: Relicate 1 Philex TSF1 revegetated site | place: Philippines: Tuba, Benguet | collected 2017-08-29
ACACACACACACACACACACACCCCTCCCCCCCCCCCCCCCCCACACACACACCAGTCGCATGCCGCACACTCCCAGCAGCAAGCACAGCAGCAGCACCCACACCACTCCTGCTATCCACTGCTGTCACCCACCCACCATCACTGAGCCCTGAGGGGGGTATTGTATGTCCATCAAGCATGAGGTATACACGTCCTGTATGCTGCTGCCATGTGACGGCAATGTGATGCCAGTTGTTGTCACTCCTGTGTGTGTGTGTGTGTGTGTGTGTGTCTGTGTGAAAATTGTTGTCACTCCTATATGTGTGTGGTGTGTTGGGGGGGGGGTTGTATGTGTGTGGTGGTGGTGGGGTGTTGTATGTATGTTGGTGGGAAAGGGGGGCAACTGAGGGAGAGCAGGTGGTGCTCTCACCAACATGCACATACATGGGTGGTGCTCTCACCAACATGCACATACAAACACACCAACCAAAAGAAATATATAAAAATATATAAAAATATATAAAAATATACAAAAATATATAAAAATATACAAAAATATACAAAAATATATAAAAACAAAAACACGCACCAATCAACGGGAAACACAGCAAAATTTGTATGACGCTGTGCATATCCCTCCACATTACTATTCACATGCACCACCAGCACCACCCCATCACTGCCTGAAGTGGGGGGGGGGGGCTGTTGGGGGTCCCACCCTGATGTGAGGCTGGTGTATGCACCACTGGTGTCCTTCTCTATACGCAACGCATCGGTAGCCATGTATGTCTCTCGTGTGTTGCCCATGCCCTTGCCTGTGTACAGGGGGGGGGGGATATATGTAAATAAAACGTGTGAAAGTCGTTGAAAAATAAACAAATGAATTGATAAGTGGGTGGGTGAGAGGGGGGTGTTGATGTGTTGTTGCTTCTGTGTATGTGTGTATGATGCACATTGCAGTCCTATGTGTGTTGTTGCTGTACAAATACCACCTACACATACATACACCACCCATCCCACCCACATACCCCCACCCTCCCCACCCCCAACACATACCATCAACGCCTGTTGCATATGACACAAACACAGACCGCGGTTCCTGGTCAATGCTGTGGCTAACCTCCAGTGCTCCCATACCCAGTGCGGGGGTTTGTGCCCAAAATTCTACTGTGATGTCACCAGTGGGCATGCTGGTGTGGTCTGGGTTGATTGCATGGGTGCCCCCATCAAAGGAGAGCGTGGAGAGGACAAGGGAGGGGGTCTGTGTGAGAAATGGGGGGGGGAGGGGGTGGTAGTGGTGGTGGTGGTAGTGGTAGGTGGTGTAGTGCGAGGTGTGCTGAAATGTGTGTTTGTGTGGTGGTGGTGGGTGGGACATGGGAGGAAAGGTAAGGTCGACATACTGGCCAACATACCGCTGAACCAACTCGTCATGCTTGGTGTGAAAAACAAACAACACAGTACAACAAATATGCACACTTCTTATGCGACATGCATGCACAATACATCACCAGCATACAAACACAATATAAACAGCAGCAATCACACAAGCACAATCATGCTACCTGTGACACTGACACCCCATGCTCCAGGGTAGGCTGATGTGCCAGTGGAAGATCATTACCATTGCCACTCCAATCCACTGCCACTTGTGCAAAACCGCCACCAGGACCACCAGCACCACTACCATGACCACTGGGAGGGGCAATCTCTTCTTGGTATTGGTCAAAGGTGTAGTAGGCGATGAGGTGGGGACGAACCTGCTCCAGGGTGTGTTGGTCGGTGAGTGTGTGCCGCATAGTTGCAACGATGTCTTGCTGTTGGTGGGGGGGGGGGGGTGAATGGTGGTGGGATGGGTGTTGGGTGTGAGTATGGGGTGAATGTGTGTATGTATGTGCGTGTCTACATGTATGGATGTATGACACAGGTTACAATAGGTCAACACACAGGTCAACGCACAGGTCAACGCCAAGGTCAACGCACCTGAGAACGTGCAACATTCCAAATTCGAACTTCATCAAGGAGGCCATGATAGGCTTGTCCCTCCTCGGCACACCCACCATAACAATCCTGCTCCCCTCCCAACATCAATGACCCTCCACCCTGCAATGGATTCACCTTGCCTGTGTGTATGTGTGGTTTTTTATTTCTTTTTCCCTTTTTCTTTTTTCTCTTTTTTGTGTGTGTACATATGTAAGTGTGTACATATATGTGTGTGTATGCACATATCTACTACAAACTTCTACCTGTCCATGCCTCTGCTCGAAGTGTGCCATCCACAAACACACGCATGAGCCCACGTTGTGTGCCATCCCATGTCACCGCAAGATGATGCCATCCACCGTGGCGATCAGTGACATCGGCAGTGGTGCTGCGGTTGTACGCAGAAAAGCAACTTGATGACTCTGGATCCGGAAACAAGTCTATGTAATGATAGTCTGTGGGGGGGTTGTGGAGAGAGTGTGTGCAGGGTCCTACAGGAACACAAAGGGGGGGCCACACAAGACAAAAACACCCCGGTCAACACCACGGTCAACATCACCCCAATCAACACCCCCCGCACCATGGCATGCAATGATGTTGGTTGTGTCAAACACGACAAAATGGTTGTACGCTGCTGCGCGTGTTGCTGGATCTGGGTCGTGTGAATCCAATGCATAGGACATGATGGCTGCACGTGCACAGTTGGCCGGGGTGGAGAGCCACGCCTCAAATGTCAACTGCATTGTGTTGTCCATGCCCTGTGGTGTGTGATTGTGCCATGGAAGCACGTGCAACTGTATATAGAGCACAGGTACACAGGCAAACACAAACCCGCAAGGCTCGCAGCACCACGGGTGAACTACGCAGCTGCAAGGCGTTATTTTTTAGCACACGTGCGGCCTCAGCATGCTCGTACAACGCGAAACACAGCAAGGTGAGGCGAATGAAGTGGCTGAGCATGGTGGTTGAGGTGCAATGGTGGATGTGAGATGGATGGTGAATCTGGTCAGTCAAGCGTGCATGGTGCTGTCATGTCCTGCAGATGTGCATGGATGGGATCGCACAGACGGTCGGGATAGGGTGCAGAGTGTCGGGTTGGAGATGGTGGAAACACTGGCAGGAGAGTGTCGCCCGGTGAATAATATCAACCAGTGACAAAACATTCATCACAACAACAAGTATGGCGACCTCCCCGTTGCAGTTTGTGCCCTTGCAGGTATGCAACTTGATTGGGGATGCTGGCAAAGTTGATTACAGGAACAAACGCACGATGACAACACAATCATCAACCATCACGTTCCACACACAGAGTGCCGTGGACACCACCTTTTGGACCACATTGGCAAACAAAAAACTCGACGAACTCAAGCTTTCTGAGGCTCCAATAGCAATCATAGGCACGTTACACGGGGGGGTATGTGTAGTGGTGATCAGCTCGACCCGTCCCACTCCCACCACAGGTGATTACTCTGTTGTACCACGTGCTGCAATTCCAGCCTTTGTACGTGTCGATCATGCCGCATTTCAGCAGCATGCACATAGCACACACCCGGTATGTACCACTCCTGTGTATGTTGTGTGTCTGATACGTGCAAGTACACACAGTGCGAATACACACTCACACAGTAGTGAATATACACATGAATCTCCACACACACCAGGGTCATGTACTGGTGCAGGGCACGCTGTACAATTTCAACACATGGGAAGGGTTTAAAAACGCCAACCACAAGGACATCATACGCCAGGTGTTTTTGGTGTGCTATGTTTGGTGTGCTGGATACCTTGTGATGTGTGTATGATGATCCATCTTGTTGTACGTGCATTACAAGCACATCATATTGATTGTATATTGCAGCCTGTCTTCCCATGCCATTGTGTACCCCACACGGATACCACACACATATACACACACACGTATACACACACATACACACACATATATGCACACAAACACACCAAAAAAACAGGCTGCCCAGGACATATGGTTTGTTGCTATGTCAGACATGGGGTTAAAGTCACCCCAGTCCCTGTGTCGTATGGTGCTCCTGTCATATGCAGACCTCAAGGGTTGGCAGTTTTATTACTGGTATGTGAGTGTGTATGTGTGTGTGTAGTGTATGTGTATGTGTATGTGTATGTATGTAGTGTATGTATGTAGTGTATGTATGTAGTGTATGTATGTTGTGCATGTATCACACGTTTTTTTTACATGTAAATATGTCCTTCCACCATCACCATCATCATGACCCACCATCATCACCACCATCATCACCACCATCATCATCACCATCATCATCACCATCATCATTAGGTTTGCATTCCCTGCCATCAAGCTGCCCTCCCCCATCCTCCTACGCCACACCCAGCCCCTCACCAACACCATGTCCCCCCCCACCGTTGACCACATCAAACATGCATGCACACCCATGTTGACCAACGCCAACACCACCCAACCAGTTGCGCTGTTGGTCAACATACCCGTTGATCATGATGTTGACCATGATGATCAAGGCACATTCAAACACCATCCTACGTTGGTACCATTGACCGACATTGACCAACACAAAGCAGCCCTGAGCGCATGGTCGGAAATGAAAGGGTTGGAAACAAAAGGGGATGGGGGGCCCACGTTGACGTCAGTCGGTACCCCACCAGTCAGTCAAGGGGGTGCCATGGTGGTGGTGGTCGATGCTCAATATGACCCCACCCACCCCGCATGGCCCCTACGCAACGTGTTGGCCATGCTGGCAGCACGATTGGGTGGAGGGTCATTGCGTGTGTTGTGTCTGCGTGGGGATCAACGGGGTGTGGATGTTGGTCGGTGTCGTGTGTTGGATGTGGTGCTCCCAGCATTACCAGGTGTGTATGTGTGTGGGTGGTGGGTTATCAAGTACACCAATGCACTGTGCATGGTGCATAGAATGTGTGCAAGTGCCTTGATGGTTCAATGGGGGGGGGGGTTGGTTTTTAGACACCCATTCATGTACACTATGACTTTCAACCCCACCCATCATGTTGTTTCATTGCCACCCATCATGCATGATATCTCCTTCTCACCTCCACCCCCCCACCCCCACTCCCTTTCCCTCCACACCCTCTCCCCCCACACCCTTCCCCCCCACCACCCATCCCACACAGACTCTTGGCACCCAACAGACGCTACAGGGTGGGAAATTGGGTTGGCCACCCCAGGCAAACCCACCCCTCGCCCCGCCCCTCGTCATGTGGATATGCGTGCAACCATGGACCCCACCCTGCTCGCAGCCCAAGCGGTGGATTTGAATGTGCGGCTCATGTGTTGGAGGTTTGCTCCTGGGTTGAATACACAGAGATTGGCGCAGATGCGATGCCTGCTGTTGGGGGCAGGTGGGTGTGGGTGTGGGAATGGTTGGGGGAGTGCATGGGGTGTGGGGAGTGCATGGGGTGTGCTTGGGGAAATGGTTGGGGTGTGGGGAGTGTGGGGAGTGGGTGGGGTGTGGGGTGTGGGTGGGGTGTGGGAATGCTGTGTGTATTTTGTGTGAGAAGCCTCAAGTGCAACGCATGCATAGGAAGCTTTACACACATGACACACAAACAAGATAACTCAGTGTACACATCATCCATTGTGTAAACACACAGACACACACAAACAAACACACAAACACACATACACACAGGCACGTTGGGTTGCGCAGTCGCCCGCACCCTACTCGGTTGGGGTATACGCCACATCACATTTGTGGATAGTGGTAAAGTGTCATTCAGCAACCCTGTGCGTCAGTCATTGTTCACCTATCAAGATTGCCTACAGGTACGTGGTTGCCTACGTGTCTGAGTGGTTTGCCTGAGTGACGAGTGGTTTGCCTGAGTGTCTGAGTGGTTTGCTGTTTGAGTGACGAGTGGTTTGCCTGAGTGATGAGTGTTTTGCTGCTTGTCTTACTACTAGTACTGTAGGTTGGGGAAATGTGCTTCACTATTTCTACTACTACTACACACACATACACACACCACCACACCACACATCACATCACACACCACACACATCAAAAACAGGGTGGTCGCCCCAAAGCAGCAGCAGCAGCAGCAGCCATACAAGCCATCTTCCCAGCTGCTTCCACCACCGCCGTTGACCTCACCATCCCCATGCCCGGCCATGCATTGACCACTGACGAAGAACCCACAGCGTTGACCGCCGCAGCAGATCTCGAGGCGCTCATCGTTGACCATGACGCGGTGTTTTTGTTGACCGACACTCGGGAGGCCCGCTGGCTCCCCACAATGCTTGCTGCCAAGCACAACACCCTCGCAATCACCGCTGGACTAGCATTTGACACGTTTGTGGTGGTTCGCCATGGCGTTCCCAACACCACCCCACGCCTTGGGTGCTATTTTTGCAACGACGTGGTGGCGCCACAGGACAGCACACGTGACCGGAGTCTTGATCAACAGTGCACTGTGACACGGCCAGGGTTGGCGTTTGCAGCTGCCGCGGTGGCTGGGGAGTTGTGTGTCAATGTGGTACAGCATCCCATGGGGGTGAGGGCGCCGCATGTGGGGGATTCGGGGGGGGATGCGTTGGGTGCTGTGCCACACATGGTTCGGTATGTGTTTGTGTGGAGAGGTGGTGGTGGAGAGGGGTAGGTGGGGATTGAGGTGATGATCATGGTGATGATTGAAAAGCTGGTGATGGGATGGGCGGTGTTGTCCATTGCGTTGTTGTGTGTGGGGACGTGGTGTACCATCTCTCCTTTCGGTTGTTGTCTTTTTATTTTAATGCTGTATGTGTGTCCCCTTTACCCCTTCCCCTTCCGTTCCCTTACACACAGTGGCTATGTATCGTCCTTTACACAAACTGTATTCCACGGGCATGCCTATGAACGGTGCCCAGCATGCAGTCCCCGTGTGGTGGCTGCGTACGAGCAACAGGGCCCCTCGTTTTTACTGGGGGCCCTGAGGGACCCTGGTGTGCTGGAAAAGGTCACGGGGCTTGCTGAAATGCACGCTGCCATGGACGCAATGCTTCTGGAAGAGGAGGACAAGGTGGAGGAGGAGGGGGGGAGGGGCAAGGGGAAAACAGAGGGGGACGAGGAGGAGGAGGAGGACTGGACGACATTGTGACTGACACCCTCGTATGATCTATTGTTCCCTTTCTTTTCTGTGTTTCTAGATATCCTATCACGTGTGTGTGTTTTCATTACTTGCAAAACGTGTACATACAACAACAACAGCAACATACGTGCAAATACTGTTCATTCTTGTGCAACACTCGTCAGTCAAAACAAACAACACAAAGAAGCAACACAAACAACATATAGAGGATATGCAAAACAACCATCACACATGCTTGCCTCATCACACACATTTGTCTCATCCTATCACACCTTGTCATCAGAGAAAAACACCACCTTGCCAGATAAAACACCATCTCGCCAGACAAAAACACCACCTCGCATACATCTCCTTACGTCAAGCTACAACACACATCCATCCTTTTGTGACACATTATCACACGCAACCATGCTCTTGAAGCAACCCCTTGTGCAAGCTCTCATCCATGGCAACCACAGCACCCCCCTCTTCCTCACTGCTTGCATGTTTGACTGCCTCGCTCGGTTGCAAGAGTTCCCCCTCCCGTTGACCATGACCATTCCCCAGATGATGACCATGAGGAGCGTGATGCCCATGACCACCATGATGACCATTCACACATGGGGGCGTGTTGACCACAGACGGGCGATGCGGTCGCTGTTGACTGTCATCATCACACACGGACATGTTGACCACATCATGCATGCCTGTTTCTCCCAACCCATGCACGCCATTCGTTGCATTGGTGGTGTGTGGCGCGTTGGTGGTGTGTGGTGCAGGGGTGGTATGTGGTCCGGGGTGAATCGCACACCCAGCATCAGGCGCAAGGAGCTGTTCCCACCCAAATTCCTCCTCTACTACAACTTTTGTGGCTGCGGTACCTCCTGTGGCTGTGGCTGTGGTAGCTGCTGTATGTGTATTGCCCACTACTAGTGGGGGTTGTGTTGGAGAAACCACATGCAGCGGTGGTGCTGGTGCAGGTGCTGCTTGTGATGGTGCTGTTGTTGTAGTAGGTGGTGGTAGAGCACATGGTGTAGCCTCCTCCTTCACAACAGGCGCTGTTGGTGATAATGGCGCTGTTGGTGATGATGGTGGTGCTGGGATGGTGGTGTGTTCCTGTGGGTGTGGTGTACGTACAAAAGTGATTCATGTATGATATTGCAGTAAAACACACACATACATTTACACATTCACACACACACACACAAACACACACACACACCTCTGGCTTGTTCCGTTCCTCATGCTGCTGCTGCCGCTCCTGTTGCTCTGGTTTGTATCGAGTAGAGGGCCCCTTGTTTGCCAATCGTGACAGATTCCCCCACACAGCATCCCTCCTCGCCCTCAAACGCTGAGGTCGCCCACTTTGACTCAATAATGTCTCACTGGTATGTTGACCGCCATGTTGACCATTGGCATGTCCCTGTTGCACACTGTCTTGACCTGCTGTGTGTGTTGCACCCCCAGCTGTTGCTATGTCAGTCATAGGAGCATTTGGTGGTGCACTGCTGCCATCATGCTCTGCATTTGAGACATCTGCATTTGATACACCACCACCACCAATGCCTCCTGCTGCTGTTGTCTTTTTCCCACGCACACCACTCCCCCCAGCTGTGGATGCACCCACTCCTGCTTTTGGAGGCCTCCCTCGTCCACGTTTGACCCGCTTTGTTGACCGTTGACCACCACCATGGCCACTGGGCATGACCCATTCCTCATCTTCATCCTCTGCACGAATCCTGCGTCGCTTTGGTTTGCAGTTGGTTGCAGTGACGGGGGCGGGGGTGGGCTTTGGGGCGCACCCCCCATTGTGTGCGTCTCCTTGTGCAGGGGGTGTTGTATCCTTGATACCCCCATCCAGCAGGCCCAGTCCCTCACCAGCCTGCTGCATTGGTCCATCCACATCCATGGGTTGCGCGGTGCCATCCACAGCGCGCACAGCATCGGTCGCACCAGGCGTTGGAGGTGCAGTGGATACAGCCCCCTGCTGTGCAACACCCCCTTGCTCTACAGCCACCCCCACCACTGGTTGGCGGTTTTTCGGTGGTCGTCCCCTTCGTTTTCCATTGGCCGTGAGGGTCCCCTTGGTGTCAGAGGGGGGCCCTGCATTATTGGGTGTGTGCCCTGCTGCTGTGGTGGTGGTGGTGGATTTGGCAGCAGCAGTACGAGCGGCATGTAGTGCCTTTTCTGCGAGTTCTTGTTCTTTTTCCAACACTGGTTTGACTGGTCCTAATTTGGTAATCTTGGGACACATAGCCTGTGTTAACCATATTTGTAAGGGGGAGGGGAGGGTGTGGAAGAACGTGGGGTACATGAGAATCAACACATGTTTTCCAAATGTATGCATGTGTGCGATGAGGCATTGTGCAACATGCACTGCACAACACACACACACCAATCACCACATATACAACCCTCCCAACAAAACACACACCAGCTCCTACGCACAAAACACACACCTCGAGTTTCTGTTTTCGCTCCCTCGCATCCTGAATCGCCTGCTGTGCCCCCGGCACCACCCCCACCGCCTCTTCCACCATCGCGTCCAACTCCTCCAGCGTGTACCGCTCCAGCAACACCGCCCGCTGCAGCACATCCATCCCCCCCAGGTGTGGAGCATGCTCTGTACACACCACGGCCTTGCTGTCTGGCAGTACTACAGCGGCGAGGTACAGGTCACACTTGCACACATCACAGTCAACGTCTTCGGTGTCCAACAGGTGGTTGTGTTGGGGGCAGGTTGCACCACGTTGGCCGGGCATGCGCATGGTGGTGATGGTGGGACCTGGGGGGTGGGGGTGGGATGTATTGGTATGTGGTGGGTTGAGAAAGGTGTGTGTATGGTGTGGGGTGGCATCAAGTGGCATATGCATGGGTATCATTATCTCATAGCATCATACCCCACCAACACACACACACACACAATTACATACACAAACACAATCACTCTCCCACACAACAAGCCATCCCCACCCCCACCCCCCCCACCCCACACATCCCACACGTACATGTCGCAAGCCCCACAGCCCTCCTCCGCCGCTCCTCTGCGATGCGCAGGGCCAACTCTCCTGTAGCCAATCGTATGGCTTCCAGAGGCACATTACTCCCTGCAGCAGCAGTGTGATCGCTGTGGTAGGTATGTTCCGGGTCTTGGTCGTCATCAACTACCAAGTCGGTGCGGCGGGGTCTGAGACTAAAGCCTGTTTTTGCTGCAGCCTGAAGAAATGAGAGGGGAGGAAGGAGGAGGGATGGTGATGGTGATAGTGTGTGGGGGGTGTGGGGGGTATGTGTGTGCATGTATGTTGTGTGTATATGTATGTACATATACAATGTGTAGCACAGGCGTGTATCGGGCAACACAAGCATCAACACACAGCATTGCACTATGCATACAAACAACCTCTCAAAACCAACCCAATACATCGACCCACACCCACATCCACACCCACCCACACCCATCCCAAACCCACAAACACACCTCTGCATGTTGTTGCGCCACCTCCTCCTGTTGCCTCCTCGCCGCCTGCACCAGCGTCACAAACAACGCATCATGACTCAACGTCAGCGGCTTGCCATCCCTTCGATATTTATCGGCCAACTCAGACCCCCATGGGATCCAGTCAGGTGGTGCGAAGTTCACTGCTTCAGCACAATTAAACCCTGTATTGAACCCAGCATGATATGCATTGGGGAACGTGATGACAAAGGAACCCTCATGATGGACGATGCGGTGGACGGGGACGCCCCGGGCTTGCAGCTGGTTGGGGGAGAGCATGGTGACGAGTTGGTAGATGAGGTTGGGGGTGGCGGCAAAGAGGTCTGGGAGGGCGTCTTTCATGGCATCTTCTAGCGCCGCTGCTGCATAGCCGGGGACACCATACCTGTTGTTTTTTTGGGGGGGGGGGGGGGGGGGGGGGGGGTGAGTGTGGGTGCATGTGTGGGTGTGGGGCACTATGGATAATATACAAGAGATATAACACAAGGATGATTGCCATACACAATGGTGGTTGCCATACACAAGGGTGATTGCCATACACAACGATGATTGCCATACACAAGGATGCACACCACCATCAACATACTCTGGTGCAACCAACACCACTGCACAACCATCACCCCATTACACATACCACACTTTAGGTTGACCCATGTGCATGTAGTTGATACTGTAAAACCCATGGTCCTCCACGTGCCAGCAAAACGCCGACAGTGCCGACCCAATATACAACCATGGGACCATCACGCCCGTCACCAACTCGTCCCCCACCACGTGACGCAACACGCTGCCTGCACTGCGAGGGAGGTTGTTGATGTTCCACTTGTGGTAGCGGTAGCGTCGTGCGTCGTGTGTTTCACGGGGTTTTCGTTGCTTGCTGGCACGCTTGGCGAGTTGTGGGGTGGCGGTGGTTGTGGTGGTTGTGGTATCGAGGGGCTCTTGTGCGGTGGGGTGTGGAACACCATCATGTTGACCACATGGGGGGTCAACATGTGCAGCTGTTGTTGCACCTGCTACTGTTGTTGCTGGTGATACAGCCTCTGTTGTTGTTGGTACACCCTCTGCTGGTGCTGGTGCTGTTGTTGTAGGCTCTCCACCACCCACTTCCACTGTCCCCTCCACACCCTCCCCCTCTACCACTACCCCCTCCTCCCCTCCTTGCCCTCCCTCTCCTTCCTCCTCCTCCCCTGCCTCATGTTTCACACCCTGCATTCGTTCTGCAAGCATTTTCAACCGCCACTTTGGCAGGGGAAATCCACTCCCATGATGACCAGAGTCAATATCCTGTCCATAGAGACTAATGAGCTCCGCATCTGGTGTTTCCACCACTCGCCAAAACTCGGCTTCCATTTGATCAACTGTGAGGTGGGGTCCCTTGTAGTTGTAGCACTTGAAGCGCTTGAGGGGACGATGCTTGCTGTCAGCCTGTGTGGGTGTGAGGGGTGTGTGTGAGGGGGGTTGTGTGCATGGGTGTGTGGGTTATGTGAGGGGGGTTGTGTGGGTATGTGTGAGGGGGAGGTTGTGTGGGTATGTGTGAGGGCGAAGCATATGCAACACATATTTCTGTAGCATCACACACATGACATAGCACCACACACACACAACCACCATACACACACCACACACACACACACACACACACACACACACACAAAACACACCTTGGGTAGTGGACACCGAAAATGCCTATCCTTGACCCAATCCGCCACCACTGCAAATTGCTTGAAAGACATGGCATCTGGCAAAGTCACAAACCCAAACTCACGTGTTGTCTCTTGACACTCTTCATCTGCTGCTCGGCGGGACCGGGCCCCTCCGTATTTGCTGCGACCCACCACACGGGGCCCCTCCTCGGGGTCCCCCACTGTGGGGGATCCCTCTGGATACCCACCACCATGTGTGTTGTGTGCATCCCCATTCCCCACTGCTGCTGTATCCGATGCTGTATTGTGTGTTGCTGCATGGTGTGTTGCATGAGGGTGCCCCAGAGGGTGTCCGGTAGCTTCTGAAGCATGCTCCTCATGCTCCGCATGGTGCGTGTTTCCAGCAGCACCATTGATTTGGATACCTTGTGCCCCCTCGTGTTTCATCCCTTCCACGCCCTGTTCCCCTTCCACACCCTCCTCCTTATCCACACGCTCTTCCTCCTCTTCCACTCCATCCATGGCATCATGTGGAGGGCTAGGACTACCAGGAATGATGGGGTCTCGCACACACAGCTGGCTGGTTGGCTGTTTGCGGATGTTAAACATGAAATCATCTGCACCGATACCATTAGCACCACTATCGATGGCAAATGGTGGCTGAAAGTCTTCGGGGGGGACAATGCAACAGATCCCATACCTGGGGGGAGGGGAAGGGGGGGGTATGATGAGGTGAAGGGGGGGGATTGTAATGATGATGGGGGAGGGTGTATAAGAAAGTATATGTGTATCCCGTAAATAATGAGTCACATCCAGTTGCACCCATTGGCCTGGTGTCATGTGCTGTGTATGCACTCCCTCCCACCACCTCTCACCACCCCAATCACATGCATCCCCGTGGCATCACCCCAATGTACCACCCCAATCACACATACTTTTCTGCCTCGGGTCGGATTTTATTCACATATGCAAAGGGATCCTTAAACTCCTCACTGGTTGGGTAGAATGTGGGCGCAGCTGGTACATTCTGGCTGCGGCCCAATTGAGGTTTCCAGTGATAGGCTGGGCGATCGAATAACGAATCATGGCCACACTCTGAACAGCCATTCTGTGTGTGATGGGGATGGAGATGGGGCAGGGATGGGGTGAAAACGTGGGCAGGTCTGAGTACCATGTTGCTGTCAATAGGCACACAATGCAGTGTATAATGTGGTGCACAATGTGGTGCACATACGTAATGCTACTCATGTGCACACATAAAAGCAACAGCGCCCTGTGTGATGGTGCACCACCCTCAACACGACACCTTGTTGTATTGGCATGCACGGCACCCAAACAAGCTGTCAAAATGATCGCCAAACTCCTTTTCATCATCCTCGTTGTTTGGTTTGCGCCCACGACGCCTCCCACGCCCCTCTCCATTGCCACGACCGCGCTTGCGCCCACGTCGTTTTGGGGGTTCTTCGTCGTCCTCCCCCCGTCGGCGTGCACCCTTGCGCAATGAAAGCTTGCCCTTGGGGATGCGTCTTCGTTTCCTGCCATCTGCGAGTGTGCATTGCAGCGTGTGTGCACTAGCCCGCCTCGAAAGTGCATCCACCATTTGCGCAACAGCAACCACATCCACGCACCCGTGATTTCAGCTTCTGGCAAGCCATCAGTCGGATATGTGAATACACATTGCACGGTTTCATGGGGGTGCTGCCCCACTACGTGCAACTCTAGAGAAACCATATGCTGCCTGCTGCAATCAGGCCCTGTGCTGTCTCCTCGAGATAGCTTGTTACGCTTGTTTCACAGCACTAGATAGCTATTTGTTGCACCCCGCCAAGGGTACTAATGCACGGAGACTCCTGTAGGGGAAGGGAAAGTGTACGATGGCTCGATAACAGGTGCCGCTAGGCCCCGTGGCTAACAACAAGCCATGGGACTACAACAGTTGGATCCATCTGATGGATGCGTACAGAATTTTAGAATGGTAGTATCTGATCGAACCAACAAACCTTTTGCTGAGGGAGATGCAGGATCTCGTGGAAATGGTGGACTGTTTGTGTGTGCAGGAGTGTTGGTGAGAGTTGTGAGTGAGTGAGTTGTGTTGGTTGTGTTGTGGGGAGCAGGGCACCTTGTTGTGGGGAGTACACGTAGCTGTTGTTTTTTTGTGGGTGTTGGGCGTGTTGTGCCCCTGGTGCGCATACCATGTATACACAAAACTCGAAGCAAACAATAACCACGACGATAACTTATGCAAACATCTTAGATAACCTCTCACACATTCGTTCACCCATTCACCGTTGCGCAGACCGTAGCGCAGACATTGAGCAGACAATCAACGGCATCTCGGCCCCCAACGCACACCAAACAACCTAGCCACAATGCCCAAGCGAAGTAAGAAGAGCAAGTCGAATCGCATGACCTTGAAGCAAAAGTACAAGGTCATCAAAAAGGTCAAGGAGCACCATCGAAAGCAACGCAAGCAGGAGAACAAGCGCAAGCGTGCTGGTATCAAGCCCAAGGCTGCAAAAGACCCTGGTATCCCTGCAGCATGGCCCTTCAAGGAGGAGCTGGTCCAGGAGATACAGGCCACACGGCACCGCATGCTTGAACTGGCACGTGAGCGCCGTGAGCGCCTCAAGCGGCAGGTTGGTGCGGATGGGTGGTATGGGTAGGGTGTGTGTGTTTGGTGTGCATGGGTGGTGTGGGTGGGTGGTGTGTGTACACAGTGTGCATACACATGTACTACACGGCGTCCACATACAGCGTGATGAAGATCAGGAGATGGGAGGTGCCACAGCTGAAGACCTGCAAGTGCAAGCAGCAGCCAAGCTACGTGCATATGAGCAGGGGAGTGGTGGTAATGGTGGCACTGGTGATGCCAAAGGTGCGTGTGTGGAAATGGTTGTGTGTACGGGTTGTGTGTAGTGTACTTGGGTATGTGACACTGCTTCATGTGTACTTGTATGTATCAGAATGTATGTGTATTTGTATGTGTGTGTATCAGTATGTATGTGTATTTGTGTGTGCGTGTGTCAGAATGCATGTGTATCAGCATGCACACATACCACATCATATACCTCCACGTACACACCACCACCTCGTTACAGCATCATCATCACCACACACCTCAACACACCCACACCCACACAACATCCACAGAGGCATCCCGACGAGCATTCTACAAGGAATTTGTTAAAGTAGTAGATGCCGCTGATGTCATCATACAAGTTCTCGATGCACGTGATCCCCTCGCATTTCGCTGTGCTGAGGTGGAGCGATTCATACGTGGCAAGGATCCTAACAAGCGCATTGTGCTGCTACTCAACAAGATAGGTGTGTGTGGGTGTTTTTTGGCGGGAATGTGGTGTTTTGATGTGTTGGTGTTTTGGTCCTCAAACACCTCATCACCCCCCCCCCACACACACACAGACCTGGTCCCCCGAGAGGTGGTCACAGCATGGCTCAAATACTTCAAAGAGGAACTCCCAACAGTTGCATTCAAGTGCAGCACCCAGCAGCAAGCCACACGTTTGGCCCAAAAACGAGGCAAGGCAGCAGGTCGCAGCAAGGGTGGTGGTGGTGGTGGTGGTTCTAGTGGTGGTGGTGATGTGGTGGAGGGGGGTTCTGGGGCGGTGGGGGCAGAGCAGCTGTTGCAGCTGTTGAAGAATTATGCACGGAATAAAAATATCAAGACTGCCGTGACTGTGGGTATGTGTTTTTGTTGTGGTGGGGGGTGGGGTATGTGTTTGTGTAGTGTGTGGTGTGTGGATATATTCATGTGCATGCATACATACCTGGCTTTGTTATCACCTCTGTTGTATGCATACCTATCCCAGGTGTCATCGGCCTGCCCAATGTGGGTAAGAGCTCCCTCATCAATTCACTCAAACGCACCCGTGTCGCTGCAGTCGGCAATGCACCAGGTGTCACACGTGCCGTACAACAAGTCCACCTGGACAAGCACGTCAAGCTTCTAGACTCTCCCGGAATTGTCTTTTCAACAGGCACCTCAACGGGCAATGGTCACCCAGCAAACACACCTGGTGCTCCAGGCACACCTGGTGTTACAGCAGATGCAACAGCAATGGCGGCGTTGCGAAACGCGGTGCGTATAGAACAGCTCGATGACCCCGTGACACCTGTGGGGGCCATTGTGCAGCGTATGCCAGCCAAGCAGTTGATGACAACCTACAAGATACCTGCGTTTAGGGGTGTGGATGAGTTTTTGCAGCATGTGGCGACAGCACGAGGCAAACTGAAAAAGGTGTGTATGGGGGAAAAGGTTGGTGTGTATGGGGGAAAAGGTTGGTGTGGGGTAGGATAGGGTGTGTGTGTGATGCTGTGTGTGTGTGTGTGTGCATTGAGGATTGTTGTGGGGAGGCATGGAGGTTGATGAACAACATAGCAGCAACAGTGTTGCTGTACTCACACACACTTTGTCACACCACACACACTCCCACCTACACACACCACACACCACACACCCTCCCACACACACCAGGGCGGCACCGTTGATATCACCGCAGCTGCTCGACAGGTCTTACAGGATTGGAACGACGGCACTCTGCGTTACTACACCCTCCCCCCCACCCGCAACAGCGAAGTGGCGGGCAGTGCTGCTGTGGTTACCGAGTGGGGGAAGGAGTTTGACCTGGATGATGTGCAAGAAGGGGAGATGGCTATGGTAGAGGGGTTGCCGTCCCTAGATGATGATGATGAGGGGGGTCTGGGGGTGATGGTGGAGAGTGCGGGGGCACCTGCGGTGGAGGGGTGGGAGGGCATGGAGGGGAGCGACATGGAAGAGGGGGAGAGTGAGGAGGAGGAGGAGGAGGGGGAGGATGATATGGATGAAGGGGAGCCTGTGGTGGCGGTTGCAGCAGGGTATGTACGTGTGTATTTTGTTTGTATTCCCTTTTGTGTGTGTGTGTGTGTGTGTGTGTCGTGTGTGTTCCACCTTGCACACATCACCCCCACCCAAACCCACCCAAACCCACCCAACCCCACCCAAACCCACACAGAACACCCAACGCATCTCAGCGCACCAAGCTATACGCAGCGGATGGCCAATATGACCCCCACGCAGCTCGTGCAGCTCGAAAACGGGCCCGCAAGCTTTCCACAGAGGACCGGGCCCTGCAAGAATACATGGCTGAGGAAAATCAAGGGGGGAGGAAAACACAAGGAGGGGGGAGGAAAACGCAGGGAAATGAGGAGGAGGATGAAGAGTATGACTTTGCGGAATTTGCAGAGAATGACAATGCGTATGCGAAATTAGCAGAAGAGGGGAGTGAGGAGGAGGAAGAGGAGGAGGAAGATGATGGGAAGATGAGCGGCAGTGAGATTGATGACGAATGATGATGATGGTGTTTCTGTGTGCTGTTTTCATGTGGGTTTGTGTGTTTACAGTGAGGATGTGTGTAACATCACAACGCATTGCATGCGTGACAGTCAACGCATGGTCAACAACAACAATGGGGTTTTATACAAATGATGGAATACCACATGAAACAGGAAAGAAAAATAAGCAACTGTTGAATTCACTTGGGACCAATTGGCATTCTAGCACACATGTGCCTGTTTCCTACGTAACGTGCATTCCACGCATTTTTCCCATCTTTTCATTCATGCATTGCCCCATGTCGGCGCCCCCTGCCCCTCCCCCCTCGTCCACCCCCCCGTCGTTCATGATGCTGCTTTGTGGGTTGATGAACCACACGATGTTGCTGCTGGGGTGGGGGCGGTGGCCGCTGTACTACACGCACCACTGTCGACCCACCACTACCACCACCACCACCACTATAGGAGCGGTTGTGGTTACCATACCCACCACGACCACCATCCCGCCCCCCTATTGGCATCGCCACAGCCCGTCCTCCCCCCCCCCCACCAC
>VFQP010002967.1_pt1 | contig 18048 bp, 19 predicted proteins | sample 3512351 | NCBI WGS metagenome assembly VFQP01 (sample SAMN10412372, study PRJNA504923) | tailings metagenome | isolation source: Relicate 1 Philex TSF1 revegetated site | place: Philippines: Tuba, Benguet | collected 2017-08-29
GAAAGCAGCGTGCCTGCTGGGCAAAGCTTTGCCCAGCAGGCACGCTGCTTTCTTGTGATGCTGTGTCCCCGTGCGCTGTTCGTTCCATAAGGATTTGTGGGGCTGGGGAACATGTACAAGTGGGCAGGGACTGTGCTCTCAGAGAGCAGCGAAGAGAGGAAGGCGATATGACCCCACTGAGGAGAGCACGGTTGCCAGGGATGGACCTTGTGGACTGAGACGACGGGCTGATGCTTTGTCTCGCTGCCGCAAGCTGGGGGCCATATGCCAGCTGGGCCACATGTACCGCCTTGCTGCCGCGAGCTGGGGACCTAATGCTAGTTGGGGGCCACATGCACATGTACCGCAGCGCGCCCGCCGCTGATGAAGCTGAGCGTTCTTTCACTCTGACCTCCCTTCCTGACATGTCGACACTGCTGGACCGTGACTGCTCTGGGGTTGGGGAGCAGGTCGAGAGGGACGGGGGGAAGCACTTGCACGAAGCACTGCTGCAAACCTGGACCACCAAAAGCGCGCTTGCACGCTGAGCACACAGGCTCTGCGCTGCCGCCCTCAGAGGGGCAGGCTGAAGACCTCCTTGGCCGTGTGCGTGGTGCGCAGCGCAACGTCGCCCCAGTCCTCCCCCAGCGCCCCCGCCACCGTCTGCACGCGCGCAGCACAGCAGCGGCACATGATGTGCCCTCCGCCCCGCATCGAACGAGGCAGAGGGTCAACACCGCACAAACTGCCTGCCAAGGACCCTCTGGCGCCACGTTGCGGAGCCCAAGGAAGGGGCAGGGCCACCCCCTCCCATGGCGAGAGCAGCAGCGCGGACAGACAGGCGCGACAGAAGCAAAAGCGTACCTGGAGCACGTGCGGCAGCAGCGCCGGTTCGTTGCGCCCCGGACGGGCCTTGGAGGGCTTGATGGTGCGAGGCACCTGCACGGCCCGCAGCAGCGGCAGCGTCAATGCCCGCATGCCGCCGTCGCGCGCCGCAGGCAACGACCACCCCGTGTCTGATGGCCCTCTTCCCGCCAGGGTGGGCCCTGCTGCTCAAACATGAGTTGCGCTCGTCACGATGCAGGTGGGGAGCGAGACCCTGCCCCACGCCGCTCAGGGCCCCTCACCAGGAACGGGCCGTCCGTCTCAATCATGAGCCGGTCCTGCGGGATGTGGCGCAGCAGAGACGCCAGCTCGGCGCCGCCGCGCTCAGGCCGGTCGTCGCACACCCTGCGCGCGGGCGGTGCCAGGCAGGCACCAACGGTCGAGCATTCTGCTTGTCGCATGCGTTCGCGAGTGCGGGGCATGCCTCCACCGGCGTTGCGACACGCAGGTGTGCTGACGGTCGCCGCACACCTTGCGAACCGCGCATGGTGCCAGGCACCACTGTTCAAGCACCTGGTTCGTCCGCAGGTGCAGCTGTGCTCTCCACTGGCGCTGGCACGCCGTGGCGCAGAGAGCTCGACACCACATCTCTTCCAGATCGCATATGCCGCAGCACGAGGGGCGGCGGCCGCGGAGCCATGGCGGAAGCGCAGTCAGTGCACTCGTGCTCACCATCCCGTGATGCCTATGTGCAGCCCCAGGTCGATGAAGGCCTCCAGCTCCTCCTTGCTGCCGGTGAAGCAGTGGATGACGGCGGGCGCCGTCAGAGGGTAGTGCCGCCTGCGGGCGCACCGGCGCACACACGCCACACAACACGCAGCGCCGCGTGGCGGCGCACCGTCGCAGAGCTCGCTGCGGCGGCGACGCCGCAGGCTGGGTGGGGGAGAGACTGCGAAAGGGGCGGTCTCAGCGAGGGCGTGGGATGCACCACGGCTTGAACGAGGGGAGGGAGGGGAGGGTGGACGGACACTGGGCCCGGGTGCCCAGCGTCGCGCCCCCCCGTCACGCACTTGTGGCGTCCACCTCACCTGAGGATCTCTGCAAAGCGCGCCGCGGCGTCCCGGCAGTGCATGAACAAGGGCTTTCGGAGCTCCTTGGCCAGCGCCACCTGCACGTGCGACGCACGCCGGGCGATCGGCGCACAGTGCACGCGCCGCGTCACGTCATGTCCGGCGGCGACGACGTCTCATCGTGGCGCCACATGGCGCGGCTGGGCTCAAGCCGGGCAGCACAGGCACACGCCCTTGGCTCGCGTGCCTATGCACTGTGAGGCCTCTGACACGCCCGGTAGCTGCGCTCCGGCCCCGCCGAGGTGTCCAAGCAGATGCGAGTCCAACACACACGCACGGGTTGCCGCAGCCAAGGCAAGCAAAGCACAAACGGCGAAGCGCCACGGCACGTGGCCCGAAGCAAGCAGGGCAGCACAGGCACACACCCGAGCACTGACTCCTCCTCACCTGCTTGTCGAACCAGACCTCTTGCACGTCCGGCGGGCTGAAGTTGCGGTTGAAGTCCAGCCCGCACTCACCCACGGCCACGCACCGGGGATGCGCCGCCAGCTCCCGCAGCTGGTCCAACGTGCTGCAGAGGCACGCACGCACGCGCGCACGCACGACCAGGACGCGCAGGCAGGCGTGACCACGCCGCCGTGGATGGGCGTGCTGCGCACGTCGGCGTGCAGACGCGGTGCTGCCAAGCGCCCCGGGTGAAGGCTGGATGCGAACTCGGCGACGGCGGCAGGCGGGGAGCAAGCGGCAGGCGGTCGCCCAGGCGTGGCCCGCAAGGTGGTGTGCTGGGCGTCACAGGCGACCGACCCACACGCTGCGCGCCGATTCTGTGTGGGTCGTCCCGGAGGCCATCAATCAACAGAGAGAGGCGCGCACCTGGCGTCGCAGGTCTTGGCGTCGTGCGGGTGCACGCCGGCCGTGAAGTAGAGGTGGGGGAACTGCGGGCTGGACTCTAGGCAGATGTCGCGCGCCTGCTGGCTGGTGCGCACGCACGTGCCCGTCACGACGAGCGCCTGCACGTTGGCCTGCGCCGCCCGCTGCAGCACCTCGTCGCGGTCCTGCGCGTGGAGGGAGGGTAGGGGCATGGCGCGCTGCTGAAGCAGCTGCTTGGTGCAAGTGCGGACACCGCGCGTGGGCAGCGAAAGGGTGGCGCGGACCTTGCGGAACGCGTCATTGGTGAGGTTGATGCCAATGTCGACGAGCGGCTGCGGGCTGCGCATCATGGCGGCCGCCACCAGGTCCCCCTGCCCCTTCTTGGCGCTGCCGCCGCCGTTTGCCGCGGGCGCGAGGTCCGCCGTGGGCGCAGAGGTGGAGGGCGCGCCCTGCGATGACGCTCCGTCCATCTGCTTGGCTTTGGATTGCCTGCTGGATGCCCTCCTGGTGCTGGTGGTGGCTGAGAGTGGTGCTGTGGAGGTGCTGGGCGTGCACTGGGGCCGAACCAGGGCGCTTCGTGCGTAGCGGCGCGCGAGGAAGTGTCGCATGTCACGCGGGGAGAGCTGCTGAAGGCGGGCACGCGACCGTGGCGTCGCCGCTCCGGCGAAAAAACGGCCCCCAAGCCCTGGCGGCTGCCCCAAGGTCCGCTCAGCGCCTGCGTGGCCCAGCAGTCCCGCGCAGGATGGAGGAGGTCGTGGCCGAGATCGTCCCAGGTGCGCTGACGCCCTCTTGCAGCAGCAGGCGCGGAGCAGGGCACGCCACACCGTGCACGCCAGCGCCGGCGCTCCACACGCAGCCCCTAGCACCATGCCTGCGCACCGCAGGCTTGTTCGTAGGCAGCCTGCGCAGCCTGGGCTACCTGGAGCAGCTCGACATCACGCACGTGCTGGTGAGGGAGCAGTTCCGCGAGGGCCAGCATCAGCGCGGCCGCTGCACACATCCAAACGACGGCGCCACACCTCCTGTGCGTACGCACTGCAGAGCGTGGTGAACTTTGAGCTCACACGCGACCTCTCGGCCTACACGTGCCTACGGCTGCCGTTGCGGGACGAGGAGGACGCGCCGCTGCTGGCGCAGTTGCCCGCCGCCTACGCCTTCATCCACGGGGCGCTGACCGGCCGGCCCGTCGCAGCGCCGCGCGACCCGTTTGCACCCGACGTGGAGGAGGAGGACGCCGAGAACGAGGGGGCGGAGCGGCGCGGGGACGGTGAGCGTGAGGACAGCACGCCTCTAGAATGCCGCGGTGCGGTGCAGCAGGTGTGGGGGGATGGCCAGGGGCCGCCAGCAGCGGTGGAGCGATGCTGCGCTGCAGCGAGTGCAAGATGGTCGTTCAGCTGCTGCTTTTGCGGGCTGCACACCGGGCGTGGGACGTGGGCCACGCAGCATCGCCAACACCGAGCTCCGCACGCTTCTTTCTCTTTCTCCCACAGGCGCGGATGAGGCGGGGCCAAGCAAGGCGGGGGCCACGGCGGACACCGATGCTGGCGGCGCCGGCGCGGGGGCAGCGGAAGGAGGGCGGCCGGGCAGGGTGCTCGTGCACTGCCAGGCGGGCCAGTCACGCAGCGTCGCAGTCGTGGTGAGGTTTGTCGGGCCGCTGGGGTGCACGTCGCCACGCCCCTGACCGCCGTCCGCCAGAGGCCGACCGACTTCACCTGACCTGTATGGGCTGTTCCCTGAGGACTCACCATGGTTTGGAGCACCAGTGCTGCGCAGGTGGCGTACCTGATGAAGGCGCAGGGCCTGGACGAGTCAGACGTGAGTGTGTGAGACGCTGCGGACACTCGCGCATGTCTTCTAGAGGCAGCCCGGAGAGAGAGCTGCATCCCTGCAGCACATAGGAGGCCTCAGGCAGAGCCTCCGGGCGCCGGCGGAGCTTTGCCCTGCAGCGCGCGGCCACACTTACACGACAGCTGGCGCACGAGAGAGAGAGGGCGGCGCCCCCCCTGCGTCCGCCGCAACACGCAGGCGCTGGCGATGGTGCGCAGCCGGTGGCGGCAGGCGGACCCTAACGAGGGCTTTGTCGCGCAGCTGGGCCTCTTCCACGACATGCGCTGCAGCCTGGACCCCGGGCACCCCGTGTACCGCCTCTGGTGCCTGCAGCAGGTGACGACCACCACCTCTCGTGCCGGAGCGAGGAAAATGCGCAGACCATCTGTTCGCCGCATGCTGCCCTGACGCAGCGGTGGCTGCTGGACCAAGCGGCGTCCCGTGCACTGCTGGCGGCTGCAGCCAGACAACATCATTTGTGCATGCGGTGCGGTGCGTGTGTGCGTGCCCGCAGGTGGGCAAGCGGCGCGAGGACGAGGGCTGGGTGGACCCTGACTCGTTTGCGCCGTCGCCCGCCCAGGCCACCGGCAGCAAGGTGAGAAGAGAGGGCGGCAGGAGAGCTCGCCATGCCCTGCGCAGTGCCCGCTTGGGACCTGGCGCCTGGCGTGCGTGCACTTTTGCGCACGGCACACGTTCTCGCCCATCACGGCGGCCTCCGGTGGTGCTGTGCCTGTGCCGCCACCGTAGCCTCTTTGCCCCGCAACCAACTGCGTCCCTCGTAGCCTGCCAGGTGGTGCTGTAGCGCTGCCATAATCCTGGCCCGTCTGCCCTGCACGCTGGTGCGTCCCCAGGTGGTGCTGTACCGGTGCCGCAAGTGCCGGCGGCTGCTGGCCAGCGCGCGCAACGTCATGCCTGTGGACGAGGCCACCGCCGGGCACAAGGTGTTCAGGGACCGGCGGCCGGGCCGGGCCACGCCCACGGAACCGCTAGGTGAGGGCGCCTGCCGGCGCACACAGCCTGCCACAGCATCAGGTGCCGAAGGGATGACGACAGGCTTCGTCCAGGCAGCAGCGAGGCGCCCTCAGAACCGTTCGAAGTGCCGCCCACCACCTGCCCCTTCACCCCACGCTGCGCTTTCCTCTCCCGCCTTAGCGCCATGGCCGCCGCGTGTGCCGGCACAAGGCGCTTCGTCCGACTTGCTCACTGCTCGCTCGCTCCAAGATCTCGCACACAGGTGCGCGCTCGCCCCTCATCGACTGCGCCCACCTGTGCAGGCGCCGAGGGAGGCAGCTCGCTGTTCCTCGAGCCCATGGACTGGATGGCGGCGGCCGTGGTGGGCACGGTGCAGGGCAAGCTCTACTGCCCCCAGTGCAACGCGCGGCTGGGCTCCTTCAACTGGTCAGGTGCGTCGACACACTCTGCGAGCATCTTGCGTCTTGCGTCAACGGAACGGGCCACCCGCCCGCGTCAACGAATGTGCGTCCGCGCCTCCGCGCTTCCCACTGGCAGCCCACGCCACTCATCTTGCCCCTTTTCGCGGGCGCTCACAACGAACTGCGTGGCTCAGCACGACGGACTTGCGCGTGGTGCTGGTGGTGGTGGCGCGCAGGCATCACCAACGAGGCGGGCGTGTGGGTCACGCCGGCGTTCCAGGTGCACACGTCCAAGCTCGACCTCATACAGCCGCCCAGGGCGCTCCCGGCCACCGCCCGGCCACCGCCGCAAGCGTTCCTAGGGCAGCGCACGGCGCCGCCAGCTGGCGTGGATGGTGGCGGTGCGGGCCAGCAAGGCGGCGCCGCGTCAGAAGCAGCGGCTTCATGAGCCCTTTGGATTCTGCTTCGTGCGCTGGTGCTGGGCTGCACCGCGCTTCACCATCCTCGCGCGGGCACCACTCATTTCCTCGCTTGCACTCAACGGCAACGCTCGCAAAGTGCACACGAGAGGCCGTAGCGCGCTCCTCGTCTTGTCAAGCGCGCGGTCCGCAGCACTCCCACCGGCTCCTGGTGCTCAAGGCGCCGATTCAGCTCTTCTGCTCCATCCCGCCGCTGCCGCCTGCCGCCGTGCCCGACACCTGCGCACAAAGCGCGCCACCCGCAACCAACAGCTCGCCGGGCAAGACCGCGTGGGGAAGCCAGCAGGTCCGTGCCTTGCGTCAGGAACTTTGCTGCGGGCGTGTCGCACCTGCGCCTGCTGCTCGCCCTCGCCCTGCTTGCCGCCCTTGGTCGGCGCGGGCATGTCCTCGCCAAACTTGACCTGTGCCAAGACAGCAGCGCACCAGCGCACAGCAGGCAGCAGCTCACGCGAGGGAGCGGCTGTCGTGCCCGGAGAGCAGGCTAGGCGCCAGGTGAGTGCCCGCTGCGCCGTGCCAGACCGCCGAGAGCGGTCTGGCACGGCGCAGCGGGCATGTTGCTGAGGGCAGCGCGTACATCCGCTGCCCTCAGCAACGGGTGCACGCGGCGCCGTGCGCCGAGGTCGTCTGCTAGTACGGCGCAGCGGGCACGCACAGTTGCTTATGCCCAGGCCTGCCTTGCGCCGCACACCTCAGGGGGCGGCGGCGCGTGCTCGGGGTCAGCCAGGTCCCCGCCGCGCAGGGCGCCGCCCACGCCCCTCTGCTGGTTGCTCGTCAGCTCCTGCGCGCACGTGCGCGCGTGCATGAGAGCAGCGAGTGCAGCTGGACCTGCGCATCGCACACGCGCATGCTGCACGACGGCAGGGGCGCCCAACGCACACCGCCCCCACGAGGTGAGCACCTCTGCCTTCTCACCTCGAACGGCTTGCCATACTTCTCTGCGCGCACTCCATGCACACGCAAGCACAGCGCGTGCGGTGAGGCGCTTGGGACGCTGCGTCGACGCCGTGACGTCACGTGCGTGCGTTGCGCTTCTCTCAGCTGCCCGCCAAGCGCAGCACGCAGCAGGAGCATGGGCACCACGGCTCTTACCCTGCGCGTACTTCTCCTTCATCTGCGCGCACAGCGCGTGAACGCAGGCGGCGGGTCGTGAGGTCGCGACGAGCGCGGGCAGCGGCCTTCGAGCGAGAGCAAGGGAAGCGCGCGCCGCACCTGCGGGTCCATCTTGGCGCGCGTTGCTGGTAGTGCTGGTCGATTCGCTGCGTGTGTGTGCGTGTGGCGGTGGGGTTTCTCGCTGTGCTGCGCGAGAATCGCTGCATGCCGGCGGGCAACCACAGTGCAGCAGCACGAGGGAAAAGAAGCAGGAAAGGAGCATGAGGAGGCCAAATCAAGTGTGCTGGGCAACGCTCCCGCTCATTGGCGGGGCCTGGGCCTGGGCGGGGCCAAGAATGCGGTCGTCAGCGTGCGGAGCGCACGAGCAAATGCAACCAAAGGAGAGGAGGCAGGGCAGGAGGATCGGCATGGTGGACACGAGACACGAGCAGTGCGGGTGAGAGCACACGCGTCAATGGGGTAATTGAGTTCATCGGAAAAAGCGGCCGCACGGCCCGCCAGCACCGGTGCTGCTCCGAGTCCCGCCGCGACTGCAGCGCGGCGGAGCGCACAGCCATCTCGGACATTGGCGGCCCCCTGGCCGCCCTCCCCTCATCAGTCCTGCCGCGGCTGCAGCGCCGCAGAGCGCACGGCCGCCACAGCTGACGCCCGCCGTCCGGCCCCTGGCCCCCCTTTGCCCCGCTCACTCCTGCTGCTGCTGCAGCAGCAGCGCGGCGGCGCGCGCGTTCTCCGCCACGGCCGCCTGCGACATGGGCAGCCACAGCTTGTCGTTCTCCAGCTTCTGCAGCTCCTCGCAGATGCGCGCGAACGAGGGGCGGTCGTTGGGATCCTCCGCCAGGCACCTGCGACGCAGCGCAGCGCACGCGAGCAAGCGACGCACGACGCAAACCACGTGCTCGCACGATGCACCCTTGCCACAAGGAGGGAGATGCGGTGACTGTCTGCGTTTGTCATCGCCGTGGGCAGGCGTGCGCGTCACGTTGCGGCGTTGGCGTGCGCGCGCGGTCCGCCCCAGAGATCACCCTGGGCCCCCCGCAGCGGCGCTCACTGCATGACGAGGGCTTGCACCGGCGGCAGCAGGTCGTCCGGCAGGTCGTCCAGCAGCGAGGGCGGCTTGCCGCCGAACCCCAGCACGTTGGCGCGCGCCAGCCAGAGCCCTGTTTGAGGGCCCATGCGCAGCGTGTCCAGTCCCGCCTGCCAGACGCAGGCAGCAGGCACGCAGCGGCGCCAAACGCCACGTGAGCCAGGGAAGCACAGCACATGCTCAAGGAGCTGGCGCTGGCAGCCACTGCAACATGCTGGGAGCCTTGCATCGTGAGCCCCGTGCGTGCGCCTTGAGCCCTGGGCGTTGTGACGGGACTGAGGCTGTGCTGGCGCGTGACGTCCAACGCATTGGACGCTCACCTTGATGTGGCTCCAGGCTCACGCCACGCTACGCCCATGACCCCGAGCCCTCAATCCCACACCCTCATGTTCCCGCTGGGCGCTCACCTTGATGTGGCTCCAGGGCTCGCGGCCCGTGATGAGCTCGTACAGGATGACGCCAAAGCTGTACACGTCCACCTTTTCGTTGTGCACGCCGCCCGTCTTGAAAAGCTCCGGCGCCTGCACGCCACGACGACGACGACACGCAGCGCACGCCGGGTGGGCGGCTTGCGCGCCGCGCCGCATGCACATTGTCTTGCTCGTGACGAGAAGGGGCAAGCGGGTGGGAGCGCGGCGGCAGCACTTGGGAGGGGCCGTCAGGAACAGAGGAGCAGGAGTGGAGAAGGCAAGGGACGGGGGCGAAGCACTTGGTGAGGAGGCGCCCTGCCCCAAAGAAAGCAGAGGTGAGCGCTGGCTTTCGCACCATGTACTCGGCCGTGGCGCCGGCGGCGGCCGACACCTGCGTCTTGAGCTTGAAGGTGCTGACGCCAAAGTCGCTGACCTTGGCCACCCACGCCTTGGTCACCAGCACGTTGCCAGGCTGCGCATCGGCAGCGCGCGCGCGAGCGGGCGGCGGCGGGCATGGCGCGCACGGCCGCGGTGACGACTGCAGTAGGCCAGCTACTAGCTGGGGACAGGCGGCAAAGAGGCGGCAGTTGCGTGGCTTGTGGGGCAAGAGAGCCAGGCCCTGCGCTCCGCTGAGACGCGCGCACCTGATACGCCCGCGGTAGTGGGGCTCTGGCCCCGCCGACGTGTCCAAACAGATGCCAATCCAACACACCACCAGATGTTAAGCTGAACACCCACCTTGAGGTCCTGGTGGATGATGGGCGGCGTGCGTGTGTGCAGCCAGAGCATCCCGCTCGCGATGCCCAGCGCCAGGCGGCAGCGGATCTGCGGGCAGCAGTGTCAGGGGAGCGCCCACAGCCAGACGCACACCGTGCTGTGCACGCTGCGCTTGGTGGTGGGAAGAGCAGGCACTTGGGAAGAGTGGCCGTGGGAGCCCTGAGGACCGTGCCGGGGATGCGCGCCCCAAGCCCGAACGTACGCGTGCGCGCACCATGTCGGAAATGTGCCGGCGCCGCATCACGTCATAGAGGCTGCCCATCTCCACGTACTCCTGCACAGTCACAAGGTAACAACACGCACCACGCGCTGTCACCGCGGCCCGGCACGCTCACACGCAGAGCGAGGGGCGGCGAGGAGGGTGTGTGGCGGTGCGGCTCAAGCCCTCAGCCCTCACCATGACAATGCCGACCCAGTCCTCCTTGCCGGGTACGAGCTTGGCGGCGACGCCAAAGCTCTGCACCAGGTTGGGGTGCTTGAGGCGCGCCAGGAACGCCGCCTGAGCAAGGGAAAGGAAAGAAAGAAGGGGAAAGGCAACGCTCAGTGCCAGGTTGGGGTGCTTGAGGCACGCCAGGAACGCCGCCTGTGATGGGGGGACAGGTCACGGCACAGCCTTGGGAGGGTCGCGATGGTGGTTGACACCTGACCGCTAGCGAACACAACCACCCCCAGCAGGAGCTGTGTGCTTCACGCGCACGCTACGGGCGGGAGGCGGCGGGCGCAGCCGCCACCGCCCTGCACGCATGGCAAAGCCCTACGTCCCCTCGTACCTCCTTGCGCAGCGCGTCCAGCTCGCGGGGGCTCATGGAGTTGTTGCCCAGCACCTTGATCGCCACCTGCATGGGGGGATGAGGGCGCGGCTAGGGCTCAGGCGTTGAGGCGCGGCCTTCACGGGACGCTGCGCCTCCCCTTCATCCCACAAGGCCCGCTGTCGCGCATACACACGGACTGCCGTGTCTGCGTGCCTCTGCACCCTCGGTCTGACCGACGATGCTCGACCGGCGGCCACCACCACCGCCACCACCACACCACGTGGAACGCACCTGGCAGCCCAGGTAGGTGCCAAGGAAGACGCTGGCGTAACCGCCGTTGCCCAGGCACTGACCCGTCTTCTCCACCTCGTTCTGCTGGATGTTGTACAGCGGCGCCGGCGCCTCCCCGCCGCCCTGCGACGCGCGAGGGCACGACACGGGGGGGACAGCACAGCGTGGAAAGGCCAGCCCGCCAGCGTGGAAAGGCGCGCCGCCATGGCATGCGCGAGGGCGCGGCATGTTGCGGCGCGCCTCAGGGGACACTGCGGGCAAGCCTGCGCCTCCCCGCCGCCTCTGCAGCGCTCATGGGCGCATGTCTTTGGCGTCTCCGCATGCCTCAGGGGACGGCGCAGACAAGAACGTGTTGTGTGGCTGAGGCGAAGCGTGCGCCAGTCTCCAAGCTCCAGGCAGCTCTCAGGCCACAGCCAGGCAGGGCGCCTCACCATGGTCGGGGAGGCGAGCGACGCGGCGGAGCTCGGCAGGGAGGCCACGGGCGGGGCCATGCCTTGCTGCTGCTGCTGCTGCGAGGCAGGTGCAGCACCAACACCACGTGCTCTGCTTCAGCCGTTTGCGTGTCATCCCACACCGTCCAAGCGCCGCTGCGAGGATGCGGATGCGGCGAGAGCAGTGCGACTCGCACCTGCTGCTGTTGTTGTTGCTGCTGCTGCAGGGAGCGGTCGGCGGCCTCCAGCACGGCGATGACCTCGCGCGTCTTGGCGAACTGCAGCGTCGTCTTGCCGAACTTGTCGCGCACCCGCATGTCGCAGCCTGCGACAAGGCGCGCGACAGGGTGATCGATCGATCGGATGCCATGGCACGAACCTTGCGGGTGGTCAGCCAGAGCTCGACGAACGGACGGCGGTGCGTCGCAGGCGCGGGGGAGCGCGATCCCTCACCTCGCTCGAGCAGCAGGCGCACCATCTCGACGCTGCCCGTGCGCGCCGCGCGCATCAGCGGCGTGCGCTCGTTGAAGTCGCGCGAGCCGTTGGGGTCCACGCCGGAGTCGAGCAGCACGCGCACCACCTCGACGTGGCAGTAGCGCACTGCGGGCGAAGCGCGTCAAGACGAGCGGCGCGGCAAAGCACTCGTCTCCCTCACGATCCGCCTCGCTTGCGCTGCGTTCCTCGCACGTCGAGGAGCAATCGTGAATGCACAACGTCGCGTCCTGACCTGCGAACGTGAGCGGCGACGAGTCGAAGCGCGTGGTCGCCTCGGAGATGCGCCGGTGCCGGTCGGCGCCCAGCTTCTGGCTGGCCTCCAGAAGCACCTTGACGACCTGCGAGCGCTCAACTCATTCATTCGAGGCGCACCGCCTAGGCGCCCACACACAGCAGCAAGAGACGCGATGTGCGGGTCCCCGCAGAGCCTCATCGCTGTGACAGCTGCTCACCAGCGTGCGCCTGCCAAGGCAGGAGGCGTGTGCGGCGCCATTTTGCGTCACCTCATCATGGCCACACACACCCTGCTCACCTCGGTGTGCCCCGACACGCAGGCAAAGTGCAGCGCGCTCCACCCGTCGGCGTCCACCGCCTCCAGCGCCTGCGCCCGCACCATGCAGCATAGGGTTCAGCCATGCAGCGTAGGGGTTGGGCAGCAAAGCCACCGAGCTGCCGTGCGTTAGTGCGCCGCCCAGATCCTCCCAAGCCCCACCAAAGCCCTAAGCCCCACCCATGGCGCACCTCGGGCACCAGCTCCAGCAGCAGCCGCACCGCCGCCACGTTGTTGCTGCACGCCGCGTAGTGCAGCGCGTGCATGCCCGACTTGAAGCGCCAGGGGTCCGACACGCTAGGGTTGTGCAGCTGCTCCTCCCTGCAGTCCATGCATGCGGGGGGATGCGCACGCGCGGGCAGGCAGAGCAAGCGTCACAGCCTCCGCAACCGGCCCTAGTTGAACTCATCGTTGTCCACAAGGCCTGTCCAGCGCCTGGCTTGCAGGTGGCTGCGCCCGCCACAGAGCTGCAAAGCAGCTGCTGCCCCCAGGCCCACGCCTTCGATCCCCAGGAGAAGTGCTGTGGGCCTGCGCCTGGCTTGCAGGTGGCTGCAGCGGCTTGGCAGTGCGCAAGCACGGCTGGGCAGTGCGCAAGCACGCCCATGCTCCACGACGCAGCCTCAGCGGGCGCGTCAGGCGTTGCCTCCCCACCAGAGACGAACCAGGCGACGCTGCAGCGCTGCAGCCGAGGCACCAGGCCACCCCGGCCCCACCCCACGCACTTGTGCAGGAGCGAGTCCATGTTCTTGCAGAAGGAGCGGCTGTCGGCCACAAACTGCAGCTCCACGCCCGCGCCCACGCTTCCTGCGCGCCGCCATGCACGCGACACGTCTCAAGGCCAGGGCTCAGTTGCAACAGGCGCGGTCGCTAGTGCCCCTCCTTGATGCGCTGTGAGGCGGCCTGCCTGTGGGCGCCTCTGCCCGGCAGTGCGTGTGCTGTGGTGCGCGGTGGGGAGCCTGTGCAGGCTGCGGCCGCGCCCCCTGACGCGCGCACCGATGATGGGGCTGAGCAGCAGGGCGTTGGAGGGGCTGCGGCGGCTTAGCATCAGGCTCGGCACGCCGCGCTCGTGCAGCACCTGCGCACACACACAAACAGAAGAAGATGCAGAAGGCAGAACAGACGTGTGACTTATCTGCAGGCCGTCCGCGGACCAATCTGTGGGTAAGTGGGAGTGAGCTGCGGCTGGTGAAGGGAACGCAAGTGCTGCAAGGGCCGTTCACGTCGCACACCTTCTGCGCCACCGCCAGCTCCATGACGGCGAGGGCTTGCGCCGCCTCCACGTCAGGCAGCTCAGTAAAGGCGATGCCTGCAACGCGGTTGTCCGGCACGAAGCAAGCGTCACGTCCCAACCGCTGACCAGGCAGGCGGAAGCGCGGGAGGAGGAGTGGAACGAGGACACAGTTGGGGCTGTCGTCGTCGCTTACCCACGTATCGCCGGTTGAGCGACACGCCGACGGTGGAGCAGGCGATGTTGTAGAAGACACCCACCACGTCCCCTGCATGGGCGTGCGCGCAAGCGAGCAACCGAGGTGAAAGCCTGGACGAGTGAGCGGCAGCAGCCAGGCGTGCGTCGCGCATTGAGGCCAGAGCAGCGCCAGGATGCCCTTGCGCCGCTGCTGCGGCGCCCTCTGTTGCACGCGGGGGGCAGCGGGAACAGCGCGGTCGCATGCGGCTGCCCTCGCGGGCCCTACAGGGTTGAGGACGCGTGCGCGCGCTCACCCGCGCCAAAGCGCTGCCCGAACGGCGCGCTGCGCCCGTGCGCCACCTTGCTCCCGTCCTTGGAACTGAGCAAGTACGAGCTGGGGGGCATGCCCACGCCGCTCAGGCCGCCTCCGCCTGTGGTGTAGCGGACATGTGTACGCACAGCGCCAAGTGAGCAGGTGCGCGCTCGGGGCCACGCTGCCCAGGCAACCTCCGCCTGAGGTGGTGGGTAGAGGACACGCGCGACAGTCAAGTGAGAGCGTGCGAACTCAGGGCCGTGCCGCTCAGGCCTCCTCCTCCTGGCATTGGCGTGACCAGCAATGCACGTGCGTCGCCGAGGGTGCAACACGAAGCAGGCCTCCGTGGTAAGGAGGCGCCAGCGTCTCCGGCGCCCACCAGACGCCGCCAGCACACTCACTCGAACCGGTGCTGTGGAGGTGGTGGAAGCTGTGATGGTGATGGTGGTGGTGATGGTGGTGGTGCGGGTGGTGGTGGTGGTGGTGCGGCAGGGGCGCGGGCGGCGCCCCCTGCCCGCCGGGGCCCTGAGCGAGCGTGGGGTACGACGCGCCCCTGCACGACGCGCCACATGCACTTAACAGCGCCCGTCCAGCGGCCGCCGCAAGCCGCGGACGCGCGGCACAGCACGCAACGACGGAAGCGCGGTGCGAATTCGCAAGGTTCAATCACCTGTGGTGGTGGTGGTGGTGGGGGTGGGCGTGCGGCCCTCCCGGGCCGTTGCCGTACAGCTGCTGCTGCTGCTGCTGCGGCGGCGGCAGCGGAGGCTGCAGGCTGGACAGCGTGCCGGAACTCACCGACGTAGCCAAACTAGGCGACCGCGCCGCGCCGGCGCCGCCGTGCGGCGACTGACTCAGCGCCCCGCCGTCGCCGTGCTGCGCGTGCTGTGCCGCTGTGGGCGGCGGCAGGACCACGGGGACGGCGCCGGCGGCGGCGGAAGCGCCGCTGCTGCGCCGCCGCGGGTCCGTCCCCAGCTGCTGCTGCGATGAGAGGGAGGAAGATGAGGCGCCGCCGCCGGGCAGGCCGCCGCCGCCGTCCCTGCCGGCTGCCTGCTGCAGCGACGGCGTGCCGGGAGCCAGAGGGTCTGCCGCTGGCGGCTGCAACACGCCGCCGCCGCCGCCGCCCACTGCACCCGGCTGGTGAGCAGTGTGCGGCTGGTGGTTCGTGAGCCCAACCCATGCCTGGGCCGTGCCGGCGCCAGCGCCGGCGGCCCCCACGGCGTTGACCTTGACTTCAAAGTAGCACCAGCCCTGGCCGGGCTGGACGCAGCCCTCGCAGACGGCCCACGCCTCCGCCTCCGTGCTGGACCTGCATGAGGGTATACACACGCATGGCAAACACCCTCGTGACGCTCCATGCCCATCATGACCCGACACGTCCCAAGCCCTGACAGGGAAGCAGCATGCAAGCCCTAACCTGTAGACATCCTTGTCCACCGTGACGAGCGTCGCCAGCCGCGGCGGCGTGTGCCAGGCCAGGCGCGGCGGCGGCGGCGGTGGCTGGGCGCCGTTGGTGCCGCCGGAGGAGCCCGAGGCGGTGCCTGCTTTGGCCATGGGGCGGACGAGGACGGCGCAGCACGGTTGTCAGTCCTCAGCGCAGAACGCACGCAGGCGCGGCCAAAGCAAGCACGCTGGGCATCCATGCTGGGCTTCAGCCAGCGAACAGATTGATGCTTGCTTTCGTTCCGCCTGTTTGCGCGAGGCTGCTTTGGCTCATCCATGCGACGGCCCCTGGGAGTGAGGCGACGCCTCCCAGGAAAGTGCTGGCAAGGTGCGGCTGCGGGGAGCGGCGGCTGCGGCGGCGGCGTCCCCTCGGAGCGAGGCGACGCCTCCCAAGCCAAGATGTGGCTGCGTGGAGCGCCGGTGGCGGCTCACCGTCAGCAGGGGGGTCGCTGCTGTTGTGCAGCGTGGGAGACTGCTGCGTGGTGCTGCTGAGCATGCTCTCCGCCCCCACCAGCCTGCGGCCAGGAACGGGACGCAGCAGCGAACAGCGCGCCCCATCACGAGCTGTCAAGCAGAGTCACAGCGGCGTTCGATCCAACCGCACGCTGCCGAGCCTGCCGCGTCATGGCCACGTCCTCGCCACCGTTGCTCTGCACTGAGAGCGCAGAACGAGAGCCGGCGCACCCGTCGGTGAGCAGCCAGGCAGGGCCCTCTACGCTGAGGCCCTCTGCCGAAACCAGCGGTAGCAGAGGGTACTCGGACGCGGGACGCCCCGCCACCAGCGCCTCCGCCCCGCTGCCACCGCTGCCGCTGCCCTCGCCTGCCACCGCGGCCGCGGCGGCGGCGGTTGGGGCGGCGGTTGAGCCGGCGGTTGAGGAGCTGTTGGCCTTGCCGAGCTGCATGCGCTCCAGGTCCTTGAGCACCTGCCGTGCACGCCATGCACAAAAGGGTCTGTTAGAGCTAGGGCTAAGGACTTCAGAGACGCTGTGCGAGTCGGCGTCAAGCCCTCAGTCAGGGCTTGCACGCACCGAGCCCATGGCGGTGGTGTTGGCAAAGCTGCTGGCGCACGACGGCGCCGGGCCGCTGCTGCCCGAGCCCCCGCCCGACATGGACGCCGCCGCGCTGAGCCCTAGCGGGGCTTGCGCCGCGCCGCGCCGCCGCGCCGCCGCCACCATCGCACGCACGCGCAGGCACGCCCGCACGCACGCCTGGACCACCGCCGGCTTGCTGCTGCTGGTGATGGCCGCCGCCAGCGGCGTCCGCCCCGTGAACCCTAACGCCATGCCAGGGCTGAGCCCTAAGCCCTCGCCGCCGCCGCGCTGCCAGGCCTGCAGCGCCAGCGCCTCCTCGGCGCGCCGCACGGCAGCGTCCAGCAGCAGATGCAGCACCGGCTCGTCCCCCGCCCTCGCCGCCATGTGCAGCGGCGTGTCGTCCAGGGCGTTGGCGTGGCCAGGGTCTGCGCCCAGCTCCAGCAGCACCCGCACCACGGCCGTGTGGCGGCGCACGCCCAGTGAGCCGCCGCCGGCCGGCTCCAGCTTCCGCCCGGCTTCCGCACCACCGCTGACGACCGCCGGCGGCAGCTTCGGGGCAGCTTCCCCTCCGTCGGTGCTGGGCACCTGACTCCCTGCTTGCTCTGACTGCTGCTGTGGCTGCAGCGGCTGCTGCACCGGCGGCGGCAGCGGGACGAGAGGAGCATGTACGCTCCTGCTCCGAGGCGGATCTGGGAGGCCACGCACTCCGCCGGGCCCCACTGCGCCCGCGCTCGCCGCCTTGGCCGCGCCGCCGCCCAAGCCCTCGTCGAGTCCAAAGCCCTCAGCATGCAGCACGGCGTCGAGGTCCAGGGCGGGCGCAGCCGCCGGCGGCAGGTCGCCCAGCTGGTCGAGGAAGGGCGCGGCCAAAAAGGGCGTCGCCCGTTTTGGCAATGCCCGCTCCAGCAGGGCAGCCCTGGCGGCGTCGCCGTCGGCGCCGTCGGTGCCAGCTGCCGGCGGCGGCGGCGGCGCCGGGGCGGGCGGGAGCGGCGGCCGCGGCGGCGGGGCGGGCGGCGCTGGGTGTGGGTGGTGGTGCTGCTGCGCGGCCTGCTGCTGCGCGCGTTGCGAGGAGGAGTAGGCGACGTGCTGCGCCACGGCGCAGTGCAGCGGCGTCCACCCGGCGACGTCGCGCCAGCCCACACGGCCAGCGAGCCACGGAACTGGAGCCCCGGCAGCGGCGGCGGCAGCGGCGGCGGCGGCGCTGCCGCCGCGCTCACTCAGGGGCTTCCAGCTAGGGCTCGGCATGGGCTTGCCGTCGACGGAGGGGTGGGCGTGCAGCGGCCAGGGCGCGGCGGTGGGGGAGAGGGAGGAGGCGGGGCCGGAGAGGGTCCAGGAGCCGGGGATGCCCTTGGGCAGCTGCATGCGCATGTTTGGGACGACGCATGCGAGTCGCTGGATCATCACCAGGAAGAAAAGCGAGGGAGCACAGCTCTTGGGCCGCCTCTCCTGGCCCAGGCACCGCAGCCACGGTTGCCTGGTGAGATCTCACCTGGCCAGCCACGGAGGCCCAGGGCCCCGGCGCAAAGTCGGGCGCGTCGA
>VFQP010002968.1_pt1 | contig 18044 bp, 33 predicted proteins | sample 3512351 | NCBI WGS metagenome assembly VFQP01 (sample SAMN10412372, study PRJNA504923) | tailings metagenome | isolation source: Relicate 1 Philex TSF1 revegetated site | place: Philippines: Tuba, Benguet | collected 2017-08-29
GTGTGTGTGTGTGTGTGTGTGTGTGTGTGTGTGTGTGTGTGTGTGTGTGTGTCAGATGTGTGTGTGTCTTCGCATGCATACAGGAAAAGGGTTCCATCATATTCTCCACTATGAAACCATATGCATTTCTCCAAAAAACAACAACATACCAGATGTCAAGCCACCCGCGACGCCCTTTTTACTCACGCCAATGGCAAACGCCATTTGGGTGGAAGTGGGACCAGGCAGGCATTGACCAAGTGCAAGCAGCTCCACAAAGATACCAGAGGTGAGCCATCGGTAGCGTTCAACAAAGAGCTGTGAGGATGGCGCCATGCTGAGGACATATGAAAAAGTCTGAAACCATTCTGACAGTCACACATACCTTTTGAAAGTAGCCAATGTGCGCAGTTGGGCCGCCTGTGATGCGGTAGTATGGTGGCACCATACCAAAAGCGATGGCCTCACAACGCATTGGTCAAAGATGCCGCGCACCATACCAAAAGCTGCCCAGCCGAGAAACACAAATGGCTTGAGAAAGTCACCCCATGCTATACCCTGCACAGCATTCAGATCATCGATCAAGGGCTGCTCTGCGTCACTACGAGGCATAATGTTGGGTTGATATCAAGATGCAATAGTGGCGGTGGGAATGCGATGCCAAATAGTGGCTGTGCAATTGCTGCTACCACCCTGGTGTGCAATTGCAGCAAATAGATGCGAATCACTTTTGACCATGCCTGACTCACAAAACACTCGTCCTCTACAACCACACACGTCTTGTGGTGGTGCACATTTTGGAGCACAACACTGCCATCAAGTCTCCAAAAGCACTGCGTTTGCTCAAAACATACGCTACGCACGCAGTAGACAACAATTGCAGCGTTTGTACTCGACTCATCGTCATCTCAAAACCAAAAATGCGTGTAGCGTGCCTCCACACCAGCGTGTCAACACAACCGTGCACTACACGCAGCTTGCAAACCATCCGCTCTTTGCGTTCTTGGCAAACAACTCGCACTGTTGGGCGTCCCTGCATCCGCTGCAGTGCAGCAGTCCCGGACGAACCCAGTGTTTCTGACGCCCTCAGCAAGACTACGGCCGTCTTTACAACAGAGCTTGCCCAGGGTGAGACCCCAAGCATCGCCAAGCAGCGTGCCACCCTCACCCGTGAGCTCGACGAGGCTGTGGCAGCAGAGGACTATGCCACCGCAGCATCCCTGCGTGATGCACTTTTGGCGCTGGATGCATCAGACCCAGTAGCACGCCTCAAGACAGCATTGCAGGCTGCCATTGAGGAAGAGCGTTTTTCTGATGCTGCAACGCTGCGTGATGAACTCAAGGCAGCCCTGCAATCCACCACCAACTTGGCAGAGATCCCCGTCTCCAGCGACACGGTCACGCGCAACATTCGCGTACGCGTCAAGAGCTTTTATGTACCACAACAGTCATCTCCCACACGTGGGTTGTACTTTTTTGCATATTCCATTACGATTACCAACGAGGGGGAGCAGACTGTCATGCTGCGCAACCGCCATTGGCTCATCACCGACGAAGAGGGGCAAACCGAAGACGTCAGGTATTGTGTGTGGGTGGTGGTTGTGTGTGATACAAGTGATGTTTGGGACCATCTTGAGACATCACCACCACTTGTGCATAATAACACCACCATCGACAGGGGTGCCGGGGTCGTGGGTGCCCAGCCAATCCTAAACCCTGGCGAGTCGTTTCAGTACTCGTCCGCATGCCCCTTACGCACACCGATAGGCAGCATGCAGGGAGAGTATGAGTTTGCTGTCTTGGATGCGTCAGGGGAGTGGGGCGAGGTGTTTGAGGTGGAGATTGGTCGATTTGGATTGAATGTGGAGCACAAGCTGAGCACCGTGGGAGGGGGGTGGCGTGACTGATGGTCGCCGGACTGATGGTTGCCCGGTTGACATGAAAGCTTTGCAGAGTGTACCATAATTGTGAGTTATTGTGAGTCACCAGTAACGATGATGATGTTGCATTCTGCCAAGAAACACCAACATCTCTTTCATAGTTGCAAATGCTGTGCTGTGATGTCATGGCACACAAGTTTCCTCGCAGTTTCTACGTTAAAGTTGCAGCTGGCTCCTTTCTGGTATGTGGGAAACGGAGTTGATTGCAATCGTCCCACAATCGCTGCAAACAACCCCCAATTCAACCTCAGATGGGCGCTGCAATTGAGACATTCATGATCCACACCGGATTTTACGACATGTACGTGGTATCACATATTGTTTGAGTTTGCATCTTATGTCCCAATTGCATCCCACTTTTCACCCACCCACACACACACAGTGTGACAGCATCACAAGCAGACAAACTGGAAGCCTCCAGGGAGGAACGTGAGGAGTTTTTACGCAAATTGCATGCAGAGCTTGACCGACAATCACGGCAAAAGGGGCTAGACCTTAAGCTCCCACCGCCACCACCGTCTTGATTATTATGTCTGCTTCTTTGATGCTGTGTGTCAAGTGTTTGGTCTTTCTTGGTTCTTCTTCTTCTTCTTCTCTCAACAAGACTTTATTCTTTTGCAATTCATGTGTTACCAAGTTGTGTATCATGATGTGCAACACAATCGTCCACAATCAGATGTACCCACATGCACCCACATGACCAATGAACAGCAGCAGCAGTATCCGACATACTCTTTGTCACACTCTCTACACATTGTTTCACTCTTTGCAATACAACAAGCCCCCTCCCATTTCTACTTGCGGGGCACCAGTTCCACGTCAAACTCCAACACTGCACCGCCAGGGATGAGGCCCCGACCTGCGCCTCGCTCTCCATACGCCAAATCTGTTGGATGTATGTGCGTGCTGGATGTATGTGCGTGTTGGATGTACGTGTGTGTGTCTAGTTTATATGATGAGCAATGTGCTGTAACGACATGGGCGCAGGTGTATGCAGGTGTGTATTCAAGGAGCACACACAAAAGCATCTGTCCACAACCCTTCAACAAGCACAATCATGTACAACCCCCATTCATACCAGAAGGGATTATTAGTTTTCGTTTGCCACCTTCCTTCATGGGGGGAATGGCACTGTCACCGGTACCCAATATCCCCTGATCCCAGCCACGAATGACCTCCCCTACCCCAATCTATACATGTGTTTGTGTACGTAGGAGAAAAACAGACATTCTTGTTTGTCTTGCATATGGGTTGCATGGTTGTGCATTGTTGCATATACATTGTACATGCTGCAATGCAGTGCATTGTTGTAGGATTTGTGTTTGTTTGTATAACCACAACAACCGCTGAACAGGTTGTCACACATGCCATGACAACAACACACCTTGAATGAGAGTGGGCGTCCACGATCATAACTACTGTCAAACTTGGTCCCTGTACTTGCCAGTCGACCAGTGTAATGAGCCCTGTGTGTGTTGGGAGCGCATCTGTCATCAGTCTGTGTACAGCAGCAACAGCATGCCACACCCTGCTCCATACTTGATGAGAGAACCAGCAGCGGGGGTGGCGCCTGTGCCGACCACTTCATCACAGTATTGCAGGCCATTGGGTGCCATTGTAAAGTTGGGGCATGTCGACGCATGGGCAGCATGGGCCACAGCGGCCATCCACAAGGCTGCAAAACCTGGATGGGGATGGTTTCACATGGTCGATGATGCATACAACACTTGTACACCATAGTATTATTCTCACCTGCAACCATAGCACGTGCTGGTGCATCCAGACCGGTTTTGCGTTGCGAGAAGGCCATGGATTGCACGAAAGTACGCTGGGAGGATTGTTTGTGTTTGCACCCTGCCTGCACAGGTTGCTTCACATGACGCATTGATGGGGCTTTGAGCGCGTAAATCATGTTGTTAATGTTGTACTTTTCTCAACAGCTATTACTTATGAAGGAAAACAAAAACCCACAACAAACATTCCACGCTTGACCACGACAGTATGTCTAGTGCCATGGCACTCCTTGGTCAATGCAGCTCCACAATACCACGAATAGTATCGCTGGTTTCCTTGCAAGCATTCAAACTAGCGAGTGTAAGACTGTCCAATCTTCAACCATCCACACGTTCGCAATGCACATTCCCCCCTGCTGCCCCCCAGCCCCCCACCCAACACACCTTGCAGCGCACATTCACCGCAGATGATGTTGCAGCATTTACATCCCTCACCGGCGACGCCAACCCATTGCACACACAAGGCGTCACCAGTGTCGTCCCCGGCCTGTTGCTCGCCAGCTTATTCCCTGCCATCATAGGCACCAAATACCCTGGTGCACGCTACTTGAAGCAAGAAGTGCGGTTTAGACACCCAGTTGTTGTGGGGAGTATTGTAGAGGCACACGTAGTGCTGCAAAGGGCGTCGGGGTCGCGGAGCGTGTTTGTCACACGGTGCTTGTGCAAGGGCGAGGTGGTGGTCGAGGGAGTGGCGCTGGCGATGATGCCTCCCTCGGGAGAGGGGGGTACTGACAATATGTAGCATAGGTGTTTTTGTAATGTATTTGTTGTTCACTTGGAGCAAAAACAACACTTACAACACACCAATTGGATTATTGTTGTAATGTACCCATAACAAAAAACACAGCACAATGTCCGTACACCCACCAACATACAACCTAGTCACAAACACGCAGCACACCAATGTCCAACAGCCTAAAACACTGGTGTGACAAGTACCATCATGTCTACCAACCCCTCATGGGCAACACACACTCCAAACAGCAGGAGGAGGAGAAGGAGGACCCTTCTGCACAGCACATTCCTACGCCCTTTTACACAGCACATTCCTACCCCTTTTTACACAGCCTTTTTACACAGCAGATCCCCGTTCAACAGATTGCTTGATCTTCTGAATGGCCTTGCCTGGGTTGAGCCCCTTGGGACACACAGTGGCGCAGTTCATGATGGTATGACATCGATACAATTTCCACTGATCATCCAAAAACGCAAGGCGCTCTGCTGTGGATTGGTCCCTACTGTCAATGATCCACCTGTGTATGGGGGGGGGGTGTTGTTTGTTGGGGATGGAATAGGGGGGACACGTGGTTGTGGATGGAGGGGGGGGACACGTGGTTGTGGATGGGGGTACGAGGCACACACACTCTACACACCGCAACCCACTACACACCCTGCACACCCTATACACCATCATGCACGCACCTGTATGCCTGCAACAGCACTGCAGGTCCCATGTACTTGTCACTATTCCACCAGTAGCTGGGACAGCTTGTACTGCAGCATGCACACAGGATGCACTCATACAAACCATCCAACTTGGAACGTTCCTCACGACTCTGCAGGTTTTCCTCATTATCACTGTGTGTGTGTTGATATGGTGTGTAACAAGTGTGATGTGTGCGACAGGCACAACGTGTATGACACGTGTGTACGCAGATACACACAGAGATGGTCAACAGCCCTCTCATCAGCAGCAACCCCCCATACGCTGGCTGTGTCTTGCGCTGCAAATATGGCTTGATGGCCTTGTATTGTGCGTAAAAGTTGTTCATGTCCACAACCAGGTCCTTGATGACAAACATGTGGGGCAATGGCGCAATCTTGGTGGATGCGTTGGGGTTGCGGTCGACCTTGGTGAGGCATGCCAAGCCATTGGTGCCATTGATATTCATGGCACAGCTCCCACAAATGCCCTCTCTGCTTGATGATGGTGGTGGATGGTCTGTTGTGTGGTGTCACCGACAACGTCAACCAACAACACACCTGCACGACCGCCGAAACGACAAGGATGTGTCCTCCTCGTCCTTGATCTTGAAGAGCACATCCAGCAGCATGGGGCCACATGCGTTGATGTCCACCTTGTAGCTGTCATAGCGTGGCTTGGCGCCTGTGTCTGGATCCCAGCGGTACACCAGGAATTCCTTGAGCAACTGGGGCTTGGCTGATGTCGCTGGTGCTGCTGCTGCAGTATCTTGTGTGGATGTTGTGATGATACGGGATGGCTGGCGACTCTCGTGCTGGCAGACTTCGTGGCTGGTGATGATGCGAAGGCTCGCAGCAAGCCCCCGTTGCAACACACTGCTGGATGATTTGGAAAGCATGTCGAGTCAGTATACAGGGACGGTGGAGGGCGTGTGGAGGGGCTTTGTGTGTGTTTCTGGTGAAGCCTGATTGGTAGGGCAATAGGTTGTGGATGGGTTGTGCTCTGGAAGTGTGGAAGTTATATGTGTGTATGCATAAGCTTACAGTTCAAATAAACTCAACGAGAACAACATATAACGAATAAAAAACATGTTGTGAGGAACCCTGCGCTTCAGAACAGGAAATGACATGGAGCACCACCAAATATTGTTGAAGCTGCTCAGACAACACACAAAACTATATGCGATGCTATGCATATCAACAACAACGCAACAGTCACTACAGACGATGTTGCCGTCTCCTTGGCATGCTGGGCATCGTCTGGATGACTCTGCTGTGCCACAAGCCACCGCACCCGGGCTGTGTATTCACGATGATAAATCACCACAGAGAAGAATACAAAGAAAAACAGCTGCACACCAGCCACTGCCATGTAGCACACGTGCACATCTTCATCAACGCCCTGGTGGTGCATAATGGTACAAACCCACGTGGATACACATGCAATCGCCCGTGAAACCCCTTCCCACACAACACATAGTATCACCATACCTTGTCAACGTTGGACACTCTCTGGAGCCCATCTCGCACAATCCACACAACCCATGAAATGGGCCCCCGTGCCGCTTGCGACCACCTAAACAGCGCAGCGCATGCGGCATCCTCGCTGGCATAGTGCTTCCATCCCATACAAAGGCCCAGCGGTGCCATGGCCCCTCGCACAAAGGGCATGCACATGAGCAGCACAAACAAACTCACTAGGAAATGCTCCGTGAATGGAACGGGCATGGAAAAAGGGTAGAGCGTCATATGGCCGATCAACAACATCAAACCCCCCGTCAGCCCCGATGGGGATAAAGATGCAGGGGCAAGAGGAAGCAGGCATACAGCTGCACTCAGGCACCGGGTAATGGTCAGGTACAGAGTGCGATGCGGGGAGGTTCTCAACTTCAGGTTGCATACAAGAACCAGGACCATCAACATGACCAGGAGGCTGATGGCATGGGTGACCTGGGTGCCAAAAATGCGTGTTTCATGGGTCATGCGACGCTCCAGCTCCTGCCATGTTGGGCTTGTTGCACACAGCCATATATCACGCCATACAGCCACCATAAGGGTGAGAAAATGAAATGCTGCAGCACGCTTATCGTAGGTCCTGAGCCCATCTGCTTGATATCTGCGAAAGCGTGCCTCCAACTCGAGGTTGTCCGTGAATGTCAACGTCAATGGGTTGATCATGGGAGTTGGTTATGACTTTTCGTTGTGTGCAGCAATTGCAATGAAACAAATTCGTTTACACAAATGATCAAGTAACAAATCATGATGGAGCTAGCCATGTTATTGTTGTTTTCGTGAGCTGGTCGACAGTTGAAATTCAAGCACTTCATCACTCACAACCCGAGCCAGCTGCTTCTGCTCCTGCGCCTCCTGTGTCGTTGTATGCAGGTATGTAGGACGTGCACGTGGGTCAAACATAGGCATACGGGCCAAGCATATAGACAAAAACCAAATACATACCGCAGCCTGGGAGGCCTGGGCTTGTGCAAACAGGCGCCTAGGGTCGAGGGTGATGCTGCGCAACAGCCCTGATGACCGCAACAACGCCCCAGGGAGTGCACATGCAGCATCCAACACCTCAGCTGAAGGCTCCCGGAGCAGTGCAAGCTTTATTTTTGCAATCTCACGTGCAGTCAAACCTGGTGGTGGTGGATGGTGTTGGTGTTTTTGTTGGTGTTTGTTTTTGTTGCAAGCACATCATGTTGTGCACAAAAGCGAGTGTGTGCTACTCATGATTTTTTTGTGTGTTGTCTACCATTGCACGCACTATCAACCCACACACACATGGCCCCATACAACCACACCCAGATGCATCCACACCCAGATGCATCCACACCCATACAACCACATCCATCCCTACCTACCTATATTGTGTGCATACCCCTCTGCTGATGAGTAATTCTGTTTCAAGTAATCAATTGTCTGACGCATGACGCTCTGTTTGGCTGCAATCACCTCATCCCCGGACAGGTGTGTGGGTAACCCCAGGATGCCATCCTCACGTCCCTCCTTGAGCATGCGTTCACTGATTACATAATCCTCTATGACATCCTGTGTGTATGGCGTGTGTATTGTGTATGCATGGGTGGATGTATTGCGGTATGGGGTGGATGTTTGCGGGTGGGTGGGTGGACGTAGATGTGTGGTGGTATGTGTGTGTGTGTGAATGCCACACACATACATATGTACACACGTTTATACACACATATGTACACACACATAGGTACGCACATGCATACAAAACCAAACAACGCACCCTTCATCATTTCCCACTCCCCCCCCCCCCCACACCACACACACCTCCTCATCTACATCACACAACAATGCTACCAGCATCACAAACAGCCCTGTGCGGTCCTTGCCATGTATACAATGCACCATGACTGGGTAGCTGCTATCATGTGTGAGGACACGTAACGCCCTTGCCCACTCTGATTTTGCCTGCAGTGGGGGTGGTGGTGGTGTGTGTGTGTGTGTGTGTGTGTGTGTGTGTGTGTGTGTGTGTGTGTGTGTGTGTACAAAACATGATGTGATTGTTCGTGTACAAAACATGATGTGTGTGTGTGTATGTAATAAAACATGGTGTGATTGTGCGTGTATACCAAACATGGTGTGTGTGTGAGAGAGAGAGTGTGTGTGTGTATGTAATTGATTGAGTGTGTGTGTGTGTGTGTGTGTGTGTGTATACATATACAAAGTGTGTCCCCATCATTATCGACCCCCCCCACACACCCTCCTCCCCTGTCTCCCCCCTCCTCTCCCCCCTCCGCCTCCTCATACCGAATCCAACAACGTCTGGTACAATTTCAAATACCCAAACAGCTGATCATTAGCCACTGCAGGGGCCATGATCTGATCGGGGGGGGTACATGTGAACACAGCTTGCAACACCTTGTATTTAACAAAACGGGGCATTGCATAAAAGATTGCCCACTGCACTGCACGATTGACCAAGTCCACTGTGTGTGTGTGGAGTGTGTGTGTGTGGTGGTGTATGGTGGGTAGGTGGGTGGGTGGATTGGGGAGTGACGAGTGAATATGCAGGGATCACAAAACCTACTTTTCTTGGGGTGTGTGTGGTGTTGTATCATGCATACAACTGCATGCACTGCTGTATTGAAATCTCCTTGTACATCACCATGCACCCACACCATACACCCACCATACACCCAACATACTGTGATACACAGTGACGTCCACACCATACACTTGTTCCGAATCACCCGAGCATATTGCACACACAACAGGTTGGGTACGTAGGTAGGCGGGCTTGATGAATTCAGGGAGAAGATGCCCAGGAACCTGCCATTGCATGTGTGTGGGTGATTGGGTGGGTGTGCAAGTGGGTGGGGGTGGGTGGGTGGGTGGTGTAAGGAGAGGGGTTGTTCCATATACATGCATTGATTGTACTCAATGTATATACATACGTACACAGACATATACATACACACATATACACACACATACATACCCCCCCCAACACACACACACACACCGCTGTAATCTTCCCTGCTTGACGTTGTACTTGCTTGAGAAACTCATGCTCTGCTTTCCCACAATCAACGTTTCGTTGGCGTAAATCAATGACTGCCACAATGCCTGCATCCTCCAAGTCAGCAGCACTAGGGTGTGTGAAATGTGGTGGCAAGCCTGATATGCCTGATTCATCAGTCAACATCCCAATGGTTTGACCATACCTCACAACCTGGCTGCTCCGAAACAATTTTCCCCTTTTTAAATTGGAACTGAGCAACCCCACGTCACGGAGATTCACCCCTCGCAACAACGCAACGGCTGAACCGCGCGAGGGCAGCTGTGCTCTTTCGCCATTGTGTGATCGTCCACTGTCAGTGTTATTGGCCATGCTTACATCATGTTGGTGTCAATTGGTATGTTGGTGTTGTTCTATTTTGACAAGCTTTGAAAAAACAAAAGGGGAACGCATTGAAAACGCATGCCGTGAGCACCATGTAGGCTCCCTCCCTCACTCTTCTCCCTTGCACTATCATCGCCGCCGCCTGTCGCGGTCGTGACGGTCGTATCGATCATACCCCCGCCGACGATCATCATACCTGTCATCCCTGTGGAGGCGCAACCAGATTTCGTAAACATGATGCACAACAACATCCATGTCGACAACCATCATCATCTCATCAGACATACCGTCGTCTGTAGCTGTCACCCCTGTACCCACGATCCCTCGAGCGCTCCCTTGAGCGTGATGATCGCTCACGGCCTCGTGATCGCTCGCGGCTGCGTGATCGCTCACGACTACCCCGGCTGCGGGGACGGGGTGCCGCATCCTCAGCGGCAGGTCCCGCCACAGGGATCTCCCCATCCTCTGCTGCCTTGTTTGCATACTTTTCCCTCAAGACAACAAGTTTTTCCCGGATTGCCTTCCACCCCTGGTATTGCTTGCCAGCCACGTGATCCTGTATTTTTTGGGGGGGGATGATGCTCTTTTTGTGTGTTCACATGTGTGATCATGTGTGCATCATTTAGCCCACATCATCCCTGTCACTGCTACCACGCTACCACACCACTTTCATACCACCATACCACCATACACGTTGTCTTGTCAGCACCATCATGGCGTGTTTATCAATGCTACCTCATCCCGCTTTACACACACACAAGCATCTGCATGTCACCAGCAACACCATACCTTGCGTCGCTGCTCATTGTCAGTTGCATTGATAAACACGCCACACACTTCACACACCGTCATGAAACGATCATTGGTTGTGAGTTCCTTGTACAGGGTGTCATGCTGCTTTTGAAGATCTTCAGCTGCCGCAGCTGCTGCCATGCTCCCATCCACGTCACCCTGTTCTGCCAGCATTGCAGACGTATCCAACGCCTCTGTTGTGATGGTTGGTGGTGGTGGTGGTGATGATTGGATGGTGATGAATGGGATGGTGATGAATCTCACCACGGTCGATGACAACAAAGATTGTTGAGGGGGGTCTTGCGGTCGTATAACAACACACAATTATGTAATCCATATGACACACACACCACCACACAAGGTTACATACCTTTTTGGCCCTTTTTCAAGGCATCCAGGCGGATTTTGTCATCTGGCATCAGTTGCCGTGTACCCTTTTCCTTTTCTGCACGTTCTTTTGCACGTTCAATTTTACGATCCATATCCCGTACCAGTTGTTCTAGGAGCTTGAGCAACTCTCGCTCATATCCATATCTGTGCATGGGCATGTGATGGTGTGTGCGACACACGGTCAATCTGCAACAACCCCTTGCACAACAGACCTGTCCTGTTCCTTTTCTGACAGTGCATCCCATTGCTGCTTGACAGTTTCCCAGCCCAGCTGCTCTTCATGCATCTCATATGGGCATGCCCCTGCAACGATGTGGGGCGTCGATTGTGATGGTGCCATTCCACACCACCTCAACACACATTTAATCTACATACCAAGATCGCTCTTTGTGTTTTTAAACAGCCCATACGGACAGAGGCCACACAAGGCATGCTTGCACACATCTTTGCTGTTGAATGTGAGGTTTTGGTTGCTGCGTTTTTCCACTGGCACGTCACGCTCCTTACCCATCAACTCATCCAACATTGCCCTCATAGCGTCCACCATGATGTTGATACAGGCGAGTGATACAGGGACAGCAGATGTTGTGATTGCAATGCCAGAACTTTCTTTTGTGGTGTTGGTGTGTGCTGGTGTGGTGCTGGTGTTGGTGTACACAGAGGACACAAAGAAATGGTTAATGTTACAATAATGTTACAATATTTAGTGGTCCAGAAAAACAAGTGACGCATATGCGCAACTGGAGCCCGCCAATGTTGCCATCAACGCCTGGTCTGTGTGTGTGTGTGTAATGACAGTATGGCCGAATACATGCACCCCCAAATACATGCACAAAACAACACAATATCATTGCACAACACATTGAAACCAACCAACCCACTGTGCATCAGCAGCAAAGGTTGTCGTCTGTTGCGTGTGTCACGCAGTCAGGGTATATTTAAGTATATCTGCCATCATCTGCACACCCTGGTATATCAACAAGGTATCACAACTGCACACACAATTGCACGCACTCAAGTATTCCAATATGTGCGCGTCAGGTGCAGGTAGACATCAGCGAACCGCAAGCAGTTCTAACAGGGGATAGATTGTTGCTCCCATCATCCGCGCATGTTGTTTGCAAAAGCATACATTGTGTCAAACCATAGCACTCACAAGCACACACCTGCTGGGTTGTCTGTTGCATTGGTCAGCCGCCTGTGTGATGCCACATTCTTTGTGTACTACATCAACTCAGCGAAAACGTGATTCCATGTGTTCAAATAGATGATCAATAACAGATTGTGTTGTGGGGTTATTTGGAGGGTTTTTTGTGACAAAACAAGCTAATATACACAGTCAAAGTGGCAATGGCTGCATGCACCTTGGTGCTGCAAGCAAACCCTGCTTGGTGGCAGTCAACACATCATTATGATTTATGTTATTGTGCATTGTGTGTGTTTGTGAGGCATCGTAAGTTGTGAGAAACAAAATAACGACAAGAGAAACACACCCGCTGCCCCGTTGACAGTTGACAAGTCGACAAACGTCTGGTTTGCTTGCCTGTTGTTTCGTGACGTACTAAATTGTCAGAGGAACAGGCATCAAATAACAAAGCTTGCGTGGCAGGATTGTATGTGATACGTGATGATGGATTGACCTTAACGACAGCTGCACATGATGCCGACATAGCTCCGTAGCAAGCACACAGATGTGTTGGCAAGGGTGGATACTGATCCTAGGCCTTTTCCACCCGTGTATGTCAACAGAACATGTGTTGTACATGTGCAACCACCAGACCACCCACCACACCACACTACACCACAGGCTTGGCGCGAGAGCATAGCCACCCCGCACCATTGCCCACCACCAGAGCAGAATGGATTGCCCTTGAACAAACCGCCGAACAACGTCTGCTCAGCCAGCTACGACCCACTGTGCGTTACGACGTACCAGGCAAGTGGGAGGGCGACCCGAAATATGACCCCACCCCCCACACAGCTGGCCTTCATGCAGGAGAGGGTGTGCATGGGCCAGTAAAAGCACTGCTTGTGACAGCCACACTAGGGGAACCATGTAAAACATATGCCGGCAATTGGGTGAATGTGATTTCACTGAAGAATAAGCGCGACTTTGCGCAAACGCATCAGTATGGGTTTTACTGGACAACAGAGCACTTGGACGAGGAGCTCCATGGTATGTGGTTGTGGGTGAAAGAGTGGCTGTATCACAGGAAGCAGCTGCGTGTAATTTCTTTTCTTCTTTCATACATCTCTATACACCTCTATACATGTCTCTGTACACCTCCATACATATCTCTATACACCTCTGTACATATCTCTATACACCTCCATACAGGTCTCTATACACAGAGATCACTGGAGGTCGTATCACACAGTACCACACACATTCCCATACCACACAGGTCCCATGAATAAAATATCCATCCTGCGCCACCTGGCCTACCGGTACAAGGATGCGCCAGTTGAATGGTTTTGGTGGCTCGACCAGGATACGTTGTTTGCCAACATGACCACAGATATACCATGGAGGCGCTATGGGGATGCGGACATGGTGCTCTGGACACCATGGGGTAAGGAGAAGATGCTTCAGAGTGCAGATGCACAAGGTGAGGGGGATAGGGGTGGGTGGTGATAACATTGGGGTTGACATTGGGGTGTATTGCGCACATGGTCTTGTGGATTGTTCATGTGTATTGCTGTGTGCACGGAGTGTGTGCATGTGCAGTAACAACATCACCATCATCACCGTCATGTGTCACAGCGCTCAACAGTGGGGTGGTGCTCTTTCGTAATAACGACTGGACACGAGCACTATTGGACTTGATGGCCAAATATGCCCGGGGCAACTGGTTTGAGTCTGGTGTGGTGGCACCTGCTATGTACAAGGTACATATATATATGTAACTCTCTTTATAGAGAGGATGAGATGAGATTGTACAGGCTTTGCAGTGTGCCGTTTGATCACACGTATATTGGTGGACAATTTATAACACAATGTGCATCCACACCCACCCCAACAACAACACCTCACCCAGGAGCTCACATCAGTCATCAGTGGCTTTGAGGTGGGCGTTTTTGAACAAAACATTATAGCCTATTTGTTCAAAAAACACACCCAACTCCGTGACCACGTGTTTTTTGAAGATACGGATGCATGGTGGGAAGGTGAGCAGCCGGGGTTTCACACCCATTTCAAGTTTGACTATTCCTTGTCGATCATACATGGAAAGGAATCACGGCTGATTGGGCTGCCGCTGCTTGTGCATTATGCAGGTAGTGTGCATGGGGTGAAATGGGGACAAATGGTTTTTGGCAAATGTATTGATATGTACATGCACAATACAGCACAGCCACCAACCATGCCAACTCCATCGCCAACATCATCTCCAGGGTGCCAGTTTTGTGGGTTGGCGTTGAACGAGGAATGGGCAGTGGAATGCATGACACACTTTATCCTGATGCATGACGTGGCACGAAACCAGTCTGCAAAGATGCTGGGTTTAGAGCTGGCACCATTGAGACGCACAGAGTATGATGATGGGGACAACCAATGTCGTGGAAAATGTGGACACAGTGATTAATCTGCTTTGATTATACAAATACCTGCACACACACAGAATCTATGCGCAGTTGGCGGCACATGATGTCATTTTGGAAGAGCGTCCTCTCCAGGCTGCTGTATGGCTCAGTCACCCACCCACAGAGTGGGATGGTGAGATTGAACAAGCCCAGGGGGTGCATGCGCATGATAGAGCAGCAGCGGCGGATCGTCGGCATCTGTTGGAGGACACAGATGGGCAATCACTGCCAACACAAGGCAGGGTGTTGTGGTACTGATGAGGTGGCGCGATAATGGATAAAGATTTTGTTTGGAAACCACACACAATCACACAACCTGAAACGCACACACAACATCACACTCGCAACAACAACAGCAGCAATACCAGCCTCAGCCAAACGCCATGCAGTCCACCGCGCGTGTCTCTCCCGCCACATCTTGTCCCAGGATCTTGATCCGCGCCTCTGCTCTGCCCAATGAGCCTACATCTCGACGCAACTTGCTCATGGCCACTGTGGCTGCTCCCTTGCTGTTTGGTGGTTCCAGGTCTGGTGATTTTGTCGTGTACACGGTGTCAAGGCCTCCCGTGACGACCTGAACACCGAACACACAGGGTTGAAGCAATCCAGATCTTTGATGACCGCAAAACTAAATCCTTCTTGGACAGCATCGACCAGGCACGCGATACAGACGAAGATCAAGCAAAGCGTTTCTCGTTTCGCAATGTGAATGGCATCACCCCAGAGGAGCACAAGCGCCGTGTGCAAGACTCCCTCAAGCGCCTCACATCCGACTTCAAGTCATCCATCGACAAGCAGGCCTGGTCCCGTGTTGAGGCCGACCTCCGCCATCAGCTGGGCACCTTGCGGTATGTGTTTGCGGGGGTGCTGCTCGACACAGTGTAACACACACACACATCGACCACCACACACACACAGATATGACCTCGACGCACTCACGGCTGGCAAGGATAGGGTTGCTCGCCAGGAGGCACTTGCTCTGCAGGACCGCGTGATGCGCAGTCTGGAAGAATTGGATTTGGCAACTCGCAACCGCCAGCAGGAGGCTGCGTTCAGGAGCCTTGACGCTGCCACTGCCCAGCTGTCAGCCTTGATCAACAAGCTCGTGTAGAGCATTTTGTGGAGCACTTTTTGGAGCATTTTGTGTACATTGAGGGCTTTTGCATAAAAGGGGGTCCTTTGCTTTTTTGACCTTGCAGAAACAGGGCTGTACGATTTTGTCACACCACGGTTTTGTTGATATCCTATGTATACTTAGTTTTGATGATGCGAGGCGTTGATCAAGCCGGTAAGATCTATGATATCACATCAAATATTTTTTTGGAAAAATAACCAAAAATCATCATTCTACATTCGTCTCAACCCATCAGCCCAATAATGCTGCGACCCTTTTTCCCCATCTTCATATATTCCGGCGCCAGCTTGACACTGTTGACCATTTCCTGCTCGTGCACCAGCCGTGCACCCTCCTTGAGCAGGGCATCCACTGTCAGTTGAAGAGGTTTAAACTCTGGGAGACCCTCTTTGGATAGCAGCCGTGTGCCCAATTCTGCCATATTTTCGTTTTCTTCTGCAATTTCGCCCTTGACAATGTCATGCTTTATCCATTCTCGAATTTGACTGTCATAGGTGCTCGCACTGTGTGTGTGGTGGTGGTTAAAAGTTTATGCAAATGATAATTTTGCAAATGCACCGTGTGCCCACAATGTAATGCACCCACTCACATACGCACCGTATGGCGCCAAAGAAATCAAGTGGTTGGTTGGGAAAGGCCTTCATCAATGTCTCCATGTCCCTGTTATTGTTGTTGTTGATGTTGTTATTGTGGTGGTGGTGGTGGTTGTGAGAGTCATTGCACGCACTGTTTGCCACACACAATCCATGCCCAATATAACACCACATACTGCTTGGATAGCCCGTCGTCTTTGTACATCTGGTGTAAGATGTTGAGCAAATCCTCTTGGCTGGGCTCCCAGTAAAACTGTGTGTGTGTGCAAGAACAACGTTGGGCGAGTGGGGTCGGTGCAGCAAAGGCCTCGTGGGGTAACACCTAATGTTACACATATACACTAATACACCTATGTAATAATACACCTGCATTCCCCCACTCACCTTGTCCATTCGTCCATCTCGCAGCAATGGCGCAAAGATGGTAGACAAATCATTTCCTGTGCGTGATATATGTTGTACGTGTGGGCATGCACTTGATGCATCATCAGCATTGACATCAGCATCGATTGGTGTTCTCCAACCCCACAGACCACATACCGGTGACTATGATTGGCACGCGGCCACATCGGTCATTTTCCTGCCACCCCTGACCAATAGATACACGATTGGGATGGTCACACAGGTTCATCAGTGTGCCCACCACGACTTGATTGTTCACAGTCACTTGCGTGTTTTCAAAGTGCCCTGGGGAATGATGAGTGTGTGTGTGGGTAGGGTTGGTGGGGGTGAATGTGGTGTGGTGCATATAATTGGCATGCTTGACTATGTACACATAGCGATACATTGTACACATAGCGATACATTGTACACATAGCGATACATTGTGCACATAGCGATACACCAGCACTATGCAATGTGCCCATAATCACCATCCACACTGCACTGATCAATACGCAACACGTGAACCACCCACGCATACCCAAGCCAGCGTCAATGTCATTGATGAGCAAGCATGAAAGCTTGCCGCGGACTTTTGTAATCTCTGCAGCACGTCGGTATCGTTCACGTATAAGACGTCCCGGTGTGCCGGCCCATTCATGCTCCAGCTCACCTGCACTCATCACCACTGCCTCCACGCTGTGTGTGTGTATGGATGTATGTAGCGTGTATGGATTTATGTTCATACACACCAGATGACTCATGTGACTGTCCAGTGCATTCATGCAGTGTATATGCCTGTGCAGCAATCGTGTACACACCATGTTCTCTCACCCACATCACCCACATCACCCACATCACCCACATTTGTTCACCACCATGCTGCAGCAGCACATGTGTATACCCACAGCAACAGATGCACATGCAACACACATATATATAATGTATGTACGTAGCACATCACAGCATGTCACAGAAACACATACCCTAGCTTCTTGAATGCCAGTTCAGTCTGAAAACTCTTGCCCATACCCTTTTGCCCCCAGATGCCCAAGATCAATGGTACCCTCGTCATAGAATCAAATGCCCCCTGTGTGTACAGGGTAACATATGTATGTATGTATGTATGTATGTATGTATGTATGTATGTATGTATGTATGTAT
>VFQP010002969.1_pt1 | contig 18044 bp, 9 predicted proteins | sample 3512351 | NCBI WGS metagenome assembly VFQP01 (sample SAMN10412372, study PRJNA504923) | tailings metagenome | isolation source: Relicate 1 Philex TSF1 revegetated site | place: Philippines: Tuba, Benguet | collected 2017-08-29
CCTTACCACTCGCGTCATTCAAGTCCCGCGTGCTCTTCAGTAACACCGTCGCAAAGACTTGATCCGGAGGCACCACGGCCGGCGTCGCCGTAATCCCCGGCGGCAAACCTTCCACGCTCACCGAAATTGGCCCGTTGAAACCATCCAGCCGCCGCACGCTCACCGTCAGCGGTACCGCGCTCCCCGGCGGCACGTTCGGATTCGCGGGCGTCATCGTCATCCGGAAGTCCGCCTCCGGCCGCCGCGCCGTCAAACGGTACGGCTGCGCCTTCGCTAACTTCCCACGCACGTCGGTTAGCCGCAACAGGTACTCGCCATCCTTCGGCGCAGTGAAGCGCAACAACGAATCCTTCGAAAAGCCCGGTCCGCCATCGTCGTTCCGCGCATAGAGCCGTGTCAATGGCAACCCGTTCGGCGTAAATTGCGCACCCGGCGGATGCACCTGCACCTTGTAAACCGGGCTGTCGATGGCATGCGCCTCCGGCGAGGTATTGAAGTATGTAATGCGCTGCCCGTTCAAGTTCTCAAAAAACATGTCGGCGTCGGGCCCACGCGGCATCTCTTCCACGCGCAGAATTTCCGCCCCAATCTGCACGTAATCGCCCACGCGGATGAAGTTCCAGGAATTGATGCGAATCCCACGCGCCGCGCTATCGTGATCCCGCAAAGTCGTGGTCGTTTCCCAAACAGGCCGTATCACCGCCGTCTCAATCTGCTTGCCATTCGCATCCAACACTTCGAGATGGCTGTCGAGATCCGATCCCGCTCGCTTACCCAGCACTTCAAAAACTAATTCCTCGCCCTTCTTCGCCTGAAAACGGAACGTCGCCTCCTGCTGCAGCTTGCCATTCACAATAGATGGAATCGCCATCTGCTGCTTCGGCGTCGTGGCCTCGGCCTCAGGGTACTGCCCCAGATCCAAACGCAACTCGTTAAAGGCCACGCCCGCCGCCACCTCCGGCCGTACCATCGCCACAAACTCATCCTTGTCGCTCGGCACACCCTTCACGGCAATCGGCGCGGCATCCACTTTGTAGCCTTCCAGTTTCACCTGCGCCTGTCCACCCTTCGGCAAGCCCAACGGGTAAGCGCTGGTAACAAGTGGGAACTCCCCCGCCTTCAAACGATACGTATGGCTGCCCCGCCCGCTCTGCTGGAAGTCCGTGATCTGCAAATAGTAGGTGCCCTCGGCGGCAAACTTATGCGCGAAGAAGCGCACGTTCTCCGGCCCATCCGCGCCGAACTCCGCCAGCACGCTCTGGTCTTCCTTTAGGATCCTGACGATCGGCTGCAGCGTACTGCCCAGCGCCATCGCGCCATTCTCAAACACCACCTCTTGCCCCGCTCGCGCCTTGAACTTGTAAGTATCGACATCGCCGTTACGGCTGATAGCCCCCACAAAGATCGCCGGCAAAAACACCTCTGGCGCGTTATCCACCGAATCGTTTGGCTCCGCGTCCGATGTTTCTCCGTAGAACGGCTCGATCAAGAAGGTTCCCGCCGGGCTTGTCCCGAGCGGCGTCAACAACCGGAAACTTACCGGCCCGATCTTCGCGCTCGAAGACACATCGATCTCCACCGTCACCTGATTGCGAGGCGGCAATGGCCCCAGGTCAATCGTGGACAACCCACCATTCGACCCCAAGCGAACTTCCGGCAAATCCGGCAATTCCTTCACGCGCACAATCCGCCCCTTCACTCCCGGCTCGCTGAAGTAAATCGCCGAGGCCTTCGCGAGATTGAATCCCTCAATGCTCATCTCCAGCGTGTTCCCGCGCGCAATACCCTGCGGCGAAACGCTAGCGATCGTCGGCGGCGTAATCCGCGGCCCCGTCGGCCATTCCTCCGTCGATTGCGCAAAGCAGGCCAGCGCGCCTGCTACCAACGAGAGAATCTGCTTCATGGCTTAAACTCCGATGCTGTCATCGTCAACGTCCCATTGATGCGGCCGATAGCCAACTGCTTACCATCGGGCGAAAGATCCAAACCAAAAGCCCAATCCGGCTGCTTCGGCAGGATTCCCAGCTCCGTCAAATCGTTCGTGCGAAATACCTTGATGCTGCGATCCGCCGAGCTCGAATACACCTTTGCTCCATCCCGCGAAAACGCTACGCGCAACACGGCATCCTCGTGGGCGATCAGCGAAGTCTGCAACGTCGCCGCCTTCTCGCCCAGCGCGTAAACCCGAATCGACTTGTCCTGCCCCGCCGCCGCCAAAAGCTTCCCATCCGGAGAAACCGCCAGCGTGTTTACGCCATCCGTCGGCTCGCTCAACGTATACAAGCGTTCACCTGTCGCCGGGTCCCACACCTTGATCGTGCGATCCGCCGCGCCGCTAATCAGCCTCTTTCCATCGGGCGTAAATGCAAGCGCATAGATCGCGTCCGTGTGGTCCTTCAGCGTCTTCAATTCCTTGCCTGTCGCCGCGTCCCACAGCTTAATCAGCTTGTCGTAACTAGCCGAGGCAATCGTCGCGCCATCGGGCGAAACGGCAACGGCATAAATGCAATCCGCGTGACCGGATGCAGTCGCTTGCAGCGTTCCATCGGCCTTCCAGATCTTGATCTCACCCTTGCGCCCCGGCGCGCCGCCCGCCGCCGCCAACAGCATACCGTCCTTGGACCAGGACAACGCCCGCACCGCATCCGCATGGCCATCCATGCGCGAAATCTCTTTTTGCGTCGCCGCATCCACCAGCACCACGCTCTGATACTCCGCTACGGCCAGCGTCTTCCCATCGGGCCTATACGCCAGCGCATAAATCTGCCGCGCCTTCGGAGCCACACCACTAATCACGGGCTTCCCCGCCGAAATGGAGACCGTAGCCGGCGCCGTGGAGGGCCCCTGCGCCCCCTCTTCAATCCAGGTCTTCAGCATTGCCACTTCCGCCTGCGGCACCGGCTCCAACCCGATCGGCATTCGTCCGATCTCCGGCGCCTGTCCCACTACACTGCGGTACAACAAACTATCCTGGAGAGAACCAGCCGAAACCACCGGCCCGTTATTTCCACCCTTTTTCAGGCCAGCATAGGTCTCCAAATTCAGGCTACCCATCGTGGCATTCTCCGAATGGCACATCACACAGCGCTTCTCGAAGATCGGCTGGATATCGCGCGTGTAGTCCACGCCCGCCGCCAGCATCATCCATAAGACTTCCCGCATCATTGGTTAAACAAGAATTCCTTCGAAGTCAGCAGCGCCCACATCAGATCTTCCACCGATTGCTGCCGTGACTGCGCCACCGCTTCGGGGCTTCCCTTCGCTAAGCGGCTCGACGTCAGCAGATCCACTGCCTTCTTCTTCTCGTCCTCGGAAGGCAGGCGGCTGAACGCCGACAAGTAAACCTGCTCTATCATCCGCGCATCGCTTAGGCCGAGTTTCTGGAATAATGTCACATAACTGTCCTTGGCGAGCAGCTTCTTGTTCAAAGTATCGCCGTTGATCACGTGCAGGGCCTGCGCGATCGAAGGCTCGCTGGAGCGTTCGCCCGCGTCGCAGATCACTCGCTTCGGCCGTCCAAACACGTTCAGAAACTCGCTCTTGATGACCACGTCCGGCAACTGCAGCGCGCGCGTCCCCATCGGATATCCGTCGAACGCCGTCGGCACACCAGTCACTTTGGACATGGAATCCAAGAGCACTTCCGCCGGCAATCGCTTGATCAGGTAATGCGAGTAGTATTTGTTGTCGCTCTGATTCGAAGCGCTCGGCTCGCTCGACACCTGATACGTGCCTGAATTCATAATCGTCCGCATCAACCGCTTCACATCGAAGTCCTTCGTGAAGTCCTTGACCAACGCATCGAACAACTCTTCATTGGAAGCGGGATTCGTCGCGCGGACGTCGTCAATCGGGTCTGTTAACCCGCGCCCCATGAAGTTACCCCACACCCGGTTCACGAGGTTGCGGGCGAAGTAAACGTTCTTCGGCGAAGTCAGCCACTTGGCGAAATGCGCCCGGCGGTCTTCCAGGCTATCGAGGCTCATCTCCTCGCCATCGAGCGGCGTCGGCGGCATCGGCCGCAGCAAGCGCGGATGCAACACTTCGCCACTGGTGCGCGGGAAGATCACCGTATCGCCCGGCTGGTTCCCATTCTTCAAACCCACGCGCGCAAACAAATTCGCCATCTGGTAGTACTGCTTCTGCGTCCATTTCTCCAAAGGATGGTTGTGGCAGCGCGCGCAAGTCAGCCGTTGCCCCAGAAACGCTTGCGTCACGTTCTCCGTCAGGTCGATGGGGTCTTTGTGGAGCACGAAGTAATTGAGCGCTCCGTTCTGCCGGCTCGATCCCGTGGAGGTAAAGATCTCACCCGCAAACTGGTTCCAAGGCTTGTTGGCCTTGACGCTCTCGCGGATCCAGTTGTAGAAGCTCTGCATGCCCACCGCGCCTAGCTTGCGCGAACTGACCAGCATGACGTCGCTCCACTTGTACGCCCAGTAGTCGACATACTCGTCCTTGGCCAGGATGTAATCGATCAGCTTCTGGCGCTTGTCCGGGCTCTGGTCGGCGAGAAAATTCTCTACTTCCTCCGCAGTCGGCAGTGAACCCGTCGCGTCAAGAAACGCCCTGCGGATAAACATCGCATCGCTCGCCGGCGCGCTCGGCTCAATGTTGATTGCCTTCAACTTCGCCAGCACCAGGTCGTCGATGTAGTTGTTGCGCCGGAAGCTCGTAAATTTCTCCGGGGCCACCTGGGTCGTGTAAGGCACCGCCAATCGCGTGTACAAAACTTTGGACGAATACCAAACCGTGATCGCCGCTTCACCCTGCCCCAGCATCTTCACCTTGCCAGTGGCGTCTTCCACCTGGGCCACGCCCTCGTCGTTGGAGGTGTACTTCGCCCACTTCGTCACATCCTCAAGACGGCCATCGGAAAACTTCGCCCGCACCACGAGTTGCTGCTCCGCGCCTTCTTTCAAAGTCGCGCTCTTAGGGAAGACCTCAAGCCCGACCACTTCCAAATCCGAAGCCGCAGGCGCGGGAGCACCACCCGCAATCCACTCCTTGATCACGCGGTACTCGAGCGAATCCTTCTTCAACAACTGCCCACCCGCATGGGGAATCGCAAACGAGCCCTTTTGGAGCAGCAAGCTCTTCTCCGGGTCGGCCAACAGCACGCGCCGCCCCTGCGCTTGCTTGGTGAGCACGTCATAATCCACTTCGGGGTCGTAGCCGCGCAACGTCAGCTTAAAGCCGTTCTTCCCCGCCAGCGCCCCATGGCAAGCGCCCTGATTGCAACCCTTCTTGCTCAACACCGGAACCACATGATTCCGGAAATTCCATGCGAACGGCGCGCCGTAGCCTTTCACCGTCACCGTGATGCTGTTCCTCAAATTGTTCGCGCTCGCGCTAATCGTCGCCGTGCCATCGCCCTTCGGCAACACCAAGCCCTGCGCATCCACCGTCGCCACCGCCAGATTGGAACTCGTCCAAACGGCCGTGCGCGTCAAATCCTCGCTGCGCCCATCCATGTCCAACTGAGCAATCAACTGCTGCCGGGCTTCCTTGTGCAGCAACTGCACGTTCTGCGGAAACAGAGCAATCTGAGCCGGCGCGGCGGCCAACGAAGTGGCCACGAATGCCAACAACCATCTCATGCGAACAACTCCTTGATCGGCTCTACGCCGCGATCCACAATCGGAATCGGCCGCCCCTGCGCCCCTGGTAACTCTAGATGCAGATCAATCCCCAGGCCGCGATAGATCGTAGCCGCCACTTCCGCGGGTGTTGTTGGCCGGTCTTTGGGATACGCACCAATCTCATCGCTGGCGCCGACAATCGTGCCGCCCTTTAAGGGCCCGCCGCCCATCAGAATCGACCAGCACTGCGGCCAGTGATCGCGGCCACCCGCCGGGTTAATTTTTGGCGTGCGGCCAAATTCTCCGCAAGCGACTACCATCGTGTTCTTTAGCAAGCCGCGTTCACCCAGGTCTTCCAGCAGCGAAGCATAGGCATGGTCAAACATCGGCCCGACCAAGTCCTTGTAGCAGCTAATGGGCGAGAAGGGCCGCGAACCATGGATGTCCCAAGTGATCTCGTCGAACACGGTTTCGAACATGTTCACAGTCACGAAGCGCACCCCGGCTTCCACCATGCGCCGCGCCAGCAGGCAACTCTGGCCGAATCGATTCAGGCCATAACGCGCCCGCGTAGCTTCCGTCTCGCGATGCAGTTCGAACGCCTCGCGAGCCTTCTGGCTCGACATCAACGTATAAGCCTGATGAAAAGTCGAATCCATCAAGCGGGCGTCCTGGGAAGTCTCAAAACGGTTCACGCTCCGGTCAATCGCTTCCCGCCAATTGCGACGGCGATCCACGCGCGACGCCGACAAATAATCCGGCGGCAGCATATCCGGCACCCGGAAGTTCGGGTCGCTCGGGTCCGCGTTCAAAACGAAAGGATCGAAGGTCTTCCCCAGGAAACCGGCATTTTGGCCGTGCGGCATGTTCCCGCCCGTGTTGCCAATGGGTCGCGGCAACAAGACATGCGGCGGCACATCACCCTTGGGGCCCTTTAATTTGCCCAGCACGCAACCGAAGTGAGGGTGCTCCACCCCGCCCTGAAACAAGCGGCCCGTCTGCATCATCTGGTGCCCGGTATCGTGCACCGCCGCCGCCGTATGGTACATGCCCCGCACAATCGAATACTTATCCGCGTGCTTGGCCATCCGCGGGAAGTTCTCGCTAATCTCAATGCCGGGAACATTGGTCTTGATGGCCTTGAACGGCCCACGGATCTCCGACGGCGCGTTCGGCTTCATGTCCCAGGTGTCCAACTGGCTCGGCGCACCCACCAGCATCAGGAAGATGCAGTTGACATCGGCCTTCGCCGCGTCGGTAGCGCCCATCGCATTCAGCGCCGCCATTTGGGTCATTCCCAGCCCAAGCATGGACAGCGACCCCGCGTGAAAGAAATCACGCCGCCGCAATCCATCGCAAAACTCAACGGGCTTATCAGCATCCAATCGGAACATGGGCAGAACCTCCCCAGTATCTACAGTCTGGTCAGATTCTATCGTCGATTCCATCTCAACGGAAGCCGACAAAGGAGATAAGAGTCCTACCCGGCCCAAGGCCGATAGACTATTCGGTAATGCAACGCCGCGCATTTCTCGTCTCACCGGTCGCCCTAGCTGCGCAATCCCCCCAGCCTTTCGACCTCGTCATCCAAAACGGCCAACTCATCGATGGATCCGGCGCGCCCGCCCGGCGCGCGGATATTGGCATTCGCGCAGGAAAAATCGCCGCCATCGGGGACCTGAAGAACGCCGCCCGCAAACAAAGCATCGACGCCAAAGATCACATCGTCGCTCCCGGTTTTATCGACATGCACAACCATTCCGATGAAACGCTGATTGACGATCCGCGCTGCGAGAGCATGATCCGCCAAGGCGTCACCACGATGATTCTCGGCGAAGGCAACTCCGCCGGGCCGATCCCACCCGGCATTCGCGAATGGTCCACTATGGGCGAATACTTCGCCTTCGTCGAAAAAAAGAAAGTCGCCGCCAACATCGCGTCCTACGTCGGCCAAACCCAAATCTGGACGCACGTCAAAGGCAACGCCCTCAAGGACGCCACGCCCGAAGAGATGGAGCGCATGAAAGCCGAAGTCGACAAGGCCATGCGTGAAGGCGCGATGGGGCTTTCCACCTCGCTTCTGATGCCACCGTCCAGCCTGATGACCACGGCGCAGTTGATCGAACTCGCGAAAGTCGTCAAGAAGCACGGCGGCATCTACTCCACCCACATCCGCGACGAAGGCCAAGGCGTCTTCCGCAGCATTGAGGAAGCCATCGCGATCTCGCGAGGCGCGAAGATCCGCGTCGACATCATCCACCTTAAAATCGCCGACACCAAGCTTTGGGGCCAGATGAAGGAAGTCATCTCGATGATCGATAAGGCCCGCGCGGAGGGCCTCGACGTTCGCACCAACGTCTACCCCTACACTGCCGGGCAAAACAACCTCCGCGCCATCATCCCGCCTTGGGCTCACAACGGCGGCAATACCGCCATGCTGGCCCGGCTGCGCAACCCGGAAGACCGCGCGCGCCTAAAGCGCGAAATCCGCAGCGGTCTCCCCAATTGGTACAACCATTACCTCGCCACCGGCGGTGGTTGGGCCGGCATGTTGCTGGTCGAACTCAAGAGCGAGAAATACAGGCCCTTCACCGGCAAACGCATGAGCGAACTGATCGCCGCGCAGGCCGGCAAAGACGATGTGGAAGTCTTCTTCGATGTCCTGCTGCAGGAGAACGGCAGCGTCCCCACGGTCTACTTTCACCACTCCGAAGACGACATGACCTTCGCGCTCCGCCAGCCCTACACTTCCATCGGCAGCGATGGCGCGGCGATCGCCAACGACGGACCCGCCGTCCGCACCAACCCACACCCCCGCTGGTACGGCACCTTCCCCCGTATCCTGGGCCGCTACGTCCGCGAGAAGAAGGTTCTCCCGCTCGAAACGGCCATTCGCAAGATGACCTCGATGAACGCCGAGAAGATCGGCATCCAGGATCGCGGCCTCTTGAAGGAGGGCTATTGGGCCGACGTCACCGTCTTCAACCCCGCCACGGTCACCGATAAAGCCACCTTCGAAAAACCCCACCAATACCCCGAAGGCATTCCTCACGTCATTGTGAACGGCGACATCGTTCTCGAAAACCACAAGCGAACAGCGAATCTTCCCGGCAAAGTCATACGCCACGCCGCTTTACTCTTCGCCGCGCTCCTAGGAACCCTGCAGGCCCAGGACTTCGGCGCCACCACCTATCCCGCCCTCGAGAAGGCCGGCTGCCGCGCCTGCCATGCTTCCGAAGGCGTCGCCTCCGCCACTCGTCTCCAATTCCCGGAAGCCAACGCCACACCCGCCAAAGTCGAAGCATTCGGCAAGTCTCTCGTCGAGTTCATCGACGCCAACAAGCCCGAAGACAGTATGCTTCGCAAGAAGCCCGCTGGCCTCATGCCCCACGCCGGCGGCGTCCGCTTCAAACCGGGCTCCGAGGCTGACCAAGCCATCCTTGCCTGGGCCCGACGCCTCACGAAGTTAAGCAAAGCCGAACTCGCCGACGCGATGCTCTACCGCCGCCGAGAAGCCGCAGGCACAGGCTATGCGCAGATGCGCATCTTCCTCCGCCGCCTCACGCACCACGAATACAACAATGTCATCCGCGACCTCCTGGGCGACACTTCGCAACCCGCCAACCAGTTTCCACCCGAGGATTTCGTCAACGGCTTCAAGACGCAATACCAAGGCCAAACTATTTCGCCGCTCCTGATGGAGGCCTATAGCCAGGCAGCCGAGAAGATCGCCCGGAACGCCGTCCGTCGCGCTTCGATTCCAGCAAAGCCCAGCAAGGACTTCATCTCCGCTTTCGGCCGCCGCGCCTTCCGCCGCCCTCTCAACTCTGAGGAACTCAAGCGCTACCAAGCGCTCGAGGCCAAAGGCGGACCGCAACTGGTGGTTGAGGCCATGCTCCAATCCCCCGCCTTCCTGTTCCGGCTGGAAGATACCGACGAGCCAGCGCTGAAACCCTTCGCCGCCGCCTCACGCCTCTCTTTCACTCTCTGGGCCAGCATGCCGGACGATGCGCTCCTAAATGCCGCCGCCAATCGGGAGCCCCTCGCCGCGCACGCCAAGCGCATGATCGAGGACGAGCGCACCAAAGAAAACCTCGACGAGTTCACCTCGCAATGGCTTCGCTTCGATCGCATCCTGGGCACCGCCAAGTCGCGCCGCATCTATCCGAAGTTCAACCGCGAAGCCGCCGTCGCGATGACCGAAGAAGCCCGCCGCTTCATCCGCGACCTCGCCTGGAGCGACCGCAACTTCATGGAGCTCCTCACCGATCCCCATGCCTACCTCACCGCCGACCTGGCCGCCATCTACGAACTCCCACCCCCCACGCAGGAGTACCAACGCGTTCCCTTCGACGCCAAGTCTGAGCGGGCCGGTCTCCTCGGCCAGGCACTCTTCCTTGCCAGCACCGCCAAGCCCGACGACACCTCGCCCACCGCGCGCGGCCTCTTTATCCGCGAGCAACTCCTCTGTCAGCATGTCCCCCCGCCACCACCCGGCGTCGATACGAACCTGCCGGCCTTGAGCGACGACAAGCCCCTGACCAACAAGGAACGCCTCGCCGTTCACCTCTCGAATTCCTCGTGCGCCGGTTGTCACACCTTGGTTGATCCCATCGGCTTCGGCTTTGAGAAGTTCGACGCCATCGGTGGCCGTCGCGAAGCGGCGCGCGTCTTCTTCTCGGAGAAGAAAGCCGAAAAGGGCCCCAGGTCTATCGAGTTGCCGCTCGATACCGCGGGCTATGTGGCCGGCTTGCCGGACGCCAAGTTCTCCAACCCCAGAGAACTTGGGGCCATTCTCGCGAAGACGCCTGTCTGCCAGGAATGCATCGTCAAGCAGGTATTCCGCTACACCAGCGGCCGATTCGAAACTCGCGCCGACCATGGCCAGCTTCACGCCTGGACCGAGCGCTTTCGCGAATCGCAATTTCGTTTCAAAGAGCTTATGCTGTCTATAGCGCTCGCCCGAGCGGAATGGAAGGATTGACCGAATGCCCAACGTAATTACAGAACGCTTCCGCCTCTCCCGCCGCACGCTCCTGCGCGGCCTCGCCCTGCCGCCGCTGGTCTCTATGTTCAACGACAAAGGCACCGCGTACGCTGCCGCGCCGTCTAGTAAAGTAGATGCCCCCATCGAATCGCGCTTCGTCTATTGGTTCAACGGCAACGGCGTTCCCGAACGCTATTGGATTCCTACCGAGACAGGCTCGGATTTCACCCTTTCCCCCTGCCTCCGCCCCTTGGCTCAGTTCCGCGACAAAGTCCACGTGCTCTCTGGCTTGGATAACTCCGCTGCCGCGCTTCCAGGCCCAGGCAACGGCCACCACAACTCGATGAGTGCGCTGGTAAGCTGCACCACATTCACGGGCCGTGGCGCGGGCGGAGCTTCTATCGACCAGGCCATCGCCGGCAAGATTGGCGGCGAATCGCGCTTTCGCTCCTTGCAGATCGGTGTCTCGCAAGAGTCCTTTGGCGAAAGCATCCAACGCAACATGAGTTGGTCAGGCTATGACCGCTCGTTGCCGCCGGAAATGATTCCCCACCGCCTCTTCGACCGGCTCTTTGGCACGCGCGAAGAAGGCTGGGTAAACCGCAAGCGCTCCATTCTCGATGCGGTGCGCGCCGATGCCCAGGCGCTGAAGGCAAAACTTCCAAACGACGACGCGCAACGCGTCGACGAGCATCTCTCCTCCGTCCGCGACCTCGAGCGCTCCATCGCCGGGCTGCCCGAGCAATACCGCAAAGTCGATCCGCCCGAGTTCGATGGCGACATGAAAGACTGGCCGCGCATCGCCAAGATCCAAAGCGACCTGCTCGCTCATGCCTTGATCACGCGGCAAACCCGCGTGGCAAGCTACATGCTTACCAAGTGCCAAGGCCTAGCGCGCTTCCCCTGGCTTGGCTATACCGCCGCGCGCCACCACGACTACACGCACCAGGATGGCAAGGCTCCCGGCGCGGACGGCCTCGATGGACAGCGCATTCTGCGCGACATCTGCAAATGGCACGTCGAAGAGTTTGCGTACCTGATGGCGCGCCTGGAGTCGACGCCCGAAGGCGACGGCACCCTGCTCGACAACACCGTACTCCTCTTCGTCCACGAACACGCCGAAGCGAATAGCCACAAGAACAACGGCCTCGCCGCCGTACTGGCTGGCAACGCGGGCAAGAAACTCGCCTTGGGCCAGCACAGCAAGGTCACCGGCACCGTCGGCGACTTATACTTAACTTTGGCCGACGAAGTCCTCGGCGCCTCCCTCGGCAAATTCCCCACCGCCACGAAGCGGATGTCTGAGATCCTCAGCAGGAGCTAACAACTTGAACATTCGAACTTCGCTCGCCGCGCTCTGCGCGGCTGCGACCCTGTCTTCACAGGTATCCGCACAATCCAACGACGCCGCGCTCATCGCCAAGGCCAAGCAGATTCATGATCGAGTCTTAAAGCTCGACACACACGATGACATCGACCCGGCGAACTTCACCGCCGACTGCAACTACACCAAGCGCCTCACCACGCAGGTCAACTTGCCCAAGATGGTCGAAGGCGACATGGACGTTGCCTTCTTTATCGTCTACGTAGGGCAAGGCCTGCCCACGCCCGAGGAGTACGACAACGCCTACAAGCAAGCAATCGAGAAGTTCGACGCTATCCATCGCTTCACCGAAAAGATTGCCCCGGATTCCATGGGCTTAGCCTTGACTCCGGAAGACGTGCGCAAGCTCCACAAGCAAGGCAAACGCATCGCCGTCATCGGCGTCGAGAACGGTTACCCGATCGGCAATGACATCAAGCGCGTGAAAGAGTTCTATGACCGCGGTGGCCGCTATATGTCGCTTGCTCACAACGGCAACTCGCAACTAGCGGACTCTAACACCGGTGAACAAACCGGCTACATCCATAAGAACGGCCTCTCGCCGCTGGGCCGCGAAGTCATCGCCGAGATGAACAAGCTTGGCATGATGGTCGATCTCTCGCATCCCTCCAAGGGCGCGAACCTCGAAGCCATCAAGCTCTCCAAGGCCCCGGTCATCGCCTCCCACTCGAGCGTCCGCGCGCTGGCGAACCATAGCCGCAACATGGACGACGAACAGTTGCTGGCCTTGAAGAAGAACGGCGGCGTTATTCAAATCGTCGGCTTCGCTTCCTACTTGAAGGTGGATTCTAAAGAGCGCAACGCGGCTCTGACGAAGCTCCGCGCCGACTTCGGCTTCAGCGGCACTGGCGCATCGCGCGGCGCCGGCTTCCGCCGCTCCTCTGCGGGCCCGCGCACCTGCCCCATCGAAGACTCCAACAACAAAGCAGTCACCGGCGGTGAAGGCGCCCCGCGCCGCCCCTCGGCAATCTTGAACCTGATCCCCGCGGAACGCCGTGAAGAGTTCACCAAGCGCATGGCCGAGATCGACGCCAAGTTCCCCACCAAGCGCGCCAACGTGAAGGACATGGTCGACCACATCGACTACGCCGTGAAGCTCATCGGCATCGACCACGTCGGCATTTCCTCGGACTTCGACGGCGGCGGCGGCATCGACGGCTGGGACAGCGCCGCCGAGGCCTTCAACGTAACCCTCGAATTAGTCCGCCGCGGCTACACGGAAGAACAAATCGGCAAACTCTGGAGCGGCAACCTCCTCCGCGTCTGGTCCGACGTCGAGAAGGTAGCCAAGAAACTGCAGTCCAAATAGGCCCTTCCCAATCTGTAACGCACCAAGCCCCTGCCCAACGGCAGGGGCTTTTCTCGGAACCTGGGCAATCCTAAGTGGAGCCGAGCCGCTGAGCCTTCAAACCTGCAGCAAGCATTACTGAGAGCCATGTTGGCCGTAATTGCGCTTCGCCTTGTAGCAGCTGCGTTTCGGCATGCAGAGATCAGTTTTAAGCGATAACAAGTAGCTCAGGTTGGAATCCACATGGAGAGCGCCTGATAGCAGAGTTGCAATCAGTTTGGAATTATTACCTTGCTGGCGGTGTCAATCCACAGAAAAGCCTAGTGGCGAACAATCAGTGAGGAGGGAAGTGCCTTGAGCGCGGTTTCGGTGACCCTTGTGTCTTTGATGTCGACTTCCTTGAGCGAGGGCCAGTTCTTGAGGACTTCGATGGTGGGGTCTTCGATGCGCTTTGCGCGGTGGAGGCTGAGGCGCTCGAGCTTTGGTAGTGCTTTGCGCAGTTCTTCGAGGCCGGCGGCGGTGATGCTGGTGCCGCCGATGCGGAGTTCTTTCAGGTTGCTCAGCGAAGCGATGGCGCCGATTCCTTTGGCGGTAAGGCTGACGCTCCAGAGGCCGGAGTCCGTACGTTGGGGGCCGCTGATGTCTAGCGACTCGAGGGTCGGCATGAGGCGCAGGGCTTGGAGTCCGGTGTCGGTAAGCTTGTTGCCACCGATCATTAGGTGCTTCAGCTTCGGCAGGGTAGTCAAGAGTTCGATGCCGTTGTCGGTGACTTGGGCGAAGCCAACGTCGACACTTTCGAGGTTCGGCAGGCCGCCGAGATAGCCGAGTGTTGTGTCGGTGATCTTGGTGGCGCGCAGATCGATGCGCTTCAAGTTCTTCCAGGTCTTTACCACCGACATGCCTTCGTCCGTGATTAGTTCGGCGAAGCGCAGGTTTAGCTCTTCGATTCCCGTGAGGCCCTTCAACTGCAAGAGGCCTTGGTCGCTGATGCGCGTCATCGATAGATCAAGGCGCTTGAGGCCGACTTGCTTAGTGAGCGCGGGCAGATCCGAATCGGTCACCCAAGAGCCGCGCAGATTCGCGTTCTCATCGGCGGCAAGCAAAACGAGGAAGAGAGGGCCGAGCATCTAGCTGCCCCTCCGGTTCGGGAGCTTGGAGTCGCGGTCCCACACGATCTTGGTTTGCGGCAGGGCTTGCTTCAGCTTGTCGTGAGCGGTTTCGCTCACAGTCGTGTGGTACAGGTTCAACTCGCGCAAGGTGGGCATCTTGGCCAACAACTCCACCGCGGTATCGCTGACGTTGGTGCTGTCGAGTTTCAGCTCTCGGAGCGGCAAGGATGCGAGCTGCGCGACGACGGCGTCGTTAACCGTTGTGTAGTCGAGGTTCAGACGTTCGAGCTTCGTAAAGAGCTTCAAGGTGTCGCCGGCCGCAGGACCGAGGCGCGTACGAACGGCCTCGAGGCGACGCAACTTCGTCAACGGCGCCAGCACGGCAAAGCCCTTTTCGGTGAAGCGGCCGTGGCTGATCAAGAGCTCTTCGAGTTCCGGCATTTGGGCGAGGGTCGAAAGCATTGCGTCGTCGACATCCGTACCGGTCAGGTCCAACGCTTGCAGTTGCGGCATGGGTCGAAGCTTCAAGTCGGTATAGGCGAGATTGAGGCGCCGCAATTTGGGCAGCGATGCGAGCTTGGCAAAGGCCTCATCGCTCAGATTGAGATTACTCAGATCCAGGCTCACGAGACTCTCAGGCAGCGCCGCAAGATTCCGGACGAGAGTACCGGCAAGGCTGAGTTCTTCGAGTTGCTTCATCCCCGCCAGCGCAGCGAGGCCACGATCGGAAACGGTGGTGGCGTTCAAGCGCAGCTTACGCAGGTTGGTGAGCTTCGCCAACTCCACTAGGCCGAGATCGCCGATTTCCGTCGCTTCGAGATTGAGTTCTTCGATCTGCTTGTTGGCGGCCAGCGTCTTCATGTGCGAATCGTTGACTGCGCTCCGCGCGAGGTTGATGGACTTGCCGCTGAGCTTACTCAACGTTGGCGGGGCTTTGGAGACTTGCGCTCCGGCCGAGAACTCGATGCGGGCTCTGGGTAAGGCCGACTTCAGCTTCGCGACACCGGCGGCGGTGACGCGCGAGTAGCGCACGTCCAGCGCTTCGAGTTGTTTCAACGAAGCAAGCTGGGCGAGACCGGTATTGGTGAGCTCGGCGCGGTAGAGATTGAGGTCTTGCAGTTGGGTAAGAGCGGAGAGGACTTCGGCGCCGGAGTCTGTAATGGGGCCGCCGGAGAGGTTTAGTTTGCGCAAGGCGCGGAGGCCGCGCAAGTGAGCGATGCCCGCGTCGGAGATCTTGAGGCCGTAGAGGTCGATCTCTTCCAGCGTCGCAACATCTTTCAGATACCCGAGGCCTACATCGGTGACGAGTGTGTCGCGCAGTTGTAGGCGCTTCAGATGCTTACTGCTGGCCAAGCTCTTGAGAACTTCGTCCGTCGCGGTGGAGTAGCTAAGATCCACACTTTCGAGCAAGGGAAAGGCGGCAAGGGAGAAGTTGCGGATTCGGCCTTGGGCGAGACGCAGTTCGCGCAGGTTCTTCAACGTCTCGAGGTGCTTGAGTCCTTTGTCTTGGACGTTGACGTTGGTCAGGAAGTGCAGGCTGAAGTGGAGCTTCTCCAGCGTTGTCAACGGCGCCAGGAACTTCAGTTCTTCATTGGCATCGAGCTTGCTGCCGGCGCCGGGGTTCCAACTGGGGCCGGGAAGATAGAGCTCTTTAAGCTTAGTAAGGCCGCTGAGCTGTTCCAGATCTTTGGGTTCGATGATGGTGCCGTACAGATCGACGCCTTCGAGGTAGATATCGCCTGCAGGGAATTGGGAGATGTCAGAGAGGGGGGCGCCTCTGGGTTGGACGATGACGCGTCCACCTTGGCGGATGACCCATTCCGCAACTCGCCGCTCGTCGGCCCAGGCCGAAGCAGCGGCGAGTATGAGGAAGAGGCGGTGCATCAATACAGACTATGCCAAGAGGAAGGGGATGAGGTCGACAACGCGGTTGGAGTAACCCCACTCGTTGTCATACCAGGAGATCACCTTCACGAGGTTGCCGTCGAGGACCTTGGTCATCTGGGCGTCGATAATTGAAGAATTCGGGTTGCCTTGCATGTCGCGGGAGACGATCTCGTCTTCCGTGTAAGCGAGGATGCCCTTCAAGGGACCTTCGGCGGCGGCCTTCAGGACCTTGTTGACTTCTTCGGTGGTGGTGTTCTTTTCGGTGACGGCGACGAAGTCGACGACGCTGACGTTCGGGGTGGGAACGCGCATAGCGTAGCCGTCGAGCTTGCCCTTCAACATGGGCATGACCAAGCCGATGGCCTTGGCGGCGCCGGTGGAAGTCGGGATCATGTTGAGCGCGGCGGCGCGGGCGCGGCGGAGATCCGAGTGCGGCAGATCGAGCACGTGCTGATCATTCGTATAGCTATGGATCGTCGTCATGCTGCCCTTCAGGATGCCGAAGTTCTCGTGCAGAACCTTGGTAACGGGCGCGAGGCAGTTCGTGGTGCAGCTCGCGTTGGAGACGATGTTGTGCTTCGTCTTGTCGTACATGCCATTGTTGACGCCGAGGACGATGGTGACGTCTTCATTCTTGGCGGGCGCGGAGATGATGACCTTCTTGACGGAGCCGCGGAGGTGCTTCTTGGCATCGTTGGCGTCGGTGAAGCGGCCAGTGGATTCGACGACGACTTCGGCGCCGACGCTGGGCCAATCGATGGCGGCGGGGTCCTTGGTTTCGAATACGCGGATCTTCTTGCCGTTGACGGTGATCGATTCGGCGTCGTAGGTGACTTCGGCGCCAAGCGGGCCGAGGATCGAATCGTACTTCAAGAGGTGTGCGAGCGTCTTGTTGTCGGTGAGGTCGTTGGTCGCAACGATGTCGATATTCGGGTTGCCCATCGCAGCCCGGAACACATTACGGCCGATACGGCCAAAGCCGTTGATCGCTACTTTAATTGCCACAGGGAAATCTTCTCCTTGATGATTGGGGGGATTTCCACAGTTTAGCAAGGCGCCTTGGCTGGGGCGGGCATGGCGACACGCGGGCGGGGGCGGGGCGCGGTGGGAGAGCGCAGGCACGACGGCGAGGCGCGGGCGGGGCGTGTCGGCGGGCGCGCAGATGGCGAGGCGGACGACCTGCCTGGGACGCGGGGCGGCGGGTGATTCGGGGCGTCATCGTAGGGGACACACGCCGCGGCCTTAGTGGCTGCGGGCGCGTATGTCCCCGTGGGGGTTGGCGCGGCGAGTGACGGCTCGCGGGCGCGGTGGCCGAGGCTACTGGAGGCGGAAGGCTACGTAGCGGGTGTCGTCGTAGAGGACCTCGACGCCGGGGATGGGCTCGAAGGGTTGGACGAGGCCGGTGGAGAGGAACCAGCCGCCGTAAATGGTGCCCATTTGTTTGGCGCGGTCGCGATCGGCTACTACGTAGTGGAAGCCGTTGGCCTTTAGTTTGGCTAGGAGCGCTGGGAGGTTCTGGATGGGCTGCTTAGTGTGTACGTCGCCGAGCCAAGTGTAGGTATATCCGCCGAACCAGTCGCCGTAGGCGTTGCGGGGGAAGTAGAAGCGGGCGTCGTCGCAGAACCATAGGTAGAGGCGTTGGTTGGGTTGGACGCGTTGGTTGACGACCAGTGAGGCCCGGTAGTAGGGGAGGACGTTGCGGAGCGTACCTTGGGTCGCGGGCCAGGAGACGGGTGGGGGGACGCCGAAGCGGACGAGGTTGTTCGTCATTAGGCAGCTCCAGAGCATTAGCGGGAGCATGACGGCTAGC
>VFQP010002970.1_pt1 | contig 18041 bp, 17 predicted proteins | sample 3512351 | NCBI WGS metagenome assembly VFQP01 (sample SAMN10412372, study PRJNA504923) | tailings metagenome | isolation source: Relicate 1 Philex TSF1 revegetated site | place: Philippines: Tuba, Benguet | collected 2017-08-29
CCGAGGAACTCGCCAACCAGGCGGACCGCCTCCAGGAAACCATTGCCTTCTTCCGCGTGGACGCGTCGGCGGTAGCCGGCCGGTCGTCGGGACGCAAGGCGAAGGCCGAAAAGCCGGCTGTGCACGCCCAGATCGCCAAGGCGCAGTCATTCCAGCGCCCGAAAACGAAGGCTCCGGTCGCTGCTAAGCCCGCAGCGAAGGCCAACGGCTCGAACGGCTTCTCGCTCGACATGCATGACGACGAAGCGATCGACGCCGACTTCAAGCGCCAGAGCGCAGGCTGATAGGGCTCGAACACGAGATGAGATGACCGGCCGTCGCAGAGATGGCCGGTCACTCCTAATCGAAGGGCTAAAGACGACACGTTCGCGATAGGCAGCATCGTGAGTAAGAAAAAAATGCAGGCATCACTTCATTCCGGGATATCCGGCACGCTGAGCGATCAGCACTTCGACTATTTGTCGAAGCTGATCGAGACCAAAATCGGCATCAGGCTTCCTCCGAACAAGCGGACGATGGTCGAAGGCCGGCTCCGCAAGCGCATGAAGGCGCTCGGGCTCGCCAGCGTCGAAACATACGGCGATTACATCTTTGAGGACGGTGCGCTCGACGAGGAGCTGCCCCACCTCATCGACTGCATGACCACCAACAAGACGGACTTCTTCCGCGAGCCCAATCACTTCAACATTCTCATAAACCATATCCTCCCCGAGATGTTGGAGGTTGCCGCTCTCGGCCAAGGCCGGCATGTGAAGATTTGGAGCGCGGCAAGCTCGATCGGCGCCGAGGCGTTCACCATAGCCATGGTGCTCGATCAGGCCCTTCGTGGCCGCGGACGCAATTCCTATTCGATTCTGGGTACGGATATCTGCACCGACGTCCTTCATCAGGCGTCGCGGGCGATCTATCCGCTGGAAATGATCGCACCCGTCCCGCAGGAAATGCAGCGCCGCTACTTCATGCGCGCACGCGACACGCGTCGCGCGGAAGTCCGCGTCGTGCCGGAGCTTCGCCGCAATGTCGTGTTCCGGCATCTCAATCTGATGGACCCGACCTATCCCGTTGATCGGGACATCGACGTCATCTTCTGCCGCAACATCCTCATCTACTTCGCCAAGCCGATTCAGGACGTGGTCGTTTCGCGACTCATCTCCCATTTACGACCCGGTGGTTATCTTGTGCTGGGCCACTCTGAATCGATGGCGGGCGGCAATCACCCCGACATCGCACAGGTCGTCCCGACCGTATTTCGCAAAAAGCTTTTGAAAGCCGAGCTAACGCAATGCCAGTCAAGCCAAAAGCGCCGATACGCGTCCTGATCGTCGACGACTCGGCGGCGGTGCGCCAAGTGCTCACAAGCATCCTGGACGCCGAGCCGGACATCGAGGTGATGGCGACGGCCGCGGATCCGTTCTCGGCCGCCGAGAAGATCCGTCGCGAGATTCCCGATGTCATGATCCTCGACATCGAGATGCCGCGCATGGACGGCCTGACGTTCCTACGCAAGATCATGTCCCAGCGGCCGATCCCGGTCGTGATCTGCTCGTCGCGCACGGACTCGCGCTCCGAGGTGATCTTCGAGGCTCTCGATGCCGGCGCGATCGACGTCATCGGCAAGCCCCGCGTCGATACAACTCATTTCTTGATGGAATCCCGCACCCGTGTTTGCGACGCGGTTCGCGCGGCTGCTCGCGCCAAGCTTCAGGGCCCGCGTGTGCGCCGCGCCACGCCTGTGCAGGCCAAATTTTCGGCAGATGTCATCCTTCCGCCGCCGCGTCACACCAATCGGACGGGTGTCACCGACCGCATCGTCTGCATCGGCGCGTCGACTGGAGGCACGGAGGCCCTGCGCGATGTCCTCGTGGCATTGCCGGCCGACAGCCCGGGCATCGTCATCGTCCAGCACATGCCGGAGCACTTCACGGCTGCATTTGCGAAGCGTCTCGACGGCCTTTGCCAGATCAACGTGCGTGAAGCGAAGGACGGTGACGAGGTGCTTCCCGGCCGCGCGTTGATCGCTCCCGGCAGTCACCACATGCTGCTCAACCGTATCGGCACGAGCTTCCGCGTCGCGATCAAGGATGGCCCGCTCGTATCGCGCCACCGCCCATCGGTCGATGTGCTGTTCCGTTCTGCGGCCCAATATGCGGGGGCGAATGCGCTGGGCATCATCCTCACGGGCATGGGGGATGACGGCGCCAAGGGACTTCTCGAAATGAAGAACGCCGGCGCTCACACCATCGCCCAGAACGAAGCGACTTGTGTCGTTTTCGGAATGCCGCGGATCGCGATCGAGTTGGGTGCGGCGGAAAAAATCTTGCCGCTCGACCTGATCCCCTCGGAAATCCGCAAAGTTCAATTGGCCCACGCCTAACGCAGGCAACCCGCAAATGAAGATCGACGACCTAATTGAAGCCGGAAGCTTTTTGGACGGCGCCTTTTCCGGCCGCGCGAAAGCGTTCGTGGCGGCGGGAGATGAGCTCGTGGAGGCTGTCACCGCGTTTCACGGTCTCACATCGGTCTTCGATAGCCTCCCGGACGCGCTGGCGAACGATTCGCTCAGCAACGGCGCCATGACCCTCGATGAGGTCGCCCACGACTGTGCCACCATCCACGATCTGATCCCAACCCAGATCGGCGCAATGGACGAACTTTTTGACGCCAACTCGAATATCGGCAAGCGCCTGGATCAGTTGCGCGACAACATCAAGATCGTTGCCTGCATCGCCATCAATGCCCGCATCGAGGCCTCTGCGCTGAAATCCAACAGCCAGGACATGCTGACGTTCACCTATGACGTCGCCAAGCTCGCTTCCACGGCGGAGACGACGATTGACCAGTACAGCGTCGAGCAGCGCAAGGCTCACCAGGTTCTGCAGGCTGCGCGCGATGTTCTCACCGAGTTCAGCACCCGGCACCGCTCTCACCTCGCGTCGATCGCCGACGAGATCCAGCGCAATCTGCGGTCGGTGGAAGCGCGCCGCATGTCGGTGCTCGAGGAGGCATCCCGCATCGGCGATCGCTCGCGGCAGATCACCGCTTCGATCGGCAAGATCATCACGGCGCTGCAGATCGCGGACATCACGAGCCAGCGTTTGGCCCACGTGCACGAGGCCGTCGAAACGCTCGTCGAGGGTCTTCTGGCGCCCGAGGATGCCGAGGGTAGTCAGTGGTGGGTCGGTTTGTCGGGGGCAGAGCGCGCCAGCGTCGCCGCCCAAGTCGCTGCTCTCCAGATATCCCAGATCAATCACTCGCTCGCCGACCTGAATTCAGAGACCCAATCGATCGAACGCGAGCTGTCGAAACTATCCGAAGACGCCCGCACGATGGCCGACCAGGGCGCTTCTCTCTACGGCTCGGGCGGCGATGCAGCCCAATCGTTCCTGGGCGAGCTGGCCGGGCGGATCGACGTTGCAAGCCGCCTGTTGTCCGACAGCCAGAAGGCTTTCAGCCGGGTCAGCGACCTGAATGAAAATGTCGGCGCAAGGTTTGCCGCTTTGCACGCGCAGGCAGCAAGCCTGCAAGGCATCGTCGGCGTTGTCAGCGGCGTCCGCCTGATTGGACTGAACGCCCACTTGAAGTCCGACGGGCTGGGTCACGAAGGCCGCACGCTCAGCGCGATTTCCCGCGAGCTCCGGAGCTCGGCCGACTTCATCACCGTTCATGCCCGAGACCTGATCAAAGCAATGAACACGACACTGGCCCAGTTTGAAAAGCTCAAGACGCATAATAGTGCGATCAGTGCCGACCGCTTGCAGAGCCTGGTGACCAGCATGGGCGGGGCGCTGGCCGCATTCCAGGACGGTGGCAGCCAGCTCGCCGCGGCCCTGGCTTCGCTGTCGAGCGAGGGTGCGAAGGTGCGAACCAACCTCGAATCCGCCTACGCGGCGATCGGCACCGGCGACGCGCTTGAAGGTCGGCTCGCTTCCGCGCGGACAATCTTGGCGCGCATTCAAGCCGCCGGCGATGAAATAGGAAACACGCCGCGCGCCAAGGCTGTAACCGCATCGTTCTTTGGCGACAGATATACGATGGCCGCAGAACGCAACGTGCATTCGGCGCAATCACACTCGAGCACTGCCGGGCTCACGGCTGCGGGTAGCGCAGCGCAGTCTGCAGACGAAGATCTCGAAAGCATTCTCTTTTGAATGTCGCGCGCGCGTCCGTGCGCAAATCGTATCGCGGCGTGATCGCCGTTTACATATTCGTCGCGCCGACCGCGTCCAAATCGGGCGTCAGCAACCACCGATTATTAACGTGTGCGCCGCATAGTCGCAGGTGAAGCTCCCTAAGCAGCTTCACCGGGTGCGCCTTGCGGGAAGGCATACCCATCCACTGGAGGCAATTGTGGGTCCTGGACCAGATCAAGATACATTCGTTCTTCGCTGTGAAGGCCCACTGACACTCGCGAACGCTGCGCACAATCGGGAAAGGCTCCGTCAAGCCGTCGATCGCAACACCAGCGTGGTCATCGACATCTCGGAAACGGAAGATGTCGACATCACGTTTGTGCAGCTCGCAATAGCTGCGCAAAAGTCGGCCGCTGTATCGGGCAAGCGGATCTTCATCGGGGCTGATGCGGCCAACCCATCCTTCGCCAAACTGGAATCGGCTCACGTCTCGTCTGCCGATCTGCCGCCACGCGTGGATCCTCCGGTTCCGGCCGCAGCCGCGACGGTGACGAGTAACGCGGTCGATCCGTCTGCGATTTCCACTCTGATCAATGAGCTCGGCGCGTCGGCCGTGCGCCAATCCCTGGACGTTTTCTTTTCGGAAATGTCCACCCGCCTCGATGCGCTAGGAAAGCTGGCCGCTCCGTCCGACGCACCTGCGATCCGCCGCGAAGCTCATCTCCTGAAGGGATCCGCAGCCACGTTTGGCCTCGTCGGTCTCGCGGCTGACGTGGCTGCTCTGGAGCGCGACGCGGAAATCATCGCGGCGGTCGCGTACAAAGCAACCGTTGCCCGCATGGCGATGACGCTGCAGGACTCGCGCGCCGCGCTTCAGGCTGTCGCGAGCGCGGCATAAGAGCGTTGATCGGGGCAAGGCCCGGAGGGGAGCATGCGCGTTCTTGTCGTTGACGATAGCGCGACCACATTGTTGTTGCTGTCGCAGATCGTGAGATCCATCGGCGCCGAGCCTGTCACCTACGACGATCCCTCGAAGGCGCTAATTGATCTGTCAGCAGTCGACATCGACATGGCCGTCGTCGACTATGAAATGCCGGGCAACGTCGACGGCGTGGAGCTGATCAAACGGCTCCGCGCGATAGCGCGATTTGAAGACCTGCCTATCGTGATGGTGACGGCGAGCGATCAATCCGCTATCCGGTACGCGGCCCTGAATGCCGGTGCGACCGACTTTTTGCGCAAACCGATCGATGCCATCGAGGTGAAGGCAAGGCTGCGCAATCTGCTGAAATTGCGCGAAGCCCAGAACAAGCTGCGCGACAAGGTCTCGTGGCTTGCTGATGAGGTGGCCACCGCGACGCGTGAGTTGGTGGAGCGCGAGGAAGAAATTATCTATCGTCTTTCGCGCGCGGCTGAATACCGCGACACCGAAACGGGCTCTCACATCGCGCGCATGGCGCGATACTGCCTTTTGATCGCCGAAGGCATGGGTCTCGGTGCCGACCAGTGCCGCACGCTGTATCTGGCAGCGCCGATGCACGACATCGGCAAGATTGCAGTCGCTGATTCTATTCTGCTGAAGCCGGGCAAGCTCTCCCCCGAGGAGCGGGCCGTGATGGAGCATCATACGCTCCATGGTTACAAGATCCTCGCAGACAGCAAGTCCCCGCTGATTTCAATTGCAGCCGAGATCGCCGTGTCTCACCACGAGTGGTGGGATGGAACAGGCTATCCCAATCGACGCCAGGGATCGGAGATCCCGCTCTTCGGCAGGATTGCCGCGATCGCCGACGTGTTCGACGCGTTGACCAGTGAACGCCCGTACAAACCCGCTTGGCCCGCCGAGGAAGCGCGGCAGGCCATCATCGATGCATCCGGAACCCACTTCGATCCGGAGTGTGTAACGGCTTTCCTCTCGCGTTGGGAGGACGTGCTGATGGTGATGGCCAGCGGTGAAGGCGAGCACGATGCGAAGTGGCTGGCCGTCGCTTAGCGTCATTAAGCGATCTCGATCAGCACCAATCCGCCGTGGTTTGTCGCGTCCACAATGACGCAGAAAAAGAAGCGCCGGCATCAGCCGGCGCCCCTGAACGCGTCAAACTACGCGTTACTGCGATCCTGAGCCCTTTGTGGCTGGACCAGTGCGCGTATCGGGGAAACCCTGAACGCCGCTCGAGTCCTGGCTAGGCTGCGTCGTTGCAGCAGCGCCGTTCGATGAGCCAGCGCTGTTCATGTCGCCTGCGCCCGAACCGCTCTCGCCCGACGACGCGCCGGAGCTCGAGCTATCGGAACCGGGCGCCTTGGCTGCCGGGCCCGTTCTCGTACCCTCCGGGCCTTGGACTCCGGGGCCGGAAGTCGGCTTCGTTGCGCCGATGGCGCCTTGATTATCGGCTTGAGCGCCTGACAGCGTCGTTCCGGAATCGCCACCCTGCTGCTTCATCGTCTGATCGTAGAGATACTGCTGCCTCTGGCGCTCGGTTGAGTAGTCGTCTGCAAGCGCAGGAGCAGCGAGCGCTGCAGCTGCGATACCGCTCATAAGCATCTTGGAGAGTTTCATTGCTTTCCTCCTTATTCATTTGACGCCACATCGATCGGTGGCTGAGTGGGAATAATGGTTGGAGAGAAAGCAGGTTCCGGTGCGATGTATCGCACGCGGATCAAAGCAAAGTGTTCGCGGCGTATGCGCGCGCGATGCTAGGTACGGTCAAAATACTGTCGTACCGCACCGCAACACGCGAAACACCGAGTTGGTGCGCAACAATCCCGTGATCGCGAGGAACCTCTGACTTTGACATCCGTTTTTCCCGTATCCGGGCTTGTCCCGGAGATAAGGAGATAAGTTGATGAGAAAGCTAATGTTGGGCGTCGCTCTCGTGTCTGTGATGGGTGCCGCCCCCGCGCTTGCAGCCGACAAGAAGGCCAAAGCAGACTCCAAGGAGTCAAGCGCTACGATAAGCAAGGAGAACCAAAACCGGGTCCAGAACGAAGACGGCACTTTCCAAGGTAAGCCGGTCGTAGAGGGCCCAGCCAAGTGGTCAAATATGGAAAGCGGCGCAGCCAGCAGCGGCGCCTCGAGCGGTGAGGCTGGGTCGAGCCGGTCTAACATGAAGTCCCCGTAAATCAGAAGCGGCTGTAATCTGCGCCCGGATCGTTCCGGGCGCTTTTTTTTGCCGACCGGCTTTGTCTTTCGGGCGGCGTTCCTTCCACTCAGCGCCGCTGGGGCGCACCGGCCCGGTACCGTGTCACGGCTTCCATTCTGTGAGAGTGGCATTGCGAACGCTCTGAACTAACGCGATTTGTGCCGAGATCGGCGTGGCTTGTCGCTTAGGGCCGACCCGAGCGCCTGATCCAGATCAATGCCTCCGGATATCGTATCCTTAAAGGATGATGGGTCCCACCTCGAAGCAGCCGAGGACCCCATGTTCAAGAGTGTTCTTATCGCTACCGATGGTTCGGAGCTCTCAAAAAAGGCCATCGCGACCGGCATCGGTTTGGCAAAGGCGCTGGGTGCGAAAGTTACGGGCGTGACGGTCACGCCATCTTGGGCATCGATCGCACCGGGAGAAGCCGCGATCGGCTTTCCCATCGACGAGTACATTCGCGCGATGCAGGAAAATGCAAAGGCGATCCTGAAAGACGTCGCCGAGGCCTCCAAAGAGGCGGGCATCGAATGCACCCTGATCCATAAGCCGGACCAACTTGCGGCCGACGGCATCCTGTCCGCCGCCGAGAGCATGAAGTGCGACTTGATTGTGATGTCGTCGCACGGCCGCCGAGGACTGCAGCGTCTATTTCTGGGCAGTCAAGCGCAGGAAGTGCTGACGCGCAGTTCCATTCCCGTCCTGATTTGCCGGTGAATGCGCAGGTAGCGAGGAGTGGAGATGGTTCGGTCCGACGAGACGCCACACGAGCTTGCCGCCCGGCCTGCGCAAGAGCTCCTGCCGCCGGCTGCGCAAACTCCGCTGACGCGCGCCGCGGACACCGCTGAGCTTTGCCGGAACCGTCCAAATCCACTAGTGCCGTGGCCAACGATTTCATGGTCTCGGCGGAAGCTCGCACTGCTGCTGGTTCTTATCGGTTGTGGGGTTGGCGGTCTTGCCTACTGGTATACGCATCGCATACCTCCGCTTCCGCCGGGCATCGCCTTCGGCAATGGGCGGATCGAAGCCGATCCCATAGACATCGCGACGAAATTCGCCGGCCGCATCGCTCAACTTCGTGTCGACGAGGGCGATGTCGTAAAGGCCGGCCAAGTGCTGGCCGTCATGGATACCCGTGACCTCGAGACCTCACTCCGCAAGTCCGAAGCGCTTGCCGATCAGGCCCGCAAGACCATCGGCGAAGCCAACGCGATCCTCGATCAAGCGCATTCGCAAGTCATCTTCGCCCAGCAACAGATGGACCGTGCGAAGGCTCTTGTCGACCAGGGTTGGACGACGAAAGAGACCTATGACCAGCGGCATCAGGCTCTGGACGGCGCCAAGGCCGTGGAGTCGGCGGCGCGCATCCGTGTCAATGAAGCCGAGCACGCGCTGGAAGCGGCGGCCCAGGACGCGGAGCTCTATCGAACAAACATAGCGGACAATACACTCGTCGCTCCCCGCGACGGTCGCATTCAGTACCGTATCGCCAACATCGGCGAGGTGCTTCCGGCCGGCGGCAAGGTCTTCACGATGCTGGATATCGGCTACGTGTATATGGATGTCTACCTTCCGACACTGTCCGCCGGATTGGTGAAGATCGACGACGATGCGCGGATCGTGCTCGACGCCTATCCCGACCGTCCAATCCCCGCGAAGGTGTCCTTCATCGCCGACCAGGCGCAATTCACCCCGAAGACGGTCGAAACCCAGACCGAACGCGATAAACTTATGTTTCGCGTCCGCGTTCGCATCGATCCTCGCCGCTCCGCGGCGCACGCAAATCTTGTGAGGAGCGGCCTGCCAGGCGTCTCTTATGTCCAGGTCGATCCGAAAGCCGCTTGGCCCGATCGGCTGCGGGTGCCGTCGTGACGTCAGGGGTCGTCTGCCGCCTCGATCACGTCACGCACAGGTATCGATCCACGCTGGCACTCGACGAGGTGTCGATCGCCGTTCCGTCGAGCGGGATGGTGGGCCTTATCGGTCCGGATGGCGTGGGGAAGTCGACCTTTCTCGCGCTGATCTCCGGCGCCCGTCAGATCCAAGCGGGGCACATTTCCACTTTGGGCGCTGACATGGCGGATGCACGGCAGCGCGCCTCCATCTGTCCGCGCATCGCTTACATGCCGCAAGGTCTCGGAAAGAACCTCTATCCGGACCTCAGCGTGCGCGAAAACATCGAATTCTTTTCCCGCTTGTTCGGTCAGGATCGACGGGAGCGCGCGGCGCGGATTGCAGAGCTTCTGAAAAGTACCGGCCTCACGGCCTTTTCCACCCGGCCCGCGAAGAAACTCTCGGGCGGCATGCGCCAGAAGCTCGGCCTGTGCTGCGCCCTCATCCATGATCCGGACCTGCTTATCCTGGATGAGCCGACTACGGGCGTCGATCCATTGTCGCGGCGGCAATTCTGGGAGCTTATCGATCGCATGCGGTCGCGCCGTCCAGGCATGAGCGTCATAGTAGCGACCGCCTATATGGAAGAAGCCGAGCGCTTCGACTGGCTCATCGCGATGAATGCGGGACGGATCCTCGAGAGCGGGTCACCCGCCGATTTCAAGCGGGGCACTGATGCCAATACCATCGAGGACGCATTCATCGCGGTGCTGCCGGAACGGCCGAAGTTGGAGCGCCGTCAGATCCAGATTCCGCCGCGCAGGCAAATGGCGGAGCAGCCGATCATCGTTGCGCGAGGATTGACCTGCCGTTTCGGCGATTTCACGGCCGTCGACCACGTGAGCTTCGACATTGAGCGCGGAGAGATCTTCGGCTTCCTCGGCTCGAATGGCTGCGGGAAAACGACGACCATGAAAATGCTGACCGGGCTCCTGCCGCCGACCGAAGGCGAAGCAACTCTCTTCGGGCGTCCGCTCGACGCTCGCGACATGGGCTCGCGCACACGCGTGGGTTACATGTCTCAGTCGTTCTCGCTCTACACAGAACTCACCGTGCGTCAGAACCTCGATCTGCACGCACGCCTCTTCCATTTGCCGCGGCAAACCGCGCAGCACAGGATCGACGAACTCGTCACCCGCTTCGGGCTGTCCAGCCATATCGACAAACTCGCCCAGGACCTGCCCCTCGGCATTCGCCAGCGGCTGTCTCTGGCCGTGGCCGTTGTGCATGGACCCGATCTCCTCATCCTCGACGAGCCGACCTCGGGTGTCGACCCTTTGGCACGCGACGAATTTTGGGAACTGCTAATAGACCTCTCGCGCAACCAGGGAGTCACCATCTTCGTATCGACGCATTTCATGAACGAAGCGAATCGATGCGATCGGATTTCCTTGATGGACGCTGGGCGGGTCCTTGCAACCGACACGCCTTATAATCTGGTTCGAGCGCGGGGCGTAGCAACGCTCGAGGACGCTTTCATCTCCTATCTGGAGGAGGCGAGCGGGGAGAAGACCTCCGGCAATACTGCTATTGTAGAGGCGGAAGCGAACGAGCCTGCGTTCGCGAATGCGAGCGCACCACCCAGCCCGCTTTTCAGCCGCCGCCGGATGTTTGCCTATACCATCCGTGAATCGCTCGAGCTGCTGCGTGACCCGATACGCCTCGGGTTTGCACTGCTTGGTACGGCTTTTCTCATGCTGGTGTTTGGCTTCGGCATCACGACCGATGTGAATTCCTTATCCTTCGCGGTGTTCGATCGCGACCGCTCCTTCGAGAGCCGGGAATATGCCGGCGAACTGCGGGGCTCGCCCTATTTCGTCGAGAAGGAGCCGATAGAAGACCCAGCCGACCTGCAAGCTCGCCTCAAGGCGGGAACAGTTAATGCGACGGTCGAGATCCCGCCGGGCTTCGGCCGCGACATCCGCCGCGGGCGCCCGACCGAGGTTGGCGTATGGATCGACGGTGCCATGCCATTCCGGGCAGAAACCATTCGCGGCTATCTTCAGGGCGTCCACGCGCAATTCCTGTCCGATCCTGCCATCCGCGGAAACGGCGCGCTCGCACCGGACGATCCTCCGGCAGATGTCGCCGTGCGCTTTCGTTACAACCAAGACTTCGACAGCATCTATGCGATGGTGCCGTCCACCATTGCCATGCAACTCGCCCTGATTCCGGCAATTCTCATGGCTCTCGCGATTGTACGTGAGAAGGAGCTCGGCTCGATCACGAACCTCTATGTGACGCCCGTGACGCGCCTCGAGTTTCTCGCGGGAAAGCAAATCCCTTACGTCTTCGTCGCAATGCTCAACTTTTTCATGATGCTGTTGCTCGCCCTCATCGTATTCGGCGTTCCCCTCAAGGGCAGCTTCCTGATGCTTTTCTTCGGAGCCCTTGTCTACGTTACGACGACGACGGGCTACGGCATGCTGATATCGTCCTTCACGAGTACCCAGATCGCCGCGTTGTTCGGTACCGCCATCCTGACGGTGCTGCCTGCCACGATGTTTGCGGGCATGATGGTTCCGGTTTCATCGATCACAGGATTTGGTGCGGTCATGGGCCGCCTGTTTCCGATGACCTATTTTCTTCCGATCAGCGTCGGCACCTTCACCAAAGGATTGGGGTTTTCCGATCTCGGTTTGCAACTGGCAATGCTGGCTCTCTTCATCCCGGCGCTCTTGACATTGAGCCTCCTCCTCCTTCGCAAGCAGGAAAAGTAGCGTGCGCACGCTGTCGAACATCTACTGGCTCGGCACGAAAGAGCTACGAAGCTTCTTCAGGGACTGGGTGCTGCTCGCGCTCGTCGTCTATTCCTTTTCGCTTGCGATTGTTGCCCAGGCTCAGAGTTCTTCGCAGGAGCTGCGCAACGCGTCCCTTGCGATCGTGGACGAGGACAATTCCGATTTGTCCCGCAGGATCACTCACGGATTCGTCGCGCCCTATTTCCGTCCCGCGGTCTATGTCGCCGAGCGCGACGTCGACTATCTGATGAACACGGGGAGGTACACATTCGTAATCGACATTCCTCCCAACTTCGAAAGGGATGTGAAGGGCAATCGCAAGCCGAGCCTGCAGGTCGTTGTTGACGCAACGGCCATGGTGCAGGCCGGAATTGGCGCCGGCTACGCCGAGCAGATCATTGCGACGGAGATCCGCGATTTCCTCGGACGCACGCAAGAGGTGAAGACACCCCCGGTTGTCCTCTCGAGCAGGATCGCCTTTAACCCGAATGTCACGACAGCTTGGTTCACGGCGGTGATGGGAATCATTAATTCCGTCACCATGCTCGCGATCATTCTCACCGGCGCGGCGGTCGTCCGCGAGCGGGAGCACGGAACGATGGATCATCTGCTTGTGATGCCGCTCACTCCTTTCGAGATCGCCATGGCCAAGATCTGGGCAAATGGGCTCATCATCACCGGCGCTGTTGGTCTCTCGCTGATTTTCGTGGTCGAGCGGTTCCTGCAAATCCCGATAGCTGGATCCGTGCCGCTCTTCATGTTCGGAGTGATGCTCTACCTGTTCTTCGCGACATCGGTTGGAATCTTCCTCGCGACGATCGCGCGCACCATGCCTCAGCTCGGACTGCTCTACATCCTCGTAGCCGTGCCCCTCAATCTGCTATCAGGCTCCAACACGCCGATCGAGAGTATGCCGCCGGTCCTGCGCACGATCATGCAGGCATCGCCGTCAACTCACTTCGTAGCGTACGCGCAAGCGATCCTCTACCGCGGCGCCGGGTTCGATATCGTTTGGCCGAAGTTTCTGGCCGTCGCGCTGATTGCCGCTCTCTTCCTTGGCGTGGCGCTCCTACGCTTCCGCAGCGTTTCGTCACAGCAAGGTTAGGTCCGTTCGCCTGGAAGCGCCGACACGATAGCAATCGCTGCGCCTGGCGGCTGCACCGAGACATTCGCGGGCGCGTTTGATCGGACGCAAGGACGAAATCTTTTAAGAGCGCAATCAATTGACGATTTTTAGTGTCGGAGGTCGCCGTGGATAGAAATAGAAACAAGACATGGATATTGGTGGCCGATGCGGGCCGCGCGCGCGTGCTGGCGCAACGCACGAGGAGTTCGGATTTAGTGCTCGTCGACGGCATGGACTTGACCCACCCAAATCCGAAATCGAGCGTTATGGGCAGCGATAGCCTGCCGCGCACATTCGACTCGGTGGGGCCGGGCAGGCATGCGATTGAGCCCAGAAGTGATCCGCATCGCGCGGAAAAACGAAACTTTGCGAAAGAGCTTTCCGGCCTCCTCGATGACGGTCTCGCTGCCGCTGCCTATGATCAGGTGTTCATCATCGCGCCGCCCAGGATGATGGGGGACTTGCATGAGTTCCTGTCTGACAAGGTCAAACATGCCGTTGTGGGCGAATTGCTTCTGGATCTCGCGCACGCCCCCATTGGAGAGATTGCGCGCCGGCTCGCTGAAGCTCGAGCTGCGTAAGCCACAGGTGTCAGTGAAATTGCCTGACGTTAACCGGCCCGCCGGCGCGGGTCGTGCTCAAAAACCGAACGCGAGCGCCCCAGACTGGGCTAGGGGCGACGCATTCGCGGAGCCGTCACATCCTCAGGGGTTCCCACTTAAACTCGATCTTGAGTTCTCCGTCCTTGGCCTCGGTCGTCAGCTCGACGCTATCGCTAACCGCGACCTTCTTGGTCTGCACGGCGATCGTGCCGCTACGCAAACCTTGAGCGATGGCCTCCAGGCGCGAGGCTGCATCAGCGCGGCTCGTCTCTCTAACCGTTTCCTTCAACATCTCTGTTCTCCAAAACACTCAAAGGGAAAAAATGCTGCATTCTGGCGCGACGGCTTGCTCGCGCGTTGATGCAGATCAACCGGCTGGCAGTGGGCCGGAGAGCGCCGATGAAACGGAGCATCGCCAGCGCGGCGGTCACGGAAGCGCGACTGGGGAAAGTGCAACGCGTCGTCCAGAGCAAAAAATCACTCTTGATGGACGAACCTGCCAGGAGCGTCCGCGATGGGGCCATAACCTCTCGCCGTGTTGCCCATGAGCGGAGGAGGAACGGGCGTGCCCGATCGCGCAGTGAGCCAGTCTGTCAGTGCGGGCCACCACGAGCCGCTGTAAGCGGGTGAACGGGCTGCCCAAGCGATGGGGTCGATATACCGCTCGTCGGCCGCTTTGCTGGCGATCTGGTAGCTGCGGCCGTTGCGACCGGGCTCGGAGACAATGCCGGCATTGTGCCCGCCAGAGACCAGAAGAAAAGTGACTTCGACGTCCGTCAGAAGGTGGATCTTGAAGACGGATTTCCACGGGGCGACGTGGTCGCGCTGTGTTCCCACCGCAAGAATTGGCGCGCGTATATCGGTGAGGGCGACGGGTTGCCCGCCTGCAAAGAAGCGGCCTTCGGCCAAGTCGTTGTCGAGAAAAAGGTGACGCAAGTATTCCGAGTGCATCCGATAAGGCATTCGGGTCGCATCGGCGTTCCAGGCCATGAGGTCGTTCATGGGCTCGCGTTCGCCCATCATGTAGTCGTGAACCATGCGCGACCAGATAAGGTCGTTCGAGCGCAGAAGCTGAAAGGCGCCTGCCATCTGCCGCGTGTCGAGAAAGCCCTGCTCCCACATCGTGTCTTCTAGAAACGAGAGCTGGCTTTCATTTATGAACAGCATGAGCTCGCCCGCTTCGGTAAAGTCCGTTTGCGCGGCAAGAAGTGTGAGCGATCGCAGCCGGTCATCCCCATCCCGGGCCATGGCGGATGCCGCGATGGAGAGCAATGTCCCGCCGAGGCAGTAGCCGACCCCGTGGATCTTGTGGTTCGGGACGATGGCAGAAACCGCGTCGACGCCTGCCATGATGCCGAGCGTTCTGTAATCCTCCATCGAGAGGTCACGGTCCTCGGGCGTGGGATTCTTCCACGAGATCATAAAAACCGTGAAGCCTTGGTCGGTGAGATATCGGACCAGGGAATTGTGCGGCGAAAGATCGAGAATGTAATATTTCATGATCCACGCCGGAACGATGAGGATCGGCTCCGGACGCACGGTGTCGGTCGTCGGCTCGTATTGGATGAGTTCGATCAGGCGGTTGCGGAAGATGACTTTGCCTTTCGATGCGGCAACGTTCTTGCCCGGCAAAAAAGCATCTGCCCCGACAGGCTTTTTGCCGGCAACGGCGCGCTCCCAGTCTTCGAGCAGGTTTTGAAATCCGCGAACGAGATTTGCGCCGCGCTGTTCCATAGTGCGCTGTAGCACCTCGGGGTTCGTCCCGACGAAATTGGCCGGCGAATACATGTCCAGGATCTGGCGCGCCGCGAATTCGACCATGCGCTCATGCTGAGCCGTAACGCCGCGTACGCCGGTCGTCGCGTTGTGCCACCACTGCTGCTGCAACAGAAAGGCCTGCGAAAACACGTTGAATGGCCATGTAGTCCAGGCGGCAGCCGCGAACCGCTTGTCTTGTGGAAGCGGATCGATGCAGGCCGCGTTGGCATTGTTTTGGGCGGCGAACGCGCATTTCATGAGGAAGTTGGCAAACCGCATCGACTTTCGCACACCCTTGTCGACGAGTTGTGCTTGTTTGCCGGGCGCGGCCGCAAGATGAGTGGCCCAGTCGAAATAGGCCTCGGCCAGGGCGGCTGGCGACAACCCCGCTGTCATGCGCGAGACCGCAGCGTGCAGGGACCGGTCGATGACGTCGCTCAGCGCAGTCGAAGCGTAAGAGTCCCGCTCGATCCTCCAGGTGTCGGATGCCGGAATGTCTGACGGAGCCCGCGCCGGAGTGACCGGTTGCGGGTTGGACGACAGCTGTGCTTTTTCTGACTGGGCAGGTCCGGGCAAAAACCGGCGGTCTCGCGGAAGACTGGATGATGCCATGATGCAACCCAACAATAATGGCCTGCGCCCCCGTCGACGGCAGCGCGAACTCTTACAATCCGCGCCCGCTATTGAGCCGTGGAGAGTGCTAGCTAGAAAGAGCTGCGGCTATGGAGTCCTTTATCTGAAGCCGGCGCTTGCGCAGCTTCTCTTCCTCGAATTGGTCCATCGGGTGCACGTTCGTTTCGGCGAGGTGGATCTTGTCGTTCACTTCATCGTACTCGAGCAGGAGCCGTGCAAATCGCACATCGGAGACTTTCAGCTTGTGGATGGTCTCCACCATCCCCGGAAACTCGTCAGCCAGCGTGTGCGGTGTGTTCGACATCTCAGCCCAGTCTTTGTTGTCAGGTCCATACCTTCGACCGCGAACGCCTCCCGCGCCTGCGGGAACACATATCAACGGATACGTTCGGCCAAGCCTTCTTCTTCATCCAGCCGATCAATTTCGACGCCCTTGAAATCAGCGCGAGAGACGACGCCCCAGATCCGGCCGCGCTCGATCACCGGCACATGCCGGAAACCACCGTCGTTCATGATGCGTAGAGCGTCGATGGCCTTGTGATCCGGCGTGACTGTCAGCGGGTTCGGAGTCATCGCATTAGACAGCGCGACAGTTCCACCCTCGCCGCGAGCGAGGAGTTTGACGGCATCCCGTCCGGTGAATATCCCGACTAGGTGCTGATGCTCGTCGACAACAAGCGTCGAGCCCACATGCCGATCGCGCATCTCCTTCGCGGCTCGCGCTACAGTTTCACTCGCCGCCAGGATCAGTGGATCTTGATCCCGTATGATGTAGCCGAGTCTACGATTGAGCATGACGGTCCGCCTCTCACGATGATTAGCGCGGTGAGGTTGTGTCGACGGTAGGTACACGCTTGATTAAAGGGATCGCGCAACGTGTGCGTTGATCTGCGTCAACCGGATGCGTTTTTGTCGGTATCGGCGGCCGCCCCGGCGTCCAGCGGCATCTGTGAGAGCGTTTTTTGTCTGTTTGACGGAGAGGGTAAATCGGCTAGAAAGCCGAATTCCTGGGTTCGCGGGTGTAGCTCAATGGTAGAGCAGCAGCCTTCCAAGCTGAATACGTGGGTTCGATTCCCATCACCCGCTCCAATCCTACCGCATTCCGGGTCAAGTCATAGTCCGCGTCCGCCGTTTGCGGGCGGCGCTTCTCTCCGAAACTCCGTAGGGATCTTCGAAAGCGAGCGCCATGATCGTGACGACGACCAATGAACTCGACGGCTACCGCGTGGTCCGCCATATCGGGGTGGTCCGCGGGCTCACGGTGCGCTCCCGGAGCGTGGTCGGCAATCTCGGCGCCGCGATACAGATCCTGTTCGGCGGGAACATCTCGGTCTATACGAAGCTTGCCGAGGAGACGCGCCAGGAGGCGTTCGACCTTTTGGTCCGCCATGCGGAAGAATCGGGCGCCAATGCCATCCTCGGTATGCGCTACGATGCAAATGAGATCGCCTCCGCCGTCACCGAGGTGCTCGCCTATGGCACTGCCGTGGTGGTCGAAAAGACGTCAGCCGTGTGACGGTGCGCCGGGCGGCCGAAACACGATTTTCTTGCTGGCCGGACGGCCGATTATGGAAAAATGGCCGCGTCAGCAAAAGAATGTGGCCCCCGGAGCGAGAAAGTGGCCACAGGCAAGTGACAAACGTAAAAAGTTCGGCTAAGGATGCCGCCCCCGCATAAGGCATGCGCGCCTTTCGCGTCGACGAGGTGTGCACGAGCCGTGCGCTAGGGGAGTAGCTCAATTGGCAGAGCGTCGGTCTCCAAAACCGAAGGCTGGGGGTTCGAGACCCTCCTCCCCTGCCAGCAGGTTTTTGGAGTGGATCAGAGAAGAGGGCGCCTGATTCTGCTCGACTGGACGTACCCTTGGAGTAGGGTGTGCGTCAATTTGTCGCATGGCGCTTGGGAACCGGTTTTGATGTCGAAGTTCAATCCGTTGGAATTTGTTCAAGAGGTAAGGCAGGAGGTCTCCAAAGTCACCTGGCCGACCTGGAAGGAAGTGTGGATTACCACACTGATGGTCC
>VFQP010002971.1_pt1 | contig 18039 bp, 13 predicted proteins | sample 3512351 | NCBI WGS metagenome assembly VFQP01 (sample SAMN10412372, study PRJNA504923) | tailings metagenome | isolation source: Relicate 1 Philex TSF1 revegetated site | place: Philippines: Tuba, Benguet | collected 2017-08-29
CCGTTGTCCGGAGGAAACGAGAATGAGTGAATTGATTTTCCGTATAGAAATAAAAGCGAAGGGCTTTGTCAAAGACAAAGCCCTTCGCTTTTATTTCTATACGGTCAACGGTCAACGGTCAACGTCTTCATTAAAATACTTCTGCACAATCGCCGCCTTCGCCTTTCCGATCACTGCTGCAATCTCTTCCTCTGTTTTCTCCCTGATATTCTTTACAGAACGGAATTCTTTCAGCAAAAGATCAGCAGTTGCCTTGCCGATACCGCTGATATCCTCCAGTTCATTTTTGAATGTTCCCTTGCTGCGTTTCTGCCGGTGGAAGGTGATGCCAAAACGGTGCACTTCATCACGGATGCGCCGCACCAGTTTCAGGCTCTCACTGTTATAGGGCAGCTTGAGTGATTCCTGGTCGCCGGCAAAAAAGATCTCCTCCTCATTTTTTGCAAGACCGACCAGTGTAAGCTGACCGATCAGTCCCAACTCTCTGATAGCGTCCAGTGCAGCGCCCAATTGGCCCTTTCCTCCGTCGATAATCACTAATTGAGGAAAAGGTTGCTCTTCGTCGCGGACGCGCTTATAACGCCTGTAAACGGCCTCTTTCATGGAGGCAAAGTCGTTGATGCCTTCCACCGTCTTTACGTTGAAATGACGATAGTCTTTTTTGCTTGGTTCGCCGTTCTTAAAACAGACCATAGCCGACACGGGATAACTGCCCTGGAAGTTGGAGTTATCAAAGCATTCGATATGCAGCGGAAGGGAGGGCAATTGCAGGTTCGCCTGAAGTTGCTCCAGGATCTTGATCTTGTCAGTGTTCCGGGAAAGCTGCAGACGGGCTTTGTTTTTGATCTCTTCGATAAAATAGTCGGCATTCTTTTCTGAAAGCTCCAGCAACTTCTTCTTATCACCTGCTTTGGGAATGGTGATGGTTAGTTCCGCTTGCGGGTATTCGATCTCAAACGGAACAACCACTTCGCTGGCATCGCTGTTGAATGTATCGCGCAGCTGGGCAACGGAAAAGCTAAGGATCTCCGCCGGAGTTTCATCGAGATGAGTTTCCACTTTGGTGGTCTGCGTTTGTACAATAGCTCCATTCCGGACCATGAGGAAGTTAACGAATGCCACTTCTTTATCCTTCACGAGTGAGAATACATCCATATCACCGCTGCGGGTGCTTACTACTACGGAGCGCGCCTGGTAGTTTTCAAGAAACTCGATTTTTTTCCGTGTGATCTCTGCTCTTTCAAAATGAAGGTCTGCCGCGAACCGCTTCATCTCATCTCTGAAATGTTTGAGCACGGGTGTCAGATTGCCTCTGAGCAGGTTTTTCAACTGATCGATATTCTCGCGGTATCCTTCCGCTGTCTGGTGGGCTTCGCAAGGACCTTTACAGTTTCCCAGGTGATACTCCAGGCAGACTTTGAATTTCTTTTCGCGGATATTCTTTTCAGTAAGGTTCAGCGAGCAATTCCTGAGCGGAATTGTTTGCCTCGTGAATTCGATCAGTTCTCTTACTTTTTTTACGGAAGTATACGGCCCGAGATATTCAGAACCATCGGGGATCTTTTTTCTTGTAAGAAAAACTCTCGGGAAAGGTTCATTTTTTATAACGATGAACGGGTAGGTCTTATCGTCTTTCAGGTTGATATTGAATATCGGCTGAAACTCTTTGATCAATGAGTTCTCCAGCAAAAAAGCATCCTGTTCTGAATCAACAATAGTGAACTCGATCCGGTGGATCCTCCGGACAAGCTCATGCGTTTTATAGCTGTTGACGCTCTTGTTGAAATAGGAACTTACGCGTTTGCGTATGCTTTTAGCCTTGCCCACATAAATGAGGGCATTCGAAGAATCATAGTATTTGTAAATCCCGGGTTGAAGCGGAATGCCCGGGGCTAGTTGCTGAAATTCTGCTGCTGTCATGTCTACTCCTCATCCCATACAACTTTGATGGTGGTGGTGGTGGCTGGTTGTCCCGCCAGTTGACGGGTAGTGATCACCTGGAAACTTTTATCCACCTGCCACAACATTCTTTTTTGTACGGCACTATCTTTTGTATTGTTTACTGTGTTGATGATGATTGAAGTGATCTCGTCTCCACTTCCTTCTGGTTTGATCAGTACTTCCTGGCGTTGAATTATTTCTTTATCAGGGTTCACCGGTATATACGTGAAAATGGCGCGGTTCAATGTTTCATCAAACTGTGTTGTTTCTTTATACCTGTCCTGATAATCTTCAGTAGCAATATCCGGAAGATTCAGAAAATCCTGTGCGAGTGCCCTGAATTGGTCACGATGTACAAAAATGGTGTCCGTGCGGCTGCTGTCAACAAATACATATTGCCTGATAGAGTTCAGGGTTGTATCCACTTTTGCCACCTGGCTTTGAAGGATCGGGATTATCGGAAAAAAAGCAGTCTCCTCATTTTTTTTTGAAGAGTTACACGAGGCCAGTAATAGCAGGGAAGCAAATAAACCTAAACTTGATTTTTTCATCTGTGGATCCTTTCTGTTGTAAAATTAAGGCTTCTGTCTGATCTCTGGATAAGTTCGTCTCCGGCTGCTGTAGCTTTAACGAAAGAGGTTGACAAATCGTTGACCGTTGACCGTTGTCCGTTGACCGGAGGGAGAACGGGTACGAGAGAATTGAATTTTCGTATAGAAATAAAAGCGAAGGGCCTTTGTCTTTGACAAAAGCCCCTCGCTTTTATTTCTTCGCGGTCGGAGACGGTCAACCGCCTTGTAAAGCTACGGCGGTCGGAGACGAACAACGATATTTCTATCTCCATCCCTTATTCGAAGTACCAATCCCATCCGCCTTGGCTACTGTGCCGAATGTGTAGAACGTTGTTTCGCCAAACAGTTGCAATGTTGCACCCGGAATAGGGAAATGCAATGGCGTTCCTTTTTGCAGCAGATCAAGTTTTCTCATTTCGAAGAACTGGATACCGCAACCAGTTGTGTACATTTCCACCTGCCTTTCATGATGGATCGCATTTACGATGGCATCGAGTGTTGCTGCTACCGGTGGCATATTACCTCTTGTGACACGTGTTCCGGCATTGATAATAGCCGCTGCACCCGCAAGGTCATTGGTGTAAGCACGTGCTTCTGCTTTCAGCATATCATTTTCCACGCTCATGATCGTGGCTTTGGGACCCACGCCGTTGGTGTAAACATCATCATATCTTTTATTCCTGTAGCAGGAAAAATGATAGTAACCACGTGCTGCAAGGAAATCATTGGATCCCAGGTACTGGAAATCTGTTTTCAGACGATTGTCCAGTGGTGTAGCAGGTTCCGCAGGGTGAGGGAAAGAGGCAACATCATCCCAATGCGCAGGCAAAGTAGGTGCCATCATATTTACTACACGCATATCGGTACGTCCCCAGCCCGGGTAAGTCAGGTAATCTCCCGCTTCCATATACCATTTATTTGTACCATCCATTTGAATGATCCAGGATGAGGTCATTCCTGCATCTGCAAATGTTTTCACGCGGGCCCAATCTACTGCTGCCAGTTCTGTCTTGTTTCTCGGGAGATAAGAGAGGATGCGCGCTGCGCAGGTATTGATGATCCTTTTGAAATTATCTCCGGATACATCTGCCGGAGTTCCCAGCCAGCTTGCAGGCAATGTGAAGCTTCCATCTGTCAAAGCAATAGCTTCGGTCAGATAGCCGATGGCTGCAGCTGCCACTTCCTTATAAGGCTTTGCTGTGGCAAGTGTACCTTCTGCGGTTTTTGTATCGTCAACAATATGGACCCGGTCAAATACAAGGGCCATGTTCCCATAGGCAAGTCCCAGTGCAAACTTTGCAAAAGCTTTCGCGCGCGCATCGCCAGAGCCGCCGATCGTAACGCCTGAGCTGAGTGCTTTCAGCACATTGGAGGCGGTAACGATCGATGAATAGTACCGGTCATACGTAAATTTCAACTGACCGGCATTGGCATAAGCAGGAGAGTTGTTCCATGCATTGTCTCTTGGTTCGAAAGACAGATCACGCATACCAAAGTTGCCCCATGAACAGGTGGCATGGTCTGCGGCAGTGGCGAGCATCGCTTCCACTCCGCTGGCATAGTGCTGGCCCTGGAAAATGGTGTTGAACATCGCGGATGCCACGCTTTCAACGTCAGCTCCGGAGTTGTAAACGATTCCGGAATTCGGATGGTTCTCATTTATAACATCCATCTTCTTACATCCGAATAATAATCCAGAAGCAGCGATAGCGGTTAATAAAAAATTATTGATCTTTTTCATGTTTAAAGCTTTTTTCAATTACAAATTAATTCCCAGAGAGAATGATACTGTACGGTAGATCGGGTTAGCACCGATACCGTCAATTGGCTGGCGTACTGTTCCTACTTCCGGATCATATCCTGAATAACCTGTAAAGGTGTGGAGGTTGCGGCCTACAGCTTTAAGTGTGATGCCTTTGATCGTACCATTAAGAAAGTTGGTAAACGCTCTTGCCGGAATAGTGTATCCTACAGCCACTTCTCTGAGTTTTAAATAGCTGCCGTCTTCTACCCAATATGCATTCGCAAAGTTGGCATCATACATACCAACGCTCCAGTAAGAAGCTGCTTTTTTCTGACCATCAGGCACATCTGCCATATCCTGAAGCTTGCTTACGTTGTTGAATGCCATACGCTGACCATTACTGTTGTAAATATCTCCCCCATTCTTCCAGTCGAGCAGGAAGTAAAACGAGAAACCTTTGTAGTTAAGCGTGTTTGCAAGGCCCATATTGAATTTGGCATTACCATCACCAATTTTACCAAGCCATGTTGCACCGTTTTCCTGATAAAGGATTGGCCTTTCGTTATTGGTTCCTTCTGTCCCTTTAAGTATTACATAACCTTCGCTGTTTACTACGTAGTCTGAGATCACGCCGCCTGCTGGTAACTGTTTGCCCATTTCGTCAAGTGAACGGACCATTTTGTGTCCATAGATAGCACCATAAACTTCGCCGGGTTCAACACGGAATGCGTTCACGTCACCACTTTGTGGAGACAACCAGTAAGCAGGAATCGGTAATTCTGTAATTCTCTGGCGGACACGGGAGAATACAATGTTTGTATTCCAGGAGAAGTCTCTCTTGGAGATCCAGTTTGCACCGAGCGTGAACTCCAGCGTTTTTGATTCAACCTTGCCGGCATTCTGCCATTGTCTGTTATAGCCAAAATTCAGGAATGGAACCAGTGGTACGCTCAGGAACTGATCCGATGTAATAGAACGTGCATAGGTTCCTTCAAAAGTAAATTTCTTGAGGAAGTCCACATTCAATCCCACCTCTGTTTCTGCTGTGTTCGATGGTTTCAGTTTTGGGTTACCGGTCTGTGCTGGTGCGGCCGCACCGCGCGCATTCCATTCGAAGATCTCGTATTGCCAGTAGAAACTCGGCCGGATACCTGCTGTACCATAAGCCGCACGGACTTTTAATTCATCGATACCGTTTATATGAAAGTCTTTTGATAAACGATATGCACCGGACAACCTGTAATAAGAGTTCCAGCGTGACTCAGGACCAAAGAGGGAAGAGCCGTCATAACGGAACATACCATCAAACAGATACTTGTCTTTGTAATTCAAACCGAGGATCGCAAAATAGTTCTGCGCTCTCTCATTTGTTTTTTCTGAACCTCCCCCGTTCTGGGTAAGCAGGTTGTCGAAGTTTTCAATGTTCACATAAGAAAACTGTGATCCGCTTACACTGGTGCTTTCAAAATGACGGTCCTCATACAGATAGGAGAGTTTACCTCTTACATTCAGATCGCCGAACTGTTGTGTCAGATTCAATGTGACCTGTGTATTCTGCGTACTTGTCTCACTGCTGGACTGGCTTAAGCTTCCTCCGGTGTATACATAGTTCGCGTTATAGGTGTTTTTCGGGTTGATCGATTCTGCCCTGTTGTTTTCAATCTCAAATGTCTGCGTCACGTCGAGGTTAGCCCAGTTGGTGAATTTGAAATTGGCGGTGTAGTTGCCCATCCATCTGCGTGACTGGTTGGACGCTTTCTGGTTGTAAAGGGAATAGAGCGGGTTGGTGATCTCGCCGTTAAAAGGGTCTATCCTGAAATTATAGTCAGAGCCATCCGGATTCTTTGCAAACAGGTTTGCGTCGGGCTTCATCCGTGCAACGTTATAGAACACACCGGAAGGAGCCTGTATACTTCTTTTGATGAAGAGATTTGTTGCGCTGACTTTCAGCCACGGCGTTACCTGCTGGTCTATGTTAAAGCGAAAGTTCTGTCTTGAATAGCCATCGCGGTATTTTACAACACCCTGCTGTTCGTTGTTCTCAAAAGAAAGGAAGATGTTATTTCTTTCAGACCTGTTTGATACGCCAACATAGTTTGTATAAGAGATCCCTGTTTTGAATACATCACCTGGATTGAAGCGATAAGTTCCGTAAGGGTTGTCCATATATCCATCAGCTTTGATGGTGGGCGTTCCCTGGATTGCGCCGGCACCTGTATTGGGTACATATCCTCCCTGGTAACCTGCAGGGTAAGTAACGCCAGCGTATTTGGTATATAAACCCTGAGCAGATTCCCAGTCTGAAGCAAGATTATAAAAATGCGACTTGGATGTTTCATAGTAATGCTGAAGGTTTTGGAAACCTACTTCATTTCTGATGATCACCTGTGGCTTGCCGGCGGCGCCATCTTTACCTCTTTTAGTAGTAACAGAAAGAACTCCGTTACCGGCGCGCGAGCCATAAAGTGCTGCTGCTGCTGCTCCTTTTACTACTTCAATAGATTCCACATCATCTACATTGATGTCAGCAAGACTACCCTGCATGATGATACCATCCAGCAAAATAAGAGGAGAGGCGCTTACATTAAGAACGTTGTCTCCACGAAGAAGCAGATCGACCTGCTGGCCGGGAGCTCCTCCTACAGACGATGTTCTCAAACCTGCAACCTTACCTGTCAGTGCGGATGAAATAGACAGGCCGGGTACAGCTTTCAGTTGGGCTTCATTGACCTTTGTGACAGATACGGTAAGATTTTTTCGTGAAGTAGAGCCGGCCACACCCGTAATAACAACATCGGAGAGCGTCTGGCTTTCGGTGGAGAGAGTAACAGGATAATTTGTTCCAGATCCCACCCTGAGTTCGTAAGCAGTGTAACCAACGGCGGAAACGACGAGCGTGGATCCCGTGCTGGTATTGATCGAAAAGATCCCGTCAGAATCAGTAACGGTGCCGGATGAAGCACCTTTAATGACTACAGAAGCCCCCGGGATCGGGTGGGCGTCACCGTCCAGAACCTTCCCGGTGACCTTTTTTTGCTGCGCTGTGGCGTGCATAACAATGCCACACAATGCAAGCATCGCGATTGCAAGTTTTCTCATGTGAATGTAGTTTTGATGTTACAGAAAAAAGCTTGATCTCATGGCAAGGTTCGCTAACAGGCAAACTGAACGCTGTGCAATCAAAAACTACAGTGTGAACAATTCTTCTGTTCCGTTACAGGAACAGCTACGGCAATAAATATTGTAATGGAATAGGGTTGCAGCCGGATTCCGGCGCAGGACAAGCAACGGCAATATATTCGAATGCAGTTAACCGCATTTAAATTCGATGCAACAGATCAACAAATGCCATAATCAATATGACACAGGCATTGCAGCACTTCAGAGCAGGCAGACCTTCTACTGGTTCAGCGTTACTCCGACTTTCACACCAAAATCAAACAGGTTTTCTTTAACCGGGTATTTGTTTTCGAAGCTCGACATGAACTGGTAACGCACCTGTGGCCCGATCTGCCATTGCGTATTACCACGTGTATAGTTCACAAATGCTTCAAAACCGGTACTAAGATTGAAATTTCTGGTCAGCCAGGGAACTTTCGCATAATTTTTATAATCAGTCGAAAGCAGGTAAGCTCCATTGCTGATCACATAGGTAGGTTGAATGGTACCCGCTACACCAAAGTTTGTTTTCTTGTTGCCAAGAACTTTAACCTCTACGCCGATTGGCGCGGATACTGAATAATAAAGATTTTTTAACCAGTCAGCCCTTACACCATTGAAGTTACGGTAACGTGTATATGCCACTACTGAGTTGTTGCCAGGGGCACTGGTGCTAAGCCCGATCGTAGCCATTTCTCCTGAAGAGCTGAAGGCTTTGATATCATAACGGTTTACGTTGAACTGAAGACCACCTATAATATTCACGCTTTTGGTCAATGGATATTTTGCAGTAAAACCTAATTGCAGACCGATATCCGGTTTGTGTGTCACCGCTTTATTAACGTCGGCAAGGGCAGAGGAGAATGGAGAGCCTGATCCCGTTGCGTTATTAAAAGCTGTATTCACACCCAGTTTCCGATAACTGATGGTTGGTGTAATAAAGATCTGCCAGCCGAGTTTTTTGCGTACCCGCTCATGTTTGAATGAGTTGACAACGCTTTCAATGGTCAGCGGTGGTTCCACCGTGGCTGGTAAAGTAAAACTATGTTCCCGGCCCGCTGGTTTTTCAGAAATAGTTACCGGACTGTATAAAGTTTCGTTGTTGAGAATAGTTATTGACGGAGATCCCGCTGGATCTGCCTGTTTTTCTCTGGCAGATGGTAACACAGAAATAGTTCTTTCAGATCTTTCAACCTGTTCCGTGTGTGGCGGAGCGATTGTAGTGGGATTATCAACGGCTGATTGCCTGATGACAGTCTGGATGTCAACCGGAATAGCCACCGGCGTTCTGCCGGTCATGATATGCTGCTCAGACGTCTGATCTTCGCTGAATGGAAGGATGCCTGGCAATTTCTTGACAACCGTTTCTTTTTTTGTGGGAACGATCACTGATTCCTGGGAAGATGCTTCAGTTTCAGTAGCAGCATTATTTGATTTGATAGAAGCAATATCCTGTGATTTTTTTGATACCGGGTACATCGTCATCACCCAGCTTACAGCACCACCGGTGAGCAATAACAGGAAAGCCAGTCCCAGTCCTGTCCATTTGCGGCGTGTATGAAGAGCGTTGTTTACGCCATTCCACACCTTTTCAGATGGAAACATCCGGTACTCGTCAGCATTCTGTTTTACAAATTGCTCAAAATCCCTGTTGCTGTAGTTATTCTCCATAACCAGTTACTATTTAGGTACGAACTCTACCGCTGGCTGACAGCTGCAAGCCATTCAAAGTCTTGTTTTGGTTTTTGTATAATTCTCTTACGGATCAATATATCTTCAAGCATTGATTTCGCTCTTGTATACTGGCTCCTGCTGGTGCTCTCTTCAATGTCCAACACCGTTGCGATCTCGCGATGACTATAGCCTTCTACAGCATAAAGGTTCAACACGGTCCTGTATCCGATCGGTAAGAGGCGGATACATTCTACTACCTGTTTGGCCTGTACAATAGCATGTACACTGTCTTCCCTTACCTGTACGCCTGTAGCATGAATGATGTCAACGCTTTCGTTGAACTTCTTATTTTTCTTCAGGATGTTGATGCAGGTATGAACGATGATACGTCTTATCCAACCTTCGAAGGCTCCGCGGTTTTCAAAAGTATGCACCTGTGAAAAGATTTTAATAAAGCCTTCCTGGAGCATGTCCTCCGCGTCTTCGCGATTGTGAGCATATCGGTAACATACTGCAAGCATTTTGGCGCTGTACCTATTGTACAACTCCCTTTGCGCAGATGCTTCGTTGTTCAAACAGCCCTTTAAAATGGCTTCCTCGGTCATATGTCCCGTTTGGTTGCCTGTAATTTAGACAATTTTCAAATACAAAAGCTGCGTGGGCGGAGAAATTCGAGGATAAATGGCAAGCGAAGCGTTGTCCGTTGTCCGTTGACCGTTCACCGTTCACCGTTCACCGTTGACCGTTGACCGGAGGGAGACAGGTAGTGGTAATTGCACTTCGTATAGAAATAAAGGGAAGGCCTTCGTCAAAGACGAAAGCCTTCCCTTTATTTCTTCGCGGTCAACGGTCAACGGTCAACGGTCAACGGTCAATGGTCAACGGTCAATGGTCAACGGTCAACGATCTCTCACGAGATCAGCACATTCCCCGTCATTTCCTTCGGAATGGGTAGCCCCATTACCGTAAGGATGGTGGGAGCGATATCACCCAGTTTGCCGGGTTTGACCTGACCTCTCCAGGTTTTGTCGATAATGAACAGTGGAACGAGGTTCAGGGTGTGGGCAGTATTGGGCGAGCCGTCTTCGTTGATCATGTAGTCGGAATTACCGTGGTCTGCGGTAAGGAAGACGGTGTAGCCGTTGTTGATGGCGGCAGTGACTACCCTTTCAACGCATTTGTCGACGGTTTCAACGGCTTTGATAGCTGCTGCGAATACGCCGGTATGCCCCACCATGTCAGCATTTGCGAAGTTGAGGCAAATGAAGTCGGCAGCTTTTTCTTCGATCTTGGGAATAAGGGCATCGGTGATCTCATATGCACTCATTTCAGGCTTCAGATCGTAGGTAGCTACTTTGGGTGACGGCACCATGATGCGTTCTTCTCCTTCAAAAGGGACCTCACGGCCGCCGCTGAAGAAGAAGGATACGTGAGGATATTTTTCCGTTTCCGCAATCCGGATCTGCCTGAGTCCGTTCTGCTGGAGTATTTCGCCAAGTGTATTTTTCAGGTCGTCATTTTCAAAGATCACATGTACGTTTTTAAAGCTGTGATCATACTGCGTCATTGTAGTATAATCGAGCGATAAACGATACATATTGAACTCAGGGAAATCGTTTTGTGTGAGTACTTCTGTGATCTCACGGCAACGATCCGTACGGAAGTTGAAACAGAAAACAACATCATCATTGCTGATGGTGGCAAGTGGTTGTTGTGCTTCGTTGATGATCACGGTTGGTTTGATGAACTCGTCGGTGATATCCTGCTGGTAAGCCTGTTCAACAGCCGCAATGGCATCGGTTGCTTTTTCACCTTCGCCTCTTACAAGGGCGTCATAAGCAAGTTTTACGCGTTCCCAGCGCTTGTCGCGGTCCATGGCATAGTAACGGCCGCTTACAGTGGCGATCTTGCCAACGCTTTGGTTTAGGTGCTGCTGAAGATCTGTGATAAAACCAAGCCCGCTTTTCGGGTCGCAGTCGCGGCCATCTGTGAATGCATGTACAAACACTTCTGTGAGTCCTTCCGCCTTGCAAACGTCGATGATGGCCTTCAGGTGATTGATATGAGAGTGTACACCTCCGTTGCTGACAAGGCCGAGAAGGTGAAACGGTTTTCCGGTGGTTTTGGCGTGACGGATAGACCTTAACAGTTGTTCGTTTTGTGCAAACATTCCTTCACGGATCGCCACATTGATCCGTTGCAGTTCCTGGTAAACAACGCGGCCAGCGCCCAGGTTGAGGTGCCCCACTTCAGAGTTTCCCATCTGTCCGTCGGGCAAACCCACTGCTTCTCCGCAAGTTACAAGGGTCGAATTCGGGTATGTTGAGTATAAAGACTTTGTAAATGGTGCATTAGCATGTTGGATCGCATCGGCCGATGCAACTTTTCCCAATCCCCAGCCGTCCATTATGATCAGGATTGCTTTTTTTTGTGTCATCAGATAATTATTGTTTAGGTTAGTACAAATTCAGTGAATTATCGGTAAGAATGCGTTGTAAATCTACAGATGATTCATCTATTTCGACAGAATAGCAGGAAAACTAGCGGATTTTATTATTTTAGTATCCGCTTATTCCTAAAAAAGCGTGGCACGTTTCTCTAATCAAGCATTACCTGTGAAAAGCAAACATATTATGAAAGCGATATTTACTTCGTTCTTACTTGCTGCTGTTGTTCTTTTTTCATCCTTTGATCAACCCGCCACGATCGATGGTGTGATCAGTGCATTGAAATCAGGCAACGCTCCTGAGCTGTCCAGGTATTTCGACGATAACGTAGAACTGACGCTGCCTGTGAAAACAGACAGCTACAGCAAAGCACAGGCTCAGCTGGTGCTGCGCGACTTTTTCGCCAACAATGGAGGCGTAAAGAATTTTGAATTAAAACACAAAGGAGACTCTCCGGGCGGTCATTACTGCATCGGAACGCTTCAGACAAAATCCGGTAATTTCAGGGGCCATGTATTCCTGAAAACAAAAGGAAATAAAGAAGTTGTAAAAGAGATCCGCTTCTCTTCAATTGAGTAAGCTATAAAATACTTTATGATGGGTTAGCCTTCCACGATCAAGTTCGGGAAGGCTTTTTTATTTTTGCGATATGAACTTTGATCAGCAACTGGCGCATCTCGTGGAAGAAGCGCTGAAAGAAGATATCGGGGATGGAGACCACTCCACTCTTTCCTGCATCTCAGCGGACGCAAACGGCAAGGCAATCCTAAAGATCAAACAAGATGGGATTCTCGCGGGAGTTGAAGTCGCGCAAAAGATTTTCCACCTCCGAGAACCGGGTGCGAAGTTCTCCATTCACAAGAATGATGGAGACAGTATGAAGTTTGGCGACACGGCCTTTGAGGTGGAAGCCAAAGTGCACACGATCCTTTCCTGCGAGCGTCTTGTGCTGAATTGTATGCAGCGTATGAGCGGCATCGCCACCCTGACGCGACAATACACAGACAAACTGAAGGGGTATAAGACCCGTGTCCTTGATACCCGTAAAACCACTCCCAATTTCCGTTTACTGGAGAAAGAAGCTGTGAAGATAGGCGGCGGCGTAAATCACCGGTTTGGTCTCTATGACATGATCATGCTGAAAGACAATCATATCGATTATTGCGGAGGAATTGAACAGGCAATTGAAAAAGCAAGTACTTATGTTACCACGCAAAAGCCCGGATTGAAAATTGAAGTGGAAACAAGAAACATCGCCGATATAGAGAAGGTGGTTAGAATGGGAAAAGGGAAGGTGTTCCGCATTATGCTCGACAACTTTACACCCGCGCAGATCACCGAAGCTGTACAACTGATCGGAGAAGAGTTTGAAACCGAAGCCAGCGGAGGCATCAATCTTGATAATATCGAAGAATATGCGAAAACCGGTGTTGACTATGTAAGCGTCGGCGCATTGATCCATCAGGCAAAAAGCCTTGACCTGAGTTTGAAAGCGGTGATCAGTTGATCAGAGGTGTAAGCGTTTAAAGGTTTAAAGTTCGGACTGTTGTAAGCAACTAATGCTGAGCCGTTATCGGGGCGAAAGCGGCAATAGCGCTGAGGGACGTGAATCCATAGGGTTAAGATGGATAGGAGGTGTAGTTACTATACAGGGAGGCTGGATATGTATCCCTGGAAAGTCCCGTTAGAGTCCAGTGAAAGTCCCGTTAATGTTCCGTTAGAGTCCCGAGAAAGTCCCGTTAGAGTTCCGTGAAGATCGGGTCATAGGGATCAGGTAGAGATCGGATCGATTTTTAAGAAGAAGCGGAAATGATCATTTGGAATATATTCATTGCCATCAGCCTGTCCATCGACATTAAGATACAAAAGATAATCGAAAGAACAGGCAGGTCCTGCTTTATCAGGTGATAAAAAAGCAATTTCGAACAGGCGCCGGGTAATGTAAAAAGTGGTCGCAGGAAAGCTTTAGTACCGGTAAGTTTTTCATGATATATTTACTGCACCGCAATAACTTTTAACCTTTTAAACCTTCTCTTTCCGGTAGTTTAAGCAGAAAACTTGTAACAGCGATGAGCAAGAAAAATAAAGCAGATAATAACGGATTCGTCTATAGCACAGATCCAAATTTCAGGTTTGAAGAATCGGGTGAAGACACCGATACTTTATCGCCCGCCCAGCAGAAATTACGCATCCGCCTGGATACAAAACAACGGGCAGGTAAAGCTGTGACGCTGATTGAAGGTTTTGTCGGGAAAGAAGAAGATCTGCAGGATCTAGGGAAAAAGCTTAAAGCATTCTGTGGTACAGGTGGCTCTGCGAAAGATGGGGAGATCATCGTGCAGGGAGATCACCGCGATAAAGTGTTACAATGGCTGCAAAAACAAGGTTATAAACAGGCAAAGAAGATATAGTATGAAAGTAACTCAACATACGCCCGCATGATCACCAATCCCTGGATATTATGTGGCATCGGGACAGTTTTTTCCTTTTCGGGAGTTTATTTTTTCTTTAAGAATATCTACGAGGAAAATGCTTCGTTAAGATGGCCGTTCATACTTATGCTCATGGGAGTTATTATGATAGGGTGGGGAACTTATAACTACGTTTATCAGTCATCCGGAACCTGATGCGTGTTCAGCTATCAGAATAAAGCAGATAAATATAAACCCTGTTCCTTCCCGAACAGGGTTTATATTTATCTGCTTTTGCCGGCACCTATTTTTTAAGAAATACGGTGGAATAGCGGATATTGCTGCCATTTAACTCCAGAATATAGTTTCCTGCCGGTAGGCTGCCGACCGTGACATCCTGTTGCAACGGTCCGGCGATTTTTGTCAGTTCCATATTTTTAACAACCAGTCCCGACGCAGTAACGATCCTTAGCTGAAGTTTGCCACTGTAGTTGTCATGTAAACGTATGGAGAAGACGTCAGTTACCGGGTTGGGGTACAACTGCAGTTTGTTCAATATCGTATTAGACACGCTTACCTGCTTAATGTCGAATAATTCTTTGCGTCCGTCAAGATCGGTTTGAGCCAGTCTGTAATAACTTGTGCCTTGTAAAGGTGCATTATCGATATACTGGTAACTGCTACCTGAAGGGTTATTGGTTCCGGTTATGCGCGCTACTTCGGTGAAGGTTCGTCCGTCTGCCGATCGCTCAATTGTAAAGTGACTGTTATTTTGTTCATGCGTCGTGGTCCAACTGGTCTGAACGAAGCCAGTATTATTTAAAATTACCGTGTAATTCGTGAGAGATACAGGTAATACAATCTCTCCGCCTCTTGAATACTGTAACATCCATTGATAGATGTTTTGGGAGCCGTTTTCTCTCCACTCCGGATCATAGGTTTGCGTCCAGGCGTCATGGATATTGCTGGGAAAGATGGTTTTTTTTGCTGCGGGGACTGGAGGTGACGGGGCATTAATGTAATCAATATACAAATTTGTATTGCTTACCGGCACTGTGGGGTCTCCGCTGTTATGAGTGGCCCAGACCGGCAGTTTGGCGGAAGCTATTCTGTCTGCCGCTGCGTTGCTTGGGGTAGATGCTCCACATACCGGTACAATTGCCGCCAATCTTCCTGCTGCTGATGTTGAGCTTCCGGCATAGTCCCATGTTGCTCCGCCACCCATACTCATACCCGTAAGATAGATCCTTGCGGGGTTGATCCGGTAGTTTTGAGTGGCGTAGTTTATTACGCCCTGTATATCCGATGCGGTTGGCCAGCTTTTGAATTGGGGAGAAAGCACAATGGGTCTGTGCGTCAGACCATTCACAGTAAATGAAGAGGGGAAACGTCCTTCATCAATGACCTGAGGAAGACCAAACCATAACACCTTTGAGAGTTCGCTAACTGTACCGGCTCCCAGTTGTCCGAAACCATGTATAAAAATAATTAGAGGATACGATTGTGTACTGGCCTCGTAACCGGCCGGCAGATATTCGTAGTAACCTCCACTGTTAGATATCATTGACGAATACTTGGGCACATGTGTTTGCGCCATAGCAGGATAAATACATATAAACAGGCATGCCTGTAAAAAAGCGGGTAAAAAAATCTTCATACTGGTTGGTTTGTGGGATGGAAATTGACCGATGCCGTAATCGATCTAAATTCATGCCACCTACCGTATTTACGTATTAGAGCCTTCTAATGAAAAGCCCCGCAGAGCGGGGCTTAAAAGATAGATAATATTGACTTGATCTACTGCCCTTGTGCAAGGCTGTAAGCTTTCTTATCTCCCCACATATTCAACAGCTCCAGCGAACAGATCTTGAAATTACCGCTAAGGCTCACGTACAGACCAATGATATCCTGTTGGTTTAAAGGAGAGCCGTCAATGCTTTCAAAGCGAACATTATATTGGTTTACCAGATTGGTATAAACAGATCCTGTCGGCCATACCTGTGTTCCCCTGTTGCTGATATTGATGAGATTGAATTTAACGCCTGCATGACGCTGGCATTTGTGGGCTATCGCGTCGGGTTGTTCAGCACTTTCGATGAACATGTCCACACCTACGATCACTTCGTTCTCGGTTTCTTTGGATACCATCATGGAGTTCTGCGCAAGTTTGAATGGCGCAGGTGTTCCTGGTTTGTTAGCGATGATTGGTTTAGCTCCTACTGCAGGTTGCTTACCAAAGTTTGCAATGATCGCATCAGCGAATTCAGTTGTATTTACGGCAGGCTTTGATTTATCTCCGAAGTCGCCTGTATGAACGCCCGTTTCCAGTGTATAGAGCAGTGCGTTTTCGATCACAGCGGCATTTTCTGTCAGACCCACGTGACGCAGCATCGCGATTCCGCTTAGCAGGAGAGCGGTGGGGTTTGCGATATTTTTCCCGGCGATATCCGGGGCAGTTCCGTGAACAGCTTCGAAGATCGAGATATGGTCTCCTACATTCGCGGAAGGAGCGAATCCAAGCCCCCCAACCAATCCTGCGCAGAGATCACTCACGATATCTCCCTGCAGGTTGGTGAGTACAACTGTGTCAAAAGTATCAGGGCGCGTAACGAGTTTCATACACAGATCATCCACGATGATATCGTCGGCTTTCAGATCAGGATACTCTTTCGCCACTTCATAGAAGCAGTCGAGGAATAATCCATCAGTGATCTTCATGATATTTGCTTTATGGCCGCAGGTAATGCGGGTTGCTTTTTTCTGACGAGCCATTTCGAAAGCATAACGGATCACCTGCATGCTGCCAGGGCGGGTGATGAAGCGGCGGCTGAGAGCTACGTCGTGTGTAAGCATATGTTCGATACCGCCATAAGTGTCTTCGATGTTTTCGCGGACGACAGTAATATCGATCGGAATACCGGCTTTGCTGAACACGGTATCCACGCCATGAAGGCTCTGGAAGGCTCTCTTGTTGGCGAAGGTATTCCAGGTTTTCCTGGCAGTTACATTAATACTTTTTACGCCCTTACCTTTTGGCGTTTCCATTGGTCCTTTGAACAGAAGACCCAATGATTCGATGGTCGCTTTTGCTTCCGGGGTCATACCGTTGTTGAAACCTTTATCGAATACCCACTTACCCATATCCACAAATTCATATTCGAGCGGCGTGTTGTTGGCTTGAAAAATCCTGAGCACGGCGTCCATGATCTCTGGACCGATTCCGTCGCCTTTGGCTACTGCTATCTTCATAAAGGGAAAAATTAAGGATGAGTGAAGGCGCAAATTTACGCGTTTGAGCGGTAAATGCAAGGTTAGAAGATCGTTGACTGTTGTCCGTTGACCGTTGTCCGGCCTGAAAACGTCATAAATAACAAATTTCTAACCTAAATCAGTTCAAAAGAGAACGTTTTTGCAGCTTTTAGCAGGCCAACAGTCAACGGAAAGCTTCCTTTGCTAAAGCTACGGCCGTCGGTTACGGACAACGATTCTCAGAGTTTTTCGCTATTTTTACTCAAACTGATTGGTATGAACAGCATTATCTCTGAAGGGGTGCAGGTAAGCGTTGAAACATTTTACCAACCCGACTATAGCAACCCCGTTCAGTCGGAGTTTATGTTTGCGTACCGCATCACGCTCGAAAATCATAATGCATTCCCCGTAAAACTTCACCGCCGGAACTGGCAGATCTTCGACAGTAACGGCAGTCACCGCGAAGTTGAAGGCGAGGGTGTGGTTGGAGTTCAACCCACCATTCAACCCGGAGAAAGCTATCAATACGTCAGCGGTTGTAATCTCCGCACAGAAATGGGAAAAATGAAAGGCACTTACCAGATGGAAAATCTGAACAGTAAGCAGATGTTTACCGTGGATATTCCGTCTTTTGAGATGATTGTGCCGATGAAGAATAATTAGATTCGTTGACCGTTGACCGTTCACCGTTCACCGGAGAACAACTTACAAAAGAATTGAATTTTCGTATAGAAATAAAAGCAAGGGGCTTTTGTCAAAGACAAAAGCCCCTTGCTTTTATTTCTATACGGTCAACGGTCAACGGTCAACGGTCAACGGTCAACGGTCAACGGTCAACGGTC
>VFQP010002972.1_pt1 | contig 18035 bp, 23 predicted proteins | sample 3512351 | NCBI WGS metagenome assembly VFQP01 (sample SAMN10412372, study PRJNA504923) | tailings metagenome | isolation source: Relicate 1 Philex TSF1 revegetated site | place: Philippines: Tuba, Benguet | collected 2017-08-29
GCCGCCAGCGCCGGCATCAGCAGCGCCTGCACGCGCCCCGCCATCATCTCCAAGGCCGCCAGCTGCGCCAGGGCAGACCCCTGCGATGCCGCCGCGCCCTCCCCCTCCTCCTCCTCGCCCTGCGCCTCCCCGCCCTCCTGCATCGCCGCGTCGCCCCCCAGAGGCGCCGCCGCCGCTCCTCCTGCTCCCACACCCGCCTCGCCGCCGCCGGCCAGGAACGCGGCGGCGGCGCGCGCACGCGCGACAGAGACCGCCGCCGCCAGCTGCTGCAGCTGCGCCGCGCGCTGCTGCGGCGGCAGCCCTGCACAACAGCAGCAGAAACGGGGGATGCAGGTCGAACGTCGACGGCGGCGGCTCAAAGCGGGCTGGTTGAGCTCGACAGGCGCTGCGCGATGCACCGCGGCCACGGCACGCACCTGCAGTGGTGGACGACGCTGCGCCGCCCGGCGCGTGGTGCCCCACCAGCCGCAGGTAAGCCAGGTACACGCCGCCGCCCAGCGGCCAGCCGGGGCACGACGCGGCGTGCGGCTCGAGCGGCAGCAGCAGCGCCTCCAGCTCCGCCGCCCTGCGGGAGCACATGGAGTGTGCGCACGTCAGCATGCGATTTGTGAGGCGCGATTTGTGAGGCGCAGTCGCGCGCCCGCACGAGGAGGGGGGCGTTGCGCAGGCCCTAGACGCCTGGCTGGCTGCCGCCTCACCTGTTGCCGCACAGCAGCGCGGGCGCCAGGCGCGCCACCAGCAGCGCGTGCGCGCGCCGCCACTGCGCGGCCGCCAGGTGGTGCCGCACCGCCGCCGCCACGTCGCCGCGCGTCAGCGCCCACGCCGCCGCCGCGTCGGCCAGCAGCGCCTGCGCAGCGCGCACGAACGCACATGCGGCGCGGTCTGGCATCGGAGGACGTGCTTCTGCACCTGCGCGTGTGTCTTTGCTCGCGTGCCTGCTTCATGCTGCGTGGCATCGGATACGCCGCGCCCTTGAGGTGCCCAACAGACGCAAACCCAGCACACACAGGCATCAGCATCCTCTGCGTCGCGCCCCAACACCAGTGGAGGGCGTCGTCCTAGCACCAGGTCGTCATGGCACCATGAGACGCCGCTGCCCCTCACGCTCACGACGCCAGCCTCACCTGCGGCAGGCCCAGCACCTGCGTCAGGAACGCCTCGCGCCACGCGTGGCCGGCCCACTGCGGCGCCGTCAGCGACAGCAGCTCGGCCACCACCAACCGCCGCAGGCAACCGCCGCCGTAACCGCCGACCGCCGCCGGCGGCACGTCGGGCAGGTGCAGCGCCACGTACAGCGCCCACTCGCTCATGTCGCCGGCCAGCAGCAGCTGCCCCACCAGCGCCATGTGCGCGTGCAGCACCGTGGGCCAGTGCTGTCGCCGCCGCTCCTCCTCCGCGCCCGAAGCCGCCGCCGCCAGGTCGGCGTCGCGCAGCGGGCGCAGCACGCCGCAGGCCTGCAGCGCCGTCAGCAACAGCCACGGCAGGCCTGCCGAGCAGGGGTTGGCGCTGCAGCCCGACGCGGCCAGCAGCTCTGCCGGCGGGTCCAGCAGCAGGCCTGCCGCATCGCCGCCCTCGCGCTGCACCCACAGCTGCATGACGGCGTGCTGAACGTCGACGGGCTGGCGCAGCGACGCCAGAAGCGAGATGGACGGCCCCACGGCGCTGTCCTGCGGAGGCGTGGATGGAGAGGCGCACGGCGCATGTCCGGTGATGCTCGCTCTTGCTCTCCCTGCCCGCATCCAGCGTGGTGCTGCTGCCTCATCAGGTGTGGTGCAAGGCGGAGGCTGGGGACGCGTGAGGTTGCGAGGGGCGGCACCCACACGGCGCACACGCGCCTGGGCGTAGGGCGGCGTGGGCAGCGGCACGGGCTGCTGCGCCTGAAGGTGCTGCGCAAAGGCGGCCAGCGCCTGCGCCAGGTGGCCGGGCAGGTTCCGCCCAGCTTCCGCCGCCGCCGCCGCCTGCGGGCCGCCTCCCGCCGAGTAGTACCAAACAAAGAGGCCGAGCGCGCGGCGCCAGTCCAGCGGCACCTGACGGATCACCTCCATGACCTGCGGCCACGCAGCGTCGATCAGCAAGCCGGTTGCACGCACGCGTGAGCGTCGGCAGGGCGGTGGCTGCTTGGCGAGCGAGGCGAAAACACGCAGCGGCGCAGGAGCTCCGCGACACGGTGAGCGCGCGGCATGGGAGGGCGGAAGCGCAACGCCAAGCACAACTCTTCCGGGACTCCTCCTCGCCAGGAGGCGCGCCGCGGTGTGGCGTTTGAGTGCCAAGGAGAGGTCACGTGGAGCCTGCCTCAACGCACCTGCCCGGCGAGCAGGCGGTAGACGAGCAAGCGCTCCCTGGCCACCTTTGGCAGCATGCCGGTGCTGCTCCAGACCTCGAGCTGCTGCGCCGCCAGCGCCTGGCCCTGCCTGCGACGCGGCAACCACGGCGCACCGCAGGCACAGTGTGTGAAGGTCTCGGCAACGGCTCGCCTAAAGAGGCATCGCTCGCAACGAGAGAGGGACGCCTGGAGCCCCGAAGAAAAGCAGTCCAAAACCAACGCTCGCTGGCAACTCGTATACCGCCCAAGCCACCACCGCCCAGCAACACGCGCACAAGGCGCTGCCGAGCATGCCGGCTGGGCCGAGCATTGGGCTTCCAGGCGGCGGCGGAAAAGCGCGCACCTGAAGAGGCCGGCCGAGGAGAGCAGCGTGGCCAGGCGCACGTCCCTCGCCGCAGCCGCCACGGCCGCCGCGCCCGCCAGGTGGTGCGCCGAAAGCAGCTGCAGCGCGGCGCCGCACGGCTCGCCCGCCGCCGCCGCCGCCGCCAGCGCCGCCGGCAGCGCGTTGTGCTGCAGCCAGCGGCTGAAGTTGGACTGGCGGCGCAGCGCCAGCGCCAGCGACGCGTCGCCGCCGCCGCCCGCGCCCGCCGTCAGCAGCGAGCCGCTGCTGGGCTCGCCGCCCAAGCCCTCGTTTAGGGTTGACTCGCCCGCCGGCGGCAGCGCCTCAAACAGCACCTGCGCAGCGGTGCGGACGCACCGCGTGAGACACCAGCGAAAGGAAGAAGGGAAAGCGAGCATTAGGGTATGCGAATGCACGCATACCCTAATGAGGGCCCAGGTCTCCAGCTCGTGCTGCAGCTCGGACGCCCAGTCGTCGTCCGCCGCCATGCGCTCCAGCGCCTGCACCTCGTCGCCGCTCAGCGGCTCCGCCGAACCCCCATGCGAGCCCTCGCTGAGCCCTAGCCCGGCGGCGCCGCCGCCGCTCGTGATGGCGGCGCCGGGCGTCTTGGCGGCGGCGGCCATCTCAGCGCAAAAGGCAGGCAGGTCGTGTGGCGAGCACTGCAGCTGCCACTGCGGCACGAGCGGCGCGGCGTGTGGGTCGGCGTCGGCGGCGGCGGCGGCGACCGGCGCGCTGCGGCGGAGGTGCGCGTGCAGCGCGGCGCGGAGCTTGGCGCGCATGGCCAGCAGCCGGGCGGGCGCGCCTGCGGGCGGGCCACCAGCGCACGCACGTCGAATCGAATTCGAGATCTCAGTGTGCAACCGAAACGCACGCACGCTCAGGAGGACGGAGCGCTGCGGGCGAGCGGCGCTAAGCCCTCACCCGAGCCCTCGCCGCCCTCCATGCCGCTGTCGGCGCCGGCGTCCGAGCCGTAGCCGCTGCCCGTGCCCTCGACCAGCACGCGGCGGACCAGCACGGGCTGTGCGCCGCTGCCCATGCGGAGCCCTGGAGGGCCTACAGCACGGGACAGCAATGCAGGCCGCAATGAAGACAGACAGACATTCAGCACTGCACACATAGTCACCTGGTCCTCATAGGGGACCCCAAAACGTCAACGCAAACACAGACGCACCGGGGATGGCGAGCGTGCCGTCCGGGCCCCAGCCCACGCGGAAGCTGAGCCCCAAGCTAAGCCCGGCGTCCGCCATGGCCTGGTGCGCCGACGCCGCGCCCTCGGCGCGCGCCGCCGCGCCCTCGGCCCCGGCAGGCACCACGGCGAGCGCGCCCGGCGGCTCCGCCGCGGCGCGGCCGGCCGCGACGCCGCGGGGGTGGCGCTGCGACGTCAGCGCCGGCGGCAACGCCTTCCATAGCTGCTGCGCTGCCTTGCCTCCCGCCGCCGCCGCCTGCTGCTGCGGCTGCAGGGCGGCGGCGGCGGGCAGGGCCGGTGCGGCGGCGCGGGCGGCTGCCGAGGGCGGCAGCAGCGCGAGGGCGGGCAGCGGCAGTTGCGGCGGTTGCTGGTCGGTTGAGAAGTAGGTGTCCTTGAGGGCGAGCATGTGGCCGGGGGAGAGGGCGAGGTGCGCGGGGAGCGTGTGCTGCAGCGCGGCGCCGCCCCCTGCGCGTGGCGTGGCGGCGGAGGGTCACAGAGGCGCTGTGTGCAGAGGTTGACGCACACTGCCTCTCGACGCCAACGCTGGCGGTGCGCGTGTGCAGCAGGAACGTCGTGAGAAAGGGCGGCAGGGTCGCACTTGTGGGCTTGCCGTTGCATGGCGGCCGGAGCGCGAATGCAAGCAAGAAGACAGCAGGGCAGGGCCGCAAGAGCAGGGTGCGGCGAGTCGCAGAGAGCAAGCGTTCGGGCACGCTGACCCATCCGAATGGCAGTGCGCAGTGCCTAGGCAACAGTGCACAGAGCAGAGGCGGTTTCACTGGCGCAACGTACGCCCACTGTCAGGAGTGCACGCCGCTCGCGCCGTGGCGCCCCCGCCCCGTGGCAACGACATGTCTGTCAACAACGACCCCACCACGCAGAGCGGCCCGACAGCCACGGCCGGAGCGACGGCACTCGGCCCAGAATGCCCTCCGCCTCCTCCTCACCTGCCGCCTCCTCCTCCGCCGTGCCGTCCTCGCCGCCCCCTCCGTGCTGCTGCCACTCGCCTTGCTCCTCCTCGTCCGCCGCCGCCGCCTCGCCCGCGCCGCCGCCGCCCTCCTCATCCATGCCGCCGCCCTCCTCCTCCTCCTCGACCAGCTCCGGCCGGAACGCAAGCCGCCCGCCGCGCCCCCGCCCCGCGCCGTTCGCCGCCGGTACCAGCGCCGTGGGCGCGCGTGACGATGCCTGCTGCTGCCGCCCGCGCCCGCCCCACGCCGCCGGCTGCTGCTGCAGCGACACCTCCTCCCCCATGTCGTCGTCCAGGTCCGCAGCCCCCGTGTCCTCCTCGTCGCCATCGGCATCCTCCCACCCGCCCCGCGGGTCCCGCCCGCCCCGGCCGCCCTGGTCGGCCCCGCCGCCCGCGTCGTCCTCGTCCCGCTGATCCTCCTCCTCGTCGTCGTCGTCCTGGTCAGGCAGCAGGCCGTAGCGGCTGAAGTGCTCCACCTGCGCAATGCACAGCAGCGCTCGCGCGCGGCCGTTAAGGACACGTCACGCCTCCTCCACTCGCCGCAGGCAGCCTCCTGCGTCCCGCTCCCCTCAGGGGCACTCGCACGGCGAGTTTTGCCGCGCACGTTCAATCCTGGCGGGTGAGAAAATCGAAGCGGGCCCCGCAGGAAGCGGCCAGGTCACGTGCAGCGCACCTCGAACTTCCAGACGCCTCCCTGGGGCTTGTAGCACACGAACTTTGCGCCCATCTTGCCGCACATGGCGCGCAGCGACTTGTCCCACTTGACCAGCGCCGGGCCGTCGCGCACCGCCTGTCCCGTCGCCTTGTCCACCTGCGACGTGACGCGACGCACGGCGTGACACGCGACGTGTGTTGGAACGAAGTGTGGAGGCGAGTGCTGCTGCGCCGCTTGGCCCCCGCCGCACAATGCGCGGCATCACGAGCGCCGCCGCCCCCTGCAACGACCCTGCCGAGCCCCGCCGCCCTGGCTTGCCCCCTCTTCCCTCACCTTGTAGATGTTGAGCAGCGTGACGAGCGCCTCGTTGTTGAGCCCCTGGCCCACGGGCGGCTTGGGCCCGTGCGCGTAGCAGTACACCTCGCCTGCACCACGCACATGGGTAGTGGCGGACGTATCTGTGCACCTGTGCACCTGTGCCTTGCGCCTCGCGCCTCGGTGAGGCATCTGATACGCCCCGTAGCTGGGCTGCGGCCCCGCCGAGGCGTCCAAACAGATGCAAATGCAAGACACGGGCATGACGCACGCGAGCGCCCACGCAATCTTGGCGCTGCGGGGGCTGTGCTGCTGTACGCCAAAAGCGAAAGGCACAGGAAGGCTCTGCGGCTAGCATGTGCGCCCTCAAAACCCTGATGTGTGCGCTCGCACGCACCTTGCTCGATGGTGACGATGTCCTCGAGGTTCAAGCCCCGCACGTCGACGGGGTTGAGCCAGCGAATGGAGCCGCGCCCCTCGCGGCTGACGGTGAAGTTGGACACCTGCACGCAGCAGCCCCGGCGGCAGCGGCACGACGATGCACTCCGGCTTCCCTCTTCCCTTGCAGCCGCCACACCCGCGCTCGGAGCACGCGTGCACCACCCCGCCCGCCCTGCGCAAAGCAGACCCATTGAGGCACTGAAAAGGAAAGAAAAGGAAAGAAAAGGAAGGAAAAGGCGCACCTTTGCGAGGCTGTCTGGGTCCTGCTCGTACATGGCCATCAGCTGCGCCGCCCCCGGCTCATACGAGTACCCCTCGTCCACCAGTCGCCCCAAGCGGGGCAGCTGCTCCTCGCCCGGACCCAGCCGCCGCGCCTCCCTCCGCCCGCCGCCGCCGCGCGGCGTCGCGCCGCCCACCGCGCCGCCGCCGCCGGCGTCGCTGTCCGCGGCGTGGCCGTTGCCGCCGTCGCCGTTGCCGGCGGCGCCGCGGCCGAGCGGGCTAAAGGGGTTGAACGGGGAGGCGCCGGCGAAGGCGCCGCCGCCGCCGCCGCCGGCGGGGCCGTCGGCGGGCGTGGTGGCGGCGGTGGAGGGCCCGCCGGGGGTGCGGGCGGGCGAGAAGGCGCTGCCGTTGCCGGCGGCGGCGGTCCCCGGCGGCGGCTCACGAATGAACAGCTGGTGCGGGTTGGACCTGCGGGAACGCAACGTGCGAGGCGAGACGCAGCAACGTGTCTACACAAACTGGCTGGCAGCAGTAGTGCGGCAGAGGAGCCGTGCGGGCAGGTCGCGACTCGTCCTCGCAAGTGCTGCGCTGCTTTGCCCTCGGCGGCGACCGCGCTGGATGGGTGCGAGGGCTGCATCGGCTCTACATGGCCAGATCGCGCGCGAAAGATGCGAGCCTCCGTGATGCCCGAGTCTTCCACAGCCAAGCCCGCCGGCGTCGTCTTCCTTTCGCTCCGTCGAGATGAAACCTCCTACCTGGGCCGCATCAGCGCCGGCGTGCCGCCGTTGGGCGTGTTGCCGACCGACATGGCCGAGGAGGCCGAGTCGCCCGAGCCGCCCACGCCCAGCGAGCCGAGCGGGGACAGCGAGGAGGTGCGCGAGCCGCCTCCGCCCTGCGGAGCAAGCAAGAAAGCCGAGGACAACACAAGTCAGCAGTAGGAGCAGGCGTGCTGTGAGGGTCCTCCACCAGAGCCGCGCCGGACCCTGTCCGCGGCGCTGGGGATGAGGGCAGGGGGCCACAAACGCTCACCGCGGCGTTGATGCGGCTGATGAGGCCGGTGGCGGTGGCGCGCAGGCTGACGAGCGGCGACGCGCGGGTGGAGCCGCCGCCGCCGCCGGCGCCGCCGGCGGCCGAGCGCTGCTGCGGGCGCGCGCCGATGCCCACCTTGGGCTCCGGCACGCTGGGGAGGTTGGGGAACGACCTGCAGCAATGCAGAGGCGAAGCAAGCACAGGAGTGAGTATCTGCTAGGAGTAAGGCCTCGGTGGTGGGCGAAGGGTGGGCGCAAAGGAAGCGAGGCGGCTCACCCGTAGGGCGACTGGGAGACGTTGGGCGGGGGCACCTGCTGCGCCTGCGCGGCGCCCAGCTGCCCCGCCGCCTGCGCCGCGCCAAACGGCGCCAGCGCGCCCGTCAGGCCCGCCGTGGTGCCCTGCAGCCCGCCGAATGGGCTGGGCGAGGCGCCGCCAAAGAGCGAGGGCGCTGTGCCGCCGCCAAACAGCGAGGGCGCCGAGGTCGGCGCGAAGAGCGAGGGCGCAGAGGCGGTGGAGGTGCCCAGCGCCGTGTTGCCAAAGAGCCCGCCGCCTGCGAAGAAGAAAGCACGCAAAACGCCAGCGACGCACGCCTAGAAAAGCTGCGTGTGGACGCGGCAGCCGTCCGTTCAGCCCGCTTGCGCGACGAACGGCGAGAAAAAGACAGCTCACCTGTCTGCCCGCCGAACAGCGTCCCGAAGCCGCCCGGCGTGGCGCTGCCGAACGCGCCGGGCGTCCCAAACCCGCCGGCACCCGCCGGCTTGGCCCCAAACGCGCCTAGCCCGCCGAAAGGACTACTAGCCGCCGCGCCGGGCGTCGCCAGCGTCGAGCCAAACGGGCTGGCCGCCGTGGCGCCGCCGCCAAACAGCCCGCCGCCCGCCGCCGGCGCCGTGGCGCCGCCAAACAGCGAGGGCGCCGAGGCCGCCGCCGCGCCGAACGCCGGCGCCGTGTTGAAGCTGAAGAGCGACGGCGAGCTGGCGGGGCGCAGCGCGCTGGCACTGGCCGCGCCGAACGGGCTGGCGGCGCTGGCGGCGCCGAACGGGTTGGCGGCGGTGGCGCCGAAGGCCGGCGCAGAGGCCGCGCCAAAGGCGGGCGTGGAGGAGGCGCCGAAGGCCGAGGGCGCGGCGCCGAAGGCCGGCGCGGCGGTGGCGGCGCCAAAGGCGGGCGCCGCGGCGCTCTGCGCACCGAAAAGGCCGCCGGCGGTGGTGCCCCCAAAGGCGCCAGTCGCTGCGCGCACCAGCGAAAGGCGAGGGTGTGAATTGGGCACCCTCATTCCTCCACAAAGGTGCTAAGGCGAGCTGCAGAGACGAACAAGAATAAGTAAGTGCGCACCTCCGAAAGCCGGCGCGGCGGTGGCGGCGCCAAACGCCGGCGTGGACGCGGCGCCCAGCCCAAAGGGGTTGGCGGCGCCGGCCGGCGATCCAAACGGGTTGGCCGCCGGCTGCTGCACGCCGCCCGGCGCCGCCGCGGCGTTGCGCACGCCCGCCTGGTAGTCCTCCCACCTGCACATGCAAACGCGCACGCATTGCCTCCTCGCGCACTCCATCGCTTCGCAGCTGAGCAGGCACGCAGCCGTACGCAGACGACCGCCCAGCGCCTGGCCACGGGCCGTCGACGCTTTGCGTGCTCGCTGCCGCCGCTGTCCGTCACAGCACCAATGGATGCCGGAACGGCTTGCCGCTCTTCGATCCCACCAAGCAGTGACCAAGGCCACCCAGGCGCTCAAGCAGGAAACTTGGAACCTTTTGGAGCGCACCTGAGCTCTTCGAGCGACTTGTTCTGGTACACGGGCATCATGGTGATGGTCATGAAGTTGCTCATGGTGGCCACGCCCTGCTGGTTGGTCCCGTCGCGCTCCACCGTCTTGTTGTACGGCGCCACGCGCGTGCCGCCCGCCGCCGCGCCCGGCACGCCGCCCGCCGCCGCCGCGCCGAAGGCCGGCGCGGCGGCGGCGGGCGCGCCGAAGAGCCCCCCGCCGGCCGCCGAGGCGCCGGGCAGGCCAAAGGCGGGCTGCGTGGCGGGCTGCGGCGCGCCAAATGCGCCCGTGGCGGTGCCGCCGAAGGGCGAGGGCGCCTGGGAGGTGCTGCCGAAGGCGCCGGGCGTGGCGGCGCCAAAGGCGGGCGCCGAGGCGGCGCCGAACGCGGGCGCGCTGCTCACGCCAAAGGCCGACTGGGTGGGCGCGCCAAAGGTGGAGCCGCCCAGGCCGGCGCCAAACGCAGGCTGCGTGTGGGCACAAGGGCACGAGGGCGCGCAGAGGCCGTGAGAGGCCGTCAGTACCAGCTGTGACGAGGGGGTGCTGTTGCTGGCTCTGCTGCCGCCGCACCTGCGATGCCGCGCCAAAGGTAGCGCCGCCGCCAAAGCCGCCAAACGTGGCACCGGCGGGACGGGGAGCCTGCGGGCGACGGGGACACGGCGTTGTGCACACGAACGGTCAGGCACCGGACCGCCTCCGGGTGGTGCTGCTAATGCAAGGAGGCGCCAGCACCTCACCCCGAACGCTGTGCTGGCCGTGGCTGCGCCGAACGCTGGCGCCGCTGCTCCAAAGGCCGGCGCCGAAGCCGCGCCAAAGGCGGGTGTGGACGCCGCGCCAAACGCCGGCGCTGACGCCCCAAAGGCTGGCTGCGTGCAGAGAGCAGGGTGGCCAAACGTGCTGCAAGTGAGCAATGCTCTCTCCAGTGGAGCTCTCTCTCTTTTTGTGCGCCTGCCCCTCGACGGCAGCAGCAGCGCGAACTACGACAGCGCGCCCGCAGCGGCCCAGATCGAAGCCGATGCGCCGCGTGGTCGTCACCGGCAGCAGCTCATCTGCACATCGCCGCTGCTGCGCTGCGACGGCGCAGCCCTTTCTCGCCGCAGCGCCCGCGCACCTGCGTCGTTCCAAAGGCCCCAAAGCCGCCCGCTGCAGGAGCGCCAAAGCTGGGCGCCGGCTGCTGCACTCCGAACCCTCCTCCTGCGATCGGTGACGAGCGAGGCGGCAGCGCGAGCGCCTGGGTCGTCGGCTTGCCAGGCTTGATTTGCGCAGCGATCTCTCGCGCGACGCAGCGTGCTGGCTGGCGCAGCTCGAGGGCCCCTGTCTTGCGCTGCTGCGAGACCGCGTGTGCTTCATCGCCGACGACGCGGGTGCTGACCTCCAAACATCTTGGCGAGGCGCACAGAGGGAGGGGAGAGGGGGCCTCCGCGCTGCCCCGCTTGTGCTGGTGCTTGCTGCCGCTGCTGCTAGTCCTTCTACAACTCCGGACTTGCACACCAACAGCAGCGTCAGCAGCGATCGAGCGCACACCACCAGAGCATGAGGGCAAGAAAACGTGCACACGCAGAGAAAGCAGAACTGCAACGCGAGAAGTGCGTGAGGGCGAGCGCGTCCGGGAGCATACATACAGCAGCGGGCGTCCTGGCGCGCGTGGCCGCACACCCGAGAGGCCTGCTCGAGCTCGAGCACGGCAAGCCAACGCAAAGTTCAATCAGGCAAACGCACGATGCGCTCCTCGTCGGGCACATGTGCGAGCCCAGGAGGGAGCGCCTGCCCGCTGGCCAGCAGCTCAAACAGCTCCGTGAGGCGGAGGGGGGCCGCTTCCGCGTCGTGCCCGGGCAGGCAACCCTCGTCGTCAGCAGGCACCACCAAACGGGCGCGCTTGGTGGCGCGGTCGACCGCCGTGCTCACCGCAGCTCCAGGCCGCCTCGCAGGCACCAGCTGCTGGCCCTGCTGCGCTGTGCTGCTGCGCCCCGCCGGCCGCACAGGGGCCGGTGCCGACGCGCCTGACGCCCCGCCAAGAAAGGTCTCCCCGGCGCCGCCGTCTGCCGCAGCGACCACACCCTGCGGTGATGGCATGGCGGCAGGGCCCAGGAACGACGCAATCGTGGGCTGCCCGCCCTGCCTCTGGTCCACGTGAGCGATGGACTGCGCCTCCAGCGCCACCTGCTTGCAGGCAGAGCAGCGCATCGCACCCGTCTTCAGCATGTGTGTATGTGTGGCGGGGGGGCAATGTGGACACCTCGACAGGCCGAATCGTTGCTATCGCCATGTGCAGCCTCCCCTGCGTTCGTCCCCGCCCTCCCCCCCGTCCGCAGCGAGGGACCCTACCTGTGTGATGACGCCGTGGGCAGGCAGCTGCTGCACCACGGCCGGCACCAGCCCCTCGGCCGCCTGCTGCACCGCCTGCTGCAGCGTCGGGCCACGCGGCGACGCCGCCCCGCCGCCGCCGCCGCCGCCGCCGCCGCCGCCGCTAAGGCTCCGCTGCGCCGCATCCGCCGCCGCCGCTGCTTCCTGGCGGAGCTGGCTGTCGAGCAGGGAGAGGCTGGGGAAGGGCACGCTGCGCGACACGCCCTGCGGCTTGGACTGCTGCTGCTGCTGCTGCGCAGCGAGGTGTGCGCCTTGTGCCGCCGGGGCCAGCGTCAGCACGGTGGCGTGCAGCTGCAGCGCCAGCCGCCCGGGCCACACGCCCTCCTCCTGCCTGCGGCCACCACCAGCAGCACCGCAGCCCGCATGAGCGCGCGAGCGCGACGTCGTGTGATGAGGACGGGGACCGTGCGCGCTCCGGCACCTGAGCTTGCCCACGCGCGCGGCGAGGTCGTGCGCCATGGCGGCGAGGATGCGCGAGAGGCGGGGCCGCGTGGCGGCGCTGGCGAGGGGGAAGGGCTCGAGCCGGTCGCCCACCTGACCCAGCGCCGGCTGCCCGGACGGCAGCGGCGGCGCGGGCAGCGGCACGGGCGTCAGCGTCATTTGCACCTGCGCAGCGCGGGGGAGGAGGAGGAGGAGGAGGAGGAGGAGGAGGAGGAGGAGGGCTGCTCTCCCACTGGCGCGGGCGCGCTCATCACCCGGTGCGTGACGACGGTCAGGCGTCCCTGCTGCCTGCCCAGCATCCTCACCCTGTAGCTGCCCTACAGCCCCTTGTCCTGCACACTCACCCGGCTGCTGCCCTGCGGCCCCTTGTCCTGCACCAGAGAGGGGTCCTCCCCCCGCACGTACTGCGCCAGCAGCGCCGCCTTGGCCGGCGCCACGCCCAGCGCGCGCAGCGCGGCGGGGTCCCGCCGCAGCAGCGCCGCCACCTGCCCGCAGGTCCGGTAGCCGCAGCCCTTGAGCGCCTCGGCCGTCTGCCCGCCCATGCCTGCTCGCAGGCACGGCGCACACACGCATGGGATGCGCACGGTAGCTGAGCTCCGGACCCTCCGGGAGGTGTCCAACCAGATGCAAATCCAGCACACACACACACACGCTCCCGCACAACCGACACCAGCGGCTCCCTGCGTGCGCCTCCCATGGCCGGGCGCCCGCGTGGCTCCCTTCAAGGGAACGCGGCCTACCCCACAGGGCGTGCCAATGTGCGGGCACCTGGGAGCTCGCCCACGGGCAGCTGCTCCAGGAAGGCCAGCGTGGGCGGGGCGCCCGGCTGCAGCACCGCCACGCCGTCGGGCTTGGCGCGCGCCGTGGCCAGCTTGGCCAGCAGCTTGTTGGTGGAGACGCCCACGCTCAGCGTCAAGCCCTGTAGGCACGCGCACGCACCCGCACCAGTCATTTTGGGCGACGCGAGGCGTGGCGCAGGGCGGCGCGGCGCCAGTGGTGGGCCGCGTGATGCGCGGCGCAGCACAGGTCGCCACAGCGCGACACCTCCACGCCGAAAATTCTGCGTGAGGATGAGCCCCGCTTGGCGGCAGCAGGTGGGGAGGTGGGCGACGCGGTGCTTACCAGGGATGCCTTGGCGGCCGCTCGCAGCTCCTCCGCCACCTCCACGGCACGCTGGAGGCGCTCGGGCAGCGGCACGGTGGCGCCTGCGGGTTGCAGCATACGCGCATGGGGCACGCGGCATGTGGCAGCAGGGTGGCAGAAGAGAGGGGCTCCTTGTGGTCACCAGAGCGCTCTACGTGGGGGGGGGTCACCGAGCTAGTCCTCCGCTCGCGGCCTGCAGTCGGGTGACGCTCGCTCTGGCCTGGGCTGGTGCCTACCCTGCCTCTCTGCTGATCTTTCGTGCTTGACGCAGGGGTGGCCCGTTCCGTTGATGCAAGATGCGCACACACCGAGCGCGGCGTCGCTGTGGAGCAGCAGGAAGGCCTCGTCGATGGACGCCTTCTCCACCACGGCCGCGTGAGGGCTGCTCTTGAGCAGCCTGCAGCGGATAGAGCACGACGGCGGGTGCGCTGCGCTGTGCACCTGGGCGTGCGGCAGGAGGGATGCACGGAGCTCAGCACGCACTTGAGGATGCTCTGCGACACCTCGCGGTAGGGCTCGTACGACACGCGGAAACCGTCCTCCAGGTGGACGTGCACCACCGCGCCGTCCACTTTGGCCAGCAGCGCCCGCGCCTCGGCGGGCGCCATGTGCTTGCGCACGCCGGCGGCCTTGGCGGCGGCGTTGGCGGCGATGATGTCCTGGTGCTGCTGCACGGCGATGGGCCGGCCCTGCAGGCTCGGGTCGCGGAGCGCCTCCACCTGCAGAGGGGCGGCGCGGAGAGCACACAGCCGGCAGGCCTGGGACTGCCACACACCAGGAAGGCGGCACACGGCTCAGCACGCAGCCCCACACGATGAGTCTCGCAAACGCAACGCAGCAGGGGCGCAGCGGCGTCGAGCGCTTGCCTGGCAGAAGAAGGCGTCAGCGTCCACCGCCAGCACCACATGTTGTTGTTGCTGCTGCTGCTGCATCGAACTCTGGAATCCCTTCGTGTTCGTATGCCCACGCGCCCCCACCATGTGCACGAGCTCGCAACTGCGTCACAGCCCAGCTTCAGAGGTCTCAAACGTGTCACACGCCATGAGGAACCACCGGGTGCCCAAGTCGCTGGTGCTGTGGGCGTGGCGGAGCTCCGGAGGATGTCCTACCTCAGCAGCGCACGGAGTCCCGGACGCAGCCGCTGCCGCGATGCGAGCCGCATCACAGGCCGCGCAGCACGAGCTGGTGACGGCGTCATCGTCAGGCCCTGCGGCGGCGAGCTGGGCGCCGCGCGGCAGCAGAGGATGGGGCGTGTCGCAGCTCTGGTCACCCTCTCGAGACCAGATCGCAGCGTCCTCCGCAGCTCTGGCCACGCTCAGACAGCAGCAGCGGAGGCTCTGGCACGCCCTTGAAGCTCCGCAGCGGCACGGCGCGGGCGCGCTCCTCCCCCTGCAGGCGGCACCCAGGGCGTGTGGCGTGCTCCTGCGGCCGGCGGCGCAGCAGCAGTGCTGGCAGGCGCAGCTGAGGGCCATGTCAGTCCAAAAGGTATGCGCTGCGCTGCACGTGTCCTGGTGGCTGCTTTCCCTGCGGCCATCTCGTCGCCATCACCTGCCCTCGCGTCGGGACTGCGGCCGCAGTCGCAGCCGGGCTGGGGCCGCACGCCGCCCGTCACCATGCAAGGGCTCGTCGTGGCCATGATCATCGGCGCCGCCGGCATCTCGGTCATCAAGGCCTACAAGGACCAAAAGGTCCAGCAGGTGCGTGGGTGGAAGACCTTCCTTTCCAGGCTTTTACCCAGCGCCAGCGTGGATCATAACCAGTCGGAGGGCGCGGCGCGAGGCCGCATCACGGTGACGCGCTAAATGCTCTGTTGCCGCGGGTGGTGGTGTGAGCAGGTCATGTCGCAGAGCCAGCAGGTGGCGGGAAAGGCGTCGGTGGGCGGGCCCTTTGAGCTCACAGACTACGACGGCAAGGCCTTCACCAACAGGTAATCGGGACAGAGGGAGGGCAATTCTGGGTTGCACCGCCGCGCAGTGTCGGTTCAGGAGCAGTCCTTGAGCGCAGGGCGCGGAGGCCGTGACAGCGCGCACTTGCAATCGTGCGGCGCAGGCACCTGCTGGGCGAGTTTGCGCTGCTGTACTTTGGCTTCACGCACTGCCCCGACATTTGCCCGGACGAGCTGGAAAAGGTGGCCGAGGCCATTGACCTGGTGCACAAGCAGGTGCGTGCGTCACCTCCTGTTTCTGCTTGAGGTTTTGCAACGGAGCCCAGGGCTCCTGGGCGCACAAACAGGTCGGGGTGGGGGGCGGCGATGGGTGGCTCGCGGCAACCGGGCGCACCCGCGCAGGGCTGCCCCCCCCCTCGCAGCTCTGCGGGACTTGTCGTGTGACGGCGTGTGCGTGTTTGTGTGTGTGCGCGCACCTGCTCGCTTGCGCGTGTTGTGGGCCGCAGCTGGGCGTGCTGGTGGTGCCCGTCTTCATCAGCGTGGACCCCGAGCGCGACACGCCGGCGCGCATCAAGGCCTACGTCAAGGAGTTCCACCCGCGCATGCTGGGCCTCACCGGCGACCTGGACGACGTCAAGAAGGTCAGCAAGGCCTACAGGTGCGTGCCCTTCTGCAGTTCGTTCGGAGGCGCTCGGCGACGCACGTGGTGGCGTCGCTGCGGGGCGGCACTCGCAGCGCGGTGTCGTGGTTGGTTCTGCTGTTGCAGGGTGTACTTCAGCAAGACGGGCGACGCGGGCGCCAAGGACTACCTGGTGGACCACTCCATCATCCACTACCTGGTGGACCCCGAGGGCGAATTCGTCACCTTTTACGGTGCGGGGGCCTCAGATTCCGCTGGGACGAACGGGCGCAGCACCACCATTGGCCAGGCGCACCACCTTGGCGTGCTCCTCACTGGTATCCACGCGCGCAGGCAAGAACTACACGGCGGAGCAGATGGCCGCCTCGCTGGCCGAGCACGTGGTCAACTGGAAGGCGGCGCACCCCAGCCAGTACCACCCGGGCAAGGAGATCAAACTGCCGCCTGCCTCCTCTGCGCCTGCCGCTCGCGCGCCTGCGTGAAGTCATCGCGGTGGTCAACATCGTGGGCCCGCGCATGGTGACCGCGAAGACCCATCTGCAGCGGACCCGTGCGCCAGCACCTCACAGCGACAACACCCCTGACCTCTCTCGCTGCTGCTGTTGTGCGGGCGCTGCCAGCTCGCGCAAAGCGGGCAGCCCGGGCATCGTCACCGTCATGTCGCAGGGGGCAGGCGGCGAGCTGCTGCAGCGCCGCGCGTCCGGCAACGCGCCGGGCGTGCTCATCATCCCGGTGCACGACGATGGACAGGCGTCTTCGCAGGGGCAGACGCCTTCGTCGACCGCTGCGCCTCCAGGGAGGCGCTTGAGCTCGCCAGGCTTTGCCAAGTTCGCCAGCACGCCGCCGGGCGAGCAGCAGCAGCAGAAGCTGCCGCTGGAGGAGCGCCTCGAGCAGGCCGCCAAGCGCCGCGAGGTGCGCCTCTGCAGGTCGTGCTTGTGGTGGCCATCGGGCGCTTTCTCGCGGCGCATTGCCGTTCCCGCCTCTCTGGCCACCCCACGAACGACGCCAAAGCGCAGTGCCAGCTCGGCGCGTCCGAGACGACGCAGCGCCCGGCGAGGATGCCGGAGCGGGATGCGCCGCGGCCAGACGCGGGTGCTTCTCGTGCGCCTCAGCGGAAGTCGCCCTCCATCATCGCCTCTCGATCTGCCTGCTCGCTCGCGGGAGCAGGAGTTCCGTGCCTGGGTGCTGAACAAGGCGACGCGCTACCGCTCCAACAAGGCGCCCGTGCGCCCCGACGACGAGCACCGCGAGCAGAAGCTCCAGCGCCTGCAGGTTAGCGGGCCACTGGCCCGGAGCCCTGGTTGTGCAGCGTGCGGAGGTGGCGGGCTCTGCTTCGCTTCCCGCAGGCCGCACACTGTGCGTGTCCACTGGGGGTCCGTGCCGAGGAGCGTGTAGCGCTTAGGGGCGATCGCACGCAACCGACGGAGCGCGGGGGGCGAGCGCGCACCATGGCTGCGCACCACTTCCAAGCAAGCAGAACGATGACACGCAGCGCGCTGCGTGGGATCCTCAGCTGCATCAGACGGTGGTGTGGGCATGTGTAATGCCACGTGTGCCGCGACCGCCGCCGGATCTGCTCTGCTCTACTCTATGTGCGCTGCCCGCAGGAGCGTCAGGAGGCCGCAGAGTCGCAGCGCGCGCAGCTGCTTGACGAGGTGCGCCAGCGCGCCACGCAGCGCTCGGTCAGCGTGGGGCACAAGCGCGAGACGGTGGCCAACCGGCTGAGCCAGCGGCAGGAGGAGCTGGCGCAGCGCATGCAGCAGCAGCTGGCGGCGGCAGAGGAGCGGCGCAACGCGCTGCAGGAGGCCGAGAGGGAGAGGCTCCGCGCCGAGCACGAGCTCGTGCTCACCCGCCTGGTGAGGCCTGCCTGGACGCGTGCACGAAGCCAGCGTGCCGCGCAGGGCACGATTGCGCTGCCCCTGCACTGCTTCTGGTATGCGCGTGCACACCAGAGTTTCACCGCGTGCGCCGCGCGTGCTGTGCGTGCTGCCGCCACGCAGGCGCTGAGCAAGGAGGAGACGTCGCCGTCGGCCGAGGAGGCGCGGCGGCGCATCGAGGAGCGGCTGGCGGCGGCCGACGAGCAGCGGCAGCAGCGGCTGGCGCAGGCGGCGCTCAAGGCCGGCAGCAAGGTGCAGCACGCCAAGGTGCGGCGCGGGTGCGGGCCCACCTTCTCTCCCTCCCTCGCTTCTTCCTCTGCCCGCCTCGTGGGGCCGGTTGACGCCGTGTAAGTGGCGGCAGCAAGCAGCGGAGCAGGGCGGCGCCCATGTCCTGCTTGTACTCATCGCCCCTCCCCCCCCGCCTCTGAAGCCGACGCAGCGCTCCTTGCCGTAAGCAGAGGCG
>VFQP010002973.1_pt1 | contig 18025 bp, 27 predicted proteins | sample 3512351 | NCBI WGS metagenome assembly VFQP01 (sample SAMN10412372, study PRJNA504923) | tailings metagenome | isolation source: Relicate 1 Philex TSF1 revegetated site | place: Philippines: Tuba, Benguet | collected 2017-08-29
TGCCGTTCCTGCACCACCGCGCGGCCATGAGCAGGCCGTTGGCGCGCATGTACTGGAGAAGCGGGTCCGTCGGGTGGTCCAGTGCCTGCGGAAACGATGGCACGGCGTGGCGCTGCGGGTGTGAGACGCAGTCACGTGCCGCGGCCGACTGCTTCACTGCGCTGCTCCACGCCGGCTCAAAGCCCGGCAAGGCGCCATCCACCCCGCCCCCCTCTCGCCCGCTCACCCTCTGCGTGCCGCTCCCGGCAAAGCTGGGCAGCAGCGTGCTCAGCATGTTCATCTCGTACGCCGTGCTGAAGCGCACGGTGGAGCGCCCCGTCCACCCCAGCGCACCAAACTGGTGGCTGTACCGGTCCCGCACTGCGCACACACGCATGTACACGTAGCCACCAGACGCTCGGGACACCTTGCTGCTGCTGGGCTGTTAGCCCCCACGCCCATCAGCAGAGAGGGCACCTCCGCGGCGTCCTGCACCGCAGTCCTGCGCCGCAGCGAATGCCTCACCGGTGGTCCACTCTGGCGGCATCTGGAACCAGACGACGGTCATGAGGCTGAAGGCCAGCGTGGCGCGCGGCATGTAGAGCACGGTGCGGTTGATGGTGAGCGACACGACGGCCGAGCTCAGCGAAAAGATGTTCATGAGGAAGGGCGTGGCCAGGCGGTTGCCGAACAGCGGCCAGTCCACGAAGCAAAGGTTGATGAGGCCCACGTCCACCAGCTGCAGGTGTGCAGGGCGGTCATGCCGCCCGGGTCAGGTGTCGCTGCCGCGCTCTTACTCCGCACCCCGCGGAGAAGAGAGGGAGGAAGACAAAAGGAAGCAAGAGCTGCTCCCCACTGCGCCAATGGGCCCGCTGCATCGCTCACCTCGAGCATGGGCCGCACGGGGGTGGGGAGCAGGCCGGCGCGCATGCCCGTGTCAAAGACGCTGGAGGTGACCAGCTCATAGCTGGAGGTGTTGATGGGCACGGCGCCCTGGATGGTGAGCGTGCCGTCCGCGTAGGCCTTGCCGCCCACGGCTTGCGAGTCGTTGGCGCGGCCAAAGCTGGAGTTGGCCAGCGAGAGGATGGTCAAGGCGGGGATGGTGAACGTGACGTCCGCGTTGCGCAGGCCGAACAGCACGCTCGCGTCGGCCAGTGGCTGCCCCTCGGCGACGGACCAGCGCTGCTCCTGCGCGCGGACTTGTTTCGCGGCAGTTTGGAGCAGCAGCGCCGCCGCAAGCAGCGCGGCGCCAATCCGGCTGCGCATCTGGGCGGCTCTCCTACTCGTGCATGCCGCCGTGGTGCGTTCTGGTGTGAGCTGTGCGGCGGGTGGGATCTTTTCTGCGGCCGTACCCTCACCGCGGGGAACAGCAGGAGGAGGAGGAGAAGGAGAGGAGCAAGAGGAGTTTTGCAGGGCCTAGAGGGAGGCCAGAGGCGCAAGATCACCACGAGGGGCCACGCGTACCAGCGCGATCATCGCGCGCGAGCGGGATAAATCACATCTCTGAGGAAGGAGAATCTTCGAGCAAGGGGTTCATGGCGTGGGGATGAATAGACAGACAGGCTGCGGCATATGGCGTCTTCCGTGGCGCACGAGGCGCTCACCCTCCCTCCAGCATCCGAGCAAAGAATTGGCCGCGTGCAGCATGCGATAACCTCTCAGCGGGAGGTGGTGGCGAGGTCGGCGGCGGGCCACCACCCGTCCCTGCTCCAGTATCTCCACGCCGTGCGGTCGGGCTGCCCGGTGCGCCACCTGAAGAGGTCCTGCATGTGGATCAGCCCCATGCAGTCCTCGTCCGGGTGGTGGCGCACGGCGCCGGGCGGCGAGAAGAAGTGGTGCACGTTGACGGACAGCGCCACGCCGGGGTCCTGCGCGCGCACGCGTTGAGCACAGCTCCTCGCCAACATTGCTTGGCGCGCACGCGCACCCAAGGCGATCACGTACTTGCCGGCCCCCTCCATCCACACCACTCACGCTCCGGGCGGGGGTGCGCCGCAGCTTTGCTGTTCCGCCGCTCGCGGCTTGCAGTCGGGTGACGCACAGGCCTGGGCTGGTGCCTAATCTTCCTCCCTGCTGATCCTTCCTGCCTGACGCGGGCGGTGGCCCGTTCCGTTGATGCAAGCCGCACACACACACTCACGATGATGGCCTTGGTGTCGTGGTGCACGCGGGTCGAGTTGTACGAAACGACAAAGCTGCGCGGGGGGCAGGTGAAATCAGGCAGGAAACACTTTGCTTGTGCGGCCGCGCTCTCCAGCGCACTCCGCATCAGCTCGCCACCCCATCAAGGCAGTGCCGCTGGTGCGTCCCTCTCCCTTCAGCGAGAGCGGACCGCACGCTGCGCCTGCCAGCGCACCTGGCCAGCGGGTGGGGCACCTGCCCCTGCAGCACCCGGGCAGGGTCCACGCCCTCCCACAGGGGCAGGTACGGCTCGCCCACCACGCAGGGCGGCGTGCCGTTCAGTGAGGGCGGGAGCTCAGGGCCCAGCGGGCACAGCGCGTTGCGGCGCACCAGCTGCGGGTGCGCGCGGCAGCAGCACGACATAACTGTCCCAGGAAAACGATTTGCGTGAGCAGCCGCACATGAGGTGAGCAGGCAGCGGAGAGAGCGAGTGGCGCGATCCATGCCGCCTCACCTGCAGGCCGGCCACGGGCATGTGCTGCGGCTCCGCCTCCACGCCGCACTTGACGTACGCCTGCGGGCGGGGAGCAGCATTGCGTCCGGCATTGTACCCTCTGGCTGCGCTCTCCTGACCATGCGTGATGAGCGCGGCTGCGAGGTCTGGAGAGGATTCGACCAAGGCAGAGAACCGTGGCGGCAGAGAACCATTTTCATGTCGTGCCTCACCTGTGCGATGGACGTGCGCTGGGGCGTGATGAGGAACTCGTCCACGTCAAACATCATGGCCAGCGAGTCGGTGCCCCAAAGCGCCAGCGCCGCGTGGTTGTAAATGATGGTCTGCAAGCAATATTGAGCAAACGTGCACCACCATCAGCGCACCTCCCCCCCTGGTGACGCTGCTGCGGCGCTGATCACGCCCGCTGCTCCGAGAGACAGCCAAGGCTGCCTGGCAAGAGACAGCTTCTTCCTGGCGCGCACTGCTCGCCTGCATGAGGTAGCTGTCGACCCAGGTCTTGTTGCGCGGCGCGTGCTCGTGGTGGCCCGTGTCGGTCCACAGCACCAGCAGCAACTGACCCGACGCAACAAGCTCCTGGAAGCAAGCAACGCCACCCGACAGGGCAGCTACGGGCTGCGTGTGCTTGGCCTCTTGTGTCGCGCCGCGCTGACCTTTGAGCACTGTTTGCCAGGAAGCGACAGGGCGCAGCCCCGGCAGCATGTCACCCCTCACCTGGATGGCCGGGTGGCCGAGGAAGGGCCCCAGGTGCTCGTTGACGTACAGCACGTGCTGCCTGGCGCCCATGCGCTGGTACCACATGACGTGCAGGCGCAGCAGCGTGATGTACGTGTCCAGGCTGAGCTCGTCCGCCACGTGGTACGGCGTCATGACCAGGTACACCTGCAGGGGGGTGGGGAGGGGGCAGTACGGGTGAGATGGCGGCGACGACAGCGCCATCAGGAACAGGAGCGGGCGGGGGCCTGAGCGCGCGGCGCGGCGGAGCGCGTGCGGCCTGAGCGCGCCAGCCATGCGACGTCCGCCGCTTCTCGCGTTGCGACCATGAAAGCCTGCCCAGCTTGCCGCTTGCAGTGGGACCCGTCAGGTCACGCGCCGCCCACGCGCCGCAGTGGCCCCACAGCAGCACCTCGCCGCCCCTGTGGCTGCCTCAAGAGAAGGATGGCGAGGCTCCCAAGGACGCCGGCCGCACCTGGGTGTCCTGGCTCACAGGCGAGGACCGGCGCAAGTTCATCCGCTCCGCCAGCTGTGCCGGGATGGCCACCGCGTCCTCGCTCTTGACACGCCGCCGGTGCACCCCTGCGGCACCCGCCGCCCGCAGCTCGTGCCGCTCCTTGCTCCCCGCGCCAAGCAGCGCCGAAGCCGCCTGCTTTCCCTCCGCCCCCCGAGGCTCGTGCTGCAGCTGGTGCGCGCGCGTCCACCTGCCCCGCCAGCGCCCCAGGTGCCCGCTTCCACTACCTCCACCTCCACTACCTCCTCCCTGGCGGTCAGAGAGGCGCGACCCAGCCAGCAGCCCGCGCCGGCGGGCCGGGCGGTCCCGCTGCTGCGTGCTGGCGCTCCCCGCCAAGGTGACGGGCAGCAGGCCCACGCCCGCGCCCGCCGCGGCTGCGTCCTCTCCCGCCGTCTCGAGCCGCATGCCCTCGGCACCGCCGTCCACTGGTTGGCTGCCTGCTGCTGCTGCGGTGGCCCCGCTGCCACCAGCGCCGCTGCCGTCAAAGCTGGTGTTGGCCACGAACATGCAGTACCAGCTGAAGCCCTCCGCTCGCAGCTGCGGGCAGCAAGATGGCGCGGCGGCGTCTTTGGCTGATGAGCCGCACGCATGCGCGAGTCCGCGGGCATCATGTCTGGGAGTCTTGGCCAGAGGTGGTGTCCTTCCAGCACGCATGTGCCACCCTAAGAGCCACCGTTGAGCTCGCGGGCACCCCAAAGGATGCCGCCAGCGCGCACCTCAAAGTCGTGCACGGGCGAGCGCTCCTGCGGCACGGCCGCCGCCTGCAGCTCCAGCACGTTGTTGTTGCAGGCCTTGTTGTGCACCTCCTTTTGCGCGCCGCGCACCGTGAGCCCGCCGCCCATGGTCACGGTCAGGTTGACCACCTGCCCGGACCGAGGGCACCTGCGCGCAGGTGCGACACGGTGATTGCCCGTAGCCAGGTGCTGCCGTACCAGCTGTTCACTGGCGTTGCAGGGCTCCTTGGGATGCACTGAGTGATCATCGGAGCACTCGCCTGAGGTAGATGCCGAGGTCCAGCTCGGAGAGGGCAAAGGCACTCTGCTGCAGCTCCGGGCAACCCTTGCCGCGCACCTGCGTGCGTGTGCCAGGCACCGGCAAGCGTCCTGGGTGCGTGCATTTCGTGCCAGACGTGTGGCTTGACTTGCAGGGGCGGCGTCGCGCACTGCACCTCGGGGGCCGGCACAGACGAGGCGTCCTCGATGTGCGCAAAGCCTTTCACCATCAGCAGGCCCGGCTCGTCGGGGGAAAGCATGGACCGGAGCCACACGTTGAGCGCGATGGCCGTGGTGCCCAGCATCCCCTGGTGCGTGCACAAGCGGGCAGGCGGGCCGGGCGGACCAGTCGGCCAAGGTCTGCCAACGCTCGCCGGCAACAGCCCGACGCCTGGGGGCGCACCTGGAGGCGGCAGTGGGAGACCCCGACGTCGCTGCTCCGCAACACGGCCGTGTCGACGGGCTTTCGTGCGAAAGGCTCGTCACCTCCCGATGTGGCGGGCGTGCTTGCACTCGCCGCGATCCGCCCCGCCAGGACGAGCAGCGCCAGCAGGGCGGGTGTCGCCATCGTGCGTGTAAACGTTTGTCCAGGAGGGGTGGGGTAGATGCGGAGCACGGAGAGGTAGAGAGCTCGAACTTGCGGTTGAGGCTGAGGTCGACAGCTCCCGAGTATGTCGCCAAGATCCGCCGGAAGCTGCGGATCCTGCTGCTGCAGTGAGCACTGTGAAGGGCAGTATCTCGCAGGGCCACTGGGAGAACTTGCTTGCAGGGGGGGGGGGCGTGCAAGCGGAAACAGCCGTCGAAAAGGCATGCAGACGAAAAGGCATGCAGAAGACGGCAGCAGAAAGAAGAAGAAGAAGCAGCAGCAGAGCTGAGGGCTAATCTACACCTAACAGTGAGCCGTCTATCTGTACATCGATGATGAAGGTGGGGCGCAAGCAAGCGCGTCCGACATCACAACCGCGCTCTCCCGCCCTTAGAGGCCACGCTCTGGCGCGCCATCAGCTTGTCCGCGGGCCACCACCTCTCCCGCCCGTAAAACCACCACTCGCCGAGCGGGTCCGCCTTGACGGGGCTGCGCCACCGCCACATGTCGGCCAGGTGCACCAGCGCCACGCAGTCCTCCGAGGGGCGCGCGCGCGTGGCCAGCGGCAGGGGGAAGAACCAGTGCGTGTTGGTGGACAGCACCAGGTTGGGGTCCTGTGAGCGCACACGCAATGCGTACCAAACAGATTTTCGCACGCGGCCTGCCTCTGCGCCAAAGCTGGCGTGGCTGCCCTGGCACCACCACCAGGCAGGTAGGCGCATGTGCTGGGCGGCCCCGAGCACGGTGACTGGCACGCAAACGCACCAGCAGCGTCCTGGTGTCCTGGTGGTGCGAGCGCGTCGAGTTGTACGTGACGGCAAACGCCTTGAGCGGGTGGGGCGTGCGGCCGGCCACCACGGCGTCGACGTCCACGCGCTCCCAGAAGCGCAGGAAGGGCGTGCCCGGGTGGCAGCCCCAGTCCTCGTCGTCTGACTCGGGGCGGCACAGCGCGTTGCGGCGCACCAGCTGCAGCAAGGGCGCACACGCGTGGGCAGGGCAGGAAAGGCACCGCACACGCTGAGGCCGTGGGGGACGCATGGGAGTAGGCGGCACGCCAGATGAGGTGCAGGAAGCGAAGTGCAGCTTGCCAGAGATGGCAAGCCCATCCTGGTGCCATCGCGAGAAAAGAGGGGCGCGCACCTGCAGGCCCGCCACGGGGCGCTTGGGCTTCTCCACGTTGCTGGCGGCGCACTTGAGGAAGGCCTGCGCACGTGTCGGCCAGTACGCGGGCCCTCAGCTGCCTCCCTCTGCTGCAACTCATCACGCCCGCCCTCCGCCAGCACCAGGCAGTGCCTGCTTCATCCACCGCAGCGGCATCCACACGCCGAGCGTGCGCCAAGACGCACCTGGAGCACGGGCGTGCGCGCGTCTGGCGTCATGAGGTACTCGTCCACGTCCAGGAACGTGGCCAGCGAGTCGGTGCCCCAAAGCGCCAGCGCCGCGTGGTTGTAAATGATGGTCTGCACGCACGCACAAGCAGGCAGCAGAAACGCCTCCGTCAGCCCTTGCGCAGCAGAGCAGGACGCTGATGGGTGGTCGGTGGCGCCAGGTGCTGGTGGCCGTGGGCGCAGGTGGCGTTCCAGCCAACAGCTCCCTGACATGGGCTGCTCACTAAGCTGTCTATCCAGGTGCAACAGAAAGGCCTCCAACTGCACCAACGGGCCCCCCGTGGGCTGCTCACCTGCATGAGGTAGCTGTCTATCCTAGTGCAACAGGAAGGCTCCCCCTCCTCACCTGCAAGAGGTAGTTGTCGAGCCAGGTGCTGGTGGCATTGGGCGCCGACGCGTGGTGGCTCGTGTCGCCCCACTGCACCACCACCAGCTGACCCGAGCGCACCAAGTCCTGCGCGACACACAGCCACGCACCCACCGCCACCGCATCGCATCATCAGCGCCCGTCACGCCCCGACGCAGCCTCTTGACAGGCATGCGCGGGGTGTGAGGCGCGGCGCGGCGCATACGTGCGGCCGCCAGGCGACAAGCGCAGCGAGGGCGTGTGTGACCCACCCCGCCACCCGCACCTGCACGCCCGGGTCGCTGAGCAGCGCGCCCACCCGCTCGCTGAGGTAGAGCAGGTGCCGAGCCACGCCCATCTCGCGGTGCCAGGCGGCGTGCAGCCGCAGCAGCCGCGCGTACGTCGCCACCTCGCTGTCGTTGCTCACGTGCATGGGCGACAGCACCACCATGACCTGCAGGCGCGCGCCAGCAGCCAACACGCCATTGCCGCGCCGACGCCACATCGTTAGCCTGGACACCTGGGACGCGCTGCCTGCCTCGGATGCAACAAGGCTGGAAGAAGGTGAGGTTCGGCGCGGTCCGCGTGCGAGGCGCTGCTCCACACCCACGCCACATCCCCAGCCCCGTGCCAAGCCTCGCCAAGCCCCACCGCGGCTCACGTCGGTGCGCGAGGCGCTGCTCAGCGGTGCCTGCTTCCTCAGGTTCATCCACGCCGCCACCTGCTCCGGCAGCGCGCTGCCCAGCCCGCCGTAGTACACCTGAAGCACGGAAATGGCAAGCCACCGGGTCAGCCACCTGTGGAGGAGAGGACGATTAGTCACCTGTGGAGGACGTGCTGTTGGGCGTGCTTGGCTCGCGTACATGAAGAGCTGCGAGACATTGGATCCGCCCCGCTGAGGTGTGCAACCACAGGTGCGCAACTTCAACACACATGCGTGTCGTGCCGTGCTCTGAGCCCTGTGCTGCGGGGCCTGGTGGACATGCCTGCTGGGTGCTGAGCCGCAACACGTCTCTGCACCCGTGCGTGTGCCTTTGGCTCGCTTGCCTTTGTGCTGCGAGACATCTGATACGCCCGGTAGTTGGGCTCCGGCCCCGCCTAGGTGTCCAAACGGATGCAAAATCACACACACACACCTGCATCTGCTTGAACGTGGCCGCCGCGCTCGACAGCGGCTGAGCCCGCATGCCCGGCCGCCCCAATGCCGCCGCCGCTCCCGCCGACGCGCCCGCCCGCAGCTGCTGCGCCGACGCCGACGCCCCCAGCGCGCCGTCGCCCAGCTGCGCCGCGTCCACCTCAGTGTACGACGAGGACGGCTCCTCGTGCCGCCACCAGGCGAGCCACCACCAGGCCAGCAGCGACCGCCTCGCCCGCCGCCGCCGCTGCCCAAGCAGCAAAGCCGGAGATGACGAGGACGACATTGACGGCGACGGCTGTGAGTCTGGGAAGGGCCGCAGCAGAGACGACCACCAGCTCTTTGGCACTTGGTGTTGTGCGCCGCCTCCTCCAGCCCTGGCTGCTGCCTGATGAGGAGTTCGCTGGCTGAGGTCAGCCGCGCCTGCTGACATGGCGTTTGCCTGCTCCTGCCGCTGCATGGACCCCTCGCTGCCTGAGGGACCAGATGCTGCTGGGAGGTCCATCAGCAGCCCCCGCTGCGGCTGAGCCTTCTTCTTCTTCTTCTTAGTGGGTGCCGTCGGCTTGGCCTTGCCGCCGCCGGGCGCCTGCTGCGGCGCCTTCTTGGCCGGCTGCGGCAGCGGCAGCGGGCGGAACGCCACCTGTGAGCGCGCATGGGGTGCGGGGCGGGCGCGCCAGCGTGCCTCCTCGCCTCCCACTGCGCAACACCTCTCGCCCCGCCCCACCCTGCTGGCACTCCACGCAACGAAGAGAAGCAGGCGCTCCGCGCACCTGTGCCGCGGTGGGGGGCCCCAGCCGCACCGGCGCCAGCGCCGCCGCCTTGCCGCCGCCTGAGGAGGAAGAGGGCGCCGTCGCCTCCACCGTCATGGCGTCGCCGCTGCCGTTGCTGCCCAGCGTGTCGGCCACAAACATGCAGTACCACTCAAAGCCCTTGGCGCGCAGCTGCGACCAGCGTCCACCGCCAGCACGAGCACAAGCACGCGCGTGCATGATTGGCAGTCGCGTGCGCCCGCGGGTGCGTTACGCAACGTGCCGGGCCAACAGAACAGGAAAGAAGAACGCTGGTGGAGAACAACGCTGGTGGCACGCGAGCAAACTGGGCCCCCGGGCCCTGAGGGACTGGCCCTGTGGCACGGCCGCCCAGGGCCGCCATGGAGGCCTGGGGCTCAGGCAGACTGGGGGGCTGGAGCCTTGGCCGGGCTTAGACGTCCCTTTCTCCCTCCAGTCTCACCTCGAGGGCGTGGTCGTGGAAGCGGGCCTTGGCGCGGAAGGCTCCGTTGATCTCCACCACGTTGGAGCGGTTGCACACCCTGCCGGCCTTGCCCGCCTGCTGCTGGTGCTGCTGCTGCTTCTGCTGCTGCAGCAGGTGCTGCTGCGCCGCCAGCCGCGAGTGCGTGCCCGCCATGGTCACCGTCAGAGGGTAGTTCTTGCCCGTGTGCGGGCACCTGCGAGCGAACGCGTCCATGATCATGTTCAGAATTCCTGCTGCAGGGAGGGCTCGCTGCGACCGCGAATGCACGCCCCCCCCCCGCCGCCGCTGCCGCCCAGCGGGTACCTGAGATACAGGTAAATGCTCTCGCTGGTGAGCGCCTCGGCCTGCTGCATGGGGCACTCGTGGTCGCCGCTGCCAGCGTGCTCCAGCGTGCGAAGGCCCCTGGCGTTCCAAGCGGGCTTCCGTTGCTGCTGTGAGGCGCCACCGCAATGTTCACGCACGCCATGAGAGCTAGCTCAGCAGGCTCTAGCAGCGTGCCCTGAGGCGTTGCACTTATGACAAAGAGCACGCACCTGCTGCACCTTCCACGGCAGCGGGGGGCGGAGGCTCTGCGCGTACGCGAAGCCCTTCACCAGCGTGAGCGAGGAGTCCTCCGGGGAGAACATGGAACGCAGCCAAATGTGCAGCTGTACCAGCTCCTCGGCCATGGTCCCCTGCGGCGCAGTGTTGGAGTTTGCCGGGTGTCCGAGTCCGGCTGCGAGTCGAGGTGCGCAAACAGCGGTCCCCCAAGCCTGCAGAATCTCTTCTCGCCTGCAGCGAGCAGTAGCTGACGCCCATGTCGCCGCTGCGGATGAAGAGCTGCTCCGGCTGCTGCTGCGTCGCGCCGAAGCCTGCGCTTCTGCCCGCTTCATCCTCGACGCCGCCCGCGACGCTGGCTACCAGCGCCGCAAAGGCCAGCAGCAGCGCTGCCAATCCTAATCGCATCGCATGTGAGTGACTCAATTGCTGCTGCACTGAGCAAGCGCGGAGTGCACTTTTCCATCCTGGAGCGGTTGGTGATAACAGCAACAGATTCGAGGATTAGGTCCACAGGAGCAGGCCCAGCGCTCCGCGCACAGCCAGCCAGGCGCCTCCGGACACGATGAGCAAGAGCTGGCCGATGTAGCCCACCCGCCTGCGCAGAGGGAGCGGCGCGGACTCACACAGAACTTCTGAAGGTGTGGGCGCGCCACCGTCAAGCAAGATGCGTGGGCCGGCATCAACACAGAGCTCCTCATCCTCCTGACCTGTAGATGTTGGGGTACTTGTACGGCGCGCCGAGCTTGAGCGAGTGGATGAGCCGGAACACGAGGAACGCGACGCCGGCCACAGCCAACAAGGGCCGCGGCATCACCTGCGCGGGCCCAGCCAAGTCTCCAAAGCCTCCTTCCTCATCAGCAGATGCGCTCGTGACACGCTGGACGATGCAGGTCAGATTCATCACCGCCCGCAGCACAAACGCCCTGGCAGCGCCACAGTGCACACCCAGCTGCACCCTGGCAGCAGGCCACGGCAGCCAGGCAGCCAACATGCCACCGCATCTGCTGCTGCACGGCCGCCATCTGCTCCCATCTCTCGCATGCCGCCAGACACGGGCAGGAAAGGCAGACCAGCCCCAGCGCCCCTGGCTGAAAGAGTGCACAACACGAACACACGACCAGCACCATGCCTCTCACCCAACCACGCACGCACCTGGTGCGCCTCCAGGCCCGCCAGCACAAAGAGCGCGATGGGCACGTTCTCCGTGCTGCTCTGGTGCGCGCGCATCCGGTACTCTAGCGCCTGGCTGGCCCTTTCGGCGTCAGCCGCGGCCGTTGAAGCAACAGGAGTTGACGCAGCAGCCGCTGCTGGGTCCTGAGCTTGAGGTGTGGAGGCGGCCTTAACCCTGGGCGCCACCTTGGAGCCGTACCAGGTCCGCGTGCGCATCCGCGTCATGCCCACCCTGCGCAGCGTGAGGGTCAGTGCCAGCGACGAGCACGCTCAAGAGGCTGCTCTACGTGTGAAGCCACTGGAGGCGAGCACGGTGTGCCCCGGGCAAGCCGGCATGATCGCATGCCGGCGCTATCCAGGACGTTGCAGCTCTCTGCGCGGCCCAAAGCTGCATGCGTGCTTCCTCCCGACCCCGCTGGCGGTGCTAAGCGCTGAATTCAGGATGCTGGGGAGCGAGGGAAGGCTCTTTTGCGACCGCGCGCAGCTGCATGACGCGGCAGCTGCAGGAGGCGCCCAGCAGCCCCATCGGCCACGCTGACACTGTCTCCCAGCTTGCGCCACGATGCTGAGCTGCTCCAATGCGGCGCTGCGCACCTCGCTCCGAGCCAGCTTTGGAGAATAGCGCAAGCGCCGGCGACGAACGAGGTCACGGGGAACGGCACGGCCATTTTGCAGGTGCTGCGTGTATATTGTCGAACGCAATGAGCTCGAGCTCTGCTCTTGGCCGCCTGTCGTTGGCGCAACGACTTGATGAGCAAATCAGTTACGCGAGATGCGATGGCAGGGCGGGCCCTTCAGTCCTTGGGCGCAGGGCGGCTCCTCTTGCGGTCGTGCGCCTCCCCCGGCCCATCGTCCCAGTCATCGTCCGCCAAGCCCACCTGCGCCGCGCATCGTACCAGCGGCGCATTGACCGCCACGCGTGCGCTCTCAACCGCGGGCATCCCACCCCAGGGTGAACAGCTCAACCTCGCACCTTGTCGTCGCTGTCCTCGCTCTGCAGCAGCCGGTCCTCGTCCTCGTCCTCGTCGTCGTCGTCCTCATCGTCGTCGGTATCTGCCGCCGGCTTGCCCTTGCCCTTGCCCTTGCCCTTCCCCTTGCCCGCCGCCGCCGCCGCCGCCGCCGCCTGCAGCCTGAAGACCAGCAGCACCGCCTCACGCTTGGTGCGCGCCAGTACCTCCTGCTCGCCCTCGCGCACCTGCGCCCCACCACGACACGCGCAACGCGAACCACAGCGCCTCAGCGACCCGTGGGACGCTCGCACAGAAGCACGAGGGCGTCCCGGCTTGATGGCTGCTGCACGGCAGTGCACCGCCTCACACTCAATCCGGCCCACCTTGAGGGCGAGTGCCTTCCGCCACGTGGCAGGACTTGGTGGCGTGACGGGCGCTGCCGCCGCCTTGCCCCCACCAGCTCCCTTGGTGGCCTTCTTATTGCCGCCCGCGCCGCCACCACCTGATTGTTGTTTTTGTTGCTGCTGCTGGGCGAGCAGCTGCTGCAGCAGGCCCACGTCCTTCTTGGCCGTCTTGGGGTAGCGCGCCAAACACTCGTCCACTGCCTGAAAGCGTGCGCAGCATGCACAGCGCACGCAATCAACACACGACCGCACGTGGGCCGCAAGCCAGCAAGCTGCGGCCTGGCTCCGTGCCCGCAAGGCAGGAGCGTGCTGTGGGCGCAAGCGTCGCTCCGCGGCCCATCTCTTGAGCCCCCTCACCGCTGCGTCACCCGCCGCGGGTGACCTCACCGAGATGAGCGTGAAGGACACCATCTCTGCAAACTCCAGGTCGTCCCCCAGCAGCTCCTCGCCCAGCAGCAGCCGCCCAGGCGCCGCCGCCGCCGCCGCCGCGCCTGCAATCGTCAACCAGCACCAGCGCACACGCCTTAAGCCCGCCGGACTGTTGCTGCCCCCCGACGCCGGCGAAAACAGGGCAGCAGGAAGGAGGAAGACTCGCCTGCTGCTGCTGCTGCTGCCGCCGACGAGGAGGAGCCGGCGCCCGTGGGCTGTGCCGTGGTGGCGGCCGCAGCACCTGGCTGGCTCTTGTGCTCCTGCACCAGCTCGGCGAACTCGTCCTGGGCCATCAGCAGCACCTGCAGTGTGCACATCCCATTCGCAGGTCTCCAGGCCTTGGCTCAGGCTCTCCATAACGCCCAACAGCGAAGACTCAGCTGGATGTGCTGGCGGGGCGCGTGTGCTCCCCAACCTGACGTGCGGGTGTACACGTCACGCACACGCCAAAGCGCACCTGCGCCACGGTGAGCAGTTCGTCGGGCAGCGGCCGCCCCGCCGCCACCACAAAGCACGTCTCGCGCGGGGCCGCCGCCTGCAGCAGGCCCGCCTCCTTGGTCAGGAAGTCCACCTTGAGCTCCTCCAGGCGCTGCAGCCGCCGCTGCACGCCGCCGCCTGCCAGGTCCGCCTCGGCGCCCTCCTTGCCCTCCTCCGCGCCGTCCTCGTCCTCGGACGCCTCCTCGTCCTCCTCCTGCAGGCGGGTGAAGCGTCAGCAGCAGGGTGTGCGCCCAGCACCCTTCTCCTAGTGATCAGGAAAGGCACTCTCGCACCACCTCAGAGGAAGTGCCTCAGAGCACTCCTCAGGGACGCACACGGCCTGAACGGCACCGCCTCCCGGCTGGCACACGGCTTGCCAGAGACAACTCGGGTTCGGCACACGCAAGCACACGCTCACCATGGCCTCCTGCAGCACCTGCCGGCTGGCGCTCAGCAGCACCGAGAGAGGGACGAGCGCAAAGTTGTGTGGGTTGGTCCACGCCGCCGCCGGCGCTGCTGTTGCCGCCGTCCCCTTGCTACCAGCCTTGCCGCCCTTGGCCGCCGCCTGCCCTGCCGCTCCCCCGGCGGACGCCCGACCCTTCTGCTGAGCCTGCTTGCCGCCGCTGCTGCCGGCGCCGCCGCCTCCACCTGCCGCCTTGCCGGCCTTGCGCTTCTTGCCTCTGCACTCCTGCTCCTCCTCTTTCTGCTCGGCCGCCGCCGCCGCCTGCTCGGCCTGCTCTTGCTCCGCCGCCCGCACCGCCTGCAGACAGCAGGCACGCAGGGGCCACAACGCACCGCTCAAAACCTGACCGCGCGGCCGCCCAGCACACCGCGCACGAGGAGCGATTCCAGGCCCCAACCCTCCAACCGACCTGCCACCTCCCGCGAGCAAACGGGCACCCAGACTGCGCCGCAGCGCTCGACAAAGTCCTAGGCCTCCCTCACCTGTGGGTCGGGCAGGTCCACGAAGCCGTAGGTCTGCAGCAGTTGCCCGTCGCTCAGGTCCCCGTACGTGTGCAGCACCTGCAAGAGAGCAACCGGTGCAGCACGACGCTGACTCCAACAAGCATGTCTGCCGCTCTCGTGCGGCGGCCCACGATGAGGCCGTTGCTCAGCGACAGGAGCCGCGGGCACAACCGCACGCACATGCCTGCTCTCCCTTGCGGATGCGCCTCTGCGCATTGCCTGTGGTGCAGCACGCACCTCCCTCCACCCTAGCCCATGCGCGCACCTGCTCCCCCTTGCGGATGCGCCGCTGCGCCTTCATCGTGAAGAAGCCCTTGAACTCGACCTGCCCGCCGCCCGGCACGTCGACCTTCATCGGCAGGTCGTACCTGCGCTTGCACGGCGCTTGCACAGCGCTTGCACGGCGCTTGCTTTGCAGGGCGAGGAGCTCCTCGCGCACCTCTCTGCGTGCCGTGCGCCGTGCACGGGGCCAGGTTCAGCCCCGCCTCAGGCACCACGAATGCAAGCAGGGCCTTGCTAACGAGGCCGCTGATGAGATGCGCTGATGCCCGCTCACTTGAAGAGCTGCGTGTTGCGAAGCGCCGCCGCCGACGAGTGGTTGACCTGCACGCGGCAGCGAAAGGGCGCGGCGGCCGGGGCGTGTGGGAGGGGGATCGGGGAAGTGCGCCGCCGCTGAGTCAGCACAGCACGCTGCAGCGCGTGGCGACGCACCATGTCAATGCCCGGAATGAGGAAGAGCTCGCAGCCCTCCTGCGCACCGTGGCGGCGGCGGCAGAGCAGCATCAAGTGACGTGGCAAAAGACAGCAGAGTGGCTGTGTGAGCGGAACTATTGACGCAGAGCTCGCGGGCCTCATGCGGCGAGCGAGTGCAATGAGCAGCCCCTCACCTTGCTGGTGCCAGTGACCCAGTTGTCCTCCTGCATGTGGAAGGCCCGGCTGTGCACCAGCCCCGCCACCTGCCCCTCACCTTGCTGGTGCCGGTGACCCAGTTGTCCTCCTGCATGTGGAAGGCCCGGCTCTGCACCAGCCCCGCCACGCGCTGGAAGGTGGCCAGCGCGCCGCACGCCACGCCGCCTCCTTCCCCCGCGCTGGCCGGCCACAGGTCGGGGCGCGACTGCACCTGCAACGCGAGGTGCCAGCACGCTAACTGTGAGCGCATGCGTGGGATGTCCCGCCCTTGCTGGCTGCCCGCCCTGCCCGTCGCCAGGAGTCCCCTCCCTCCCCACGCGCACGTGCCTGGGGCAGGAACTCCTTGGTGAAGGCGCTATCCACGGCAGCGCCCCCCTGCAGGTCCTCAATGGCCGTGCCTGCGCCAAAGCACAACGCCCCGGGCACGCACAAACACAGGCACCTGGTCAGCAGCACGGTGATGATCCATCGGCCGCCGTGGGCCAAGCACGCGGCACACGGAGCAGCGTGCTCCCGCCCCCGCTTAGCGAACCCCAAGAGCACCAGCAGCGCTCGTTGAGGCAAGCCGCCGAGGAGTGCAGCCCCATCTCGCTGCCGCCGCCACCCACCCTTGAGGTGCGCCTTGTCATCGTCGCTCCAGGACAGCAGGCAGTCCACCTGCTGTGGCAGGGACCTGCAAGCGCGTTGCGCACACCTCCAGTGATCGCGCGGCACCCTGCGGCATGTTCGCCATCGCGCTCCATCATGCACCCGCACCTGATGTAGCTCTTCCACGGGGACGCCTCGCCGCGCGCCACCTCCGCCAGCAGCAGCAGCACCGTGCCGATGAAGGGCGGAGGGGCGCCCCGGGGCGTGGCGGCGCCCGCCGGTCCCGCGGCGGCCAGGTGCAGCGCCGCGGGAGGGAACACCGCCTCCCCCTGCCTGCGCAGCACCAGCGCAGGTGGTCTTCCGCGGTGCTGAATGCTGCTCCTGCTTGACGGCACCGTCAACATCCTGCGGCACACACGCACGATTTGACGTCCGAGGCGGTCGGCACGTGCAGCGCGCACTCCAGCGGCACTAGCATGAGCTGCTCGCCCTCCTCAATGTCTGCGAGCGCGACCACGCTGCGGTCGCCGCCGGGCATCGCGTGGAAGAGGTCGACCGACTCGTGCACGAGCCCGCCGCGCTGCCGCAGCCACGCCACCAGCGCCTGCTGCTCCTGCTCCATCGCGCTCGCCATCACCGCGAGGCCTTTGCATCCGCGATCGAGCGCAGGACCAAGATCATGTTTCGCCCCAGATGAGGGCTCCAGCAGGCCTGCTCCAGATCGCGACCAGATCTCAGGCGTTGGGGCAGTCGCGCGCCCTGCGTGCGTGCGGCGCGGGGCGTTGCACTCCATCTTGCCGTGAGCGCCACCTCCATCCTGCCGTGAGCGCCCTTTCGGCACCACGACGACACCGCGCCTCACCAGTGGCCGGGCCTCTGGCACTTGAAGCACACGTTGCCGCCGCCCGCCGCCCCGCCACCGCCGCCGCCGCCACCTCCCGCCCCGCCCCCTGCACACCTCGCGCCGCACACACTCACCACAGCACGCGTTGCGAACACCATCCTTGTCTGTCTGGATCAGCACCTGAACGGCCGCCGCACCTGTGACGGACAAGAAGCGCCCGCCTCGACCCCGCGCCGCCGCCGCCGCGCCCCCCCGCCCGCCCCGCGCCCCCCGCACCAGCACCGACCCCACCCCGGCCCCCGCGCCCCGCCCGCCCCGCCCCGTCCCGCCCGCCACACGCGCCCGCTTGGCGCCGCCGCCTCTCGCCTTGCTGCCCCGCCCCCTGCGCACCACCACGAACCAACTCGCACTCGGTACGCAGGGCCCTCACTCCGCCAAGCACACGTGGGCCCGCTAACCCACGGCCAAACAACCGACTCACCGCGCTCCCGTCGTGGCGCCGCCGCCCCTACTCCGCCCGCCTCCTCCGCCGCGAGCCCCCACCGCACCAGCCGGCGGCTGCCACCTCCCCCCTTCGCCCTCGTCGTCCTCCTCCTCCTCCTCCTCCTCGCCATCTCCGCCCCACTCGTCCTCCTCATCCCCGCCGTAGCCGCCCCGCTGCCGCTTGGCCCCTGCTCCGCCCCCGCCCCCACCAAACCCAGGCGGCTGGTACTGCCCGTAGCCACCGGCCACCCATGGCGCCTCCTCATCCACCCGCCCCCGCGCTGCAGCCCCGCCGCCCCCTCCGCCGCCGCCCCACGCCGCCGGGCCGGCCCCGCCGCCGCCAGCAGCGGCGGGCGGCCCCTGCAGCTGCTGCTGCAGCTGCTGCTGCTGCTGCTGCAGCAGCAGCTGGTTGCCGTTGGCGTTGACGGCAGCCCCCCCAGGCCCCTGCAGGCGCCGCTCCTGCTCCGCCCCAAACTGCGCGGCGCCACGCAAACGGCGCGCGACCGGCAAGCGGGGCCTCAAGAGTGCGGCGTGGCACAATGAACCACCTCGCCGTCCCAGGTGCCTGTAAAACGTGAACGGAGCACGTGGGCCAGCAACTTCCACCAGCACCGCACGTGAACCGTGCAGCCAAAGCGTGCACAGCGTGCACAGCAAGATGCAAAGCGTGCTCACCTGCAGCAGGTCGCTCATGTCGGGGTCGCAGTGCACGCACCCCGCCACAC
>VFQP010002974.1_pt1 | contig 18024 bp, 24 predicted proteins | sample 3512351 | NCBI WGS metagenome assembly VFQP01 (sample SAMN10412372, study PRJNA504923) | tailings metagenome | isolation source: Relicate 1 Philex TSF1 revegetated site | place: Philippines: Tuba, Benguet | collected 2017-08-29
AGTGGCCCTCCCCTCTCGAGCTAGGGGAGCGCGATCGTTCGAGCCGCCTCGCCACAACGACGACGTGCGACCACCCGCAGGTGCAATCGACGTCGATGGCGAGGGCAGTCGCAGAATCGGCCGAGGACCAGCTCGCCGCAATCATCGCGGACGGCGGTGGGCCCAACAACACCAAGCAGAGCGCGCCGCTTGGAGCGCAGCGCAGCACCTTCATCCCCAGGTCGGAATCGCCCGGCCCAGCAGCGTATTTGCCAGACCATGGGCTGGTCAAGGCGCAGGCGTCGCGCACGGTGTTTGGCAGCAGCAGCCGGGACAAGGAGCACCGGCGCTACATCTCGGCGCTGCACAACGCCACCATGCCCCCGACAGACACTCCCGGTCCCGGCACGTACCGGTGCGTTGCCCGCTGGCTCGCTTTGAATGCGTGTGGGGGGCGCGTGAGCCGGCGTGGTGGGCCCACGCCAGTCGCGCTGGCGCGCAAACCCCCCCCCCCACCTGGAGTGCGCAGGGTCATGCTGGCGGACCACTACCCGCACTCGCCCAAGCGCAGCTACTCGCCGACGTGGAAGTTCGGCACAGCCACGCAGCGCTCCAACGAGGCGGCGGTGATTGCCGAGCGCTCGCCCGGCCCCGTCTACTCGCTGCCCGAACAGCGCATGACGCAGTCATACAGCTTTGCGCCCCTGGTGAGCTCTAGCTGGCGGCGGCGGCGACAACGACAGCACGCCCGCGCAGGTCCCACCACGTGCTAGGCGCGCAGTGCTCAACAGCACGATGCGCGGCCCACGACGTGTGCGTGCAGGGCAACCCCGAGCTCGGCATGCTGCGCACACGCGACGACTCGTCGGGCGTCTTCATCAGCGCCGCGCACAGCGCCGCCGACCGCACCACGGCGCCCGACGCGCTCTGCGGCGTGGGCCCCGGGCAGTACGACGTGAGCAACATGTACGTCCTGTCGCCCAAGAGGAGGACGGCGGACATCAAGTTTGGCTCGGCCGACCGCAACGCAAAGGTGAGCAGGTGGGGTTGTGTGAGCACCTTGAGCATCCACACGCCCTGCGCCTCTAGCTGGACGGCTTCCCTTGGGCGCGCGTGGCGGTGCCCGCAGAACTCGTACATGTCGCTGCAAATGGCCGCCGACCCCCTGGCCACCACGGCCAAGTCCACGCCAGGGCCCATCTACGACCCGCCGTCGCCCACCGGCCGCCAGGCGGCCAAGTTTGGCACCGGCCCGCGCACGTACTCGCCCGAGCGAGGCGGCGCGCAGGCCGGGCCCTACCTCTCCAGGTGCGGTGCGGCACGGGGTTGCGTGAGTGTCCCCATCTCTGTCCCCTCACGGGTGTGTGAGTGATGAGTACGCCCCCCCCTGGCGCGCACCACCCGCCATATGCAGGCTGCACGAGCTGAGCCAGCTGGGCGCGCAGTCTCCGGGCCCTGGGGCGTACGCCGTCACTGCGACCAGCCCCCGCAGCAAGGTCGTCGGAGGCTGGATGGGGGACGCGCCCACCTTTAGCTTTGGCACGGGCCCCCAGAACTCTGTGGACAGGTGCGGCGCTTGGTCTGCTTGCGTGGTGGACAGGTGCTGTCACCCGCACCCACTCACCGGCCCGCTTCACGCTAAGCGAGCATCAATGCACACGGGGCGAGTTGGCGTGGCCGAGTGGCGTGACACAGCACGCCGACCAGCGGGGAGTGGAACGGGCAACTTGGGGCACTTACGCAATCTTTGGGACTATCTGGACTCGGCGCAGTCGTCAGCACCTTGTTTGCTGCACTCCTCGCGGCAGACGTGCTTTTGCGCGAGAGATCTTGAAGAGCAAGGAGCAGAGACGCCCTCCCGGGGGCGCGAGGGGCGAGCGACCCGCCATGACAGGGTGGCGCGCTGCTGTCTGTGCATTCCCATGTCACTAGCGGCGCCATCTGTTGAGCCGACGTCGCACCAACTTGTCGATGTCATGTCGACCCCAGCACCCCAGCACTCGGCCCAGCACTCTGGGCCAAATCTCTTTCCAGCGCGGGCCCCTTTCGGCCCGAGACTTCACAGGGTGAAATATGTTTGTCTAACATCACAGAACCGCTAAACAAGTGAAGGAAATCGAGTGTGTGCTGTGAGGTCACGCCAACTTGTCCCCGTGTCACGCCCCCATGTGAATGCCCTCAAACGCGCATGTCTGCGACGCTGCCGCAGGTCCTCACTCGGGCCCGGTCCAGGGGCGTATCAGCCGCACCACGAGCCGCTGTCCCGCTCGCACACGGCTCCCGCCTTCTCGATGGGCCCGGCGCTGCGCACGGACGTGACGGCGAGCGGCCGCGACCCCTCAATCCCCGGCCCAGGCTGCTACAACGTGGCGCAGGCCTCGGAGCTGGACGCCAGCAAGTGCGTGGGTGGCTCCTTGCTTCCTTCCGACCTGTGTGGCGCAGGCGTGCCTCAATGACGTCAACCCGCCCTGGAGCGTGGCCGCAGGCACACAGCGGCGGCGTACAGCATGGCCGGGACAGGCTCGGCTGGCCGCAGCAGCTTTGTCATGCCCACCATTAGTCCCGGCCCTGCAGCTTATTCCTTGGTGGGCGAGCTGGAGGGCGCCAAGCGCAAGGTGAGGCTCTCGTCTCCATGCACCGCCGCTCCGCGACGCGTCTGCCGCAGCTGCTCCAACGTCGCAACGCCACGTGTGGCGCCACGCGTGCACAGGGCTACTCGTTCGGCGTCAAGGAGCGCACCGTGCACGAGAGGAGCACCATCAGCGTGCGCTACCACGGGCCGCTGGCGTCCCAGGAGGCGCTGGGCACGCAGGTGTGCTGCGCACGCGCGCATCCACGTCCCTGGTCGGTCCCCACACCCAGCTTGGCTCACGTCACGCACGTCACGCGTGCCGTTGGCCCCCGCAGTCTCCCGGACCGGGCCTGTACGACGTGCGCGCCAGCGCCAGCCGCCTGTCGCCCGTGCGCCGCACGCCCGACATCAAGTTTGGCTCTGGGTCGCGGCAGGAGAACCGCACCTTCATCTCCAAGCTGCACGCCGAGGCCGAGGGCTCTGGCCGCGACTCTCCGGGGCCCACCGCGTACAACCACGGCCAGGTGGAGCTGGCCAGCGTCACGTCGCGCTACAGGAGGCCGCCCTCGACGGCCTTCTCCACCAGCCCGCGCTTCAAGATGACGTGCATGACGTTCTAGAGGAGTTCAGCGTGTGTTGAGCTCTACCTCTGGTGGAGCCATCTCTGGCAGAAGATCGTACCCACAAAACGCGTGTCTGCGCAGGTCGGTGAGTAGCAGGTCGGTAGGCGCTCCTCCTCTCTCCAGGTTGCTCCAGTGATGGGTCCTTGGGTGCGTGCGGTGCTCTGCGTGTGTGCGTTTAGTTCTAAACGGCTCGGCGTGCGGCGAGCAGGGTAGGCAACCCTTGCCCTGGTTCAAGCACAACAGAGGGCAGGAAATGCAAGGCGGAACCCCTACTGTAGTGATGCCTACTGGGACTCTGAGCGGCTGCAGCAGGCACTCCTGAGCGCAGCTGAGCGAGACTTGCGACTGCCCCTCGAGTCTACGTGAGCACAGCGTGAGGCTTTCGTCGCACGAGCACATTACGCACCTGGGGATGCAGCACGCTGCTGGCCTGAGTGACACTTCTCGGTCGTGCTCGCACGGAGAAATCGCGTATGCCCTCCGCGGCGGCGCAGCTCAGCAGCTCGCCAGCTGTGTGCTCGCCAGCTGATCAGCTCAACGCAGCAACATGCCTCCTCAGCACATGTACCTGCTGGCGAGGTGCGTGCGTGCGGCAGAGTTCTGCTTCCTGCGGGGGCGCGCCCCCGCCCAGTGCCAGCTGATCACCTTTTCTGCCGGCCCGCCCGCAGGGCTCCGGACCCGGCAGACATGGCCATCGTCGACTCCCTGATGCGGGAGGCAATGGCTGAGGTGGACGGCGACAGCACAGAGCAGAGCAGCAGCGGCCAGGAGCCTTCCGACCCGTCTCTGCGCGGGCGTGGTGGGCTGCGCTGGGTCAGGCCAGCAGAGGACGGCCAGGAGGAGGAAGAGGAGCACGCCATGAGCGCCAGCCCCTGGGCCCGCAGGTGGGACCCCTGGGGTTGAGCGCAGCCCTGACGGCGTCGCGCTGCCGCCGCAGGTGCCACGGGAGCAGGCACGAACAGAAGCGAACGCCACACAGGTGCTGAGCCCTGCAGTGCGCTCTGCGGGGACCACCCACCCGCAGGCGGCTAGGGGACGAGTGGTACGAGGTGCGCTGCGTCCGCTGCAGCGCGTGCCACCGCGCCATCAACGCCACGGCGCGGGCCAAGCGCGGCCAGCGTTGCGCCGGCTGCCTGCGCTGGTACCACGACGGCTGCGCGCCCGCCGGCACCCTGCCAGCCTCCAAGGCGCTCAGGGAGAGCGACCCCACGACATCAGAGTGAGTGCTCGAGGAGGCACTCCGTTGCGTTGCCGTGCAAAACAGCTCCCAAGGGCGCTGCTCCCTCAATCCCACCCATGTGCGTGCTGCCGCGCGTCCCCGCGTGCAGCTTCTTCTGCAGCGCAGCGTGTGGCGCGGCGCGGGCGGCGCTCACCGCCCAGGCGGGGCCGGCGCAGGCGCCGGGCTGCAAGGCGCTCGCGGACGGCCGCGCCTTCTGCTTGATTGACTGCCACCGCCTGCGCCAGCACCTCAACCCGGGGCCGTACCAGAGCAGCGTGGCCAGCAGCGCCAGCGGCGGAGCAGTGCCGGGTGGCGCCGCCGCACCTGCCGACGCAGACAAGAAGCAGCAGGCTCCCCCTCGGTGAGCGGTCCGTGCAGGACGTCATGGGCCCCCTGGGCGTTCCGGGGGGACGTTGTGCAGCTGCTTTGCATGTTCCCGCCGCCGGTGCGTGCATGGGTGGCCTGCAGGACGTCGGAGCCGTTCAAGCGCATCGCACGCGAGGAGCTCCGCGTGATGAAGCGCCTGGGACAGCCGCCGCCCGCGCTGGTTTCCGACCTCAAGCAGCCGGGGGACGAGGCCGAGGCGGGCGCGCCGGGGCAGCCGGGTGGGGCGCTCTCTGAGGCGTCCTGGGGCAAGGGCGCGCGGTCAGGCCTGGCCGCTGTCGTCAAGATCTTCAACTCGTACGACAGGCAAGCGCACTAGTGCACGCACGGGGCGGCGTCTCTCGCTGAGCACGCCAGGGCCACACGGGCCTGTCTCCATCCGTGCTGGAGGCGCTGCCGTGATCCGCATCAGGACGCCCGTTGTTGTCCTTTCCGCCTCGTGGGCAGGACGGAGACTGAGGGCGACCTGCTCCAGGACGGGTGGCTGGCGCTGCTGCGGGCGCCTGACGGCAAGCCCGTGAGCGCCGCCTCGCTGCTGGCGTTTGGCGCGGACCACGCCCGGCTGCAGGGGCTGGTCACTGCGCCGGCGCACCGGCGCCAGGGGCACGCCAGGGCGCTGGTGTCGGAGCTGCAGGCCTGGCTGCAGGCCGCCGGCGTGCCGCGCCTGGTGGCGGTGCTGCCGGAGCGCCGCGCCGTGGTGGGTGCCGCAGAGGCCCAGGGCCCAGACGGCGAGGGCGTGCTGCGCAAGCTGGGCTTCACCACGCTGCAGGACCTCGACGTGCTGGGGGTGAGTCGAGGTCGAGCGCCACCGCTGCACGCTGGTGCGCAGAATGACCTGTGCCTGCCCCTATGCACGCGTGCCTCAGGTGTGGAAGGAGGTGCACTACCCGTTCTACACCGGGCAGCTGCTCGGGCGGCGGCCACGCGTGCTGCTCAAGCCCACGAGCGCCGGGGGCAAGCAGCGGTGGCCGTGGTGACCAATGCTGCTCAATCCAGTGGACGCATGCCACCTGCCCCAATGTGTGCCGCGACCGTCGTGCCCCACCCATGATGGCAACTCCGCCTCCGCCGGCGCGCACGAGCAGATGAATTCATCTCAGGCATGGCGCACAGCAGCAGCATGGCGCACAGGGCGACCCGGCAAGCAGCACCAGGCAGCGCCGTGACCAGCAGGTAGTCCAGCGTGCTGCTCCCTGGGCGCACGCACCGTCTGGCGCGTGGCCCCCATCCCCAGACGCTCGCTGTGCACCGCATTTGGCCATCACCACAGGGCCTCACCATCGCCCGTGATGGTGGCGCTGTTGAGCGCTGGATCCACGCGGACTGCGCCTTGCGCTTGGGCCCCGCCGCCCAGCCTGCGGAGGACCAGCCGCAGGAGCGAGCGGGCGAGCCGCGTCAGGGCGGCGATCGCTGCAGGTGCGACGCTCGTCGCAGCGCTCTTGATGCACGCATCGAGCAGCGCAAAGCGCGCGCGCTTCCTCATCCTGAGCGCGCTGGGTGTGTGGCTGGCCGTGGCGCAGAGCCGGCGCAGCAAGCCATCAGCAAGGAGGAGCAGCAGCAGCAGCAGCAGCAGCAGCAGGTGGAGCTTCCCGACGTGGTGGCGGTGCTCAGAGAGCGGGGGCTCATCCAGGAGGTGACGAGCGACGAGCTGCAGCAGCAGGCGCGCGCCACCAGCCTCGCCGTCTACTGCGGCTTTGACCCCACGGCGGACAGCCTGCACCTGGGCAACCTGCTGGGCATCATCGTGCTGTCCTGGTTCCAGCGGTGCGGCCACCAGCCCGTGGCGCTGCTGGGCGGCGCCACGGGGCGCGTGGGCGACCCTTCGGGCCGGAGCACCGAGCGCCCCGTGCTCTCAGAGGACGAGATCGAGCACAACGTCTCAGGTGACGAGCAAACGAGCTGACGCATTGCGGCGGCGGCGTTGCACCTGCGCTATCGCTCACGGGTCCCCTCCCGCGCCCCTTGCACTGCCCGCAGCCATTGGCGCGCTGCTGAGCGGCATCCTGCAGCGCAACAGCGTGGCCGTGGCGGCCGGCGCACCCGCCTTCCCCGTGCACGGCGTCAAGGTGGTGAACAACCTGGACTGGTTCGGGCCCATGAGCTTCCTCACCTTCCTGCGCGAGGTCGGCAAGTTTGCGCGCGTGGGCACCATGCTGGCCAAGGACTCGGTGCGTTCCCTTCCTTGGTGTGCGTTTGAGTGTGTGCGCGCATCAAGAGAAAGACTGTGGTTCCGCTGGTAGCGGCAGCAGCTGGACGACGTTGTGGTAGTTGCGTTGGTGGCGGCGTGTTGTCTTGGTGCAGGTGCGCACGCGCATGGAGAGCGAGAGCGGCATCAGCTTCACCGAGTTCACGTACCAGCTGCTGCAGGGCTACGACTTTGTGCACCTCTGCAAGGAGCACGGCGTGCGCGTCCAGGTGCGGCTGAGGGCGAGCAAGCGGGCGCGTGGGCTGCTCGGTCGGCCGCGCCGTGCAGCGCTGAGCACCGTTTGCTGTACACCGCTACCGACCGCGCAGGTGGGAGGCAGCGACCAGTGGGGCAACATCACGGCGGGCACTGACCTGGTCCGCAAGCTGCTGGGGCGAGGGGAGGGCGACCAGCAGCAGCAACCGCAGCAGCAGCAGCAGCAGGCGGCAGATGCCACGGGGGACGCGGGGAGCGGCGCGCCGGCGTGCTTTGGGCTGACCTTCCCCCTCCTGGTGCGTTTCAGGGCGCGCCGCCGCACAGCTCCCTCCCAGGGCTGCGCAGGGCGCTGGCCCAGTCGCACGCACGCGGTGACGCCTGTGCCACACGTGGTGCGTGCAGGTGGACAGCGAGGGGCGCAAGTTTGGCAAGAGCGTGGGCGGCGCCATCTGGCTCAGCGCGGCCAAGCTGTCGCCCTACAAATTCTACCAGCACCTCTTCAACGTGCCCGACGTGGACGTGGTCAAGTTCCTCAAGGTGACTTGTGGGGCCCCGCGCTTGGGGCTGTGAGGCTAGGGGCGTTCGGTGCACTCCCCAAAGATGCTGTGCCTACCTGTGCGTGCGCACGATGCAGATGCTGACGTTCCTCCCGCTGTCAGAGGTGGCTGCGATTGAGGAGTCGATGCGCGCGCCCGGCTACGTGCCCAACACGGCGCAGCGGCGCCTGGCCGAGGAGGTGACGCGCTTTGTGCACGGGGACGAGGGCCTGGCCCAGGCGCTCAAGACCACCGAGGTGCGCCATGAGCTGGGTGAGCTGTGGCTCTGTGCTCTGTCTTGTCGTGTGCGCCTCCCACTGACCAATCGCCATCTGCCCCACTGGTGCTCGCGCCTGAGAGCGCAGGCTCTGCGGCCAGGCGCCAGCACGGCGCTGGACGCGGCCACGCTGGAGGCGGTGGCTGGCGACGCCCCGTCCGCCACGCTGGCGAGCGCCCAGGTGGCGGGCGTCACGGTGGCAGAGCTGCTCGTCACGGTCAAGCTGCAGCCCAGCAAGGGCGCCGCGCGCAAGTGAGAGAGCTGCGAGTGGCTTTGGGCTCTCGCGGTGTGGGGTGCTGGTGCCTCCTCCTGCTGACCCCTGCACGACTGCTGCTGCTTGTCCCCGCAGGCTGATCAAGGGCGGCGGCGTGTACATCAACAACGTCAAGGTGACCGAGGAGCTGGCCGTCGTGGCGCCTGAGCAGCTGATTGAGGGGCGCATGCTGCTGCTGGCGGCGGGCAAGAAGAACAAGATGCTCGTGCGCGTTCAGTGACCCCTTGCAAGTCGTTCGAGTGCTTGAAGAGTGAGCACTAGAGGTACTAGAGGTACAGGCGCCTCGAGCAAGGACAAGAAAGCCTCATCTTCAGCAGCGCCCAGCAGCCTCTTCGTCATCGCCCGCGAGGCCTGCACACACACGCACAGCGGGTGTGGCAGTGAGAGCGTCAGTGACAGGAGTAAGCCCCGTTGTGTTGGTGGATTGTCTCTCCACTGGCCACATAACTGTTGCTATGGCGAGCTGCCCCACGGCCGCCGCGCGAGCGGGGCGCGTGGGGGTCCTGCCCTTGCGGGCTGGCACTCTCTGCCCCATTGCCCGGGGACTTTCGCCCGGTCGTCAGACGGTGTGCAGGCGGTGCGCTGGCGAACCAGGCCCTGCAGATTGTTGACCGAAGTGGCCCTCCGCACTGCGCCTCACCTTGAGGTGGGCGACGTGGTGCGAGGGAGTGTGTGCCCAGGGCAGGTTGTGAGACGGAGCCGTCCGGCCTCTAGAGGTGTCCCTGCGTCCACATGAGTAAGCCAGCGAAGCGCTGAGGGCACGAGGAGAAGGCGAAGCGTGCTGCGTCGGTGGCCAGCGATGCGGGGCGCGCGTCCGTCAGATGGTGATGCATGTTGGAAATGTTGTCCATCAGGTGATCAGCCGAAAGATGGTGTGGTTTGGATTTGTATCCTCCTTCGGCGCGCGGCCCCCAGTGGTGTGCGGTGCGTGCGTGCAGTGCGAGGCGCCCGGGGGAGTCAGAGTGGTGCATGAACATTGTATCGCCATTCTGAGGCCTTCGGCCCGTCAGAACAGGTCTGTGTGGTGTGTTGAATCTCATCTCTCTCCCCAGTGCGCGGTGCGTGCGGGCGCCAGCGGGTGGCGGCGCTTCGCGATGTTGCTGTGCACAAGCCGTGTGCCTGCTCGTGCGTGCGTGCGTCTGCGGGCCGGCCCGATCAGCGCCCCACAAGCGGATGAGCGCGCGCACCTGCTGTGCTCGTCGAGAGGCGCCGCTGGTCAGGGAGGCGCAGGAGCTTGTCGGCGCCGCCAGTCGTGATCTTGACGGTGGTCGAGCGCTTCCCTGAGCGCAGCAGCTGCTGCTGCCTCAGCGCCGCCAGGCGGTGATCAGGGACGCGGCGGCGCATGACCCATCGATGGGCGACGCATGGGGTGTGTGGAGCGGAGAACGAGGACGAGCTGCGGCTCAGTCGACGGCGGTGGGAGGCTGCAGGGCCTGATGGGCGGGAGGGGCGGAGGAGGTGCTGCACAGGACCATTTGTAATGCGTGCTGGATGGCTGCTCTGTGACGGCCCAGCGCTTCGGAGGCGTTCTTATGGGCCCTCCACGTAGCTTCAAAGCGTCAGGTGGCGCCAGAACCTGTTGAAGTTCGCGGAGCGAGCACCAGAGAGCGTGCAGATCCCTTAGAACTGCCTGCCGGCTGATCCTTGGCGGCTGAGCGAGCCGGACGGCGCACGCGGGAGCGGCATGCCGGCCAGCGCGCCCGGCAGCGCCGCGCCGGATCCTGGCCTGGCGTCCGCCGCCGCCGCCGCGCTCCCGGACGCGGGCCGAGAGCCCAGCCCCTTGCGCATCTCCTGGTCCAGCGTGTCCTCGCCGCCGTTGCCCAGCTTGGAGAAGCGGCGCGTCAGGCCGGCGCCGGCCCCGTCCGTGAAGGGCGACGGTGGCTTGGACCCCTGCTGGGGCGCGGCTGGCGGCTGCTGGGCGCCTGCGCTGCCCGCCCGCCTACCAAAGCTGGCCGGCCGCTGCAGCGCCTGCATGTCTCGCGCCGCCAAGGCCTGCGGGCGGTGGCCAGCACGAGTGTGCCCACAGCGCAGGCGTGTCATGAGGAGCAGCAGGGCCTTCAGAGCTCGCCAAGCTTTGCCATCCCCGCACCTGAGGGTCCAAAAAGTCGCCCACCACGGGCGTGTGCGGCTTGGAGCCGCTGGCAGGCCGGGAGCCCGCCACGCTGGGCGACGCCGACGTGTTGTTGTTGGTGAAGAGGATGGGGCTGCGGGGGGGCACGCCGGCGCCCGACGGCGACGCGTGGCTGTTGCTGCTGGCTCGTCCCTCGAGCGGCCCCGCCGCCGTGGGCGAGCCCAGCTGCGAGGCGGAGACGGGCGCGCTGTGGCCCGAGGGAGCCAGGGGCGGGCGGCTGGGCGACGCCCTGGGGTGCTGCTGCTGCTGGGTGGGGAAGGACGAGTGATACGTGCCGACAGAGTAGGTGCCGGAGCTGCCCACCTTCTGCGAACATAGGTGCAACGGATCACGTCAACACGGTGGGCCGCAGCCTTCTCTGGACTTTGCCCGTGGCGCGCTCCCCTGACGTTCATGCTGAAAGCGAGCAGTGTGCCAAGGCGCACCGTGCTGTGCGTGGGCGTGTTGACGCGCACACCGGCGGGCGAGCGGGTGCGCTCCATCTGCCCGGGGCCCGAGCGGCTGAACTTGGTGAGGAAGTCCTCAATCGCCTCTGAGTTGTCGGTGGCCGTGAGCGCCGTGAGCTCCTGCACAGACGCGCACCGCCACCAGGACAAGCACGTCCCGCTCGACCCTTGCCCGGGCGCCAGCGGGGGCTGCGCACAAGCGTGATGTGTCCCCCCACACCACGCACCTGCAGCAGCGTCAGCTTGTCCTTGTTCTGCTGCATGAGCGTCTCCACATCCAGAGGCGTCTGCGCCGTGGCGGCCGCCGCCGCCGCTGCCGCCGCCTCCTGCCGTAGCTGGCTCTGCGCGCGGCAAACCAAGCATACGCGGCGTGGTGATTCTCCTTGCCCACCTCAGGTCACGCTGTAGCACTCGCATCCCCATTCGACGCCAGTCCGAACACTCACCTCGAGGCGCCTGACGGCGTCGGCCGTCCCCGGCGGCAGCGGCCCCGAATTGAGCGTCTCCCCGTCAACGTGCCGGATTGGCACCGCCGCGCCGCCGTTGAGCGCGGCGCCCAGCCCGCCCATGCTGGCGTTGACGCTGCTGCTGCGCGGCGACCCGCCCGCCCCGCCCAGCGCCGCCTGCACACGCGCCTCGTCGAGCAGCACGCTGCTCTGCTGCAGCTTGCCGCCCGGCGACACGGCGCCGAGCGACCCGCTCAGGAGGTCGCGGCCCTGGCTCTCGGCGATGCTGGTGAGGGCGCCGGCGCTCATGGCCAGCGACTTGAAGGGCAGGTCTGAGGCGGCGTGCGTGGCGGCCGAGATGGAGCGCACCTGGGCGGCCGGGTGGTACCCAGGCTGCTGCTGCAGCGCCTGGCGGGGCATCTCGCGCCCGTTGGGGTAGATGAAGACCGACTCGGCGGCCAGCGACGACTCGAGCGGGTTGATGGTGCGCAGGCCCTGCGACCACGTGCGGCCACGACGACAGCAACGACGGAAACGTTGATCAAGGGCGCTCTCTATCGGTGGCGCCGACTGGGGGCATGTTGCTTGTGAGCCAGAGAGGAGCGGTGGTGGTGCGCACCTGTGTGGGGGGCCGCTGCTCCTTGCCCGGCGTGGCCATGAAGTCGCGCTGCAGCTGCGCGTCGGCCTCCTTGGGGTTGTGCATGGGCGGCAGAAGCGGGCCCATGTCGAACGCCGGCTGAGGGGGCAACGTGCGCCGCTGCACGGCGGCCGGCGGAGGCAGGTCCAGCGCAATGTCCAGCCTGCGGCCCAACAACACACACACGCGGGTCAGCACGGCATACGTGAGCCCAGGACGCCCAGCGTCCTGCATGTGTGGCTCTGCCGTGCCAGCGTGCGGCGCTGAGGGCGCCTCACATGTTTGGCGGCGGCGGCCGCTGCGGCTGCATGGGGTAGTCCGAGAGCATGTGCATGAGCGTCTCTGGCGCCGCCATGGAGTTGCGGATGAGGTCCACGCGCATCTGCATGACCTTTTGCTGCGCGTTCTCCGCCTGCGCCTCCATGCGCTCGGCGTGCTGCTTGAGCGCCGCCACCTGCGCCGACTGCTCGGCCACCACGCTGCGCAGGTTGGCCGCCTCGTGCTGCAGCTCCGCGCGCACCCTGTGTCAAGCCAAGGGCGAGCCACGGGGAAGCAAAGCGTGATGGAAGCGTGATCTATGGTAGCAAGACAGGCCAAAGAGCGCGCGAAACAGTGCAGCGCGGCGTGGTCAAGTGAAGAGTGCGGCAGGGAAACGAGGGTGAGAGCCGTCGGCCCAGGCGTGGCGCGCTCACTTTTGGATCTCCTGCGCGGCGAGCTGCTTGACCTTTTCGGCCACCAGCGGCGTGGGCGGCGCCTGCATGGTCAGGTGCTGCACCGGCACCTGCATCACGGCGCTGTCGTGCAGCGGGGCCGACGCCGCGCCCACCGTGCCGCCCGCCTCGTTCGCCTGCGACATCTCGGCCAGCTCTGCGCGCGCACCACGCGACGGCAGGGCAGGGCAGGGCAGGGTGAAGGGTCACGTGGCTGCTGTGCGTGCTGTTGCGAGTGCTGCAGGGCGGCGCGCAGCCTGCTCACCTTGGGAGGCGCGGAGGCCCGCCGCCCGGCGCCCGCCAAACTTGTTGCGCTTGGCCTCCTCGGACTCCTGCTTGGCCTTGGCCCAGGCGGCCGCCACCTTGTCCTCCTTGCTCTCCGTGTCCTTGCCCTGCTCACGGTTGCGCTCCTGATGTGTGCGCGGCAGCAGGAGACGACACGGATGCACAAGTCGCGTTGGGCAGGCGAGGCGAAGCGGAAAGGTTGCAGGGAGCGGGTCGTCAAAGCGCGCGCCCCTCACCTGCTCGTACTGGTTGCGCAGGCGCTCCTGCTCGGCCTTGAGCCGCATCTCCTCGCGCATCATCTCGTCCTGCCGGGCCGCCTTCTCCATGTCCTTCTTGTACTTCTTCTCGGCAATCTGCGCACACGCGCACACGCCCAGCACCACCACCCGCGCCCCAGGCATGCGTTGCGCTGACCAGGGAGCGGACACGTGCACGGTCCACCCCCCGCGTGCCAAGGAGGGAAGCGGCAAGCAAGCAGGGCCCCAGCAGCGCCGGACGCTTCGCTCGTGTGGCGCACCTGCCGCTCCAGCGCCTCCTGCAGCTCCATCTTTTGCCGCGCCTTGACGTCCAGCTCGGCCGGCGTCAGGTAGGCGTTGTCGCTGCGGAACCGGAAGTTGGGGTTCATGGCCTCGAAGCCCGGCCCGCCTGGAGGCCCCTGCGGGCCGCCCATCCCCATCCCCATCATGCCCAGGCCGCCGCCCCCGCCCGGCGACATCGGCCCGCCGTCCATGCCCGGGCCGCCCATCATGGGCAGCGGCATGCCCACCATGAGCGGCCGGGGCCCGCCAAAGCCCCCAGGGCCAAAGGCGCCCGGCGGCGGCCCCATCATCCCGCCCATGGCGCCCGGCGGCGCGCCCATCATCATCATCTGCTCGCGCTCGCGGGCCTGCTGGAAGCCGCGCATGGCGTTGAGGTCCGACACCATGTTGCCGGCGGGGTCGCGCAGCGGCGCGCCGCCGCCGCCGCCCATGCGCCCCATGGCGGCCTGGTAGTCCTTGGCCGCCATGGCCGCCTGGCGCGCGCGCGCCTCGTTGAGCGAGGCCTCGCGCTCGGCGCGCTTGCGCTCCTCCTTGGCGCGCATCTGCGCCTCCAGCTCCAGCCGGTACGCGTCCTTTTGCGCGCGCTCGGCCGCCTTGGCCACCTGGGGGGGCAGCGCGCCGCCCAGCCCGGGGGGACCCATGCCCACGGGGCCAGCTGGGGCTGGTGGCGGCGGCGGCGGGGGAGGCATGTACATGGGCTGAGGTGGCGGCGGAGGCGCTGCCGCGTAAGGGTTGTAGGCGGGCGGTGCCGCGCCAAAGCTGCCGGCCATGCCCGGCGGCGGCGCGCTGTAGGCGTTGGTCGAGCCGGGGCCCTGCTGCATGGGGTAGGGTGGGGCGGGCGGGGGCGCCAGCACGCCCGGGAGCGGCATGGCGCCGTAGGGCGCCGCCATGGGCGGCGGCATGCCTGGCATGGGCACGCCGGGGCTGTATGAGCTGATTGCTGGGGGCTGGGGCTGGTAGGCAGGGACGTAGGGCTGCGGCGCTGGCGGGGGAGGTGGCGCGGGTGGTGGTGAGTACATGATGGGTGCTGCAGCTTGCGGGGGCTGCATGATGGGTGGTGCGCCTGCGCCCGCGCCTGGGGAGGGCGGGCCGGGCGCGATGCCCATGCGCTCCATGCGCTCGCGCTTCTTGGCCTCCTGCTGCTCCAGCATCTGCTGCTGCAGCTGGTTGCCGTACGCCAGGCGCTGCTGCTTCTCCCGCACCTGCGGAGCGCTCGCAGTGCCCCAAGAGGCGCCCCCACACACTGCTGTGAGGAGCCCGACATGCAGCTGCAAGCGCTGGGGGGAATCGAGAGCAGCTGCACAGGGGAGCACGCACCTTGCGCTCCGCGGTGCTGCCCGGCGCTGCGTTCCCCAGCACGTCCTTGACGTGGTCCATCGCGGCAGCAGGCGGCTGCATCACCGCCGCGCCTCCGCCGTGGCCGTACATGGCGATGCGACCGACGCTGGTACGCCGGCCCGCCGCTCCCGCTGAATCACCTCAGCAAGCAGTGCGGCTCTGAAGCACCGTGCCTGTGTGCAGGCACGACGCGCACACGGCGCAATCCATCCTGCCGCTTCTCTGCTCGTCCCTGTGCTCGAGTGTGTGCTTGCCCAGCGAGCTCGGCTGTGCGCAATTGGGCCGACGATACCACCGCGTCTGCGAGCTCTGCACGCGCCGGCACGCTGCGCACCTCGAGAGAGCGCGAGCCCAGCAGGCCGCGGTGGTCAGGAGCGCGCCACTCGAGCGCAAAAAGTGTGTAGGCGCGCCGGACGCGCCCGGGACGCTCGGCTGAGCCCTGCTCGCGACGCGGATCGCGTTTCTCTTCGCGACACGCTGCTCTTGAAGGAACACTGCATAGAGTGCAAGACCCGAGGGCGAACGAGAAAAGTTGTGCGCGAACGCGTGTGTCGCCATCAGCCATGGCGTCCGAGCTGCTGGAGTCGCTGGGCGTGCTGCTTGGGGACCTGTGCGCGGCGCCCTCCTCGCACGAGCAGGCGGTCCTGTTCGACGTGCAGCTCGCGCGCTTCTGGCGCTCCTTCTCGGCGCTGAAGCGGCGCCAGGAGGAGAATGGGCTCAACGTCGCCATCCTGGCGCTCGCCAAGTCGGGTGCGCTGCTTGCTTCGCGTGAAGCCAGGGGCGTGGACGCGTCTAGGGTCACCTTCCCTGCAGGCAGGCACCAGTGGTGGGAAGCAGGATCGAGGCGGCCAGCGGCTCCGCGACGCCGCAATCGGGGTGCAGAGCAGCGCGGTGGAGGAGCGGCTGGGCCCGCTGGTCCGTGCGCGCGGCAGGGGCGGGCGTATCTCCGGCCGAGGCCATGAGGCGAGGTCAACCTCGGCGCCACGCGCAGGCAAGTCCACGCTGCTTAACGCGCTGGCGGGGGCCGAGCTGCTGCCGATGAACAACGTGCCCGAGACGGCGCGCATCTGCAAGCTCGTGCACGACGTCGCGGCCGTCGACCCCTTCCTGCTCGAGGCCGCAGCCGCCGGGTCGGCCGCCGGCGACGCGCACCAGCCCTCCTCCTCCGCGGGGGCCGCGAGCAAGAAGGACGCGGTGCGTGCGCTGCGTGCTGGTGGGCGCAGAGGAGGCTGCGTCCTTGGTGTGCGACACGACGGCACCACGACAAGCAGCAACGTGTCGGCTCACGCTCGCCTGCAGGCGGTGGTGACGGCGCGGGGCGAGGCGGCGGTCCGCGCCCGGCTGCAGCACCTCAACCAGGCGGCGCGCAGCAGCAGCGGCACGCTGGCGTCCGCCTCGTCACTGCAGCGCATGCTGCACCGCACGCTGAGCCCCTCTGGCGCCTCGGCCGGCACGCCCACGGCGGCCCTCACCACCGTGCCCAGCCTCGGCGCGCCGACCACGCAGCAGGACGGCTCGCTGGGCCTGGGGCTCACGTCAACAGACAGCTCCGACGAGGCGCACCTGGCAGCGCTCCTGGTGAGCAGCCACGGTGTGAGGAGGACCAGGGGGCTGACGGCGTTTCCACAGGACCGTCGAAACATCGCCTCGTGTGCACCGCCTCGTGCGCAGGCGGCGCAGGCGGCCCCTGCCGTGGCCACGGGCCTCCCGGCCGACAAGATGCTGAGCATCCACGTGCCCATCGCCGCGCTGCTCGAGTACGAGCAGGGCGGGGCGGTCCACGCCGACGGGACCGCCCCGCCCGCTGCCGCCGCTCAGGACGCCGCCTCTGCGGGGTCGCGCGTGCGGCTGCAGCTGCTGGACACGCCGGGCCCCAACGAGGCGGGAGAGGAGGGGCTCAAGCACCAGGTGGGCTGGGGCGGGCGGCGGGCGGAGGTCGCACTGCATGCACTCGCCAGGTGACCCACCCACAAGGTGAAGCATGCATTGCTCGGGGGTGCTGCACTGGGCGCGTGGTGCCCGCGGCTCTCAGGTGGCGCGGCTGCTTGACGGCGTGGACGCCGCCGTGTACGTGCTCGACTACACCAAGCTCAAGACGGACGACGAGGCGGGCATGTTTGAGCGCCTGACGCACATCAACCCGGCGCTGGTCAAGCGGCTCTCCCAGCGCATGTTCTTCGTCGTCAACAAGGTCCGGGGGTGCTGGTGGCGCCGCTGACGCCGTGCCTCTGCCACCGAGCGCCTCACACGCGCTTCACAGGGGAACGAGCGTAGGGGCGCCACGGCTAGAGCCTCACGCCTCGTGCCTCGCCCTCGTCTGCTGTCCGCTGCCCCGGCAGGTGGACGCGGCGCACGTGTCCGAGGGGCAGGACCTGCAGGAGACGCGCGCGTACGTGGCCGACCTGGTGACGCGCCAGATGCAGCTCGAGGGCTTCCGCCTGCAGCCCGAGCAGGCGCTGCTCACCTCGGCGCGCAACGCGCTGCTGTCGCGCCTGGTGCTGCGCGGCAAGGCCGGCCAGGAGGCCACGCAGCGCTTTGTGCAGCTGGCCTTCGGGCGCTTCGCCAACCCCGCCATGGTGCCCCAGGTGAGGCGCGCACGCTCGGCCTCTCTTCTGCGAACGTCGCCACCAAGTGCGCCACTCCCGAGCGTCTCTGCTCCGTCCAGCGCCTGTGCGAGCGATGGTGTTGACCATGATGCCGCGGCTGTGCAGGACCAGCTGCACGCCGCCGCGCACGCCCTGCTGGAGGACAGCGGCCTCCTGGAGCTCGAGTCGCAGGTGCGACCCAAGGGGGACGTCTGGGTGCAGTGCGCACGAGCATCAGGCCTGCTGCTGGTTGGTCGGGAGAGGTGCCACCGCGCCAGTCCGCGCTGCACGCTGCTGCACCTGTAGGTGCTGGCGTACCTGCACACGCATGCCGCGTCGGTCAAGCACCTGGCGCTCGTCGACGACGTGGGCCGCCTCCTGGCGGTGCGCTGCTCGTTCCTTGTGCCGCCCCCTGCTCTACCCCGCCCCTTTCACGTTCCGCCCCTAGTTCCTCGTGATGAGCTTTTCCCATCGTGTGTTTTTTGGCGCAGGAGGTGCGCAACGTGACGGCCGTGTGCGAGGCGGCGCTGACGGTGAGCGCCGGGCAGCTGGCCTCGCACGTGGGCCAGGTGCGCGCGCAGCTGGCGCAGACGCTGGCGCAGTTCGAGGCCGTCACGCGCAACGCCGACACCATCGGCGAGG
>VFQP010002975.1_pt1 | contig 18022 bp, 36 predicted proteins | sample 3512351 | NCBI WGS metagenome assembly VFQP01 (sample SAMN10412372, study PRJNA504923) | tailings metagenome | isolation source: Relicate 1 Philex TSF1 revegetated site | place: Philippines: Tuba, Benguet | collected 2017-08-29
TGTGTGTGTGTGTGTGTGTGTGTGTGTGTGTGTGTGTGTGTGTGTGTGTGTGTGTACGGATGTACTGAATCCAAAACACACAATACCTGTTTTCGTAAAAGTACTCGCTTGGAAACTGACGGATGGAAGGATGCATGCGGTATTGTACCGTGAGCAAGCGTGTTGCACACTTGGCCAGTTGCAAACGTTCCATCAGGCTTCGATTCAACTGCAACCCTGCTGCCCATTGCGACAACACAGTGGCTGGCAATTGCTGTGGATCCCCCACCAGCACAACCCTGCGTGCAGTGTGTATGATTGTCCCTCGCACAAGTCAACACACAGCACCGCCCAAAACACACATACTGTTTGCATTCAAATGCCAAAGCCTGCAGTGTTGCCAGCTCCGTTGCCTGGGCAGCCTCATCCACAAGCACAGCCTCAAATACACCCTGGAGACGTGTGAATATCTTGCGTCCCGTACTCGACAATGTGGAAAAAACCATCTGTGCTTCTCCAATCAGCTGCTCCTCTAATTTATCATACACCTGTATGTGATATTGCAAGTGTGTGTGTGCACACAAGCATCACCCAAAGTATGCTCCACATACCTCCCGGGATGATGGACGCCAACTGTTGCCCCCACGGGGCTGAATCCATCCCTCAACAATTTTCAGTCGTTCTTGTTTTCCCTGCAGCTTGTACAATCGCTCATAACGCGGCACAAGCTCCAGCATCATCCCATCAAGCTGAGCATCTGTGACGTTGGCCATCCCCGCAACATGCTTTTCATGTAGTGCCACTGCAAGGGCTGTCTCTTCCCGCCATTCTTGCATGCACTCCTGCCACCTAAATGAATACAATGGCTGCAAGTGTACTTGACAACAACAAAAACAACAACCAACAACAACCAACCTTGCTTGCCATGCGCCAGGTGAAAGGTCCATCAAGTCACGGACTTTGGTACTGACCCATGTATCCTTGTACACGGGCCAAGGTGTGGGGGCCTTTTCGGCACTATCTGATCGCACGCAAAGCACAGGGGGGTGATATCTGCCACCAGAACGGTCTGTAAACCCTTCCTGAACCACACGTTCTACAAGCACATCCACTGCTGCATTGGATGGCGCTGTCACAAGAATTCGAGGGCGCTGTACCTGTGGGATGGTGTGAGCACATTCTGATTGTCTGCTCAGAAAACACATTGGAACACCACCATTCCTCCACGTACCTTGGCTGTGATGCTCAAAATGTCCTCACCAGTGGTCGGCAGTGGGACATGGCGGTTGGCAATCGCATGCAGTGCCTGCTTGATGCACTTGGCCATCATTTCAAATGCACGCTCATAATATACCACGTGCCAGGCATTGAGGATGCCCCGCACAGTATGAGTTTTACCAGTGCCAGGAGGACCCTGGATCAGTGCAAATGGCACCTTTGGCAATGGAGGATTTTGAGGGGCCGCCAGGTGATGACATGCAAACTGTGGTGTATTAGAGTGGAATCGTACAGTGGTGATGTACAGTTGTGCCTTTACACACCCTCCCCACAACCTTTATCGCAGAAATCTGTGCGCAATCATAGCGCTCTTTGAGCATGTCACGGAACGGCTTAACCTGGGCCAACTCCTGAGGCCAACACAGGCTTACCACATCATGATCCATAAGCGAAGTGCTTGCCTTTTCAAGTGTGCTTGGGTCCAGCAGCTGCGGCAGCAGAGGCATGAAAGCCACCTTGCGCAGGGCCTCATGTTCTCGCTGCTGAGTGACCAGCGATTGAATCCATACCAGGTACCATGTCATATTGGGCACCAATGATGCAGCCATCTGGAGCAACGTGTGAACAGATCTGGAGCAATGCGTGAACAGATACATCAACAACAACACTGAATGCAAACAGGAAAACAAACATCCATGTGGTGGTCTGTCAGAGACATCAGACACAGCGTCTAATCAGCCGGCACAGTATGCCATCAGCTTCAACGAGGAAATGTACGCATGGTTTTAATTCATCAACCAGACCACCGCATGTTGTGCGTTTCCCAAAATTGTCAAACAAACCGTACACATGCATACCTGATGACATGGTGCGTCAGAGGCCTTGACATGGGCACGGCATGACGGATACACATGCACTATGCCTCTGTCGCCCCCACTTCCAGTGCGTTGCCGAAGGGCACCAGCAATGACAACATTTGACCTGTGCGAGTGTCCACATGGTGCGTACGCTCTGCAGACACAGCAGCCAGTACAACACATACCCTTCCGTGAGCCATGCTTGGACATTGCTACGTGGTGGCTTTGTTTGCATCAGCAATACCAAGGCATTATTGGACATGGTTGCAAGGGTAGGGGGAAGGTCAAGCGTGACTGACAACCCCTCTGTCGAGGTGGGCGATATGCTGTGTAGGAGAGAGCATACATGTGTGTTTTTTGAAAGCGAACAACCAGTATACTCTTCAGAACTAATAATACCTAAGCACTTTGACCGTGTGGTATGTGTGCCGCTCAATGCCCTCTGCAAAATCAGCAAGGAGGGACTCACGCGCTTCTGCAAAAAGCAGTGGTTCAAACGTTTCCACATAGTGTTTTGCACTTATAAAGCGCAATGGAACACTACCAATAGCGTCTGCATTGGTTTGGGACGCCGCACGACAAGGGGCACACCACAGTTCACCTCCCAGCACTGCCGGCTCAAACCCTGCAGCACTGGGCAGCTCGGGGCTTGGCGCATTGCGGTATGCAGGTTTGTGGGTATTGTTTTGATGTGTGCTGGGCACGGGTTGGGTGGATGTCTTGCGCTTGGCCACACGGGAATTTGCAAGCTTGGGGTCGATGACAGCGAGCTTGCGCTTGGTGTGATTGGGCTGCTGCTGTGTGTGGGTTTGGTTTTTTTTTAGCAAAGGGCTTGAAGATGATGTTGCAGGCAACACAAGGGTTGTTTAATACCTGGGGGGGCTGTGTGCCCATCCTTGCTGGAACGAGAATCTCGTTACATCTGCTGCAAATTTGGCGTTTGCTCTACTACTCGTCTGGATATTTCGTGATACGTGTGTTTATTGCATTCATTGTTATTGCAATAATCAGGACCACAAAAAAACACAAAACGAAATGATGGTTGTGTGTGTATATGCACGTGAGCTCAATGCTCTGGCTTGAGCACAGTTCGAAAAGTCAAGCTTACACGGGGACACTCCTGCTTTGAACGCTTGGGTACGCTATGCATCCAGTGCTGCTGGACCGTTCCCGCCATGACCAGCACTGCCCCGTTACCTAGTGGGGTCGTGTTTGTGAAACACATGCGGGGTGTACATACGAGGGGTGCCAAACACAACAACAACAACAGCCATACCAGCCACATACCTAGTGGAAACGAATATTTCCGCTTCTCTGTGTTGTTGCGTAGCAAAAAATCTCTGGCACAGCCAAACGACGCCGAAGCAATGGTAGGTGTTGGTCCATACAGGGGTTCATTGTCACTGTGCCATGACAAGTGGTCATTCCCGTCTCGGTAGTAGTTTAACAAGCATGAATTGAATTTGGTGTTTGGACGCAATGCTTCCACACGCTCCTGGAAATGACGGGCGTACATTGCAGTCAATACACAACCAATACACACGAGTTTGTACCGCTGCCCCAAAACCACCACACCTTAATGCGCAGCACAACAGGTGTAAACGGAACCGGTTGCCACTGCGTCCCCGAGTATGTGTATTGCAATGAAACATCATCAGCCATGTAGCAAGCCAACCGTGGCTGCAACACTGATCGCCCCATGACTTTGATGGTACGGTGGAGCCATGGCGTGTGTTGGACGAGTTGGTTGAGCAACTCGTCATTATCATCATTATCATCAAATGCGTTTGGGTAATAATGAACTACTGCACCACTACCCAAATCATGCTCACCCTCACCAGGCTTGTCCACACCCGCACGCGTTGATGCTTTGTAATGCTCTGCCTGTTGCTTTCGTATACGACCTGCAGTGCTCCTAGGATGTGGATATGTTTTAGCAGCGGCACATACCGCTGCTTTGCGGCACATTGGGGAGTTTGAGGCGAGGTGTGTGTGTGAACAGCGTCACAAGATGTTCACATGTTTTTACTTGGAATGTTGCACAATAAGGAAAAACAGAAATTGCATGAAAAGTGTTGAACATTGATGGACAAATGACGCACGCATGATGATCATCATAGGCAATACAAAGCCCATCACGATCACTGTTGCCAGATCTACCCCATAAACACCAATGCCAGCCAAAAACCACAGCAAAATTGGCTTCACACACCAACTTACCATTGAGGGTAAGTGATGTAGTAGATATACGCATCGTACACCATCACGTGCACAATCATGTCGCCAACTCCAGGCCATACACTGTCAGTGTCAAGCGTCAAGTTTTCTCCGGATGGTACCAAGCTCGCTACCTCATCTGGTGACAAGACCATCAGGATATGGGATACGGAAACTGGGGCCAACCTCACAACACTGCAGGGGCATCACAAGGTGTGCACGGTGACACCATACTCACCATAATCACATAAGCACATAATCACCATGCACTGTCATACGACCCAACCATGCACAGGGTATATCAGATGTGACATGGCATCCAACTGGGCGCTACATGTGTTCCGCATCGGATGATATGACGCTGCGATTGTGGGATCCACACGAGGGTGCCATGCTGCGCACCCTCCCTGGCCACACCAACTATGTGCTGTGCTGCACATTCAACTCCCAAGGCAACACATTGGTATGTGGTGGGGTGTTCCTTGTTTTGGCAGGGGGTACGTTTGTGGAGGGTTGGCAGGTTACTGTCATAAGAGACATAATCCTGCACACCAACAGGCATCTGGTAGCTTTGATGAAACAGTACGCATGTGGGATGTACGACAGGGGGCTGAACTCGCGGTGCGTTGATGTGTATGTCGCTAGTTCTCACACAGTCTCACCCCCAACAACACCCCCTTGCAATCCCGACAAACACCCCCAGTCCATCCCTGCACATAGTGACCCAGTCACAGCAGTGGATTTCATTCATGATGGGACCCTCCTTGTATCCTCCTCCCTGGATGGCTTGTGTCGACTGTGGGATGCACACACATCTGCATGCCACGGCACTATGATCAACCAGGGTGAGGGCCCACCCGTGTCATATGTACGCTTTACGCCCAATGGGCAATACATATTGCGGGCAACATTGCATGAAAGTGCCATGAGTTTGTGGGCGTGGCAGCCGAAAGCAGGCAACAGAGCCACGTTTAAAATTAAACGCGTGTACAAAGGTAGAGGATTAGGGCATGGTGGGTGTAGTACTTGTGTGTACAACATGCAGATCGACATTTTGTGCACACAGGCCATGTGCATGACAAGTATACGTCCTCCCATGTGTCATTCATCACGACAATACCCGGCAAGCAATTGGTGGTCACTGGTGATGAGCAACATCGTGTGTTTATCTGGGACGTCGCAACGTCTGATGTGGTGCAGGAAATCCCGGGCAAGACAGAAGGTGATGCTGCTACTGCACAGCACCATAGTGCACCAGTTATTGCAGTGGACGCTCATCCCACGCAACCTGTGATAGCAACGGGTGCAGTGCGGCCAGACATGGCTGTCAAATTGTGGCGGGCGTAATTGATGCTGCGTATTGCGTTGAATTGTTTACAATCAAGTATGTATGTAATGGTGGTGGTAGTTTATTTGGTGGCAACATGGCCCTGCATGGTAGCGCCTGATGTCATCCACAGCGCCACACCTGCAACAGCCATGCCATATGCACACACCAGCACTCGTGCCAGCCAATCAGGCATGATCAACGTATCCACTGTCATGTTGACCACTCCCGTGAGCACATTGGCAAGAAGAAACACAGGCAGCTGCTGTGCACTGAATGCAGACAGCAATGTGGGGTTTTCATCAGTTTCTGTTGCATCCCCCCACAGCCAACGGCACAGAGCAAGGCCACTGCTATTCAGTGCAACTGTCCACAGTATGTAGGACATATTGCAGGCGCGTCGTGACACTGTACCACCGAGGTGGGGCGCGTATTGCTGAACTAGGAGCAATGCACACCATGCAGCAGTTGCAATGAGGACAAGGATACGCAGGGGTGACCTTGGTGCTGACCTGGGGTACAAAGTGTGTTGTTGTACAAAGTGTGGTTGCTGCTGTGCTACATGTCACATCACACACTCGCAAAGTGCACAACGTACCCCCGTACTCCACCAACACTGCGCCCTATTGCTGCCCCCAGAAGGGCAATAGTCGTGTACCCAGGGCAACTATACACTCCCTCCTTGTTGAGTGACACCCATCCCGGCCCACGCTGCGGGGAGGCTATTGTATGGTCAACGCCAGCCCAGGTCAACAGTGCCTGATGCAAAAGTGACATGCAAATGCCTGAGGATGGGGTCATGCCCATGTTGTGTAGCATGGAGTGGCAGGCTGCATCACATAGTAAATGAACTATGCGACTCAAGGACAACAACATAGTGCATACACAACCAACAAACACACAATAAAGTACACAATACCTGCACAATAAAGTGTTGTGGCGGAATGCACATGCACCAGCAATCCGTGCACTGGTTGTGCTGCAAGTACCAGGGTAAAGAAAAAGTTCCAGTGCACACCATACTCTCCAACATGCTGCTGGTAGTCAACAGCAGCAGTGACAAGCACACGCGCCATGCCTGTGTTTTCAGCAACGTTTGTACCAGGTAGTTACATACCTGTATAGACTACAAACATACCTAGCAACAAGAGCACTACGCCGCGTAGCACTATACGTTGATGACGCCGACGCCTGTCGTGTACGGTGCCCACCCTCCCCAACGCTGCTGTGCATGTGCTGCTAAACACAAATGCTCCCACCCCAGTGTCCATCAACCCTGTCCCAGTAATCTCTGTCTTGACAAATCGGCGTGGGAATGCAGGGAAATCAACTGCAAGGATGGCAATGCATGTGAGCAGCACCAGCGTTCCTCGGTATTGAGACAACCACAGTGCACGAGAGGATGGGTGTGTAGTATGAGAGGTAATTCCCCAGTAGGTGGCATGTTGTTTGACCACCATAGCTGCTGCTGCGCCACATAGGGCAATGCCGTGTGGTGACATGAGGCCTACGGTGCACACTATGACGATCACGAGTGCCTGACGCCATGGGGATAGGTTGACGGGGATGGTGGTGAGGTAGGCGGCTAAAATTGGCAGAAATGAAATGCAGGTGACCTCCAGTAATGTGGTGCCCGTATGGCCTGTGACAAAAGCCTCTTTCGCATGCTTGGATGCCATGGTGATTCATATTATTCTAGAGAGTATTCATGGATTTTATTTGGGAAGTGACATGGTTGACACATAATGCTGTATGGCTGCTGCACGTCATTGCAATCTGGAGGTGTTGTGTATTTGTGCAATTTGCAATCATATTTATTCTTAGTTTTTTCAATACATATCTATTCTGAGCGTTGTTGTCAAGCACATAAGATTCCTACCGAGTGTTTGAGCCAATGGTAGGAAAGGGGTAGAAACCCACACGATGACACTGTACAAATGCGACCCATACAGAATGTAGATCATAATGATGCGGAGGCAGTTGCAATTGACGTGACATGTACCATCACCATCTTGACTGACAAGGCTCATCAAGACATGGCAGATCAGCAGAGTAAGAATGGTGAGACTGACGTGGATAACAAGATGGACAACCATCAAGCACCACCGCAGCAAACACCACCGCACGATGATGAGAACGATAACCAAGATGCAACCAGCGCAAGCAACAGTGTGGTGTTTGTTTCAGATGAACAGCCTGCAGATCACGTCACACCAGCAGACCCACCAACAACAACTACAAAACCAGTACTCCCAGCAACACAACCCACTGTACAAGGCAACACAGCACATACAAAACCAGCAGCAATGACATTTGCTGCAGCATTGATCCTTGTACAACAACAGCACACAGCCATTCCCAACCCAACCCTGCGTGCACTCAAGCAGCGGCTTCAACTTCTCTGTACACATGCGATGCCCCATGCTGCTGCACCCAGACAGAGCACCAACCACACCTCTCTGCTGCTCACTGCACTGGTGGTAGATCATTGCCCACAGTACCAGCAGCTGTGGCAGCTGTACAGGGCAGCTACGTTTGATGGTTTGCAGCCGTTGATATGGAAGGGCACCGCACTTGAGGAACGGTTGCTTACCCGCTTGGTAGGTGGTGGTGCTGCTGCTTTGTGTTTGGACAAAATAGTATGCGTGCAGACACTCATACATATACTGTTGATGATCCAACATCACACACTCAAATGTGTGTAATCACACAGGGCCTGATGGATGCCGTCATTGCTGCACGTGCATTAGAGTTGGCACAGCATGATCGTCAACAGGTAGAAGCTGTACAAGACGCTGCACGGATGACAATCACCACTGACAGTACTGAAGATGACCACGCATTTGTCTTTGCACCGGGTATGTGAGGGCCATTGCGTATGCTATGGTGTATATGCATGTGGCTCTTGAGAAAATTCGAATCAAGACAACTTGGTGCAAGGCGATCGCATGCAGCATACCCCCACATTAATGATGCAAGATGTGTGCATGCCCAACGCAGCCACGCCCTCCACAGGGGGACAGGTTTTATCTGCGGAAGTACACGTCACACAACCAGGCCATTTTGCGCAGTTCGCACAAGAATACCCAACACCCCAGCCACCACCACCACCATCTGCAGCTGTACCAGTGTCTACCAATGCAGCTGTGCATGCTATGCCAATGGGTTGTATGCCTGCTCCTGTTGATACAGTGCAACCACCACCAACAACAGTGCCATCCCCACATCAAACATCACACATTCTGACACAACAAGCATCACCCACCACAGCAATACAGCACCAGTCAGCACCCACACAGCAGCATCTGCCGGCAATGATGCCAAAAGTGGATCATGACGCTGATGTGGCAAACGCAATTGCACTCATGCCCACACCAGGGGAGATGGGGGGCGCAGCACCTGCACGAGAGGCTGGGGTTGTTGCAGCGCTGGAGGCATCGTTGCCAGACCTCTCATTTATGCTCAGTGACACATTGGTGACTAGGTCATTTTGTTGATATGCATGTACCCATGATGAAAATTACACTCATTTGCTCAAGGAGTTCACTAGAATGTTTTCAAGCACCAACAATGGTGAACACAAGAGGTGCAAGTCATGGTCAATGGCGCATGGTCAACAGGCAATGCAAATAAAACAACAGAATAGAAAAACAAAACAAAGCATGGAAAACAAAAAGGGAAAACACACATCCAGTATACCAAGTTGATTGATGATCAACATCGACGACACCCCTACACACAACACTCGTTTCCTAGCGCACAGTACTTAGTCTGTTGAAGTACTTACAGGTCCCACACATGGACATGCAATACCCTGCCCACCATGACGTGCAGTGCTTTCCGTTGTGTGTCTATGGGGGGTGGGGGGTTGTGGTGCATCATATGCAACATCAATCCCATCGACCGCACCATGCATACCACAGAACTGCATGTCTTACTGCCTTGATGTGGCGGCTGGACGTTGGGGCATGCCGTACGAGAGTAGAAATTGACATTGGTGCGCTTGCCAGCATTCTGTGTACATAAGTGTGCATATGAAGGAGAGCATGCCCAATCGCTGTGTACCAACCGTCAAACACACACCATTTCATCCTTCCACCGTAACAACTGTCGCACTGCAGGGCCCCCATCAGGTCGCGTATAGGAAATGTCATAAGGGCCGTGTTTAAGTCCCAGTCCAGGAGGCACAACTTGCCACAGCAAAACCCCGCCTGCATTGTGGTACAATGCTGCTCGCACATACGACCGCAGCAGTGTGTTGCGGTTCTTCACAAAACCACGTATTACACCTGGTTGTATGGGGACTGTGTGCGTAGACCCCATGTTGAGTACAACACACACCACATTCGTACCAATTTCTTCCACCACACAAGGCTTGTTGTATATGCGTGCGAGGCGGCATCGGTCGGCTATGTAATACTGTGCATAGTAGCTTGCATTCCATGCTGGTACGGAATAGGACTCTGCATACCAGTGAATGGTCAATGCATCAATATTTGGGTTTTGTATCGCTGCCTTGGCACTAAACCCCTGTGATGATGTGGGATACGGTGCCAAGGGCACCTGCAGCGTGTATGTTGTTCCATTGTTTGCAACAAGTCACACCTTGAAGCCATTGTTTAGGAAATCATGTGGAATGCCAACCATTCCTTCTGTGCGCTCCCCACTCTGTGGACGATATGTGTGTGTTTCATGATTGTGCTTTCAAACTCAAACAGTGTACACGCCACCAATACACGTACGTCACCCACAAATAGCAGGTGGTTTCTATCGTAGCGCTTGACCTCAGCTGCCATTTCTTTTATCCACATGTTGATTGACTGGCCTGGTGCGCGGCTTTTTGACTGGTCCCATCGTGGCTTGGTGGTTGGCTCATTGATTAGCTCCCATGCTAGGAGCGCAGGGTCCTCCTGCGAGGGGCAGGATGTTTGGTGTCTCATCATTGATGATACTATAGGGGTGCACCACACCTCTACCTTGTACAGTCGGCCATTCACTGTGTTGCGCCTGTTGACAAGCTTGCGAATCTGGTTTGTACACAAAAATTCTGATGTTGACTCGCACGCAAGCAATCCCCGATGTCAACACACCCATACCCATGTCTTGAATGCAGCACGGCATTTTTTGTCAGTCCAGAAACGATCCACAGGCTGTGTGCGACCCAACAAGGACCCCACATACCAGGGTGCCCCCCCAAAGTCTTTCAATCGGTTGGTGAGCACCAGCACCACACGAATACCCACCTTACCTGCCTGGTCCATCACACTGTGTGAGAAAGAGGTGGGTATATTGTCGTCAACTTGATATGAACACCACCATGTACAGCCATCTACAGTGTGCAACACACAACCACACATACAAGTCGAGGCGTTGCAGGGCAGTCTCACTGAAAACACCAGGCCGTGGCTGCATTGGATGTGGGCGTGTCCAATGAGCGTTTTCAAACTGTCCATACCCATCACCAAATCCCCATATGCGAATGGCATTAACACCCTGCGATGCATGGTATTGCAGAGTTTTTGTTATACGTGATGTGGTCCACAATTCACTCTGTATGTGTGTAAGAGGGTTTTCTGTGTGTGTCTGATTCATACCCATGAAACACCACCCTGCATACCTGTGCTGCAATGCCATAAATGTTGGTGCCTGCAAAGCGCCAGATTTTGCCGTTGAGGGTGAAGCGGGGACCTTGTGTGCGCACGATGGTAGTGACTGGGCGAAAACCAGCAGGTTGCACCATGCTATCATCAATGGTGATGTTGGATGCTGATGTTTCGTATTTAGCTTGGGAAATGTATGCTGTGAGTGCATCCTGCCAGTTGGGATCATCATATTGCACGCCAACAGCATCTTGGAGCTGTGGATTGGAGCTGTTGTTCATGCTAAGTGCTCTTGTAGCAAACACATCCGCAGAACACACCTCTTGGGTTACTATTTCATCGTCGACCTGGGAGTTTGCATCGTTGGCAACATCGATCGCAACATCGATGGCGTCCGTCAGGTTCACTGCGCCGCCGTCATCAATTTCTATTGAAACATTTGACAATGATTGTGAGACTGATGGAGTGGGTGCCACAAGAAGCACTGCGACAAGAAGCACTACTACCGCCATCGGATCGTGTGTACCCATACTAGCACATTCTGCGTTGGTGTGTATATAAACAATCAATGCACTTTAACACTAATTTAGCATTTTGAACAGTAATGTTGCATTTAAATACGCAAGAAATGGACCGAAATGCAGCAAACTAAATCGAACCCCATCTTCTAGTGTCTAATACGACTAGTATGGAGCGTACATATGAATATATGGAGAGCTATGCCATCCACAGGCCATCACAACAAAACCACAACGTCACATAAGCAGTCACAGTGAACAGTGAACAACAGTGAAAAGCACACACACATTACACTGCCTGGCAGGCCCGCACCGGGGTCACGTATGTTGGAGCTGAAGAACACATCGTCTCTGAAAAGCGGCACATGTTGCAGGTACGCATGCAAAATCCACCCCCATAATTGTCACATAGAGCGCATGGGCTGTTGATGTCACGGCCAGGTACCGGTGTCATGTCAAAGCACTCGGGGGTGTTGACACGCACAGGAAATCTGAAGCCGAGATTGCTGCTCGGGTTGGTATTCTGTGGGATTGTTGGGGTTGTGGCATTGGTTCCTACTGTATACAGCAACCAATCACACATACCTTGGTCAGCATGTCTTGCACAGCAAGTTGAGCAGCAGGGCCACCAGTGGGATCGGTAAAGGTAAAGTCCCACGTGGAGCCAGTTGGCAGAGTGGTGGTGCGAGGCCAAAGCTGTTTCATTGTGGATGTGTTGTCACGGTGCACAGATGCTGAATGAATTCAAATTCATATCTACCCATCATACCTGCCATGCGAGTACAATTTGGGCACCATGGTACCATGCGAGCTGTGTATACAAACGGTAGAGTGTGTTGCGATCAATGGTGGCCTGGTTTGCAAAGGCTCCAAACTCTTCCACTATGCATGCTCTGTTGCAGTTGCGTGCCATACGGCAGCGGCTACCAATCTGCGTGAACAATGTGTATGAGGAGGAACATGTGTTTGAAGGTAGTGCATACACATTGCCTTTTGTATACACAACAAATCCCTCGCAGGACACGTACAAAGAAGCTGAAAAACCATGTCGCATTTCTCATGGGCACACCAAATGACTCTGCATAATAGTGTATGGTGGCTGCGTCCGCCCTGTAAAATGATGATATTGGTGAAAAAAGTGGTGTTGGTGATGGCAATTGTACTACCCTGTACTACCTGTTGGCCGATGTGCATACATATGCCTGTGTAATCCCACCATTATACCCCGTGTTGAGGTAGTCGTTGGGGATACCTACTTGTCCATTTGTGCGTTCACCAATCTGTGTGTGGTAATGGGTGCTGGTTACAACACATGCAACGAGTGCAATTTGACCCAGACGCAAATGCAACACATACATCGCCAACAAAGATGAGTTGCCTTGGCTTCGGGTCATTGCCAATAAAGCCAATCATTTCATTTACCCAGTCACGCAAAATAGTGCCAGGTGCAATACCCCTGCTGGCTTCGTACCCACCGGACTGTGTGTGACCGTGCACGTGGGTTATAAATTGTTGTTGTGGGTACAGATGTGAGGTAGCACCCCACCGCATACAAGTTGGGGCTCATTTATGAGGTTCCATGCTAATATGGTGGGGTCGTTCTTGTACGTGCGTCCATTGATGGTATTGGCTCTGTTCATAAGGTACCTGAAGTACACCAGGTGATGAAGATAATGGCTGGGGTTATCAAGGTGTGAAGCGTGTGAGGGTGGGAATGTACATGAGGTGGGATATTGTGATGATGCGTTGGTTGCATCCCCCCCCCACTTATGTACAGGTAACCTTTGACCATACATGTCGTCACCACACATTGACCATACACGCTCCTGCATATGCACATGCAGAAGTCACACACACCCCATCATGCACAGCCCATCATACACCCACACCCCACACATGTAAGTGTGCGCATTGTATTACCTGACCCAACTTTTGTACAGTTCCTGTGTAGGTTGTTTTCTGTGAATACTGGTGCGTACAACCTGCATAATACAACAACGACATTACATTATATCAACGCACTTTGGGCTGCGTACGAGTATAAAATTCCTCATCAGGAATGTTTGTGCTGGCGCCAAATAGGCTCTTCATGTAGTAGCGCTTGCCACTGTGGGTGATTGGCATATTGATTGCAATGGTCGACAAAAACAACAACATGCCCACCAGCATACCCAAACTGCTCCCAGTTGTTACACATTGCACAAATTATACGTATTCCCGCCAATCTTGCCTCATTCAGTACCAAATCCAACTGGCGAATGTTGGTTTCGTTACGGATCATTGTTTGCGTGGCAGGGTTGTACTCCTGTGTTTAAACAGCATGCATGTGTATACAGAATGGCAATATACACAGGGAGAATGGCATTACAAGCAAGCACCCATACCTGAAACGGAAATGGTCGTCTAAAGGTCACAGGGTTGCCGTTGGCGTCGCGCTCATACTCTGCACGCCCATCCCCAAAGCACCTTCGGTAATGGGTGGTAACCATGTCATGCACACACAATCATGCACACAAATACCACCCCTGTTTCAACACACATACCAAATACGCAACACATTGACGCCCTCTGCTTTATAACCCTGCATGATGTTGCGCACAATGCCTGGGCCTGCATAAAACTCGGGTTGCGCGGCCAAACCATAGTTGGTGGCTCCAAACCCAAAATAGCGACGACCGTTCAACAGTAGACTTCCATCGGTGCCGCGTGTCACAAACGAGTTGGGAGCAGGGTCAACATACTGTTGTTGGAGGGCTGGGGTTGTTGGAACATGGTCCCAACATACATGCTGTGACACAAGACATCACAAACTACCACCTACACCACCTATGTTGAGGCCAACAGTACCATACCCCAACCCGCTCTCTCACCTGTTGACTAGTCGCAACGAGAGACTGGCTCATGGATGCTGGAAGTGAAATTGTTTCTATCTTTTTCGCATCATCGTAGTCCATTGTTTTGAGAGCAGCAAAGCGTGCGCGGTTGGGAATGGCTTTCTTGGGGGCGATCTGTGGGTAGATACCATCGAGTTTGGTGTGCGTGCAACGTATTTGCATACGGTCGTGTGTGATCTGCATTTATTTGCACATCACATCACCTTTGGTGCTTGCAGCAGCTCCCGAGCTGCCTGTCCTGCTGCTGCATCTGCCAACAACACGATTGCGCACAGGCAGGACAAACGCGTGTATTGCATTATTACTATTCTATATGATCGCGCACAAATGTGCCCCGCGAAGCCATCAACAAAACAGACACACTTTCCGAGTGTTGTACAACCTAGGCGGCAGCGGTGCCTACACTAACAAAACAGTGGTTGGCCCCCCCCAAAACAAACATCACAACCAGTGGAAATAATGGGTGGCAATTAAAGTGGTGTGCTTAAAATTGCTGGCAAGGCCGTACAGGGGTCACGTATGGTGGTGATGCAGAACACCACTGCTCCGAAAACCGGCACATGTTGCATGTCTTCATACAATACCCGCCACCATAATTGTCACAATTTTGGGAGCACACTGAGGAGTTACGGGAAGGTATAGGCGTAATATCATAACACTCAGTGGTCTTGACACGCAACGGAAAGCGAAAGCCCAAGTTGCTGCTAGGGTTGGCGTTCTGTGTAGGCGGGATTGTGCAGATGTAGGGACCTCACACTCATGTGCAGAAAACACATGAACAACCTACCTTGTTGAGCATTTCTTGAGCAGCAAGCTGTGCAGCTGGACCACCATTGGCATCAGTAAAGGTAAAGTCCAGGGGCATTGAGGGGGGCAAACTTATTGCACGAGGCCAAACCTGTGTGGTGTGTGGCATTTTACACACGGCAACCTACACACACACTGCATTGCAAGGAGGCAATACCTGCCAAAAGAGCACTATTTGGGCACCATGATACCATGCCAGCTGGGTATAATTGCGATAGAGTGCATTGCGGTCGATATCTGGATCAGCAAAAGAACCCACTTCTTCTACGATGCATGTTCTGTTGCAGTTGCGTGCCATGCGACAACGGTTGCCAACCTGGAGTAATTTGAGATGAGTTGCGTGTGAGCAATAAACCCATGTGGTGTGCCACGAGTGTCCCACAACTCAGCATCGTACATAATAGGAATAAAACCAGGAAGCATTGCGCATGGGGATGCCGTAGGATTCAGCATAATAGTGGATGGTAGTTGCGTCTGCCCTGTGTGTGTTGCATGACGATTGGCATGCAGCGCGTAAACAGCTGCAAATGTTCCCTTTGTGTGTTGCTACCCTCTACCTGTTTTGCAATTCACACACGTAGGACCGAGCATTGCCACCCTGCAGGCCGCTGTGTACGGGATGGTGAGCAAAATAAAGGGGGTGTATACTGCAACAATAAATCACCAAGTCAACATACGTATTCAAATACGAGTGTGGTATACCAGACTGTGCATCCACGCGTATGCCAACCTGTGCATGCCGGGGTGGTGTTGGTAATTGGTGCACACAGAATGACAATATACAGCATGTATGCAGACGTACATCGCCCACAAACATCAGCTGCTGCGGCTTGACTTCCCAGCGAACAAAGTTCATCATTTCTGTGACCCAATTGCGCAACACTGTTCCAGCAGTGAGGTTTCTTGTAGCATCATACCCAGGGTCCCTGTAACAGGTATGAATTGTTGAGATGAACACAGCAGCACTATTCAGACACAAAAAACACATACGTTTGGGGCTCATTCATCAAGTTCCATGCCAAGATGGTGGGGTCGCTTTTGTATTGGCGCCCGTTGACGGTGTTGTTGCGGTTCATCAAAAATCGCACCCATCGTTTGTACAAATCCTGTATGGAGTGCATCATGATGACAGCAGTTTATAAACACCAAGCACCAAAACATACTCTTGGCCTTGCCCGCACGAAAAAGTCATCATCAGGATAAGTTGTGTTGGCGCCAAAGATGCTCTTCATGTAATAACGCTTGCCACTGTGGGTGATTGGCATATTGGTTGCAATGGTCAACAACAAAGAACACCATGCCCACCGGCATACCCAAACTGCTCCCAGTTGTTGCACAGCGCACAAATTACACGGATACCAACACGCCGTGCTTCATCCAGTACCAAATCCAATTGGCGAATATTTGCATCACGGCGGATCATAAGCCCAGATGATTTGTTGTATTCCTGTGTCATGGGTAATTGTGCAGTGAACACCATCGCAAGTGTTACTGCTGCTACTTACCACCACCATTGACCACATACCTGAAAGGGATATGGACGAGTCCAGTTGACAGGGTTGCCATCTGAGTCGCGTTCATACTCCGCTCGCCCATCCCCAAAGCACCTTTTGTTAATGGTTGGTGGATGTGTCATGCACACACAGTCAAACACACAGACCACTGTTTAAACTTACCAAATGCGCAACACATTGATACCCTCTGCTTTATAACCTTGCATGATTTCTCGCATCAATGTAGCGTTGCCGTACACTTCTGGCACTGCGGCCAGGCCATAATTGTTGCTGCCAAACCCAAAGTAGCGCTGGTTATTGAGCATAAGGCTTCCATCAGGTCCACGGGTCACAAACGAGTTGGGAGCAGGGTCAACATACTGTTGTTGAAGGGCGGTGGTGCTTCAAACATGGTCCAAACATTGTACAAACATACATGTTGTGACACAAGACATTCCACCACCTACTTGGGCAACATTGGCTTGACTCACGCTGGGCAACCCAGTGACTTCAATGTCTTGTGATTCCCCAGGGGACAGTGTCTTTACCGCTGCAAAATAGTTGGGATCAGGCACGCCAGGAGCAAGTTTTGGAGCCAACTGTGCGATACTGACCGACGACGTTTGTGCATGAACGAACGATTTCATTAGGCATCCTCGTTGTATGGTCCATAGGATTAGTAAAAACGCACACGAATGCATACTTCAAGTCACTGTTATGATATACAATGCCAAGCGTCTGCTGTCTGTCTATCGGTTTATTGAATTGACATCAAACGAATTGGCGTTGTGATGTGCATACAGGGTATGTTCATATGTATGCATCACACGAATTTGATTGTGTTTGAAACTGTCGCGTTGTGTGCACAACATGCACGTATACGTACTATGATTGAAAATAACTCGCAAAACAACAATCTCGCAATAGAAGACAAACGTCGTTTATAGCTATGTAAAAACAGTAAAAACAAGACATGTATTCTTTGTATGGTGGGCGCATGACTTGCAACGAAACGCAACACACTGTTCAAGTATGAATCCCATGTAGTAAAGCATTATTTACGCATTCAAGTTGCAGGTGCGTAGCGTGCGATACAATGGTGGATATGCAGG
>VFQP010002976.1_pt1 | contig 18018 bp, 16 predicted proteins | sample 3512351 | NCBI WGS metagenome assembly VFQP01 (sample SAMN10412372, study PRJNA504923) | tailings metagenome | isolation source: Relicate 1 Philex TSF1 revegetated site | place: Philippines: Tuba, Benguet | collected 2017-08-29
GGCCTGAAGCAGCTGCTGAACCAGGGATTCCTCTTGTCCCGCATCGTGGTCCCTGGGGCCCCAAGAGCGAGCGAACAACTGGCGAGTCAAGCTGCTGCAGCTGCGTAAACCATCGCACGGCACCACCACTCCCGCCGCTCGCTCGCGCACAGGCCGATCTCGAACGAGGGCTTGCAGTTCGCCATGCGATCGTCGCGCGCAAGACGGGCAGCGAGACCTGCAGCTAGTCAGCGACGCGATGCAGCTTTCAGTTGGCTCTGCTCCGGTCGTGCGCGGTGCGCGCAGCGGCGCTGGCTCTCGGAGCGCCGTGCCGCCCACGCTCGCGAATGGCCCGCAGGCGTGCCGGCGAGCGAGGCGCGCAGTGCTTCGCGTGAGCGCCACTGCGACCGTGGAGCCTGTGCAGGTGCGCTTCTGCGGCAGAGCTGGGGCGCTTCAGGGTCGTGCCTCGCACGACCGAGCACGCCTCTTGCCCGCAGCCCCTTTCGCCGGGCCCGATCGTGCGCCGCAGCGAGTCGCGCGAACCGCTTGGTGGCGCTCGTGCGGGCCACCAGTGCTGGGCGCGTCGTTTGGAGCGGGAGCACCAGGTCGCGCGCAATCTGCGTCCGCACCTGCTCGTCTTCTTCTCCTGTGCAGACGCGCACGCTGACGACGCTGGAGAAGGTCTCCACGCTCAGCGAAGCACTCCCCTACCTGCAAAGGTTCAGGGGCAAGACCATTGTCGTCAAGTACGGCGGCGCAGCCATGAAGGACCCCACGCTCAAGGCACGCGCGCGCCGTGCAGGCACAGGGGCAGCGCCAGCAGCGTGCAGCAGCAGAAGGCCGTCATCCTCAACTGCGGCGGTGCGCTGGCGCTGCGACGCTTGCAGGCGGGCGTCATTTCCGACATCGTGCTGCTCTCGTGCGTGGGCATCCGCACCGTGCTGGTGCACGGCGGCGGCCCAGAGATCAACTCGTGGCTGGACAAGGTGGGCATCAAGCCCGAGTTCAAGAACGGCCTCCGCGTCACCGACGGTGCGCCCCGCCGCCGCCGCTGATGCTGCCGCCACTACTGGGCCTGCGCCCATCTCGCACGACGAGTGACGCGTCGCGCTGCTTGCATTCTTGGACTGCCCTCAGGCGCCACCATGGAGATTGTGGAGATGGTGCTGGGCGGCCGCGTGAACAAGTCGCTCGTGTCGCTGATCCAGCAGTCGGGCGGCAGCGCGCTGGGCCTCAGCGGCAAGGACGGGGGCCTGCTCAGGGCCAGGCAGGTGCGCACATGACTGGAGAGTCTGGCACTGGACAGACGGAACGAGCCCTCTGGCCGCGCTCCGGCACCAGCGCTGTGCCGCTCAGCGGCTCAGTGCGTGTTGGTGGTGTGCGCGTGCGTGCTTGGTGGGTGGCGACGCAGATGGTGGAGAAGGACATTGGCTTTGTGGGCGAGGTGACGCGCGTGGACCCCACGGTGCTGCGGGTGAGTCGGCTGACGCACACGTTTGCTCAGCCAGAGCGCGCTGTTGCGCGGCGTGCGCCGCCCAAAGCGAGGGAGAAGCGCTGCGGGTGCGGCAGCATGGCGCTGGAGTGCGACCTAGCTCCTGTTTTTGCGGCCTGTGCTCCCGCGTGCGCGCAGATAGCGGTGGAGAACGGCTACACTCCCGTGGTGGCCACCATCGCCACGGACGACAAGGGCCAGGCGCTCAACATCAACGCCGACACGGCGGCCGGCGAGGTGCGCGCTGCGCTCGTCTCGCTAAGGCTGCAGGCAGACGCGCGGGCCCAGAGAACACCACCGCCCGTGGTGCAGGAGTGGACGCTGGGGCGCTGCTGCTGCTTCTGCTCCTGCTTGTCGCGCGTCAGATTGCCGCTGCGCTCAAGGCTGAGAAGCTGGTGCTCATGACGGACGTGCCGGGCGTGCTGCGTGACAAGAACGACATCGGCACCAAGATCCACGAGCTCAACATCCGCCAGTGCAGGACGCTCATCCAGGAGGGCATCATCGCCGGCGGCATGATCCCAAAGGTCAGTGCTCAAGCGGCGCGCGGCGAGAGGAAGAGCACACAAGCGCAGCAGCCGCGAAGCACACAGGAGCACACAACGGGGACACAGCCAGTGTTGCTGAGGTGGCGGCGTGGATGATCACGTGTGGCCGCAGATCGAGTGCTGCATCCGGTGCCTGGCGCAAGGCGTGGGCGCCGCGCACATCATCGACGGCCGCGCCAGGCACTCGGTGCTGATGGAGCTGCTCACGGACGAGGGCGTGGGCACGATGATCACCGGATGAGAGCACGCGGGCCCGGGTCATGCGCGGCGCACGCCCCCACCCCATGCTGCGCAGTGCGTCCAGCAGCGCTGTGTAGAGCGAGCGTGCAGAGTATGGCAACTATGATCACTGTGCTAATGGCCTCTTGTCCTTAGCGGAGGGGAGCGCCAGAAGGCACCCGCGTGCAGGGGCATGTAGGAGCTGTGCAGCCCGCCGGCCAGCAGCCATGGCGACGAGCGGTGCAGCCGACGCTGCTGCCGAGGACGCGCTGGTGGTGAACAAGCGTGTCGAGGTGTGCAGCGTGCACGAAAGAGTGCAGGGTTCGCTGAACAGCAGGAGCACGAGCGCATCGCTTCAGAGCTCTTGAGCGCGCCGTTGCATCGCTGCATCGGTCGCGGAGGCAGGGGCGTGCGCTGGGCACGGCAAGTCGGAGATCCGCCCTTTGGGTGCCCGTGCTGTCGCGGGGCTGCCCCACAGCGCAGCCGGCCCAGGCAGGTGGCCACGACGCTGCTGCAGTGGTGCTCGTGCTCGCGCGTGCTCGTGCGCAGGTGCAGTTCAAGAACGGCAGATGGTACCCAGGCACGGTCGCCCGTGTGGAGCAAAAGCTGCGGTGAGCCGCAGCGGCAGGTGCAGGGCTCCAGGGCAGAGGAGAGGCGCGGGTGCGTGTGCTGAGAGCGATCTGGGAGGAGGCCTGCCCCACGCCTGCGCGCAGCTCGCCCAAGTCGCGCTTCACCGTCACGTTCGACGACGGCGAGGTGCAGCACGGCGTGTTCCTGGGCGCGGACCGCAGCAGGTGGCGCTTTCTCACCGAGCAGGAGATCAACGAGGTGCTCACGGGCAAGCCCAGGAAGGGCCGGCCGCCCAAGAACAACGAGCTAGACGCCCGCTGGCTCGGCGGCGCCGACCCCGCCTCGCCGCCGCAGCAGCAGCAGCGTGCCAGCGACGGCGGCGGCGCGGCGGGCGAGGCCGACGCGGCCGGCGGCGGCGGCGGCAGCGGCGGGGGCGCAGCGGGCAGCAGCGGCGGGGGCAGTGGCCGCAAGCGCCCCGGGCGGCCGCCCGCCGTCCCGGCCAAGCGCCGCGGCAGCAAGCAGCTGCCCGCACAGGACGCCGACGGCGATGAGGGGGCGGAGGAGGAGGGGGCTGCGGAGGGCAAAGCGGACGAGGAGGAGCACAAGCGCGGGCAGCAGGCCAAGCAGCCGCGGCGGCAGAAGCAGCAGGCGGCCACCACGCCCAAGAAGCCTCCAGCCAGGAGGGTGGTGTCGGCAGCGAGCAGCGACAGCTGCGGCGAAGGCGACGCCCCGACCGCGCCGGCGCCGCAGCCGCCGCAGCCGCAGCAGCAGCAGGAGGCGGCAGGCGCCCAGAGCAGCGCGCAGCCCACGACGACGCACGCCGACCCGCCTCCACAGGGGCCGCAGCCCACCGCCACCTCGCAGCCGCCCGCCGGCCCCGGCGCCACCTCTGCCGGCGAGCGGCCGCCGCAGCCGCCGCCCGTCGCCGCCGCCGAGCCCTCGCCGGGCTTGCCGCATGGCGGTGCGGAGCAGGACGGAGGGGCGCTCGGCGCGAGCCCCCGGCCTGTCGCACCTGACGCCGCCAGCGCCCCCACCACCGTCGCCCGGCCCTCTGGCGTGTCGTCAGACCAGGCCGCCGGCCCCGCCGCAGCAGCGCCCGAAGGGCCCGGCAACGCCAGCACCAGCCCCACCGCTGCCGCCGCAGCGGAGCCCCCGGCGCCGGCTGCGGCCCCCGCAGACGCGCTGCCGTCGCCGGCGGCGCGGCGGCGCTCCCTCGGCGGCGGCGGCGCCTCGCGGGAGGAGCTGTCCCCGCAGCAACGCCGCCGGCAGCAGCAGCAGCAGCAGCCGCAGCAGGACACGGACGCCCCTAGCCCAGTAGCGCCGGGGCGCGGCGCCGGCCGCGGCGGCCGAACGCTCGGCGTGGCGGGGGGCAGAGGCGATGGCGCCGCAGGCAGCAGCGGCACGGCGCGCGCCGGCGTGGTGATGCTGGAGGTACCCGTCGACGCCAAGCGGCCGCTCGGGAGGCCACTGTCTTCCGCCGCCGCAGGCGGCGTCGCCCCGGGCAGCAGCGAGGCGCCGGCCCCGTCCAAGGTCAAACCTCCGTCCAAGGTGATGACGTTCAGCGCCAAGGACCCGCCGACCACGGTGCCGCCGCCGCGCTCCGCCTCGCTGCTGCTCAAGCCGCCGCCGCCGGCCGCCACGCCCACACCGCCGCCAGCGTCAGCGTCGCAGCCGCAGCAGCCGCCGGCCGAGCCCGCGGCTGCTGCCGACGCAGGCGCCAAGCCGCCGGCACCAGGCGGCCCGTCAGACGCCCCTTCGGAGCCGCCACAGCAGCCCGCCGTGGAGGTGACGGACGGGCCCGCAGCGGCAGCGGCGGCGGCGGACGCCGCCGCCGCCCAGATGGAGGTCGAGCTGCCCTCGCTGCCCGCGCCGCTCGCGCCGCCCTCGCCCGAGTTCTCTCTGCCCACCGTCGGCGCGTCGCCGCCGTCCAGCCCGCCGCCGCTGCTCCGCGACCCGCCCTCTTCCCTCACCACTCAGCAGCAGCAGCAGAGGAGGCACAGCAGCGGCGAGCACCAGCTCGATCCCCCGTACCACCTGCAGCCTCCGCCGCAGCAGCAGCACCCGTGGCCGCCGCAGCAGCACTCGCAGCCAGTGTGCCACGGCGTGTCGCCCGGCGTGCTGCCAGTGTCGCCCACCTACTCGCCGCCGGCGCCCGAAATCGACGAGCCCGCGCCGCGCTCCTCGTCGCAGCTCTCCCTCCCGCTGCAGCCGCGCTCGTCGGGCTTCCCGCCGCTGCAGGACGCCGGCGGCGGCGGCGACGCCACGCCGCCGGCGTCGCAGCGCGACGGCAGCGCCAGCGGCGCGCCGCCGCACGCCGCCGCCGCGCCGGCCGCCTCCCACGGCACGCCGCCCCGCGGCGGCGGCGGCGCCGCCGCCGCGGCGCAGCTCCCGCCGGGCTCCGCCGGCGGCCTGCTCCGGCACTCGCTCGGCGGCGGGAGCGCGCCGCGCGCGGGGTCCCTCGCCTCGTACGGCACCTCCTCCCCGCCCTGGACGCACCCCGCCTCCGCCGACCGCGCCCTCCCCGGCAGCATGCCGCCGCAGGGCTCCCAGATGCTCGCGGCGACGGGGAGCAACATGCCCCACTTGCTAGACGCGCCGGGGTCCACCGGGCCGCCGCCCCCGGGCTCCGCCTCGCAGCCGCCGGCGCACCGAGCCAGCGCCCCCGGCGCCGCCCGCGGCGAGAGCTTCGTCGGCGCCCCCGGCGGGCCGTTTTCCGTCGTCGACCGCGAGCGCCTGCACGCCGCTACCGGCGGCGGCGCTGGCGGTGCTGGCGGCGGCGGCGGCATCGGCCGCCCGTCGCTCTCGCTGTCCATGTCCACGGCGAGCGGGCTGCAGACGCAGCTGTCGACGCAGTCAAACGGCTCGCCGTTCTCCGACCTGGTGGCGCACCTGCAGCGGCAGCATGGCGGCAGCGGCGCGCCGCCGGCGGCGAGCCACCTGCAGCCAGTGCCGGACGGGCCGTTTGCCGCCGCCGCCGCCGCAACAGCCACCACGCCCGGCACGGCGGCGGGCGCGGCGGGCATCAGCCTGGTGGGCGGCAGCGGCGGCGCGCACAAGACGACGCGGCTGGCGGCGGCGGCGGCGAACCGCGACCCCCGCGGCGGCGGCGCGGCGCGCGGCGCCGCCGCCTCGGCGGACGGGCTGGGTGAGGCTCAGTCGGCGGCGGCGGGCGGTGGCGGCGGCGGCGGCGGGCTCAACTTGTCGCGGCGGCGTCAGCCGGAGATGACGACGTTCACCGAGTCGCTGGAGTCTCTGTCGCTGCAGACCAAGAGCGTCAAGGACACGTGCCAGCTGGCGCTGGAGGCGGCCATGGTGAGCGTCTGCTTGCCTCGCCTCGCTGGCGCTCGCCTGCTCGCTGCTTCAGCCCTTGCCGCTTGAGCGCGAGAGTCTGCTCGCTGCGAAGGCGAGACGCGCGCGCGTCCGCGCGGAGGGCGCGTCCGTTCTTCTGAGCGGCCTCACTGCTGCTCCCCTCACCCCGCCGCGCGTCCGCCGCAGGCCATGAGCAACTGCGGCGCCGTGGTGCGCGCCATCGTGGAGCGCTCTGAGACGCTGGCGGCGGCGCAGGTGCAGTACGGCGACGACCAAGGCGTGTCGCGCAGCCTGCAGGACAAGCGGCTGCCGCTGGTCTTCCTGCTGGACAACATGCTGCAGGTGCGAGGGGGGAGCGGTGTGTCGCGCCTGCGCTGTCCAGCGTTGGGGTGCCGAGCACCTGGTCGCAACGCCGTGTTCGCTCTGGCGGATGGCTGGTTTGCGCCAGCCGTGACGAGCGCTGGGGTACCGAGTGCGCGTGAGTCACGAAGTGTGTGCGAGCCATGCTTGCCGCGCGTGCAGAGGTCGCTGATGCAGCGCGCGGCGAACGAGACGGCGCGGCTGGACGGCAGCTCGCCCCCGGCGCCCAGCTCGATCGAGGTGGTGGCCAAGGAGCTGCCCAGCAAGGTGGCGCCCTGCTGCCGCTCCGTCATCCCCGGGTGCCTGCCCACGGGCAGGGAGGCCGAGGGCAAGGCGGACAAGGTGCGAGCAAGACCTTGCGGCTTTCAAACGCACCAACTCACGCCGTCGCGATGCGAAGAAGGCGGCGCGAAAAAACGCGACGGTGTGTGCCTGCTGGCCGCAGCTCAAGCGGCTGGTGGACGGGTGGGAGCGCAAGAGCTGGTTCACCGACGGAGAGATGCGCATGATCCGCGAGGTGCGCGCGCTCTTGCGCTCCTCCTCGCATGCGCTTTTCCTAGCGCCTTGCGACCACTGTCACGCTGCGGCCGATTCTTCCGCGAGGAGCAAGAGAACACGTCCTCGTCGCGCCTCCGTCGCAGGTCGTCGACGAGGAGCTCTCTCGCGCGCTGGGCGGCCGCCCACCTACGTCCCGCGGCGGCGGCGCACAGCCGCAGGACGCCGCGCAGCAGCCGTCGTCGTCGTCGCAGCAGCCGCTGGGCCCCACGTTCGACCGCACCATGCCGCCGAGGGTGCTCGCGCCGCCGCCCGGGCAGCAGGCCGCCGCTGCGGCCGTTGGCCTCAAGCACATAGGTCTCGGCCCGCACCTCGTCTCGCTGCCGGCGCCGGGCACCGTCGTCCCCGTCCGCCTGGTGAGAATCACACCAACCGCTACCACCTTCCCGCCACCTCCTCCGCCGTCACTGCAACGACGCCCTTGCGCAGGACGCAGGAGACGCAGGCGCAGAGCGACGGTCCCTCGCACTCACCCGCCCCTCTCACCCAGCCAGCGGGGGATCAGTGTTTGCACACCGGTGCATGTGTCCTGCACTGGCACATGCACTCGGTTCATGCGTGCCGAGGCATCTGACATGCCCAGTAGCTGGGCTCCAGCCCCGCCGAGGCGTGCAAGCACGTGCAAGTCCATCTTGCGCGCACACGCTCGCGCGCGCAGGAGCCGCCGCCGCAGGCCCCCTCCCCGCCCGCGCCCACGGACCCCGCCGCGCTGCTCGACGACCGCAACATCCACGGCCCCCGCGGCGCCACCGCCTGGCTCGCCAACATGTACGGCTCCATGGCCGCCGCCGCGCTCGGCGCGCACAGCGACGCGCCCTTCCTTGAGCTGCTTGGCAAGGCCAACCGCTTTGCCGACGAACCGGACGACGAGGACCTCTTCGCCCCCGACGAGGAGAGCGACCGCCTCTTCGCCGGCGCCGTCACCTGGCGGGAGTTTTGCCTCCAGACGGGGCACGGCATGGGGCCGGTGCTGGACGAGGGGGCGGCCAAGCGGGGGCCGCAGCCGCCGCCGGGGCCGCCGCCGCCGCACCTGCAGCAGCAGGGCGGCGGGGAGCCGCCGCCGCAGCCGCAGCAGCAGCAGCAGCAGGCGGGAGGGGGGTACAGCGGTGGTGGCGCGGCGTTCCCGCCGCACCTGCCGCCGCAAGGGCAGGTGATGGGTGGCCAGGGCCAGGGCCAGGGCCAGGGAGGCATGCACATGATGGCGATGCAGCAGCAGCAGCAGCAGCAGCAGATGGGCATGGGGATGGTGCCCGGCGGCGTGGCGCCGCCCCGGCCGCCCTTCATGCCCCCGCCAAACCCTAACATGCCCGGCGGGGGCATGGCCGCCATGGCGCTGGCCGCCAACGCGGCCATGGGGATGGCCGGCGGCCCCGTGCCGCCGCCCAACCCGCCCGCGCCCTGGCAGCACCAGGGCATCTTCCCCCAAGCCCCGCACATGCAGCCGCCCCAGGGCATGGTGCAGCGCTCGCACAGCGTCAGCATGCCGCCGCAGACCCTCTTTCAGGGCCCAGGCGGCGTCCCGCCCTTCATGCCGCCGCCACCGCCACCCTTCCCTGGCGCCCTCCCGCCGCCGCCGCCGCCCCCGGGCCCCTTCAACCCCCAAGCACCCCCCTACGCGCCGTCCACACGCCTCGCCCCTCCAGCGCCGCCGCCGCCCATCCCCCCGCCCGGCCCCTTCCCGCCCTCCCAGCCGCCACCACCACACCTCCACCCCGTCCCACCCGCCTACCCTCCACCCGCACAAGACGCCGGCGGCCTGGCGCGCGCGCACAGCGCGCCAATCATCCCCTCCTCGCCGGTGGAGGCCGCTGCGGACGACGACAACATGGATCTGGAGGACGGCGGCGGCGGCGGCGGCGGCTACGGCGGCGGAGCGGTGTACAGCGGCAGCGGCGGCGGCGCGGCGGCGTACGGCGGAGGCAGCGGCGGCGGCGCGTGGGGCGACAGCGCCGCCGCACAGCCTCTGGGCGAGAGCGAGTTCATGGGCGAGGGCTTGGAGCACGAGCAGGACGGCGGCGCGTACGCCGCTGCTTACGAGGACTACGAGCGGGTGAGGGCTTTGCGCGCATGGTGACAAGGGTTTTGCGTTGACCTCGGCGCGCGCTTGATTGCCCTCTCTTGCGCGTTCCTCGTGGCGTGTGCGGCGGCGCCGAGGAACTCAGGCCTCACGTCCCCACCCAGGATGTGCAGTAGAGGAAGCGGCACTGCGGCGCACCAGCCCCACCCCCTAAGGACGGCGCCGCGCTGCTCCTTGCTCGCGCACTTGCAGGTCGAGTACGCGCCCGCCGCGCCCATCCGCGAGGAGTTGCCAGAGGAGGACATGCAAATCGCCACGCCCCCCTCCGACCCGCACGCCGGCACGCCCTCGGCGCCCGCCTACCCCGACGACGCCCCACCAAGCCCCCGCTCGGGGTTTGCCGCCATGACGCTCCCCCCGCCCCCGCCCGTGCCGTACCACTCCCACGGCCCTGCGTACCCCCACCACCACCCGCAACCGCACCACCACCACCCACATCAGCAGCACCAGCAACACCACCACGGCTACGCCGCGGCGGCGCAGCAGCCGCACCACACGCTGCCGCTGCCGCCGCCGCCGCCGCTGCCCGAGCACCCGCCGCTCCCGCAGCCGGCCCCGCCTCCCCTCCCCGCCGATCACGGCCACCCTCCCCTCCGCTCCGCCCCCTCGGACCGCTCAACGGCAAACTCCCACCGGGCGCCTCTCTTCGTCGAGAGCGCCGCAGCCAGACCGGCCCCGCCAACCGCCGCCGCCGGCCACTCCCGCGCTGACGGCGCCGCCGCTGACACCGCAGCCGCACACAGCAACGCTCAGCCCTCCCAGCAGCCGTCAGAGCAGCCGCCGCAGCAGCAACGGAGGCCCTCGCTGAAGGAGGAGGCGGCGGCGGCGGTGCGGCAGCGGCGACTACAGCAGCAGCAGCAGCGGCAGCAGCAGGACCGGGGGCGCGGCGACGACGACGACGACGACTTGCTTCGGTCGGTGCTCAACCCTAGGGCTCATGAGCCCTGGCAGGCGCCGCGCGGCGGCTCGCCCGCCAACGGCCACCGCTGCGGCGGCGGCGGCGGCGGTTTTGGGCCCATGCGGCGTGAGGGTTTGGGGGGCGGGTCGCCGGACGGGATGTACTCGCCTTCGCCGCGGCGGCGGGGCCTGGCGAGGGGGCACAGCGAGGGGGAGGAGAGGGCTGAAGGCGGCCGGGGGCCGCTCCCTCCGTCGGCTCTGGGCGGTGGGAGAGGCGGGGATGAGGAGCGGGAGCGGGAGCGGCGGCGCAGCCGCAGCCGCAGCCGCAGCCCCGGGCGGCCGGCGCCGCCGCCACCGCGGCAGCTGGACCGCGAACGAGAGAGGGCGTGGGAGCGCGAGCGGGAGGAGAGGGAGAGGGAGCGGGCGTGGGAGCGGGGACGTGAGCGCGACCGCGGGCCTCCGCGGGACCGGGAGCACGACCGCGGCGGCCCCGGCGACATGCTGGGCCGGCCGCAGTGGGGCGGGCGCGCGGCCGGCCGCGACCGAAGCCGCGAGCGCGACGGCGGGCACGGGCTTGGTGGCGACGGCGGGCGGGGCCGCCGCGCGGCGTCGCCGCCGCCGCCGCCGCGCCCGCCCGCCCCGATGGTGAGGGCGGACCGGCCGCCCGGCCTTGAGCCGGGGCTCGGCCCCATGCGGCGGGAGGACGGCGCGGGCGCGCCGCGCCCGGCGCCGCCGCCTCCGCAGTCGGCGGAGCGGGGCCGCGCGCCACCGCCGCGCAGCGACGCCGCCCCCGAGGAGGAGCGGGAGCGCAGCTTGGAGGAGGGCGAGCGGCGGCGCGGCAGCGACGGCAGCGGCAGCCCCTCCGGCGAAGCCGACGCCGACGGCGGCGGCGGTGGCGGCCGCAGCAGCAGGCACCACAGCGGCGGCGACGCCAAGGATGGCGGCAGCAAGCGCCACCACAAGGACAGGGACAGGGAAAAGAGCGGCAGGGACAGGGAGAAGAGCAGCAAGGACAAGAAGCGCAGCAAGGAGAAGAAGGAGAAGAAGGAGCGCAAGGAAGGGCGGCGTGGGGGCAGCGGCGGGCGGCGCACCGTCAGCGGCAGCGACAGCGACACGCCGGCGCCCGCCGGACCCGCCGCGACCGCGACGCAACCCCGGCCGCCTTCCGAGGAGAGCCCCCCGGAGCTGGGGGAGCTGCCGAGCGAGACGACGACGCCAGCAGCGGCGGCGGCAAGCTCGGCGGCGGCAGCAGGCGACCGCCCGCGGAGCGAGCCCGCGCGCCTGGCCCGGCGCGAGTCTGGTGAGCTGCCGCACTCCCCCGGCGACGGCGGCGGTGGCGACGCGGCGGCGACGAAGCACGCGGCAACGGGAGGCAAGGCGGGCGGCGGCAAGCCCGCGCGGCAGCCCATTGTGTTCCCGTCCGCGCTGCAGCAGCAGCCGTCGGACGGTGGCAAGCCTGGCGGTGCCGCTGCGGCGGTGAGCGGTGGCGTCGCAGCGGCGGCGGCGGCGGCGGCGGCGGCAACGGCGCAGCAGCAGCAGGCGCCAAAGAGCGTGTTTGAGCGGTTGGGCGGGCGGGCGGCGAGCGTTGACGCGGGGCGCGTGGGGGAGAAGCGGCCGGCGGCGGCGGCAGTAGCGGTGGCGCCGGGCCCGGCGGCGGGCGGCGGGGAGGAGGAGGCGGCCAAGCGGTTGAAGCAGGACCATGGGGAGGGTGGTGGTGGCGGCGGCGGGAGGGCGCCGGTGCCGCTGCCGGCGCCGGCGAAGCTGCTGCTGAGCGCGCTGCCGGGGGCGGCGGGGCGGGGCGGCACGGGCGGCGGGCGGGGGGGGGGGGGGGGGGGGCCGGCGCCTGCACAGCCGCCGCAGCGGCGGTGAGCCAGTGGTGGACGCTGGACAACGGCGTTGCCGCCGTCCCGCGGAGGGTTGGAGTTGGGGCGCCGGGCTTGCTGGGGATATGGCGGGTTCGTGCGTGCGTGCGTGCCTGGCTTTCTGTATTCATGGGCCTGTCAGACTGCCAGGGACGTGCCGTGGAGGACGCCTGCTTGCTTGCAGTGGCCGGCGTCCGTCCCGGCGCCTGCTGCAGTTGAGAAGGCACGCTGTCGCGAGCGGTTCCCGGGGGCGTCACAGGCGCTCCCCCAAACGTTGCGATCGTTGACTCCTTCGTGCAAGCCAGCTGCGCATGAAGAGCAGCTGGATTAGAGCCTTTAGAGCTCTGGCAGGCAGGAGCAGCACGGCGCGAGGGCGCACGTGGGGCTGGGCTCCCGGCGGGCGCGCTGCCGAGACTTGGCCGCCGGGCGCGCAAGGAGGCTGAGCCGTAGATAGCTTTCTGGTGCCGCTAGCAGAGCCGCCGGTTGCTGTTCGTTGTTGTCCCTGGTTTTGGTTCTCTTCCCTGGTCACTGGCCGGACGCTGAGCGCGTGTGACCTGCATGTAAAGGGTCGAGAGGTGGCAGGAGGGTCGCCCCTCGTGAGCCCCGCGGCGGTTGCCACAGCGCTCTGGTGGGCGCGGTCAGCCGCCACACTGGCCACAAAGCTCTGGCAGACCTCTGCCCTTCGCTCAGGAGAGAGAGAGAGAGGCAGCGCCGAGGCGCACCCTGTTCTGTGCCCTCCACGTGTTTTCAATTGTCGTATTCGCTGGCGGCTCCCTGTTGCTCTGTTGCTCTCAGCGCGCGTTTCCGTGATTTACACCGCCTGCAAAAAGGATGATGCGTCAGCGCCTGCTCCTGCTCTCCCGGCCCACGCCAGCACATCGCACACACTCTCCGGCCACGCCACCACCCGCAAGAGGCACCCGCGTCAAGCACACGTCCGAACCGTGCCACGAGGTCAGCGGCGCCACCACCTTGCAGCGCGCATGCCAGAGCTTCAGTGGCCAGGCAGCAGCCACGCCTGGCCACTCCGAGCAGGGTCACCTGGCCTGCCACCGTCCGGTGGCACCCCGAACGAACGAAACGTCCCTTGGGGTTTGCTAACGAAAGCCTTGCGCCCGTTGAAACCCCCCGCGGGGTCAAGAAGTAAACCAGTCCAAACGCAGCCGCTGACCGCAAGACTGACGGGCAGATCGTGTGCCTTGCATCCTCTGGCGGCATCGATGAATGGCCCAGCGCAGGGCCCACCGTCGCAGTTTGCGCCACCGCGCCGCGCACGCACGCTCCGGGCACGTGGCCTGACACAGGAGAAACGGGGAGAGGGGGTGCGCGATAGGAGACACGGGAGGACCAAGTAGGGCGGAATAAAGCTACAAGCCACCCACAGGGCTCGAGGTTCAGGCACAGAGCGGGCACGCACACTCACACGCTCTGTGTCTGTCGCACCGCTCGCCAGGCGCCGCGCAGCAGCGGCCGGCGCATACACACGCACGCCAACCAAACCACACGCACATCCCGCCGTCCAACCCGCCGCCAGGCACACTCGGGCGCAGCCTTTCCACGTAGGGGGAGGCGAGCGCGCCCACGTTACACTCTCACGGCACCACACACAAAACACACGCTCGCCTTCTGCCCTGTGGTCAAATCGGCGCACTGCAAGGAACTCGTGACAGCAGCGCCAGCGACGGCGGCCGACAGCCTCAGGCTGCTCCAGAGGCCCGTCGAAGGGCACCCAAGCGCAACGACGGCGACGCGGCACGCACGCACACCCTCACGCGCCGCCCGCCGTCGCGCCGCGAGACATCCAGGCATGCCAAGGCGCCTAAACAGCTGCGCACACGCCCTCACGCGCCGGGCGGCGGCGCGCCGCTCGCCGTCGCCGACACGCCCACCGCCGCCGCAAACCCGGCCATCGCCGTGCCCAGCCTCGCGCCGCCGCCCAGGTACCCGCCGGCCTCCTCGGCGCCGCCCGCCGCCCCCTCGTGCGCCGGCGCCGCGCCGCTGGCCGCTGCGGCGTGCTGCGCCGCGTCCGGGGCGCCCGGCGGCGGCGGCGACGGAGCCGCCGCCGCGAGGAGGCTGCCGGCGGCCTCGCGGCCGCGCGACGACGACCCTGTCGCCCACCTGCAGATGCGCACACAACCACACACGAGTGAGTCCCTACACACGGGCCGTGTGCTGCAAATCCGCACCGCCGTCGCAGCAAGCTGGTTCAGCGGCGAGCACGATTCCCTTTCCCAGCAGCCCCCCGCGCCCCCAAAAGACACGCACCGCGAGTAGTCGACGGAGAGGAGCTCGAGGAAGCCCGGCAGCAGCGCCCGCACGGCGAAGCGGGCCAGCAGGCTGCCCGCCAGCGCCAGCATGGGGCCCGGCACCACCGACAGCGGCGAGGGCAGCGTCACCTTGAAGCGCAGGTCCACCTCGCAATGGAGGGAACCCGCGTCCGCCGGCGGAGGCGGGGGCGGCGCCACCACGGCCAGCGCCACCGCGCCATCGCTGCCGGCGTCTGGCGCGGGGGCCACTGACGCCTCGCCAGGCTGCAACGCTCCGTCCAGCGGGGCCGGCGCGGGGGCCGTGCCGGCGTGGAGTGCTGAGGCGGGTGGGGCGGGGGCGATGGGCGTGGGGGCGATGGGGTGCGGCGTTGCTGCTGCTGCTGCTGCTGCTTCGGTCGCGAGCGGCTGAGGTTGGGGCTGCGGCGCTTGCTGCTGCTGGTGCGGCTGCTGCTCGTGGGGGTGGAGGGGCCGCATGGCGGGCTGCGGGTCGTACGGGAGCGTCTGCGCCGCCTGCGCTGCTAGCGCGCTGTGAGGGGAGGAGGAGGAGGAGGAGGAGGCGTGTGGGTCGCTGGTGGGAGGAGGCGGGAGCGCGAGCGTGCTGGGGTGGGGCGGGTCGTCCAGGGAGGACAGCGACCGCACCGAGGCCTCTGGGTGCGTGCCGGTGGCCATGGCCAGGCCCCGCTTCCACGAGCGCAGCGTGTCCACCATGCCCTGCCCTAGCGAGGGCTTCGCGGGCGGCCGGTGCGACAGCGTGGCGTCCATGTCGAGGTTGAAGCACGCGTCGAACCGCTTGTCGCCCACCTGGAAGGACCGCGCCTCAAACCGCACCTGTGCAAGGGGGGGGCGCATGCGTTAGGGCTTAGGCAGGAGGGTCCGGGGCGCAGGCAGCTGCATCATCCTGGAGGTGGCGGTGCGCCCTGGTGGCGTGGCGCCGTCTTGCTTGCAAAGGGCAGGTGGGGCAGGGTCGGCTCACCTGGCTCTCCTCGGGGTCCACCGTCACCTTGATGGTGACCTGCGGCTGCAGCGCCACGTGCATGAGCTCCTGCAGCGGCACCTGCGGGCGGGCACGGCATGAGAGAGGCGATGTGTCGGCCAGCTAGCGCGGAGCACGTGCGTGCGGTTGGCAGGCTAGGGGCAACAAGCACTCCCCTCAAAGCGCCTGTTCCGCCGGTTCCTGACCGCCCCCGGCGCGCCCGCCATGCTGCCACCTGCCCTGCCGCCGGGGCGGCGGGTCCGAGCAACGGCGCCGCAGCGCACCTTGAGCACGAAGACGTCGGGCGCGTGGACGGCGTCGGGGCGCGTGATCCACCGTGGGTCGAGCAACGAGTACTGCTCCAGGGGAAGGGCCAGGTAGTCGGCCAGGCCCCGGCCCAGTGTCACGCTGTTTGGCAGCGGCTCCTGCGCGCAGGCATGCATGCGCCCGCATGCGGCATCTCGTGGGAACGCAGCGCCACGCGCGGCGTGAGCTGCCCAGGTCGTGGAGTGACGCCAATGGACGGCGATTTGGGCGATTGTGAGAGGCCAGCTGTGGCCTCACCTTGACGCTGCGCTCCGCGGCTGAGCCGGCCCTGAAGGCGACTGTCTTGCCGGGCAGCTGCACCTCGGCCTCGACGGGCAGGCCTTGGGCGCGCTGCTCCGCCCGCCGGCGCCGCTGCTCCTGCTCGTGCTCAAAGACAATCTTTGTAATCTTGTTCAGCACCTGTTGAGAGTGGCGTCAGGCAGGGCAGAAGACAGTCAAGAGCCAGGCGCTGACGGGCATCCAGCCGCACCCCGCCCGCACACCTGCGGCGGCGCTGGAATGGAGCGGCACACCCTCGTATGCAATCCACGAGCAACGCACCTGGTCCAGCGCGCCCATGAGCACTCCGTCCGGGCTCGCCTGCGCCTTGGTGCACTCTCTCCTGCGAACCCGCCCTCGCACGACGGCCGTCGGCATCGCTGCTGGTACGAGCGGCGCGTGTGCGCACGCGCGCCTGTTGCCGAGTGCGCCTCGCGCCATCACGCTGCCGGCCGGCCCTCCTCCCAACACGAGCAAAAAAGCGTGCGGCCGAACAGCGCCTGCGCGGCAGCGGACAGCTGCTACTCCGCTCACGCCTGCAAGCGACGCAATCTGCAAGCGGCGCTGAGCGGCACAGACGCTGAGATGCAGCCTCTTTCCGGCCGACCTAAACTGGGGCGCTGCGCCCATGCACCGTGATGCGGGACTGTGCAGCAAGCGCGCGCGGTGTGTCTTGCGTCGTCACTGTACACCAGCGCATCATCGCTTGCTGCTTCGTTCCTGGGGCCTGCTGCGTCGCTGGGCCGCGGGTCAAAGGTCAAAGGGTCGCGAGCAGTGGCACGCACCGCGAGGATGGAGAGCGCTGGAAAGCATCTCAAGTTCAAGGTGGGGCCGAGCGGCAATCAGCTGTCTTGTGCTTTCCCGCTCGTATGCGCGCTCCTCCTTAGCGGGAGCTCACAACACACCATCTCCATCGCTGGGCCGCCATTGGCCCACACGACCGCTTGGCAGCAACACACACTTGCAGGTGTTTGTGCGCCTGAGGCCGGCGCCGGCCGACAGCGGGGGCGGCCACGGCGCCGACGGCGTGTGCAAGACGGAGCACCGCATCATCACGCTGCACGACCCCAGCAAGGAGCACAGCTCCGAGTTCGTGTTCGACCGCGTGTTCAGCGCCGACAGCCCGCAGGAGGTGGTGTTCAACGAGGTGGGCAAGCCGCTGGTCGAGCACGCGATGCAGGGGTACAACGCCTGCTGCTTCGCCTACGGCCAAACCAGCAGGTGCGCAGCCTCAGGGCGCTGGCATCAGAGTGTCAGTGTCTGGCCCTTGCTGCTCCCAATGGCACCAATGGCACGCTTGGCATGAGGCGTCGTTTACGCGCAGCGGCAAGACGTACACCATGTTTGGCAAGGAGACGGGCGAGCCGGAGCTCCGCGGCATGATCCCCCGCGCCATCGAGGAGCTCTTCCGGGTGAGAGGCTGCGCTCAGTGAAGGACACACACTGGCTGATGAGGCTGTGCTTTTGCCAGGCAGCGCGCTCAGCACGAGGCTGCTACACCAAACGGCGCGCAGGTGGCGGCAGAGGTGCAGGCGGGCACGCCGACGCGCTACGCCTTTTTCGTCTCGTACCTCGAGATCTACCTCGAGCAGGCAAGCGTCCCACACGCAGCTCGGGGCTCAAACGGGTCAGGCACGCCCTTGGTCATGATGAGCTGCAGCACACCATGCGGTGTGTGGGCGTGGGCGTGGGTGTGCGCAGGTGCGGGACCTTGGCAAGGCGGCGCTCATGTCCAAGGAGTCGGGCGGGCGCGTGGGGCGCAAGGAGATGGACGAGTGGGCGCGCAGCAACCTGGACGTGATGGAGGACGCCAGCGGGCAGACGTCCGTCAAGGACCTGCAGTACATCGAGGTGCGACCCACAACGTGCTGCTGTCCCCACACCTCTCAAGAGCACATGGGCGGGATGCCAGCGGACAAGGCAGGGGCAGCCCGTGGCGCTGACCGTTTGTAGGCGTGTTGGTGGTGTGGGTGGGGGAGGAGCACGCTGGCGATGGATTGCCTCCTTGCCGCCCGCAGGTGGCGAGCGCTGACGAGGCGCTGTCCATCCTGCGCGACGGCGTGTCGCTGCGCGCCACCGCCTCGACGGCGCTCAACGACGTGTCCAGCCGCTCGCACACGGTCTTCACCATCAGCATCGTGCAGTACCGCGACGGCAACAAGCCAGTCACAGGTGAGCCGCAGTAGCATGGTCCACGCTTCGCCGTACACGCGTCCCCACCCGCCACGGCTGGGAGGCGCCCACCTGCAGCATGCTTGCGTGTGTCGGCGGAAAGGGAGGGGTGGCAAGCGGGCCAACGCGTGTGTCGCATGCGTCGCCGCCGCT
>VFQP010002977.1_pt1 | contig 18015 bp, 27 predicted proteins | sample 3512351 | NCBI WGS metagenome assembly VFQP01 (sample SAMN10412372, study PRJNA504923) | tailings metagenome | isolation source: Relicate 1 Philex TSF1 revegetated site | place: Philippines: Tuba, Benguet | collected 2017-08-29
TGTGTGTGTGTGTGTGTGTGTGTGTGTGTGTGTGTGTGTGTGTGTGTGTGTGTGTTTCAAGTGTGTGTTGTTGTTTTTGCTGTATATATGCATGTAAATAATAATGTACATGTATTGGAATGTATAGCAGCGGTGGTGTTGTATCATCAACACACACATCCATCCATCCATCCATCCATCCATCCATCCATCCATACTCCCCCACACACATCCACATACCCACATGCATACCCACATACATACCTGGCAAAGTTCCACACTACATGTGCTAGTACTTTGGGTGAAACACTGGTGAGTGCACTCATTGATGATGTCTCTATAAGGTGTAGGGTGTGGTGGCGCATGGTGTACCCAGTGAACTGTGTGTGTGGAGGGGTATGGATGTGTGTGTGGAGGTGTGTGTGTGTGTGTGTCCAGGGGTATGGGTGTGTACAAATACAGCCGAGTATATGCACACCCTCACATGTACACCTGTACTTTTTTACACACCGACCCACAATACACACCCATATCAAAATCCACAAACCACATACCACCCTCCCAAACACACACCCAAAAACCCTCCCAAACACACACACACACACTCCCAAACACACCCCCAAACACACATACAAAAACATACCTGCTTGACCATGTTGAGCACATACAAAGCAGTTGCACCATCACTTGCACACATATCAGCAGACAGAATAGTGTCCAGTAACCGAGTCAGCCTATCAGGAGGAAAGACAGGCTTGGGGGCTGTGTACCCTGCCCACAATAGACCACGTACACCAGTAAACTGTGGGTGTGTGGGAGGGGGTCAATTGTGGGTGGGAAGCGGGGGGGGGTCACTTGATGTGTTGTCACACTGGATGATGCAATTTTTTCATGTGGTTTACGCCAAAACAACTGCAACTACCAATGAACAACAATAATAATAATATCAATACACTGGAATACACCTCCCCCATGCACACCCAACAACACCTCCACAACCAACACGTTGTACCACTGGTCACACCACCACCTATCACCCACACCACCAACCACCCACACCACCTACCGTCAACAGCTGCCCACCATATGTCCGCACCCTCTCCGGGTCCTCCGCCAACCGGGACACCTCATCTTCCACCACCCTCAACACATGGTCGGCTGCTTTTGGCCCCGGCCAATACCCCACGTGGGAAAGGGCTGTGAGGATGGAAGAGATGCTCCCACCGTGCATGCTGGGCTGCTGGAGAGCTGTATCTACTACCTGAAGCACCTTTTTCATGAGGGGGGGGGCGACAGGATAGCCTGAGAGCATAGGGGAAGGGGGGAGGGGTGTGTGCAGGAAGGGAAACAAAAGGGGTGATAAGAGAAGAGAGATAAGGAAACACAGGGAAAACAAGAGCAAAGCAATGGATAACATATACTTGCAACACCTGCAACACTCTTGTACAACAACACTATCCCTATACAGCACCACTACCACACTATTCCCACCAACACCATCCTTATACACCACCACCACCACCATTCCCACATACGTGTATCCGCCAAAGCATACAACAAGCTGCATATGTAGAAACTTGAGCGTTCTGATTTCCAACTCACAGCCTCGTCCAAAACACGTTTCATTGTATGTGAGGGGACGGATGCCCCACAGCGCACCAGTGCACCTGCCATCATACACACGTCATTGGTGTGCACAGACTCATCCCAGGTGTTTACTTTGTCATACACACGCTTGAGAATGGTGGGGTCCACAGGGATAGTCCACTGTGTGTGGGGGGGGAAAGGTGTGTGTTCAGGGGGGGGAGGTGTGTGTTCAGGGGGAGGTGTGTGGGGAGGTGTGTGCGGAGGTGTGTGTGTGTGTGTGTGGTTGTGAAAGCATGGAGCGGTGATGTATACAACCCCACCCAAACCCATACATACCTTGGCATAAAAGCACATGATGTTGCTCAATCCATGCGCATGTTGTTCATCCATGGTCAACGCCAGAGCCGACTGCAGTGACTTTTGCAATTCGACTGTTGGAAGGTGGTCAAACTGCATGAAAACCCATGCAGTCAACGACACACAGTGGGCATCCATAGTGGGGAGATTGGGTGCAAAGAAATTTGACAACTGCGTGATGCACGACTGTGTGGTGAGAACATGAGGGGGGGTGTTTTGTGAGAGGGCTTTTTTGTGGGGGGGCTGTTTTGTGTGGGGGGTGTTTAATAAAGGGGGTGATTTATCAGGGTGGTGTTTTGTGAGGGTGGTGTTTTGTGAGGGGGACAGGGGGATGGAATTTGGGTGTGGTGTGATGTGGTTTTACACACACCAACATGCACACCAACATCCACCCCCCCCAACCCACCCACAAACACACTCATATATACATACACCAACACGCACACTCATACATACACTCATACATACACATACCTTGGATGCACGAAAGTTGTTACGAGTCAGACTCCACATCAACCGGGCCAATTGATTAGGGTTGGGGGTATGTGCATGTGTTGCGTTTTCAAACGCACTTAACATGCCCTCAATAACCTTTGTGTGTACGGTGGGGTGTAGGTATGTGGGGTGAGTGTGCATAGGTGTGTATAGGTGTGTATAGGTGTGTGTAGGTATACAATCATCCCCTATCTACCATTTATGTAACCACCACACACTCCTCCCCACACACACTTTACCCACACACACTTTACCCACACACACTATACCCACACACACTACCCACACACACTACACACACACACACACATACTTGACACCCACACACCCACTACACACACACACATACTTGACTGGACACCACCACTGTACGATCTGGATGTTCCTCAATGCCAGTGTAAACAAGACTACGTAGCATCTGCATGAGTATATAGGGCTTTATAAAGTCCATCTCACGTTGTAGGAATGCCCTGTGTGTGTGGAGAGTTGGGTGGAGGTGGGTGGGTGTATTGAGGTGTGTGTGTGTGTGTGTGTGTGTATTGAGGTATGTGCCCGGAGGTGGGTGCATTGAGGTGTGTGTGTGGAGATGGGGGGGTGAGTGGAGGTGTGTGTATTGGTACACATTACAACCGTGTTTGTGCAAGCAATACATTCCCTCCCCTCTCTCCTCCCCTCTCCCCTTTCAAACACAACCACCCCACACAACCCCACACGACCACCCACACAACCCCACACCCACCACACCCACACCCACATACGTCATCTCCCCTGCCAGCCTCTCCGGTATACAACACCCAGCCACCGACAACGACCACAACACCTCTGATATCTGCACCAACACCCACCCAGTTAGGTTTTTAACCGGCCTTCTCAGCTGTCTTGCAAGTTGTGCCATTGCTGCTGTTGCTTCCGGATCTTCCGATGAAGCTTCCGGACCAAGTCTCAACACAGATGCTTGACTGAGAAAACGTGTGCCTGCATGTACCAGGGTTGGGCAGGGTGTGAAATTCTTACGTGACGCAAAGAGCAGCATTTCGAGTTGTTGTTGCCAGGGGCTGTGGTCTGCGTGGGTGTTGATGTATGCCTCGACACGCTGTGGGGGTTGGGAGGGGGAGGTAGGTCGGTGGGTGGGTGGGGAGGTGGGGACATGGTGTGGGTGTAGAGATGTGTGTAGAGATGTTTGCGTGTGTGTACACCTGCTTGGATTCACGTATGTGTGGAAATACAAGTACATATACAAGTACATGAGCAAAAACTATGCACATGCAAAACACACACACACACTCCATACAACACCCACACCCTTGAGCATACAACCATACAACACCCACCTCTTGTACATCAGCGTCCATGTTGACTTTGGCTGTTTTAAATGCATCCATCATATCCTTCACTGGTGACCAATCGTGTACAGTGAGGTCCATTGACATCATGTGCCTTGCTAGGGTGTTTAGTGCCTGTGGGGTGTTTTTTTGTGTGTGGTGGGTGGGGGGTGGGGGGTGGGGGCGGGAGAGAGAGAGAGAGAGTGATACAATACCAATACACACACAATGCAGCAATAGACGCTTACACCCACACAATACAGAAATACATACACCCTCAACACACACAAACCCTCAACACACACACCAAACACACCTCTTGTGGTAGGTTGATGTCACATGAAGACAGGAAGAAAAACACAGTATTCAAAAAGTCAATGTCCATGATACTGCTGCTGTCATCCACAACACTGTGTGAGGAGTGAGGGAGGTGGGGATGTGCATGTGTATGTGTCCATGCACACATGAACGCTTGTTGGAGTGTGCATCATGGTCAACATGGTCATCATGTGTCATCATGCACAGTCAACCATAACAAAACATTGACCATACAGCATCACCCACTACCACCATCGCCCAACCCCCAACCCCACCTCCATACACATATATATAACACACATATACATACACAACCACCCACTCCCCACCCACACCATACCTCACTATTCGTTGCCTGCATGCATCCACCAGCTCCTCAGGCAGCGCATGCCCCAACACAGCCGTACTCCATAAAAACTGTTTGAAATCACGCTTATCCATGCTCCCAAACATCTGTGCTGCACGAATACAATAGGCATCGAGGAAGGCTTGGGGGGCTTGGTAGCGTAGTATGGCACAAGACTGCATAAGGCGAACGAGTGTGTTGGGGGACATGGTGGGCACATGGGGGAATGCTGCATCAATAACCACCTGGGGAAATAAGTGGGGGGGAGGTTCAGGGGCGGAGAGTGCAAGTGGAAAAGTTTGTTGTGCACACCATGCCTGGCAAAAGTGAAGACGCACACATTCTGACACTCGCAGCCACATCCACACCCACACCTACACACCCACACACCCACATCTGCACACCTCAAGCACAGGGAGCCCCCCATCAGGCCCCCACACATTGACACCAGCAGCAGAGGGCTCCACCACCTCAGAGAGGGACCATGGTTGAATCAAACCAAGAGGGGCCAGCAGCTGTGAAAATAAAGGGGGCGGGCATCTTGTTGTTATTGGGAAAATAAGGGTGGGACATGTTGTTGGAAAATAGAGGGGGGAGAGCTGGTGGGAAACTAGAGGGGGGAATGAATTATGAGAATCACATGGAAGGAAATAGCTTGGTGTTGCAATTGAGTCGACATCTAAAAACAAGCGGATATGTTTGACACACACTACACCACACACTACACCACACACTACACCACACACTACACCACACACTACACCACTATTGCAATCACATTATATACACACCTGTATATGTTCTATAAGAACCTGTCGCAGATCATCACTCACCACACACTGATAGTGCACCAATGCTTTCAAGAGCCTCATGACACTTGTTCTATCTAGCTCATCCTCCTTGAGAACATGCAGCTGCTGCTGCCGATGGGGGGGGGGGCGTTTCACTCCAGCTCCTGATGAACTGTGGGGCGTGTGTGGGGGGGGAGTGTGTGCGTGGAGGGTGTGTGTATGTGTTCGTGGGTGGGTTTTAGGGGGGAAAATGTATGTGTGTGAGCTCTATGTCCATAAGTCAACATTTTGGTCAACGCACAAAAACACACACGCATACCTTATTGTGTTGCCGATCCCACCAGCAGCATCTGTGTGGAGGAGGGCACTTGTTGAAAAGCATGATACTGCATGCACAACAAGTGTGAAAGCATGGTTGACACACACATGAAACACACTCCCACATCAGCACCCTATACACAACATACACTACATTCAATACACAATATACACAACAACACCCACCCACCCACCAACACCCACACCCACCCACACACCATCCCCATGGAGCTGCATGCTCAGGTGTTGAGATATAAATGACTGGGCATCCAACACCACAGAATCCGCACCCATGCTTTCAACACCCCCTGACCCCCCCTCCTTGCTCGCACCACCATACTCATCATTCATACGAGCGCCCCTAACAGCTGGTGTTGGTGGTGGTGGTGTTGGTGGTGCTGCAGCTGATAATGATGATGCTGTACCATCATTAGCACCACCACTCACACTATCATGAGCAGTACCACTCACACTGTCATCACCCCCATTACCACTGACACTGCTTCTCCCATCATCCCTCATACTCCCATAACAGTCTTCCTCCACAATGCACTGTATCTGCTGGTGTAGATGCTGCATGCGCTGGGCACACAGCTGCTGTACTTGTGTGACTGTGTGCTTTGATACCCTGTGTGTTGTGTAATGTGTAATGTGTGCTTTGAATGCCTACCCCACCCTGCACGCACCCACCCACACCCCTCATACATGCCTACCCCACCCTGCACGCACCACCCTTATAAACACTCCCACCCACCCTCCTCATACTTGTGATTCAACAGGCTCAACGCCCACAGCACTCGTATACAATGCTTGGATTTCAGGGTCCCCTCTGCGGGCACATACAAGGCAGCAGGGCCCGTCAATTGTAGTGTGACTGCTGGTGTGGGTGGGGAGGGGTCAATGCCCATTTGCATGGTCAACCAATATTTGAGACATGCTTCTGCTGCGAGTGCAAATGCGTTGACATGCTCGTTGATGGGATACCTGTGGGGGGTGTTTTTTTTGTGTGTTTTGTGTGAGCTATGTATGTGTGTGTTGCTTGTGTCTGTTCACTTATGTGTTGTTCCTCATTCATACACACACACACACACCATCTTCCAGTGGTCAATTTCACAAACCCCACCATACCCCCCCATCCCCAACCACACACACACACCATCTTCCAGTGGTCAATTTCACAAACCCCTCCGCTGCTGTGGACAAGTGCTTGGGTGCCAGCCTACACATGCATTCAGTCATACTGGGGAGTGCTGCATCTAGTAGCTTCTGCATAGCCTTGCGTTGCTGTTGGTATTTTGCATCTGTTGTTGCTTGACTGTTAGACTGGGGGGGGGGGGTTGGGGGGGTAAAAGTTGTGACTTGGGTGAGTTTGTGTGTTGGGTGGGTGTATACAATGGATGTGTTGGGAGTGTGAATGGACAGGTTGTGTGTTTGGAGAGGGGTTGTTGGATTGTTGTATATATGCACAGGAACATCCACCACACCCACCACATTTCACACATACCCCCCCCCCCCCCCACATACCCGCTTGCGCTGCAGTCTAACAGACAGTGAGAACAATGTATGTGCATAGTGCTCTGGTTGAAACTCACTCAAGGCACTCAGTGCAAACTCACACAGCTCTATGACATCCCCCGCGTTGGAGAGTCGACGCATGATGTGGTGGAAGCGACGACGTGCTGTGTGTGTGTGTAGGTGTGGGTGTAGGTGTGGGTGTAGGTGTGGTGTATGTGGATGTGTGGTGGATTTGTATGGGTGTGGTGAATGTGGATGGGTGGACAAGGTGGGGATGTGGGGGGGTGTAGTCATATGTACACTCCTACCACACCCACATCATCACAAACAGACCATCGACAAAGAAATACAATGACAGCAATTCATACACCAACAGCAATTCATACACCAACAGCAATTCATACACCAACAGCAATTCATACACAACAGCAATCACAACACACACATGGTGGCATACCTGCAAACACATTGGCATCAGCATCATCATGACCATCATCTCCACTCTCTTTGTCATCCCCATCATCTCCCCTCTGTTGCTGCTGCTCACTTTTATCACCATTTTCACCATTTTCATCATTTTCACCATTTTCATCATTTTCACCATTTTCATCATTTTCACCATTTTCACCATTTTCATCATTTTCACCATCATCTGCAGCACCCCTACCACCACCACCACCGTATTGTTGTGCATCACCACCACTACCAGGTTGTGCATCACCACCACTACCATCAGCATTGAATACATCATGTCCCTCACTACCACCCACCATTTCCTCACCACCACCCACCAACCCCTCACCACCACCCACCAACTGCAAGTGCCGAAACCCCCTATACCGCCCAGACAAACCACACGCACTCGTCCCTCGTTGCACAGCATACCCCAGTGCACTGCATGCAGCAAGCATGTCTGTGGGAAAGCGGGAAATATACGAACGTTCCCCATGAAAACCAAGGCCGTCGAGGTAGGCTGTGTAGGCTGTAAACACATCAAGTGTGCGCTCAAAGTGATCTGGGTGATATCGTGTGCATGTCGCTGCAAAATGATGCACTGTTTCCTCCAATGTCCATGTTGAGGGGGGCGCGGGTGTTGGGGAGGGGGGGGAGGAGGTGTGGGAGGTTGGGGGGGGGTCGGTTGGGCCGGATGCGTGCGCTGCATCAACTGTTGTGTGGTGATGGTGGTGATGGTGGTGATGGTGTTTGTGCACTGTGTGTCAAACAGCAGCAATGTCAGACGGTAGCAATGTCAAAAAATAACAACGTACGTGCGTGTGGGATGTGTACACGACCAGGACGAATGCAGGAGGTACGCCATATGCTGTGCTGATTCCATGCTTGGAGACCACCTGGACGCTGACGGTATGGCAACCAGATCATCCTGTGCGGTGTGTTTTGATAAGACATGTGTGGTGCACCGAGATGGACGATGGGCTGCCAATGAGCTGGTGGTGATTCTAGCAAATGCCCCCCTATAAAAAACAAACCTTGCTCTATTGCAATATCTGCCAAGGGATTGAGGACGTGCCTGTGCGTCCTGCTTGGGTGTAAACTATGAGCATGGGGACCTGGTCAAAGCAAATGTCAAGCGTTTGCTGGTTGTATGTACAGTGTCGGTATGTGCAATGACGATGTGTGCAATGTCGACAAGGGTACTGCAGTGCCACGCCGAAATGCACGCAGCAATGTGAAGAGAAAACACCGCCACCAGCAGCTTATTGCATAGAAAAAATTGCATGTGTGCAGTTGAAACACATATTGCTATCGTTGCGTTGCTTTCCACTATTCAACAAACACCTGTTGAGGCTGCGTACATCAATACTAATCAACAACAACAGCAAGCATTCTGCTCTTGCACAACACAACAGCATTATTGGGTTGTTCGACATTTTTCTTGCATTGAATCACATAATTGCAATAGCTCATTGTATACAAGAGCAATCTAGGGTAGTGGCGGGCAGCCACCAACATCAGAAAGATCCATGACCACCACCAACAGTGCAGACAAGTTGTATCGCATACACCGCACATGCTATGAGCTCTTGGAAGCCCGTGGTTACATTGTATCTAGAGTATGTTGTTCATCTTTATCGTAAGACAAAAGTGACAACAGATGATGATCAATCACCACGGTGCATCCATCCACATCCAACAGGAACAGCTGGAAAAGACCAAAGAAGAGTTTGTAGCAGAGTTTGGACTGGAGCCTCGGCGCGATGAGTTGACAATCCTCGCACCAAAGCAGGACGACCCCAACAACCAGGTGTGTCAATTGGTGGCATGTTGGTGTGTGAGTGTCGACACGTGGTGGTGTTGCCACCATGAGTATGCCAGCATGTCACGATACACCTCTACCACTCCTTTACAACCCCACAATGTCACAACCGCTATTCCTCCACAACCCCACATGATGCCATCCATCCACACAGATTTTCGTGTTTTTCCCTGAAGATGCCAAAGTGGGTGTCAAGGCAATCAAGCTCGTGTGTGAGCGCATGAAGAGTGACAACGTTAACCGTGCAATTATGGTGGTCATGTCTAATTTGACGCCCTTTGCCAAGCAATGCCTGGAGGAGGTTCGGCATGTGCACTACATTGAAACGGTATGATGGTGCGGGTGCCAGTCATGGGTGTGGTAGGGGATCTACACGTACGTACATGGGATGCAACTATAGCCTGTGCAGGTCATATACTGATGAACGAGCACCACCTATTGCAACGCCACATCTTGTTTTTTATCGTAATGTCCAGTAGTTACATCACATCGGTGCCCCCAACTCACCTCACACACAACACACTCACACACCCATAACAGTTTCAGGAGATGGAGCTGCTAGTCAACATTACAAAACACAAGCTTGTACCAAAACATCAAATCCTCACCAAGGAGCAAAAAGACACATTGCTCGATCGGTACAAAGTCAAAGAGACCCAGCTGCCCCGTATCCAATTCAACGACCCAGTGGCACGGTTTTATGGTATGCAGCGTGGTGAGGTGGTGAGGATTGTACGTGCGAGTGAGACCGCAGGGCGATATGTGACATATAGGTTGTGTGTGTGATCATCCTTTGTGTTTGTTCGTCATGTGTGTATATTTTCCCACCCCATCAATTATGTAAACACGCATCACCAAGAGATTATTACAGAGAGGGCTGACATAGTGAACATACGCACAATTGATCACACAGCATGCACACGACCACCAACCCCCCTGCACACTCCGAAGCAGTACTAGAAAGCGATCATGTAGTGCAGGCCATCATTGCTGGCAAGCGTGCAGAGCTGCTGCTGACGCAGGCAAAGCAAGCACATTCCACAACACTCAAACAGCAGCAACAACGACACCAGGCTCAGCAGCAACAACTGCACACACGTATTGTGCACCTGCAGCAGCAATTGTGGATGTTGCGTCGTGATCACGCAAGTTTACAAGCGCAGGCACAGTGTTTCCGTACCGCGATTGCAGAAGTGATCACCAGCCTGCAGCCTGCTATCATGCATGCCCACAACACTACTGTACAGCACGTGGCTGCCTGCATCATGCGACAGTTTGATGCAACGCTTGGGAGCATGTCCTCCATGGTGCACAGTAGCCTTGATCGCGTGCAGCACCAATGTGCGTCCCTCTCAACACGCATCCTCAAGCACCTTGTTGTTGTTGGTGATGATGCTACAATACATATATCAGAGGCCACCATGAAACAGCTTGCACATGTGGTTGGCCAGCAGTTGATTGGTATGCACACCACAACGGATTTTGCACAGTTGATTGGTATGCACCATCCAGCGCATGCTCTCCCCCCCCCCACACACAGGCACATGGCCCCCACAACACCTCCATGCCATGCACACCCAAATCCAAGAACAACAGCACGCGCTGGCGCAGCAGCAACACATCATGCAGCAGCACCATGTACACATGGCATCACTCCTGGCCGCCATCCAACTGCAACAACAACAGCAACACATCAGCTGGGCACAGGATGCACACACGCTGTCTGATGCGGTAGCTGTTGCAGGGCCCCTGTTGCATGCAGCAGCAGGGTCCATCCCACACGCCGCCATGTGCATGGCATCTGCCATGGCTCGCATAGACCATGCCATGGAGGATGTCTTTACCGGCTGTCAGCGTAGGCTGCATGGCTACCAACAACGACTGGATGCTGTTGTGAACACTGTGAGTAGAGTGACTGCACATGTACAAAAGATGCAGGCAGTGGGTGACGTTGTGGGGCATGTGAGTGAGGTTGTGGGGCATGTGCGTGATGCAGTGCAGCAACAGTGCGTAAATCTGATTGACAAGGCACGTGGATGGGGAATGTGTGTTGAGAGGGGGGGGTGTAGGGAGGGTATGTTGGGGTATGGTACATGTGGCCCACCAATACCAAGCCAACATGTGACACGTGCTTGCATGCAGAACCATGTTGCCACATGTCCCACATCCCAGACTGTGGCGGCACACACGCAGCAGCAACCAGACATGCAGCACATGCTTGAGGTGTTGATCACACAGTTGACCACCACTGTTCAGCAACAGATCATGATGGTGGTCAACGAACAGCATGCTGTGGATCTGTTGGCATTACAAACCCAACACACAGCAGCATTGACTGCTCAACAACAAGAGCATGAAAATGCGTTGACCGCAGCATTGACTGCTCAACAGACACAGCATGAAGCAGCACTCGTTGCCAGGGAGGAACAACAAAGGGAGCATGTGCACTTCCTGCAGCAACAACATCAGCATGCCCTGATGGAGCAGGAGCAACAATGCACTGCATCCAAAGAACAATGCACTGCATATGAAAACCAATACATTGCTGCACAACGCCAGGTGGATGTTCTAGAAGCACAACGCGTGGCACATGAGGAGGAACGCATGGTGTTGGAGGAGTCATGCGAACGTCATCAACAGGCGTGTGTACGTCATCAACAGGAAATGCAAAATGCGCAGGCAGAAGTGGTGCGTGTGCGTGCTCGAGCGCAGCATGCACAGCGTGCATTGCAACATCAATATCGACAGGTTGGGAGAGTTGTTGATGCATTGTGATTTCTTCTCTCTTCTTCTTTGTATACCACATAGGGTGGTGTATGCGCACATACATGGTGTGTTTTGTCCACATAGGCACTGCGGCGAGCTCGGCATCATGCATTGGTGCTTGCAGAGCGGGTTGTGGCACGTCGTGAGCAACAGATGGTGTGTGTATGTTTGCCTGGTTGGTGGCTCTGTTGGTAAAAGTGCATGTCAATATGCTATACAAACACAGGTGCACCTGGCAGTGGGGGCGGTGGCCCTGTGGCACTACGGATGCATGAACGGTGCACTTGAGGAAAACAAGAAAAATAAGAAATGATTGTACTTTGCAACATTCATGCATAATAGCGCTTCCAAAAGCAATATCGCGGACAACACACACAACAACAACAACAAAAAAAACTATCAAGATCTGAGCCATCAACATCAAAGTTTCCTGCACAAACGCTTCCCCTCGTCTGTCAAATTCCTGCCTTGTACCCACAATCCACCACCATAAAACAGCTGATTAGCCCATCGCACTTGAACAGGCAACCACCCCATGGCGGACAGCACGGCACTCACAGTCCTTGTGGTCGTCGTATTCATTTTCGTTTTGTTTGTGGGTGCCAACGTTGGGTTGTGGTATTATGCGCAGCAAAATGCACTCCCTGGCAAGAAAAAGACGGTATCTAAGAAGAAGATCAAACGAGAAGCATTACGCCGGGGCCTCCAACCCGCAGGCGACTAAGGGGGTGTGTGATTGTTGATGCATTTTTTTTATTGAACAGCATTATTGTTGTACAGTATTGTTAAAACAGACATACACAAACACACATAGACTGTACAACACATTTGGTAACACACAAGTATGTCATCATCCCCATCACCCCACATCATCCTCGTGTGCAGCCAATCGCCCCACCAGCGCCGCCCGCGCCACCGCAGACCGACCAAGTAGTGCTGCACGATATAGCCCTGCCTCTGCCGCACCCGCATGCTGGGTTTCTGCCCGCTGCAATACAGTATTCACCGCTAGACGCTCCTCCCTCGACAGGCGCCCCACATGGTCCGCCCGCACCGGGGGCACCCCGGGCAGGTCGTGCGGCTTGCGTGCCCATTTCACATCATTATTGTGCGTAAATCCTAGTATAACAAAGCCTCCAGATCGTCGTAATACACGTTCTATGTGGGCACGTGCTGATTCTCTCTGGTCACTTCCTATTCGTGTTAGAAAGCTTTGCATGGCGGGTGGGGGGCAATGGATGGGGTCTTGGTGCACTGCTGCCGCTTGCCATGTCCTACACACCTGTGTGTAAGTGTGGTGTGTACGTTGTGAATTGTATATGTGTGGGTTGATGAGACGTATGTGTATAATTGAGATGTGTCTTGAGATATGCGCCCAAGCAAATCTGCACCCAGATATGCACACCACCCACATATTCACCCCCCCCCCCCCCCTTTCATCTCCACACACCTGCCAAATCTCCTGCACTGTGGCTGCTGGTTTCCCAGTGGCTGCTATTGCCATTGCCACCACATCCATCACATTGACAGGCCCCTGAACCCAACTATCCATCCATGACCCCTGTGCTGCATCGAGTACTGCGCGAAGTGCTATGTGGGGCGTGCGACGAGTGAGGGTGGACGTGGGAGGGGGGATGGGGGTGGGGGGTTGCTTGGCACCAAGTTGTTGTTGTTGTTGGTGGTGGTGGTGGTGGTGGTTGGGCAATGCGGTTGTTGGTTGCCACTGCAATTGCTCATCATTCCCTTGTGTTTCTTCATTGTCCCCTTGTGTTTCTTCATTGTTCCCTTGTGTTTGTGTACCAGGTCCCCCTCCGCCCTCTTGTGTTGTTGCTTGTTCCACTTGCATCCCCTCTTCTTTTGCATTCACGTTGTCTCCTTGCTCATGCTGTCCACTGTTATCATACGCATGTACCTCCCCTTTCTTTCCTGCACCACCTGTGTCCATTTCACCACCACCCATTTCCATTGCTCCACCACCCATTCCCTGCTCACCACCTCCCTGCACCTCCTCCTCCATATCCTCTTCCTCAGAGATGCTATACTCCAACCCAGCAGCCCTCAACATGGTGTGTACAAGCAGTGCATCTTGTATGTGCGCAAGAGAGTGACGGCCTGTGTGTGCATGCTCCCGATCAACATCGCCATGTGCTCCACAATTCCCCTGCATGATGGCCCTCTGCACAAATTGCATACGTAGCTGCTCCACAGGTGTCCCATCCACAGCAACCACACCACACCGCTCTGCAAACATCACACACGAATCATCATGGCCCCCATTTGCCCCGGGCCCACCATGTGGGCTACTGGGAGGGGGGGGTCCCTCCTCCAAGCTGCTCACCATCCCTGTGCTCACCATGCCCGACAGCTGCTCTGTAGAGGGGCTCCTCATTGACTCCAGAGGGCTCCTCATGCTCTCCACAGGGCCCCCCAGCGTGTCCGCTGTGTCAATGCCTCCTTGACACACACCCTGGGCAGCATTGTACTGCTGCTGCTGCTGGTGTTGGTGGTATTGTTGCTGTTCACCATCTGAGAGACAGGGTTCGGGTGAGCTATCAAACATGTGTCGGTCAATGGGTGTGCTGGTGGCAGCAGGTGGGACGGGGATGCCCATTTGAGCAAGGGACGGTCGAGGAGTAGGCATAGGGTGGGTGTGGGTGGGTAGAGGTGGTGGGTGGGTGTGGGTGGGTCGTGACTGTGGTGCGTGCGTGTGCACTGGATGTTGTGTGTGAGTACGTGGTAATTCGTTTCCAATGTCTTCCAGTGCTTGGTGCACGTTGAATGACGCCATTTGCACATCTTGAAGTGACCATTTGGGTACGTGTGCTGTTGATGATGGTGGTGGTGGTGGTGATGGTCATGAGGTAATGGTGGTCATGAGGTAATGGTAGTGATATGTAAATTTCTGCAGAATGGCGTTGCCTGCGTAATGGTGCTGTATAATGTGTAATGGTGCTGTATAATGAGTAATGGTGCTGTATAATGTGTAATGGTGCTGCATGATAGCAAGCATACCTATCTTGGGAGCAACAGCAGCAGCAGCAGTGTATCGTGCAGGTCCATTGCCACCCCCCTTGGTGGTGATTGTGGCTGATGTGTGTATGGGGTGTGTGTGGGCTGGAGCACGTGGTTGTGTGTGGGGTGTGTATACAGCAGCAGCAGGGGTGGTTGTAGCTGGAGGAGGTGCAGCAGGGGTGGTTGCAGCAAGTGCGGATGGTGAGAGCTCCACCCCTGCGTCCTATGTGTGCGGGGAGGTGTATGTATGTGGGGAGGTGTATGTGTTGGGGGGTACATGTGTGTGGAGTATATGTGGGTATGTGTGTATGCATGCTTTCATGTAGGTGGGTCCACGTATTTGCACCATTATCATATATGTACAGTATCACATATGTGTGATCCACCATGCATCCTGGATACAACAACAAGGGAAAACACACAAAGGAAAAACACACACCCCCTTACCCTGAGCTTTTGCTGCATGATGGCAGAGTAGTGGTGTGCCTGTACTGGGTCAAGGTGCTCCACTGTGTTGTCATCACGCACTGCAGACACAACCAACCCCGTTTGCAAGTCGACGAGCAGGCGTCGGGGGGGTGGGTGGGGAGTTGGGGGTGGGGCGGTGGCGGTCGTGGGGCAGTGGACCACGGCATATGGTGACGTTGCCTGTTGTTGGTCGGGGTGTATAGGGAGCCTGGTGTTGATGCAGCGTGGCAGTTCAGCTCCTTCATACCGTAGTCAGATGCCCATGGGGAGGGAGCTTGTTTGAGGCGGTTGAGGCTGCAGGGTGGGGTGATGGATTTTTGCCGCTCATCTCTGGTGAACGTGACGTGCAACCGATGCACTAACAATACGGTGCATATAGGATATAAGGCAATGGATTGAGACGAGCTCAGGTTTGTCACTCCATCAATGTGTGAAAAGATTGGTAGATGCGTGCGCAAGCAATGCGGAGCCTCACACTTGGTTATTGCATCTCAACGCGCTACACATGCATAATGAACCCACACAACACAGAGAAAATAGGCTGTGTAGTGATGATGGCAATGAGGCACTTTTTTATTTTGTTGACCAAGTCTTGCCAGTTGTATTGTTCCACCACGAAAACCAAAAACCACAGTGCACACACACACACACACCGCTAGGCTCATAGTCGTGACCGACACTGCACGACACTGCAACAACAGTCATCCACACGATTGTTGTCCCACAAACACCACCCCCACGCCTCTTCCTGTTTCAAATCTACACCTCCACAACATCATGGATCACCTGCACGGCATTGGGGCATGTCGTGGGTGTCCTGTGCCAGTTGTTGGCATCCACCATCTGGCACGTCGACGTGTCTATGTCAGGCCAGCTCCCCCAGCAAGGGCAGGACGCACTGGATCAGACCAGCTACCACCTTCAGACAGGGATCCAGGGGAACCACTGACTCTGGCAGATTTGTTTACGTTTGAGGTATAGGATGATTGAGACTCAGAGGAGAATCAACACGTTGATGCTCACAACTGTTTTCCCCTCACACACAGAGTGACCTGGTGAAAAAGCCACCACCACCACCAGAAAGCAGCAAGGGTATGCCTGTGTACATACACTCCTATTGAACACACCACAAGAAAACATCATCATCACCCCCATCATATCATCCCCACAGCAGCGTCGCCACCACCGCCTCGCTACGCCAGCAGCACGCCACCTGCACAACAAACCCCACCAGCACGTGTAGATGTTGATGCCGCCCTTGCCAAGCTCCCATGGGATGGCAACCAGGCCGGCCCATCATCGCCATCATCATCCCCATCATCATCATCCCCCGCAACCCCTGCAGTCCAAGACACCACAAATGCTCCCAATGCCAGCATGCCACCCACAAACTCCCCCACCAGTAGCGCAGCCACCACTGCAGCACCCACCAAAGCACCCACCACACCCAAGAAGAAAACCAAGAAACCCAAGGGGAGTGGAGGGTCCGCCAAGGGCCCCTCTCTCACACGTGCTCCCACCAGTGCAGGCCCCCTTGGTGACATTGGGCAGCCTGAACGTGGCGTTTCCCCACCCCCACCCTCTGTTGTGGGTGATAGAGGTGGTAAGGGGGGTGCTGGGCAGGGGGGTGATGAGGGCACCACCACAAAGACATTTACCTATAGTAGCAAACGGTATGGTGTTGATGATGATAGGGGTTGTGTATGGTGCTGATATATACCATGATGATCAATTTTGATTTATCATGGTGTGGTATAGCTCCACCTACAAACATACACAATCAGACCCACCCACCCACATACACATCTCCATATCACCCCCCCTTCCAAAACACACACAGCAACTCATTCCTGAGCTCCAAGGACATGAACACCCCCACCCCATCACCACCTGATGGAACCAGCGAACCCCCACCACCCGGCTCCTCCCTCCCCGCATGGGCTCGCTCCCCCGACAACACCACCCCCGACAACACCCAACCAGACATCGAGTGGGGTGCCATGCCCTTCCCCAGCAGCGGCGTCGAAATCCCCCTTCTTTCCCCAACAGGGGCCCCCCAGGACCCTGGCAGCGATGGTGGCACCCCAATAGCTCCCGATGCACCCAGTGGGTTTGGTAGCGGCTGGCAAAACGTGTTTCGAGGGGGGCGCATTTTTGAACCCCTTGCGCAACGGGCCCCCACCTCAACACCATCCTCCTCGTCACGTACCATGCCTGTGGCGGATTGGCCGCTTGTATTGGGTGGGTCGGTGTTGGACCTTCCCTCTCAGGATGCACAGGATGTGGCGGCGGCTCGGGGGACCACCCTGCCGCCGTTGCAGAGTGTGGTGGAGTTGACTACTGCTTGGAAGCCACCAGTGAGAACTGGGCAGGAGACTGAAGCAGAGTTGAAGGAACAGCAACAGGCTACAGGTGTGTTGGTTTTGGGGGGGGAGGGTGTGTTGTTTGGGGAGGGGTAGGTTTTGG
>VFQP010002978.1_pt1 | contig 18006 bp, 15 predicted proteins | sample 3512351 | NCBI WGS metagenome assembly VFQP01 (sample SAMN10412372, study PRJNA504923) | tailings metagenome | isolation source: Relicate 1 Philex TSF1 revegetated site | place: Philippines: Tuba, Benguet | collected 2017-08-29
CGGACCTTGACGTTGTAATCCACCACGCGCTTGACGGGGACGAGGACCTTCATGCTGCTTTGCTCCTGATGATTGAAAAAACCGGCGTCACGACTTGACGTGAACGTCAACAGGGCATTGTATGCGGGGGGAGAGGGGTATCCCACCACAAAAGAACGACCGTGCTTTTTTGGCATTGTAGGGGCAGAACACCCTTCGCCACCGAAGTCTTAATAGATTGTCAAAACGGCTGCGTGCCAGCGCATGCATCGATATATTCGTGCAAACGACTTTCAGGGAACCCATTGCCTCCTCACCTGCCTCACCGCCATGCGCATCGCCGCCGTTGATGACGATCCCGCGCAACTGGACCTGATCAAAGCCGTCGTCGCGTCCATGGGCCATGACTGTCACCTCTTTCTGGATGGCACGTCCCTGCTGCGTCTGCTGCCGCGCGAAACCTTCGATCTCTTCATCGTGGACTGGGAACTGCCCGACATCTCGGGCCCCAAGGTGATCCGCACCATCCGCACCATGTCGATGGCGCCGATGCCGATTCTCATGATGACCAACCGGAGCGACGAGCGCGACATCGTCGAGGGTCTCAACTGCGGTGCCGACGACTACATGGTGAAGTCGACCCGCGTGGCGGAGTTGCGCGCACGCCTGATGGCGCTGCTGCGCCGCGGCGGCCACGTGGTGGCGACAAAGGAAGCCGTGTGGGGCCGTTACCGTTTCCTCGTGCAGGAGCGCACGGTGTGGCAGGACGACGCCGAAATCACCACCCTCACCCACAAGGAATTCGACCTCGCGCTGCTGCTGTTCCGCAACGTCGGCCGCCTGCTCTCGCGCGGGCACCTCATCGAAGCGGTGTGGGGCATCGGATCGGACATCTCCTCCCGCTCGCTGGATGTCTACATGTCGCACGTCCGCCGCAAGCTCGGCCTGCGTGCGCCCTCGGGCTACCGGCTCGTCTCCGTCTACAACCATGGCTATCGGTTGGAGGAAACCAGCCCGGCCACCAGCGTTCCCGCACCGTGAAGACACTCAGCACCCGCATCGTCCGGCTCGTGCCGTGGTCCGCATGGCTGTGCCTGTCCCTGCCGGTGCTGGCGCAGGTGGATGGCAGCCACGTCGTGCAACCGGGCGACACGCTGTACGACCTGGCGGCGCGATACCTGGAAGATCCTGCGCAGTGGCCCAGGCTGCAATCGCTCAACCGGGTGCGCGATCCGCTGCGCCTGATGCCCGGGCGCACGCTGGTGCTGCCGGCGGCGCTGCTGCGCGCACGACCGGCGCCGGCCGAGGTGCTGCACGTGTCGGGCCAGGCGGGCGGCGCGGACAACACGCCGCTGGTGGCCGGCCAGCGGCTGCCGGAAGGGGCTCGCGTCGACGTCGCCGAGGGCGGCCACGTCAGCCTGCGCCTGGCCGATGGCTCGGTGGTGCGCCTGTCCACCGGCACCACCCTGCAGCTGCGCGAACTGCGCCATGAGCCGGCGTCCGGCCGCGCGCGCTCGGTGCTGCAGCTCGAACGCGGCCGGGTTGACGCCACGGTGACGCCGCTGCGCCCGTCCACCGGAAGCCGCTTCGAGGTGCGCACGCCGCTGGCCGTGGGCGGTGTGCGCGGCACCACCTTCGGCGTGGCGGTGGGCGAGCGCGGTGAATTCATCGGTGATGTGAGCGAGGGCGCGATCCAGGTGCAGGCGCTGTCTGCCGCTGGAAGCGCCGTGGCGCGGATCCAGGCGGGCGAAGGTGCGCGCGTGGCTCCACAGGCGCCCGCGGCCGTCGAAGTGTCCCCACTGCTGTCGGCGCCCGACCTGTCCGCCTTGCCGAACCTGCTCGAAGACGCGGCCTGGATCGAGCTGCCCCTGCCGAAGCAGCCGGGCGCGACGGCCTGGCAGGTGCGCATCACCAGCGACGAGGCCGGCCATCACGTGCTGCGCAACGCGAGCTTTGGCCAACCCCTGGCGCGCTTCCCGACGCCGGGCGATGGCGACTACCGCGTCGCGGTGCGCGCGGTCAACGCGCAGGGCATGCCGGGTGGCGAAGCGGTGCGCGCGCTGAGGGTCAATGCGCACCCGCAGGCGCCCCTGCTGCTGGAGCCGCGCCTGGGCAGCCGGGTGCCCGCACCCGACATCGAACTGCGCTGCACCGAAAGCCCGGGTGTCGTGGGTTACCGTTTCGAAGTGACCTTGCATGCCGACTTCAGCCAACCCGCCGCCACCTCACCCGATGTGACCCGATGCAGCCACACCGTTCGGGCGCTCGCGCCCGGCAACTACCAATGGCGCGTGGCCTCGGTGGCGCGCGACGCGCAGGGCCGGCGCGACCTCGGTCCGTTCAGTCCTCCGGTGCCGTTCACCGTGGTGGCCCTGCCCCCGGCACCCGAGCCGCCCTCGATGCGCACGCAGGGCAACACCACGCTGAGCATCCAGTGGGGCGCGAGTGCCGGTGGTCCGTGGCGGCATCGCCTGCAGATGGCCAACACGCCGGACTTTGCGCAGCCGCTGGACGACCTGGAACTTGCGCTGCCCACCTACACGCGCCCCTTGCCACCGCCCGGGCGCTACTTCGTGCGGATGAGGCAGCTCGACGAGGATGGCCTGCAGGGCCCCTGGTCCGCGGTGCAGCAGTTGGACGTGGCCGCGAGCGTGACCAGTTCAGATGCCCGACCGGTGACAAACTCCGAGGGTCTGCCGTTGACACCCGGCGCACGCTGAACACCGCTTGGACAACCATCCACCCGACTCCGTATCGTCGCTGTTCCAGGACCCGGCGCATCGCGAGCGCCCCACGCGCTGGCTCGAATGGTGCCTGCTGTCGGCCTTGCTGCTGTCGGCCGTGGTCGCGCTCAGCGCCTGGCGGGGCCTGGAGCGCATCGACCTCGTCATCAACGACCAACTCGGTCGCCTGGGCAGTCCCGAGGTCTCCTCCGACGTGGTGATCGTCGCCATCGACGACCGGAGCCTGGAAGCGATCGGCCGCTGGCCCTGGCGCCGCGCCATTCACGCCGCCACGCTCGACCGCATCGCGGCCGCCAAGCCGCGCGCCGTGGGCCTGGACCTCATCCTGGTTGACAGCGACCCGGTCGAATCCGGTGACGACCGCCTGCTGGGCGAGGCCATGGCACGGGCCGGCACGGTCGTGCTGCCCCTGGTGGTGCAGGACGTGCGGGGCGACGGCCGGCTCCAGCGTGCCGAGCCCGTGCCTGCGCTGGCCGCATCGGCGGCCGCACTCGGGCATATCCATCTGGAGATCGACAACGATGGCATCGTGCGCAGCACCTTCCTGCGCGAAGGCGATGGCACGCGCTGGTGGGACCACTTTGCGCTCGCCGTACTGCGCGCGGGCGGGCTGGCGCTGCCCGAGGTCCTGCCCGGCCAGCGCGCGCCGCGTCCGACCGATGCCTCGGCCTGGCAGCGCGACCACTGGATCCAGATTCCGTTTGCCGGCCCGCCGGGCAGTTTCGACCGGGTGTCGTACGTCGATGTGCTCAAAGGCCAGGTGGGCGCGGAGCGGCTGGCAGGCAAGTACGTGCTCGTGGGCGCCACCGCCGCCGGCATGGGCGACGCCTACGCCACACCGCGCTCCGGCATGGCCGAGCTCATGCCCGGCGTGGAGATCGCGGCCAACGTGATGAACGCCCTGTTGCTGGACCAACGCCTGCAACGCGCCAATGCCTGGCAGAACGCGATGTTCTGCGCGCTGCCCGTGGCGCTGGCCTTGCTCACCGTGGTGCTGCTGCCACCCACGGCCGGCCTGCTGGCCAGCGCGGGCCTGCTGCTGGCCACGCTGGGCGCCGGATGGCTGGGCGCGACGTTCGGGGGCCTGCAGTTCGCGCCCGCCGCCGGTCTGCTCGGCGTGCTGCTGGCGTACCCGCTGTGGGTGTGGCGCCGGCTGCGCACCGCCATCGGCTACCTGCTGGAGGAATTCCAGCGCATGGAAGCGCGCCGCGACCTGCCCACCATGCTGCCGGCCTCGCGGTCCGGTGACCTGCTGGACCGGCATATCCATGCGCTGCAGGACGCGTCGGAACAACTGCGCAACCTGCACCGTTTCGTCAGCGAGACGCTCAACAGCGTGCCCGATGCCACCCTGATCACCGACGTCTCGGGGCAGGTGCTCATGGCCAACCAGTCGGCCCGGCAGTACTTTGCCGCGCGCCAGATCACCCGCCTGCGCGGGCGCTCCCTGGAAGAACTCCTGGGCCACGTGCAGCGCGCCGACACGCGGCAGCCGATCTTCGAGGCCCGCGACCGCCTGCGCCAGGACAACGTGCCATGGGGCGCCGAGGCGCGCGATGAAGACGGCCGCGATCTGCTGGTGCGCTTCGTGCCGTGCTTCAACACCGAAGGCCACACCACGAGCTGGATCGCCAGCCTGGTGGACATCACGCCCATCCGGGAGGCCGAGCGCCAGCGCGATGTGGCGCTGCGTTTCATCTCGCACGACATGCGCTCGCCCCAATCGTCCATCCTGGCCCTGCTCGAGGTGCAGCGCATGAGCCCCGAGGCGCCGGTGCCGGCCGACATGCTCGAGCGCATCGAGCGGCACGCCCACCGCACCCTGGACCTGGCCGAGGAGTTCGTGCAGCTCGCGCGCGCCGAATCGAGCGCCTACCGCCTACAGACGGTGGACCTGATCGATCTGCTGGACGAGGCGGTGGACGACGTGTGGCCCCAGGCGCAGGCGCGTGGCGTGGCATTCGAGGTGCAGCGGCCGGACGCGCCGGCGCTGTGCCAGGCAGACCGCGGCTTGCTCACCCGCGCCATCGCCAACCTGCTGGTAAATGCCGTGAAGTACGGCGACCCCCAAACCCAGGTGCAATGCGCCGTGCGGCGCGTGGACGCCGGCTGGCGCCTGTCCATCACCAACGCCGGCGCAGTGCTGCCACCAGAGCAGTTGCAGTCGCTTTTTCAGCAGTTCTCGCGGCTGGACCCCGAGCAGCGCACCCAGCCGGGCGTGGGCCTGGGACTGGTCTTCGTGCGGACCGTGGTGGAACGGCACGGCGGCCGCATCGAAGTCAGCAGCCGACCCGGCCACGGCACCACGTTCCACTTCACCCTGGCCAGCAGCGCGGCCTGAGCAACCCTGCGGCTCTGTTAATCGAATGTCAATTCGATTGCACCGCCATGGGGCACACACTACCTTCGATGCATGTCAAAGCGTTCCTCCATCACCGACATGCGAATGCTCGGCCGAGCCGTCCGGCTGCTGTTCAGCCGCCTGGATCCCGAGCGAGCCCACGCCCTCGCCCAGGAAATCGCCCGCACCACGGCCGCGCAGGACAGTGCCGAAGACCCGGTTCGCAGTTGGGAGCCGCAATGGCAGCTGGACCGGGGCCTGGGCCGCGCGCGCCGGCTGCAACGGCTGGTGCACAGCCCCGCCTGGCGCAGCCACGAAAACACTGACACGCCGCACCGGCATCTGCCTGGCCATGCGGCGGATTTCCTGTTCGCCGCCGTCATGAACCTGGCGCACCAGATGCCCCTGTCCGACGAAGCGCACATCTTCCGGCTGTGGTACTTGGCCGTGCGGGCGACCTGCCCGCCCGAGAACGCCAGGCGCCTCTTCGGCGAGCTGCGGCACCTGCCCGCCCACCAGCAACTGGCCGCTGGTGCACGGATGCTGGCGGCCGTCACATCCGGCCCGTCCTTCGAAGGCACATCACACCCGCGACTGTCGCCCCAACGACCATTAACCAACCATACGGTCGGCGAATCCGGGTAAGTCTGGAGGCGGCAAACGCAGGTGCTCGCCTATAGTGGGACATGCCCAACTGCTTATGTTGAGTAATCAACGATCCCACTCAGGAGACCCTGCATGAAACTTCGTTTGCTCGTGGCCGCCGCGCTTTCTTCATCCGCGTTTCTGGGTGGAGCGGCCTCGGCACAGACCGTGTTCTCCGCCTCCAGCTGGGTCGGGCCCACGCACACGCTGAGCATGGCGCAAAAGACCTGGTGCGACATGCTGGAAAAGGAAAGCGCCGGGCGCATGAAGTGCAACATCCTGCCCAAGGGCGTGGCAGCCCCTCCCGGCACCTTCGACGCGGTGCGCGATGGCCTGGCCGACATCTCCTTCACGGTCGATGGCTACACGCCGGGGCGATTCATCAACACGCAGGTGGCCGAGTTCCCCTTCCTGGGCAACAGCGCCACGGCCACATCGGTGGCGTACCAGCGCATCTACAGCAAGTACTTCGCACCCCTGGGCGAGCACCGCGGCGTCAAGGTGCTCGCGGTCTTCACGCACGGGCCCGGCATCATCTTCAACGCCAAGCAACCCGTCACCTCGGCCGCCGATGCCGGCAAGCTCAAGTTCCGCATCGGTGGCGGCAACATTAACGAACTCTCCAAGGCCATGGGGTGGAACACCACGCTCAAGCCCGCGCCCGAGTCGTTCGAGCTGCTCTCCACCGGCGTGATGGACGGCACCTTCTTCCCCGACGAGTCGCTCCAATCCATGCGGCTGAGCATGGTGAAGTACGCCACCACCTTCCCGGGCGGGCTCTACAACACCAGCTTCGTGTTCATGATGAACCCGGCCAAGTACAACGCGCTGTCGGCGCAGGACAAGGCGGTGGTCGACAAGATCTCGGGCGAGACCGCCGCGCGCATCTTCGGCGAGGGCTGGGACAAGGTCGACGCCTCCAGCCGCGAGCTGCAGAAGACCCAGGGCGTGGCCCGCATCCAGGCCGACGACTCCTTCATCAAGGCCGTCACCGCCAAGCAGGCCGAGCTCGAAGACAAATGGGCCGCGGCCGCGGCCGCCAAAGGCCTGAAGGACCCCAAGGCCGTGCTGGCCGAGTTCCGCGCGGAGATCAAGAAGGTCAAGTGACACCCGGGTCCTGAACACCAGGCCCTCCCGCACGGCGGGCAGTCATCCGGCTGCCCGCCGTTGTCGCATCACGGTTTCCCCCATGCTCACCTTCCTGGATCGCGCACTGCGCTGGTCGACCGGCTTCATGGCCGCGATGGCCTTGTTCACCATCATGTGGCTCACCGTCTTCGACGTGACGGGCCGCAAGTTCCTCAACCACTCCGTGCCCGGCGGGCTGGAGCTCACCGAAGTGCTGATGGTCGTGGTGATCTTCGGCGCGCTGCCGCTGGTCTCGTGGCGCAGCGAGCACGTGGTGTTCGACTCGCTCGACCCCTTCATCCCCGACTGGATCCAGAGCGTCCAGCAGCGCCTGGTGCACCTGGTGTGCGCGCTCGCGTTCGGCTTCATGGCCTACCTCATGGTGCTGCGCGCCGACCGCTTCGCCGAGTACGGCGACATCACCGTGTACCTGCAGCTGCCGCTGTCGCCCGTGGCCTGGATGATGGCCGTCTTTCTCGCCGTGACGGCGCTGGTGCACGCGGTGTTCGTGGTGGTGCGCCCACCGCAGCGCGATGCGGGGCCGGGCGAAGGGAGCGTTGCATGATCGAAGCATCCATCGGCTTCGCCGCCGTCTTCCTCATGGCCGCGCTGCGCATCCCGCTGGCGGTGTGCATGGTCACCGTGGGCATGGGCGGCCTGGCCCTGATGCGCGGCTGGCAGCCCGCGCTCGCCAGCACCAGCCAGGTGATCTTCGAGACCGGCTTCGCCTACGTGCTCTCGGTCATCCCGCTGTTCGTGCTCATGGGCAACTTCGTCGCGCGCGCGGGCATGGCGCGCGAGCTCTTCCAGGCCGCCAACGCCTTCGTCGGCCACCGCCGCGGCGGCCTGGCCATGGCCAGCATCATCGCCTCGGGCGGCTTCGGCGCCATCTGCGGCTCCTCCATCGCCACCGCCGCCACCATGACGCGCGTGGCCTACCCCGAGATGAAGCGCCACGGCTACAAGGACACGCTGGCCACCGGCTCCATCGCCGCTGGTGGCACCCTGGGCATCCTCATCCCGCCGTCCACCATCATGGTGATCTACGGCATCATCACCGAGACCGACATCGGCAAGCTGTTCATCGCCGGCATCCTGCCGGGCCTGGTGGCCATCACCTGCCTGTGCGTGGCCGTGATGTACACCACCTGGCGCGATCCGGCCGCCGGCCCACGCGCGGAGTACCAGGGCTGGGCGGCACGCTTCGCCGCGGTGCGAGGCATCTGGGGCGTGGCGGTGCTGTTCGCCCTGGTCATCGGCGGCATCTATGGCGGGGTGTTCACCGCCACCGAGGGCGCGGGCGTGGGCGCGGCCGGGGCTTTCATCTTTGCGCTGCTGCGCGGCGCGCTCACACCGCGCGTGCTCATGGACATCCTGGTCGAGAGCACCCGGACCACCGCCATGCTGTTCACGATCCTGATCGGCGCGATGGTGTTCACCAGCTTCATCAACTTCACCAGCATGCCGGGTGACCTGCGCGACTTCATCCTGCAGTTCAGTCCCAACCCCATCATGGTGGTGGTGATGATGATGGCGATCTACGTCGCGCTCGGTCTCGTGATGGAAGAGCTGTCCATGGTGCTGCTGACCATCCCGGTCTTCTTCCCCATGATCACGGGACTGGGCTTCGACCCGGTGTGGTTCGGCGTGCTGATCGTGACCATCGTGGAGATCGGCATGATCTCGCCGCCCGTGGGCATGAACCTCTTCGTCATCAACTCGCTGCTGAAAGAGGTGAAGCTCAATCAGATCTTCCAGGGCGTGTGGCCCTTCGTCATGGCCGACATCGTCCGCCTGGGCATCCTGATCGCGTTTCCCGCCATCTCCCTCTGGCTGCCAAGCCTCATGAACCGCTAGCGGGTTCCTCGCGCGGCTTGCGCTGCAGGTGCACCACCCGCTGCGGGTAGGGAATGTCGATGCCGTTCTCCTGCAGCAGTTGCAGGATGCGCCGGTTGATCAGCGAGCGCAGCTTGAGCTGCTCGGCTCCATCGCCCGAGTTGATCCAGTAACCCACGGTGAACTCCAGCCCGTCGGCACCGAAGGCCGAAAGCGAGGCCTGGGGTGCGGGTTCCTTCAACGCGTCGTCCTGCTCGCCCACGGCTTGCAGCAGCAGCTGGCTCACGCGTTCCACGTCACTGTCGTAGGCCACCGACACCACGCTGGTCTGCCACACACGGGTCAGTGCCATCGAGAAGTTCTCGACGCGGTTGATCACCATCAGTTCATTGGGCACGATGGACTCGCGCCCGGCCGGTGACCGGATCACGCTGTAGCGGGTGTTGATGTCGAGGATGCGACCCTCGAAGCTGTCGACCTTCACGTTGTCGCCGATGCGCAGGCGGCGCTCCGCCAGGATCACGAACCCACTGACGTAGTTCGAGGCCAGCTTCTGCAGGCCGAAGCCGATGCCCACGCCGATCGCACCACTGAAGACCGAAAGCGCCGTGAGATCCAGGCCCACCGCCGAGAGCCCGACGATCAGGCCGACGAACACCAGCAACGCGCGGGTGGCATTGCTCACCGCCTTGCGCATCGAGAGGTCGCCGCCCGACGCCTTGCGAAGCAGCCGCGTCTCGATGGCCGCAGACACCCACAGCGACAGGATCATCACGGCGCCGGCGGTGATGATGCCTTCGATCAGCGTGCGCAGGCTCAGAGTGGAAGCGCCGATCTTCCAGGTGATGTCGTCGAGTTCGGCGAGCACCACCGGCAGCAGGCCACTGACCCAAAGCACCATGGCCAGCCAGGCCACCCAGGAGATGGTGCGCTCCAGCGCCCGCACCCAGGGTGCGGTGGTGAACGCCGCCTGCAACACCTTCACGCCCACGCGGATGACGACCAGCGAAACCAGCACCGGAATGGCCACCCTGAACGCCGCCAGCGGCATCAGCTGGGTGACGATCGCCCGCGCCACATAGGCCAGCAACAGCAGCGTCAGCGGAAACATCACGCCATCGATCAGGCGTCGGCCGAACAGCACCGAGGTTTTTTCGTCCGTCATGCGCAAGGCCTTGCGCAACGCCCAGCTTAAGCCCCAGGCCAACGCCACGCAGACCGCCAAAGCCGCCAGTTCGATCAGCACCGTGGGCTGCGTGAATCCGGCGAGCCAGAGGCCGATGTCGTCAATGGGTTTGGGTGAGGTGTTTGCCATGGATCAGAAGGTCACTTTCGGAAACGGGGAACAAGGTGGGACGCACGAGCGTCGCAGAAGTTCAGACGCCGGCCAGCACGCGCAGGTGGGCTTCCACACTGCGGCCCAGCGCACTCAGGGCATAGCCACCTTCCAGGCAGCTCACGATGCGGCCCCTGGCGTGGCGCTGCGCCACTTCCTTGATGCGCGAGGTCATCCAGCTGTAGTCGCTCTCCACCAGGCCGAGCTGGCCCATGTCGTCCTCGCGGTGCGCATCGAAACCCGCGCTGATGAAGATCATCTGTGGCCGGTGCGATTCCAGCCGGGGCAGCCACATCATGTCCACCAGTTCGCGGATGTCCATGCCCTTGGTGTAGGCTGGCACCGGCAGGTTGACGAGGTTGGGCGCCTTCGAGTGGTCCCACGCAGGATAGAAGGGGTGCTGATAGAAGCTGCACATGAGGATGCGCTCGTCTCCGGCCACGATGTCCTCGGTGCCGTTGCCATGGTGCACGTCGAAATCGACGATCGCCACGCGCTGCAGGCCGTGGCGCTCCAGCGCGTACTTCGCGGCCACGGCCACGTTGTTGACGAAGCAGAAACCCATGGCCTGGTTGCGCGTGGCATGGTGGCCCGGTGGGCGCACGGCGCAGAAGGCGTTGGCGATCTCGCCGGCCATCACCGCATCGGTGGCATCGATGGCGGCACCTGCGGCCATGAGGATCGCGTCCCAACTGTGGATGTTGATGGCGGTGTCGGGATCGACCTGGGCATGCTGGGGTCCACCCGCGGCGATCTCTTCCTTGAGCCCTTCGCAAAGGCCCCTCAGTGAAGCCAGGTGCATGCGGCCGTGGGCCAGTTCGAGATCGGCGAGGGAAGCCGCGGTGGCTTCGCGGCGCTCGAGCGCCACGTCCAGTCCGGAGATGAGCAGGCGGTCCTCGATGGCATCCAGCCGCTCGGGGCACTCCGGGTGGCCGGCGCCCATTTCATGTCTCCAACAATCCCTGTGGGTGAAATACCCGGTGGCCTGACTCATGGCGGTTTTACGGTATGGTTCGCGGCATGCAAGCCGACACAAGAATCCAACTGCTGCTGAGTCAGCTTAACACGGTGATCGTGGGCAAATCTCAGCAGGTTTCCGACTGCGTGGCCTGCCTGCTGGCCGGTGGCCACCTGCTGATCGAGGACGTGCCCGGCGTCGGCAAGACCACGCTCGCGCACGCCCTGGCGCGCTCCTTCGGCCTGCAGTTCTCGCGCGTGCAGTTCACCGCCGACCTGATGCCCAGCGACCTGGTGGGCGTGTCCATCTACGAACGCGGCCGGGAAGATTTCGTCTTCCACCCCGGCCCGGTGTTCGCCCAGGTGCTGCTGGCCGACGAGATCAACCGCGCCAGCCCCAAGACCCAGAGCGCGCTGCTCGAGGCCATGGAAGAAAAGCAGGTCACGGTGGAAGGCGAGACGCGCGCCCTGCCCGAGCCCTTCTTCGTCATCGCCACGCAGAACCCGCACGACCAGCTGGGCACCTATGCCTTGCCCGAGTCGCAGCTCGACCGCTTCCACATGCGCCTGTCGATCGGCTATCCCGACCGCGCCGCCGAACGCGAACTGCTGCGCGGCCAGGACCGGCGCGACATGCTCGAACGCCTGCCGCCCGCCCTCACGCCCGCCGATCTCGCGGACCTGCAGCACACCGTGAGCCAGGTGCACACCGCCGAGCCGGTGCTCGAGTACCTGCAGGACCTGGTGGCGGCCACGCGCAGCGGGCGCTGGTTTGCGCAGGGCCTGTCACCGCGCGCCGCGCTGGCCGTGGTGCGCTCGGCCAAGGCACAGGCCTACCTCAATGGCCGCGACTACGTGGCACCCGACGACATCGCGGCCATCCTGCCGCAGACGGTGTCGCATCGCCTGATACCGGTGCGGGATGCGGGGCGCGGGCCGGTGGAACAGGTCCGCGCGATGCTGGAAGCCGTGCCCTTGCCCTAGGCAATGGACAACCCCTTCCGCCTGGCTCGCGAACGCGTGCACCGCTGGTGGCACAGCCGCCTGCCGCGCACCGACACCCTCACCCTCACGCAGCGCAACGTCTACATCCTGCCGACGCGGGCCGGCTGGATGCTGGCCTTCACCCTCTTCATCCTGCTGCTGGCCAGCATCAACTACCAGTTGAACCTGGGCTACCTGCTCACCTTCCTGCTGGCGGGCACGGCGGCGGTGGGCATGCACGTGTGCCATGGCAACCTGCGCGGCACCACGCTGCACCTGAACCCGCCGGAACCGGTGCACGCCGGGCAGGCCGCGCTGCTTGACGTGCGGCTCTCCAGCGAACGACCGCGCACGCGCTACGGCATCGGCATGGGCGTGATCGGCGTCGACTCGGCCCATGCGCCGCTGGCATGGACCGACGTGCCCGCCCAGGGCAGCACCACGCTGCAGGTGAGCTGGCCCGCTACCCGACGGGGCCTGCACTCGCTGGCGCCACTGACCGCGCACACGCTGTTCCCGCTGGGCACCTTTCGCGTGTGGACCGTGTGGCGCCCGGCCTCACCGGTGCTGGTGTATCCCGAGCCGGAAAGCCACCCGCCGCCGCTGCCGCCTGGGGAACCTCAGGCCGGCAGCTCGGGTCTGGCGCGCGTGCAGAGCACCGGCGAATTCGACGGCGTGCGCGCCTACCAGCGCGGCGACCCCATGAAAGCCGTGGTGTGGAAGAAGGCCGCACAGGCCTTTGCCTCCGGGCGCGACGAACTCGTCAGCCGCGATGCCCTCTCCAGCCAGCGCCAGCAGCTCTGGCTGGACCACGCGAAGAGCGGCCCCAGCGACATCGAGGCGCGCCTCTCGCGGCTCACGGCCTGGGTGCTGATGGCCGACCGCCTGGGGTTGGACTACGGCCTGCGCGTGCCCGGGCGCGAGATCGCCCCCGACCAAGGGGCTGTCCATCGTGCTCGCTGCCTGGAGGCACTCGCGCTGTGCTGAAGAACATGCGTCAATCGTTGACCCACTTGCCGAGGGAGACCCGGGACACCCTGTTCCTGCTCGGCGTCATCGGCTGGGTGGTGTTCCTGCAGGTGGGCCACATCCCCTGGTGGTGCGGGCTGCTCACCGCCGGCGTGCTGGTGTGGCGCACCACATTGACCTTGCGCGGCCTGCCCCTGCCCGGCTGGCCGTGGCGCATCGGCCTGCTCGCCCTGTTGCTGGGCGCGACCTGGGCCACGCACAGCACCATTCTGGGGCGCGATGCGGGCGTCACGCTCATCGTGGTGCTGCTGGCCTTGAAGACGCTGGAGATGCGGGCGCGTCGGGATGCCTTCGTCATCTTCTTCCTCTCGTTCTTCATGCTGCTCACGCACTTCTTCTACTCGCAGACGCTGCTCACGGCAGCGGGCATCCTGATCGCGCTGATGGCCTTGCTGACCGCGCTGGTCAACGCCCACATGCCGGTGGGGCGCCCCACATTGGGGCAGGCCGCGCGCATCGCCGGCGGCATGGCGCTCATGGGCGCGCCCATCATGCTGGTGCTGTTCCTGCTGTTCCCGCGCCTCTCGCCGTTGTGGGGCACGCCGGGCGACGACGCGGCCGGGCGCAGCGGCCTGTCCAACAGCATGCGCGTGGGGCAGATCGCCCAGCTCGTGCTGGACGACAACATCGCCTTTCGTGTGAAGTTCGACGGACCGATGCCGCCGCAGGGCCAGCTGTATTTCCGCGGCCCGGTGCTCAGCGATTTCGACGGCGCCGAATGGCGACCGCTGCGCTCGGGCTTCCCCGACGCGCAGGCCTTGCCGCCCGACCTCGAGGTTTCCGGCGAAGCCGTGCGCTACGAAGTGACCATGGAGGCCAATCGCCGGCCCTGGCTGTTCCTGCTGGAGGCCGCGTCGGAGGCGCCCGAGCTGCCGGGCATGCGCGTGCGCATGACGCGCGAACTCCAGTGGGTCACCGACCGCCCCATCGGCACGCTGCTTCGCTACCGCGCCCAAAGCCACACCGATTTCCGGCACGGGCCGCTCGAAACGGCCGTGGCGCTGCAGGACCACGTCGAACTGCCGCCGGGCTTCAATCCGCGCACGCTCGCGCTGGCACAGGATCTGCGGCGCCAGCATGGCAACGCCCACCCGGCGTTGATCGAAGCCGTGCTGGAACGCCTGCGCACCGGCGGCTACACCTACACCCTGGAGCCCGGCGTGTTCGGCCAGCACACGGCCGACGAGTTCTGGTTCGACCGCCGCCAGGGTTTCTGCGAACACATTGCCAGCAGCTTCGTGGTGCTCATGCGGGCGCTCGACATTCCCGCGCGCATCGTCACCGGGTACCAGGGTGGTGAGCTCAACGGCGTCGACGATTTCTGGACCGTGCGCCAGCGCGACGCCCATGCCTGGGCCGAAGTCTGGCTGCAGGGCCAGGGCTGGGTGCGCGTGGACCCCACGTCCGCTGTATCGCCAGGGCGCATCGGCTCGCTCGAACGGCTCACCGCCCCCGAAGGCGCACTGGCCGGCGCGCTGCGCAACCTCAATCCCAACCTGCTCACGCAGATGCGCGAGGTGTGGGAAGCGGTGAACAACCGCTGGAGCCAGTGGGTGCTGAACTACACGCAGGGCCGCCAGCTCGACCTGCTCAAGAGCCTGGGCTTCAAGTCACCGAACTGGACCGACCTCGTCACCGCGCTGCTCGGCGTGGTGGTGCTCGCCAGCCTCGTGGGCGCCGCCTGGACGCTGTGGGAGCGCCAGCAGCACGACCCCTGGCTGCGCCTGCTGCGCCGCGCCCGCACCCGCCTGAAGGCACAGGGCATCCCCAGCGCCAACCACACGCCGCCGCGCGAACTCGCGCGCCAGGTGCAGCAACGCTGGGGCCCCCAGGCCGACATTGCACAATGGCTGCTTCGGCTCGAAGCCCAGCGCTACGGCCGCCCCGATTCCAAGAACCCCATCACCCTCGCCGCTTTGCAGCGCGAGTTCAGGCAACTGGCATGGCCCGGCACATCTTCCACTTCCGCCTCCTGACGAAAACCGCTCTCCTCGCGGCGGCCGCGATCACCTTCAATTTCGCTGCCAGCGCCTGGGCGCAAGTCAGCGGCAGCCCGGCCAAGACGCGCCCCGGTGCCCGCCCGGCAGCCGCGCCCTTTTCCTACGCGCAGAGCGAAGCGGCCATGGCCTTCGCGACCGATCTCGCCCAGCGCCGCGATCTCGACCCCGCCTGGGTGCGCCAGCAGATCGGCCAGGCCCAGCGCCTGCCGGTGGTGATCCGCCTCATGCAGCCCGCCCCCAGCGGCACGCCCAAGAACTGGGCCGCCTACCGCGCGCGTTTCATCGAGCCCATCCGCCTGCGCGCCGGACAGCAGTTCTGGGAAGCCAACCGGGACACGTTGGCGCGCGCCGAAGCGGAGTACGGCGTGCCCGCCAGCCTCATCGTGGGCGTGATCGGCGTGGAAACGCTCTACGGCCGCCACACCGGCACCCACAAGGTGATCGATGCGCTCAGCACACTCGCCTTCGATTTCCCTGCCAACCATCCGCGCGCGGCCGTGCGCAGCGAATTCTTTCGCAGCGAACTGGAGCAGTACCTGAGCCTCACCGAGCGCGCCAGCATCGACCCGCAGAGCCTGCTCGGCAGCTACGCCGGCGCCATGGGCTGGCCGCAGTTCCTGCCCAGCAGCTGGGTCAAGTACGCGATCGACTTCGACGCCGACGGCAAGGTCGATCTCTTCAACAGCACGGCCGACGTGATCGGCTCGGTGGCCAACTACTTCAAGGCCTTCGGCTGGCAGACCGGCGTGCCCACGCACTACCCGGTGCGCTTCGACCCCAACCAGAGCAAGGACGACCTGGCGACCCTGCTCGCCCCCGACATCCTGCCCAGCTTCAGCGCGGAGAGCATGGCCGGCAAGGGCCTGATCCTGGAAGGCCCGGCGCAGCAGCACACCGGCAAGCTCGCGCTGGTGGAACTGGAAAACGCGGGTGCGCCGTCCAGCTACGTGCTCGGCACCGAGAACTTCTACGTGGTGACCCGCTACAACTGGAGCAGCTACTACGCGCTGGCGGTGATCGAGCTGGGGCGGGAAGTCGAGGCGCTGGTGACGGGTCGCTGACAGGCGCCGGTCGTTTTCAGACCGAGCCTTCCTGTTCCGCCCGGCTCATCACGTCGCGGCTCACGCGCAGCATGCGCTCGCCCAGCACGGCGCGGCGCATCGGGTGCAGGCGCGCTTCGCTGGTCACCAGCACGATGGCGGCCACCGGGCGGCCGTCCCGGCGCAGCAGCGGCACGCCCAGCGCCCAGTAGTGCGGCACCACGATGCCGGGAATGATGGCGTAGCCACGCTCGCGGGTTTCCTGCACCAGCGGACGGATCACCGAGACCGGCGACTTCGGGTAATGCTTGTCGATGTAGGCGCCGTTCGCGCGCAGCGCGGCTTCGGCCTCCTCTTCGGGCAGCGCGGCCAGGATGGACAGCCCGCCCGCACCGACGCCCAGCGGGTGCCGGTCGCCGACCCGGAGGGCATCGGGCGGGATCGGCACATCGCCGGTCTCGCGCGAAAGGCAGATCGCCTCGAAGCCCTGCACCACCGAGAAGAACACCCAGTCGCCGGTTTCGAGCGCGAGCGCGCGCAGCGAGACCATGGCCAGGCGCTGCAGCGTGTAGCTGGGCTCGGCCGCCAGGCCCACCGCAAAGGTCTCGGGACCCAGGCGGTAGCATCGCGACGCCGCATCGTGAACGACGAAGCGCTCGTCCACCAGCGTCTGCGTAAGCCGCACAGCGGTGGCCTTGCTCAGGCCCAGGCGGCGGCCGATGTCGCTGATCCGCATGCCGTCGGGCTGGCTGCGCGCCAGCAGCTTGAGAATTGCCAGCCCGCGCCGCAGCGTCTGCGCGCCGGGTGTCTCGCCCGTGGCAAGTCCTGTCTCGGTCATCTTGGTGGAAACCCGTGGTGGTTGGTCTACATGGTGAACCAAATTCTGGCCGGACTCGGCGGCTTCCCTCTTCCCAGTCCGCCAGAGCCGCTGCCATGATCGGCCCGACGCTTCACATAATGAACTAAAACCGAGACAAGCACAGCATGAACACCCCCAGGCCACATTCCGGACGGGTCGCCCTGGTCACGGGCGCCGCCAGCGGCATCGGCCTGGACATCGCGCGCGGGCTGGCGCGTCAGGGCGCTGTCGTGTGCATCGTCGACCGCAACGGTGTGGCCGCCGGCGAAGCCGCCCAAGCGATCACCGAAGAAGGTGGACAGGCCGAGTCGTTCGTGGTCGACCTGGCCGACATGGCGGCAGTGAACACGCTGCTCGAGCAGCTGGGCCAGCGCTACCCGGTGATCGACATCCTCATCAACAACGCCGGTATCGTGCTCACCCAGCCCGCCACCGACCTGGCGCTGTCGCAGTGGAACACCATGCTGGCCGTCAACCTCACCGCGCCGATGGTGCTCACGCAGCACGTGCTGCAGGGCATGAAGGCCAAGGGCTGGGGACGCATCGTCAATGTGTCGTCCATCAGCGGCGTGCGCGCCGGCACCGGCCGGCTGGCGTACGGCACCTCCAAGGCCGCGCTCATCGCCATGACCGGGCAGTTCGCCATCGAGGCGGCCGAATGGGGCGTGACGGTCAATGCCATCGCACCGGGCTTCGTGGACACGCCCATGATCCGCACGCTGATGGGCAGCTCGCAACCCACCACCCTGCTGGCCGCGTGCCCGATGAACCGCTTCTGCTCGCCGCAGGAAGTCTCGAACGCGGTGCTGTTCTTCGCGTCCCAGGAAGCCTCGTTCATCACCGGCCAGACGCTGGGCGTCGACGGCGGCTTCCTCGCCAGCGGCCTCTTCGTGCGCAACCTGTTCGACATTCCAGCGGCCGCACCGGCGCAGGGTTTCGCGGCATGATGCAACCGGGCTTACATCGCTTTTTTCACCCCGCACCACAACGATAGGAGACAGACGATGACCTTTTCCCGCCGCACCCTCATCAAGGCCACGGGCATCGCAGCGGCCAGCTGCGCGGTGCCGTTGAAGCTGGCCTATGGCCAGAGCGCCGAGTTCACCTTCAAGTACGCCAACAACCAGC
>VFQP010002979.1_pt1 | contig 18000 bp, 16 predicted proteins | sample 3512351 | NCBI WGS metagenome assembly VFQP01 (sample SAMN10412372, study PRJNA504923) | tailings metagenome | isolation source: Relicate 1 Philex TSF1 revegetated site | place: Philippines: Tuba, Benguet | collected 2017-08-29
AGCAGGCACAGGCGCCGCAGCAGGTAGGCCACCTGGCTCTCGTTCTCGGGCATGAGCGCCATGAGCCGGTCCCAAAGCGTCGAGTCGGTGATGTGCCAGATCTGCGGCTCCAAACCCTGCATGAGAGGGACAGCATACACGTCGCCGTCGTCTGGCGGGGAAGGTCCTGTGTGGCTGCCTCCTCGTTGCACCTGGCGCACCGTCTGCATTGCCCCTGCTGCACCCTCGGAGCCATGCCAAGCGCTCACCTGCAGGTGGAGCGCCGGCGGCACCTTGACGGTGAGGTCGAAGCCGTACAGTCGCGCCTGCTGAGTGAGGCGCGCCTGCGGCGTGGTCTCGGGCCCGACCAGAGGGATGCCTGCGGGCACAACCACGGCACGTGGGGGGCCACACCGCATGATTTGGACCTGTGCTGCCTGCCGTGCTGGCGCCGACCATGGCCACGCTCTGGAACCACAGAGGGAGACGACACAGCGAGGTGGGCGCTCGGCGAGAGCTGCGTGACGCACGTGCGGCGTGTCGGGCCCCCGCGCTGTCCTGCCCACCCGCTGGGATGCGGCCCCCAGAGCATTGAAGGGCAATGCTCTGCTTGGCTTATTGCCCCACGCTGGCCGCACGTGCCCCGCCGCGGACGCTGCGCAGCGCTGCTGGGCTGTGAGGGCAGGATGGTGGTGGGCGCCCATGGACCACAGGCGCAGGCTCACCCCGGGTGCGGCGCATCTTGTCCTGGGCGGGCAGCCACTCCATGCCGCTTCCAAAGTCGAGCAGCTTGTGCCGTCGGCTGTCCTCATCTGCGCCACGCGCGGCACACGGCGCGCACACGGGAGTGCCACAGGAGGGCAGCGTGAGGGGCGACGCACGCACATGCCCTGCTCCTCATCCTCATCCTCCCGTCGTGGGAGGCCTGGCGCGTGCTTGCCCGCCTGTGTGCGCTCTGCCAGCCGCGGCACGCAGCGGTCTGGAGACCCTGGGGCAGCTCAGAAAGGCGCTGCTCGCACGCGCACGCTCAGCAGGGACGGTGAAAGCAGCGCGCGCAGTCACCTTCGAAGGAGAGCCGGGCCAGCAGCTGCTTGGCCAGGGGCTCGCCCGTGGACATCGTGCACGTGCCGCGTGCGCCTCAGCTGCTTTCACGCTCCACTAACGCCTCAAGCTCCATGTAGAGCTGCTGCCAGTGGTGCTGATGCTCAGCAGAGGCCCTGCGGAGCTGCTGTGGGCGGCCGCGCGCCGATGCAGCATGTCCGTCCACGCGGCGCTCCCGTCGCAGCATGCTGCCTGAGCCATGGGAGTCAATGCCACGCAGAAAAGCTGCCGCAGCAGGTCTGCGCGTTATGGACTCCCTCCCTGTCCTGCCGCGGCCGCATGGCAGAGGTATACGGCGCGTGCGGGACATCGACACGAAGGCGAGCGAGCTGCACGCGGGTCGTGCCGTCGTCGTGCTGCTGCCCAGCCGCTTTGCCTCTGCGGGTGCCGTGGTGGGCTCTGGGCACGGGGCCAGGGACCTCGTCTCGGCAAAGGAGAGGCCTCAGGAGGAGGATCACAGCGAGGAGGCAGTGCAGCAAGCCAGTTCGTGCGCGCGAGGCAGGCAGCTGGGGACTTGCGCTGCCGGCACGCAAGTCGCACGTGCTGGGCGCCACATGTGCGGCTCACTGCTCTGCGCTGCTCTGTGGCCCTTTGTGCTGCCTGTGCTTTCTCCGCTGCCGGCACGCCGGCTACACGGGGTTACGAGGTCCCAGGCGCCCGCGCGTGGCACGTTTGCTTGCACACGTCCTCCGCTCGGTCCTCTACACCACGCCCCTCTCGACAAAGTCCTCCAGCAGGGCCAGGTCCCTCAGCACCTCGTCATCGTCGTCGTCCTCCTCCTCCTCCTCCAAACCGCCTGACGGCTGCGCGCCCCGCCGCTCCCCCACCCCTGCCGCAGCCACCCCCCGGCTCTGGCCTGCGCCCCCGCCGCCCCCCGGCTCGGGGCCAAGCGCAAACCCGTGCCGGTCAGCAAAGACCTCAGGGTCTGCCAGCATGTCAGCCATGCTGGTCGCCCACGACGACGCCGTGTTGACACCATGGCTGCTGCTGGCGTTGCCGTTCACCACGCCGCCCCTCGCGCCGCCCCTCGCCGCCGGCCCCACGCCCCCCGAAAGCCGCGTGGGCAGCGCGCCGCCCGCCTGCGCGGCCGCCGCCACCGCCGCTGCCCGCGCCAGCGGCGACGACGCCGACGCCGACGTCCGCAACGCCCCCGCCGACGCCGACGCCGACCCCGCGCCCTGCGCCCTCGCCGCCCCCTGCTGCGCGCCCCTGCTCGGCTGCCGCTCAAACGCCGCCAGGTAGTCCTCCTCCTCCTCCTCCTCCATGAGCCCGTCAAACGCCCGGGCGCCCAGCGGGCCCAAGGTGTCGACCGGCGTGGACGCCGCCGGCGAGTGCAACAGCAGCACGCCGGAATCGCCCGCCGCCACGGGGCTCGGCAGCAGCATGGCGCCCAGGCCGCCCGTGCTCTGGCTCACCAGCTCCGACCCCAGCTGCAGCGTGGTGGTCGCCAGCGCGGCGCTGCCGCCGCCGCCGCCGCCGCCGCCGCTCACGCCGCCCGAGCCCAGGCCCCACGCCGGCGCGCCCGCCGCCCCCCGCGCCGCCCCTGCGCCGCCGCCGCCGGCGCTCAGGGCGGAGGGCGCGACGAGGCGCGAGGGGGACGGCACGCCGGCCGCGCCGCCGCCGCCGCCGCCCTGGCTCACGGACGACGCGCCGCCGCCCGACAGCACGCTTCCGTGCGCGTACTGCCCCGAGGGCGGTGCCGCCGTCATCATGACTATCGACGACGCTAGGTCGCTCTCCTCTGGGCTGAGCAGCGCAGAGCCGCCACCTCCCCCACCGCCGCCCCGGCTGCTCCGAGCCTGCTGGTTCGGCGCAGCGGACGACGACAGCGCGTGACGCATGGGGCTGCTGGACGCCGACGCCGCGCCGCCGAGCACGTCGCTGCCAATCAGCGGGCTTCGCGACCCCGCCAGGTCGTCATCGTCGCGCTGCGCCTTGCTGCTGTCGGAAACGTCGCGGCCCGTGCCGCTCTTCTTCTTGCTCAGCCCGAGGTCCAGCCGCTCGCCGAGGAGCTCCAGCACCAAGTCGTCGTCCGCCTGCTCGTCCTCCTCCTCCTCCTCCTCCTCTTGCTCCTCGTCACCGTCCACGGTGGACTGCGCCACCGCGGTGCCAAAGCCCGCCAAGTCGACCGGCGGTGGGGGCGGAGCTGCCGCTGGCGCTGCTGCCGCTGCCACCGTTCCGCCGCCTCCGGCAGCGACGCCCCGCGCGAACGGGCTGGACGCGTCCGCCGCGCCCAGCGGCGCTGCCGCCGCGGCCCTTGCGCCGCCTGCACCAGTCGCTGCGGCGTCCTGCCGCACGGGCGCCGCCGCTGCTGATGCAGAGGCTGCTGCTGAGGAGGAAAAGGCGGAAGAGGTGCTGTCGTCCTCGCTGTCCTCGGGGACCAGCACGCCTGCCAGTGGCGTGTGAGCGAGCATGTGTTGCGGCCTCAACGGGCGCGGGTCATGCGCTCCACCAGCGTGGCTGAGCAAAGCAGGGACCAGCACACCAGCGGCCCGCGCGCGTGCGAGGAAGCATGAGCAGGGCCGCGCGTGTGACACAGCCGTGGGCGTCCACAGAAAGCGATGCGCAGCCGGCCGCCCGGCCAGCGCAGGATCAAGTGCCCCCTGAAGCGCGCACGCGCGCACGCACCCGTGACGAGAGCGGCGACCAAGTTGGTGACTGGCTCGGTGGGGCTCTTCGCCGTGACTGGCTCGGTGGGGCTCTTCGCCGTGACTGGCTCGGTGGGGCTCTTCGCCGGCGCGTCCTCCGCAGCGGGTGCGCCGGCGGCGTCCGCAGCTCCACCTGCGATTTCACGCACCGCACAAAGGTGTCCCAAAACCGGCGCTACGGCTGATGCACGACGCACGGCAAAAGCGCCCAGGCCGTCAGCCTGGGGCCTACAACCCATGCAGGAGTCCTCCTGACCTGTAGCGGCGCCGCCCCCAGATGTGAAGGATGTCGCGCGGGCTAGCGCCGCCGCCGCCGCCGCCGCCCGCTGCTGCCCCGCCGCGCCGCCCCCCTCGCTGCCAACCGCGCCGCCGGAAGCGGTGGCGACGACCACTGCTGCGCCGGCCCCCGCGCCCGTCACGCCACGGCTCGCCTGGGACGCCAAGCTGCCGCCACTCGGGGGCAGAGGGTAGGCGGCCACGGCGGCGGCGGCGGCGGCGGCCATGGCGGCGTTGCCGCCGCCGCCGCTGCCGCTGCGGCCGGCGGACGCGGCGGCCCTGGCCAGGGCGGCGGCGGCGGCCGCGCCGGCAGGGGTGCCGGCAAGCCTGCCGGTGAGCTCGCCAGACGGGGCGGTGGAGGTGGGTGCGTCAGGCGGTGCGAGAGCGGGGGCGTCGGCACTGCTGGCGGGGCCGCCGCGGGGGGCCGAAGAGGAGGAGGAGGAGTGCTGCTGCATGACTCCCGGGGAGGAGGCCACATTGCCGGCATGGCCTGCGGGGCGGTCGGGTGATCAGGTGGGCAGAGGGAAGGGCGTGCAGGCGCTGGCCACTGGTCAAGCTCTCTTCTTAGCAACAGCGCCCAGCCGTCTACAGAATGCAGCGTTGCTTGACAGCGGTGAAATGATGCTAGCGCGCCATGGCTGCCGCTCCTGCCGCGCACCTTGCGGCCGCAGCATCTGCTGGTGGTACTGCCGCTGCTGCTGCGCGTCGAGGCTGTTGGGGCCGCCGGCGGCGGGCGGCAGCGCCGCCGCGCCGCCCAGCACGCCGCCGTCGCTCTGCGGGGTGCGGCTGGCGGGCCAGGGCGCGGCGCCGCCGCTGGGCGGGCCACCACCTGCACGCAGCAGCAGCAATCGCTGCTGAAGATCGTGCGCAAACGGAAGGCAATGCTGACTGCACGGCAGTCAGGTCCCTGCCTTTACAAAGACCAACGCACTTGAGCCTCCTGACGCTGCTCCAGCGCCGCCGCTGCCGCCTCCCATCACGTGCGCCACGCCGTGCGCCCCCGAGGGCGCCGGCCACACCGACGACGCCGGCGACGCCTGCGGCGGCGACGGCACCACGGCGCCGGGCACCGGCGGCTGCGCCGACGCCACGGCGAACGCGCTCGACGCGCCGCCGGGGAAGGGCGTCGGCGGCTGAGACCGCGGCGTCGCCTGCCGCTCGCCGCCCCCGCCGCCGGCGCCGTGGCCGGCGCTGGCGCCGCCGCCCGGCCCCTCCATCGGCTGCTGCGAGTCCACCGACGAATGCAGCACCAGCGAGCGCGGCGTGAGGGCGGAGCTACTGCCGCCGGCCTGCCGCAGGCCGCTGGGCGCGGCCGGAGCGTCGGCGCCGGCGGCGCTTTCGCCACCGCCGCCGTCCGCGTCCAGCTGCACTTGGCCAGGGTCATCTTGCGGCGCGGCGGGCGGAGGCGCCGCCACAACTGGGCGGGGCGCGTGCACCGCCAGGGCCGGCACGGCCCCCGACGCGGCGGTGGTGGCGGCGGCGGCGTTGCCGCCGCCGCCGCCCGCCTTGCCGTCCCAGGTGAGGTTGAGCGCGTTGACGGGTTGCACCAGGGACGGGAAGGCGTTTAGCGCAGACCCGCCGAGGTTCAGAGCGAAGTTCAAGGCGCCGGCGGAGGGAGGCGCGCCCGGCGGCGGCGGCGGGCGGGGCGGCGAGGCGCCGGCGGCGGCAGGCTTGGGCTGGCTGCTGTGCGCGCCGGCGGCGGGCGCCACCATGAACTTGAATGAGGGGAACGCCGCCATGGCCTGCAGCGGGTGCGTGCGGGCTCAAGTCGTTCTCGCCAGGCGTGCCTCGGTGCCCTGCTGGAGCTTGATCTGGCAACTGACATCGCCCGCCTCGCAAGAAACAGAAGCGGGTCGCGCACCTGGTTGCCGGCGGCTGGTCTTTCGTGAGCAGCCGCTGCCGCCGCCGCCCCCCCGCCAGCCGCCGCCTCCTGCTGCTTGTCCGTCGGTTCCTCCTGGCCGCCGCCGTCGCCGCGCACCAGCGCCAGCGCCTCCACCAGCAACTGGCTCGCCGTAGCGCCCCCGCCGCTGCCGCCCACCGCCGCCTCGTCAGGCTGCCTGCCAGAGGGCCCGCCCGCCTCCCCGCCGCCCGTGCCGCTGATGAGCGCCTCGGCGAGGGACAGGAAGTCGGGCGTCTGGTAGCTGCTGCCCTGCCTGGCCTCCCCTCCGTCCGCTGGCACCACACCTCTCCCAGCCGTGGTCGGCGCCGGCGCAGGCGCTGCCGCAGCACCCTGCAGACGGGGCAGGTCACAGGCGACACAAGGCAAACGCATGGGCTTTGACAGCGAGTGCAAGGCACGTGCACACAATGCGCAGGCCCTGCGAGCTGTGCGGCCAAAAAGGAAGCCCAAGCCTCGCACCTGCAGGGGGCCTTGCGGCCGCGCCACCTCCAGCATCGCCTCTGCCTCCTCAAAAAGCGACGTGCTGCCCGCCCTCGCTGTCGCCCCGTTGGCCGAGTCCGGGCGCCCTCCAGCCGCCACGCCGCTCCCCGGCGGAGCGACTTGGGCCCCGCTCGCGCCGCGGCCCGGCGAAACGGTGGCGGCCAGCACCAGCTCCTCCCACGACATGGAGAGGTCGCCGCCCTCCTGGCTAGGGCTTGCGGCGCTGCGGGCGAGGCGCGCGGCCGCGGCCGCGCCCTGCGGGGAGCCGTCGTGGAGGCCGCCTGCGGCGAGGGCGGCGCTGTCGCGGACGGGGAGGGGCAGCTGCAGCTGCAGGCGGCTGGGGCCGCGCGGTGGAAGGGTGCCGCCTGCGAGGAGGGCCGAACGGCAGCAGAGCGCCGAGCGCTCGCTTGTGCGGTCGCTTGGCGGACACAATCTGTCTGCAACAGAGAGGCACCGCGAAGCGACTCACCTGCGCCAAAGCTGCCCGCGCGCTCCGCGCCATGGCCGGACGGCGATGTGAGCGCCGAGCTGCCGCGCGAGTGGCCCAGCACGCCGCTCCCTCCGCCTCCAGGGGGCAAGCCCAGCAGCGGGCCCATCACGAACGGCTGGGCCCGCGAGGCGGAGCCGCCGTGCTGGAGCTGGTCAAACAGCGCCGAGATGGAGGCGCGCCCAGGGGTGCCTGCGGCCGCCAGCACGTAGTGTGCACCTCGCTCAGCTATGGCACGTGGAGATGTAGTGGCATTGCAGCTCAGCGAGCGCGTCGCTCACCGGCCACGCTGTCGCGGTGCAGCTGCACCAGCCTGAGCGGCGCCGTGTCTGGCGGGAGCTGCACCAGCCTGAGCGGCGCCGTGTCGGGCGGGAGCTGCAGCGCCACCGCCGTCGTGCGCGCCGCCTGCACGCGGGCAAGCCCGCGTCAACAGCAACAGCACGCTCGCCCCTGGTCGCGAGCAAGCCGTTCGCCGAGCGAGCGCAACCGCTTGGCGCAACACCGAGCACAGGAGAAGAAATGCGCGCACCGAAGCAGGGCGCCCTGCGGGCTGCCGCGCCTGCGCCGCCTCCGCCGCGTCCTGGCACGCCAACAACAGGTCCGGCGGGTGGAACTCCAGCGCCGCCTCCTTGCCGCCCACCACCGCCGCAGAGTGCGGCAGCAGCTGCGGCTGCGCCGGCGGCACCCAGCACTCGAACCACACCATCCGGTGCTGCGGCGACGACGACGGCGCGGAGGCAGCAGGCGCTGGCTGCTGCGGCCGCTGCTGCAGGTGGCGCTTGGCGGCGGCGACGGCGGCGGCGACGGCGGCGGCGGAGGCCGTGGTGCCGGCACTGCCGTAGAGCACGGCCTCCTCGTCCTTGCTGCTAGCGAGGTCGGGGTCGGGTGCGCCGGCGTCGTCATCAAGAGGCGTCGTGAGAAGGTGGAAGGGGTTGGGGTCCGCCGCGGCGGGGTCGAGGGCGGCGTGGTCGTGCACGCCGGCGGCGCAGCCGGGCGGCAGGGAGCCCTGCACACGCCCGCACGCACGGCAGATCGCGAGGGAGCGCACGGATGATCCCACCAGTGCGCGCCAGGCGGGCAGAGCACAGCGCGGTGGGCGGCCGCCGCGGGGCGCCTGCGCCCCCGGCGGCAGTGCGTGGGAGTGTGTAGCGGGGCGCGCACCAGGCGGAGCAGCACGGCGGACGACTGCTTGTGCGGCGGGGCGGCGGTGGTGGGCGAGGTGACGACGCTGCCCCAGCCGGCGCGCTGCACCTCGGCCCACACGGCGCGGTACACGGCCAGCTTCTCGCCCGCCCTGCGGCGCACCGAGAAAAGGGGCAAGGTATTCTCGCTGTTGCGGTACACGGAAAGCTTCTTCCCTGCCCTGCAGCACACCAAGACCAGCTCGTGAAGGCGCTTCATGTGCTTCCGCCACCCTGTGCCAGGGCAAGGCTAGATGGCACGCACGGGCCCGGCGAGGGAGGAAGCAAGGTTGCGAGCACGCCGGGCGTGCTGCCAGGCACACACTGCATTGGAGGGCCGCGGTGGGCTGCTGCTCACTGCGTGGGGTCGTGTGGGTCCAGGTTGGTGCGCCCGACGAAGGCGACTTGCACGTCGACGCCCGACGCCGGGCCAAAGAGGTGCGGGTTGGCCAGTGCGGCGGCCGCCGCCAGCAGCGGCAGCCGGCGCACCTCCTTGGCCGCCTTCACGCGCGCGCGCGGCGCGCGCATGCACGCACGTTCGTCGCCACTGTCAGCGGCTGAGCGGTCACGCTGTGCTGAGTGTGGAGGGGATCCCTCTGCCGCAGCAAGCGCACCGCGCCGCGGCACAGAGTGGGTGGCAGCAAAAGCACATTTGGTAGCGTTCTCACCTGGAGCTCGTCCGCGGCCAGCGCCACGGAGACGAGCAGCAGCGCCCGCGTCACCTGGCCGCCCCCGGCCGCCGCCGCCGTGCTGCTGCCCAGCTCAAACAGGCTGAAGAGCGGCGGCACGCTGAACAGGCCGAAGGTGTCGGGCAGCACGTGGAAGGCCTGCTGATGCCGGCCCCGCCACGGCCTCACCGCGACGCCCTCGGGCGCTCCGGCGTCCCTGCCGCTGCCCGCACCCTCCGTCGCCAGCGAGCGCGCGGCAGGCGCGCCCGCCGCCTGCCGCCACAGCACGGCGTGGCAGCAGCTCGGCTGAGCCACTGCGGACGAGGGCGCTGCGGTGCCGGCCGGCAGATCCGCCACGTGCACGGCCCAGTCCCCTGCCAAGTTGCAGCACGCACGCAGCACCAGCAACTCCGCACGGCTTGTCAGCGCATCAAGCCAGCGTCGATGCCAGCGGCATGCCAGCTTTTCCTGCGGAGTGTGCGTGCACCTGCTGGGTTAACTGTCTGCAAACGAGGCGTGGCAAGGGCGAGGTGAGGCCAAAGCGGGGGGAGGGGGTGCGCACCTTGGGCGTCCTGCTCCTGCAGCAGCAGCTGCAGCGCCGAGGCGGCGGCCTGCCCCGGCACGTGCTGCAGCGCCAGCACCTGCACGCTCCGCTCCGCCACGCCCGACACCACGCGCCGCACCCACGCGCTCGCCGCCAGGCCCTGCGCGCCGTGCCGCGCCACATGCCACGGCACACCAAAACCACTCCACCGCCAGGTCGTCACGGATGATCCAAAATGATTCGTGCAGCCGTCTTCTTCCACTCCATGCGCACGCAGGACCCTTACCTGGTACACGGCGCCCTGCAGGCTCCAGGACCCAACAACCAGAACGTCCGGCCGCCTGCCGACCCGTGGCGCGCCGCCCGCCTCGCCGCGCCCTGGCGCCGTCGGGGTGTCCTGCGGCGCGGGCGCGGCGGCGGCCGCGGCGGCGGCGGGCGGCGACGCGGCGACGGCGACCAGCCCCGCCAGCTGCATCATCTCCTGCAGCTGCTGCCCCAGCTGCCGCTGCAACCGACTGGCAACCACCTGCAGCTCGGCGGCGGCGTCCGCGCCCAGCTGCGCGTCCACGCCCGCCCCTGCACACACACACGCGCTCTCACGCGGCACCCCTGTCATCTGGTGGTTTTGCAGAACGGGGCTTGCCACGCGTTGTGTGTGTCCGGCGGAGTCACCTGGCGCACCCAGGGCCCGGCTGGACGTCGCGGCGCCGCCGCCGCCCACCACCACGCTGCCGCGCAGCACCGCCTCCTCAGCCGCCGCGCCCGTGCTCCCTTTGGCACGCACGACACAAGCATGGCCAGGCAGGCACCAGGAGTGGCCACAACTGTCCACAGTTTCGTTTCCCCGCCTCAGCGGGTGGCAGCGAGCGATGATGCCCGGCCCCAGCAGAAGCGCAGAGCTGTGCCGTCCGCAGCACGCAGCACGCAGCGCGCACCCGGCTCTGGCGGCGGGTGCGCGGCGGGCCCAGCAACGCAGCAAACACACGCGGCGAGGGGAAGCGCGCACCTGGCTCTGGCGGCGGGTGCGCGGCGGGCCCGGCGCCCAGCAGGAAGCGCCGCTGGTTGGCGGCCAGCTGCTGCACGGCGGCGGCGATGGCCATGAGCCGCGCGCTGAAGGGGCGCAGCGCGGCGTCGAGCGCCGAGGCCGCCGCGCCGCTGCTGGCCAGCGCCGCCGCCTGGGAGGCGGCCAGCTCTGACAGGCACGCCGCCATGCCCTGCAGCTTGGGCTGAAGCACCTGCGCCCGGTGCACGCGCGATGCGTCGCAGCAGGGGAAAGTGGGAGAACGCGGGCGTGCCACGCGGCACGATGCAATGATGCGGACCTACGTTCGGCTTGCACTGCAACGTGCAACCATCGTCATAAGCCCCTCCTCGGCCGCACCTGCAACATGCCAGGGAGAGCTGGCCTGCCTTCAACCCTCACCATGAGCCCTGCCACCTTCCGCTCACCTGCAGCATGCCGGCCAGGTCCTCCAGCGACACGTTGCGCGCCACGCGCCGCGTCACCTCGGCCAGCGCCGACCTCATGTCCGCCATCTCGCACGCCATCCGCGACACCTCGGACACGATGCTCGAGACGCCGGCCGGCCACGTCATCACAGCCGCCGGCGCCGCCGCACCGCCACCGCCGCCCGCAGCAGCGCTCCGCGGCGACCACCCAGCGGGTGGCGCCGCCGCCGCTGCCGCGCGCGGCGAGCCGTCGGGCGCCGTGGCGGCGGCGGCGCCGCCGCGTGGGGAGTGGGCCGCGGGCGTGAGCGGAGGGGAAGCGACGGCGCCGGCGTAACCGTGCGTTGCAGCGGCGGCGGCGGCGGCGGCGGCGCTGCTGGCGGCGGAGGCGCGGACGGACCAGGCGCCCGCAGCGGCGTGCGCGGGGCCCGCGGCGCGCGTGGGGCTGGACAGCGGCGAGCCGGCGCCGCCGGGCGGGTGAGGGCTTGCGACGGGGCTTGCGGCCATGCTGGCGAGCAGGCGCGCGGTGTAGCTGTTGGCCGGGGCCCCGTACGGCACGCCGGGAGGGGAGGACAGCCAGTGCTGGGTCGAGGCGCGCTGGTGGTGGGTGGTGGGGCTGGGCATGGCTGCGGCGTGGCCGCTGGGGACGCGGAGGGAGAAGGAGGAGAGCGCCTGTGACGGCTGGGTGCTTGCAGGCCCCTCCGTCGGGGACGTCTGCAGGACTGCCGCCGTGGGAACGGGCCCTGGAGAGGAGGGGCCTCCGAGGAGCAGGGCGGCGTGGGCCGGCACATGCCCTCGCCATGCAGGGCTACCAGGGTAGGGCGCGCCGCGTGCGCTGAGATGCGAGGGCCCCAGCGCGCTGACGCCGTAGCGGCCGGCCGCGACGGGCAAGTGGTGCGGCTCGTGGGCGCGGGAGACGGCGGCGACGGCGGCGCGGGCGGCGGCGTCGGCGGCCGCCCTGACCGCCTCGACGGAGCTGGGGTGTGGTGCCGCTCCATGCCCAGCGCCGCCCACCTGCGCCAGGAGGGCAACCACACAACGCCGTGACCTGAAGGAAAGCCCCAGCTACCCCCTCAGCGACCTGATTGATTGCTGCTGCTCGCGCTGAGCAGGCTTCCTTTGCGAACGCGTGCGAATGCCCTGACGCGACCCACGGCTCAGCGCGGCCCGTCCCCTCCACGCACGTGCTGCTGCCCTCGGGTGGCCGCCGCCAGCGCCGCCCAGCTGCTGGCCGCCGGCCGCTGAAAGGGGTCGGCGCCCCGCCGCGTGTGCATCGCGTGGCGCCGCTCGTCCACCGCCCACTGCAGCAGCAGGTCCAGGTGCTGCTCCAGCACGTGGCCCGGCACCTGCCACCCGGGCATGCAGCGCGCCGCGCAGCCCAGCGGGCACGGGTACGGCACGTCGCGGTGCCGCCGTAGCCGTACGCCCGCCGCCGTCGAGGAGGCGTGCCCCGGGCCGGGCGGGCTGCGGGCTGCTGCCGCCTCGGGGCCGTTGTAGAGGGGTAGGTCATCGCCGGGGAGCAGCGTCAGGCGCTTGCTGGCGGCGAGACGGGTGAAGGTGAGGTGCGGGGTGGGTGGCGCCGTCGGCGTTTGGTCATGGGCGAAAGCGCCTGGCGCGTGGGTGTCGTCGGTGGCGCTGGCGTGGCCGTCGGAGCTCCCGCCAGAGCCGGCAGCTGCTGCGGGGCTCCTCCTCTTCTTTCTGATGCGCAGCGGCTTGTCTGCGCTGGCGAGGGAGGCGGCGTGCTGCATGCGCTGGCGGAGCGGCGAGCGGTGGGACACGAACGCCAGCGGGTGGTGCGGGGCGGAGGAGGGCGGCTCCACTGGGTCGTCCTGCTGCTGCTGCTGCCCGTGTGCAGGCGCGGCGCTGGTGCTGCTGAGGGGCATGGCGTCGTAGGTGAAGGAGCGGTGCAGCTTCTGCGCCATGGCCCAGGCGTCCAGCATGTGCCACTGGGCCAGGTGGGAGCGCCAATCCGCGCCGAACTCTGCATGCACGCCGCATTGAGCACTTGCTGCTTGAGCAGCTGCATCCCTGGCCCCTGCTCTGGCTACGGTGCCCGCCGTGTGCGCCTCGTCGAAGCGCGGCGCTCACCTGCCGTGTGCGCCCTGTCGAAGGGACAGCATCCCAGCTCGTCGCAGGCGCGCTCCAGGCGCGCGAGGACGGCCGCGTGCGCCTTGACGAGCCCAAAGTGGTCCGCGAGCAGGTGCGCCGTGAGCGAGGCGGGGGTGTCCTGCTTGCTGCGGGAGCACCGGGGCACTGGGCACGCGCAGAGCTCGTCCGTGATGGGGCTCACGAGCGTCAGCGTCGAGGCCGCATCCACGAGCGTGTCGCGGTCCGCGAACAGCGTGAGCGCCACACGCGCGTTCTGGTGCGCAGGGCCGCCCGCGGCAGCAGGCCGGAGAGCGGGCATTTTCGATGCGGTGCGGACGCGGCTATGGCATTTCTCGCTGTGCGCTGGGGTTCGTGCTCTTGCACTCCAAAGGCGGGCGTGAGCCCACCACTCGCGCCCACGAAGAAGGAATCGGCAAGCAGAGCAGAATAGCCTCCACAGCACGCCGGGTATAGTCGTGGAGCGCATCGGGCCTGGCCGCTAAGTCCAACGTCAAGCGCTTGATCAACCGCCAGGGCCGCCAGGGTCGCCAGTGCTGCAGCGCCAAAGGGAGCAATGAAGCAATGTGGCACACGAGAGGCGCCGCCATATACATGACAAGAAATGTGGTGTGCCGCGCGTCACAGGCCTCCCCGGTCAATCGTCATGCATCCCTGCGTCATCAGCGGATCGTCACGTCCGTCAGCGCTGCTGTAAAGTGGCGAGCGATCGATGCCCTGTTCTGCCCTAACGAGGACCTCCTGGACCTGCGCGCCTGTCCCAGGCGCTCCTCTAATAGCCCACAAAGCCGCACGTCGCGCGCTGGTCCACCGGCGGCGGCGGCGGCGGCGGCGACGGCGCGCCGGCCGGCACCCCGTTCAGCGCCGCCATGCTGGCAGCGTGCGCGACGGCCGACTCCTTGCGCCGCCGGGCCCTCTCACGCGCCTTCTGCTTGAGCTGGCTGGGACCGGTGGGCAGCCCCGCGTAGGGCTGGCCCGGCAGCACCAAGCGCACCGTCTCCAGCACGGCCGCGTCAAACCTGCACCGTGCACACCGCACAGGCGCAGCTCTTGTCACTCGCCCCTCCCACCACTGCGCTGGGCGACCCTCCAGCCCCTAGTGAGTTTCCGCCGGCGCTGCTCCTGGACGCACTGCTGACGGCGCCCCGTTGTGCAAGGCGTGCAAGCAGAGGGCGCGCACCTCGCCATCCAAGAGGTGAACTGGTACAGGTGCAGGTCCACCTGGTTGAGGGCCAGCAGCTCGCCCAGGTCCGCGGGCACGCCCGGCTGCGTGGCCGCCCGGATCAGCGCGCGCAGCTTCTCCACGGCCGCCTCGTTGGAGCCCGCCACCGTGGTGCTGCTACTGCTCGTCGCCGTCGTTGTTGTCGTGGTGGTGGAAGAGGAGGACGAGGAAAGAGTGGATGCAGCGGACTCTGTGGCGGCGTGCAGGCGCCTCCGCTGCGGCTCGCCGTCGCCGCTCGCGGCCTTGTCCGTCGTCACCGTCGCCGCTGCAGGCGTGGCGGAGGCGGTGGTGGCGTTGGCTTGCTGCGCCTGGGCGCGCGCTGCCAGCACGCGCGCCATGAGCTCGTCGGCCGACCGCTGCTTCTCGTCCTGCGGCCACGCACACGGGCAGCTCGCACATTAGCAGCAGACGACGACGACATGAGGCTTGCGCCTGCCCTGCCTTACCCTGCCTTGAAGTGACTTGCGAGGGCGGCCCCGCCGCGCGCACCTGCTCGGCGTGCGTCCAGCCCAGGCCCAGGCCGAGCCCCAGCCGGCGGCTGATGGCCTGCTCCAGCACCAGCAGCACGTCGTACTGGGCCACCAGCAGCTGCGCCAGCGTACCCTGCTCCTCCGTCACGTCGCCGGGCGCAAAGTGGTACACCTTCTCGCCCAGCAAGCTGCGGCAAACAGAGGGAGCAGCGGGAGACGCCAAGGGCAGCAGGCTAGCGAATCTGCGGCATGTGGCGAGGAGGAGGCGCGCCTACAGGCATTGTGCGTGCCGGGTCGGCGTGCCTGCGCGTGTAGTAGTTGTCCACGACTGCCGGCGCCATGAACTGCCAGTGCGCCGAGCTGGTGTTGGGCCACACCATGAGCACCTCGTCGTGCGTCTGCCGCTGGTGGTAGAGCCCGTAGATCCACCTGCGGCCGTTTGAACGTTGAAGGTGGTTCGAGGTGTGACGCCGTGCTCACGCCAAAGCGCAGCTGCGCCTGCCAGCAGCGGGGGGGCTGCTGCGCAGGGCTCTGTCCTAGGGTAGGCGGGGCCGCCTACCTGAGGTGGGAGACGAGGCGCGTGTAGGGGTGGCGCACTTGCAGCATTGTGACCATGTCGGAGCAGAGCTGCACGCCGCGCGGGTTGACGCGCCCGCCCACCAGCGTGTACTCGTGCGCGTACATGTCCCACCCGTTCATCATCATGAACTGACGCCTGCGTGCGCAAGGTTGGGCAGAAAAGCGCGCCGATGGGATCACGCAAGGTGTGGGCACCCAGCGCCAAACCGGTGGCACGCCGCATGCTCATGGGACCAGGACACGCTGCACGCGTTCCTGACGCCGGCGCACGTCTCCCCTGCGTGCGCGCGTGGGAAGCGTAAACAGGGGGGCCGCGTGGCGCGCGCACCTGCGCGCGCAAAAGACCTGGTTGCGCTCCGTCTCATAGTTGATGAACCAGGCGCCCCAGGTGCGGTTGGTGGTGAGCTGCCCGTGGGCTGCGCGCGACACCCAGTGCGGCAGGTCGTCGAACTCGTAAACAAGGCAGTTGCGCTTCTCCCCAGCGTCCTGCGCGCACGCACGCGCACACACAGCAGAGGCCACCACCGCCATCACGCACAGGCTTGGGGTCAGTGCACTGACAACGCTGCGTGAGCTGGCATCGTTGCGGTGCAGCCCGCCGTGGCGTGACGAGGCAACGGCAGCGGCACTCACCCAGGTAGTGCAGCCGTTCTTGGTGGACAGGCTGCACATGCTGGTGCCTCCCGCCTTGGAGATGTGGAAGAACTCCACCACGGACTGCGCGAGCACGGCAAGAGGCGAATGTTGGCACATTTGTTGACGCGGAAGGCAGCGCCTCCCACATGCTGCGGCGCTGCGTTGCTCAACCCTCCTCCTCACCTTGTGCGTGGCGGCGTCCCGGTGCGACGCGTAGAACTGCAGGAAGAGCAGCATGATTTGCCGCTGCTCCTCGGGCAAAAAGGCGTGCAGCATGCCCGCGCGCCGCTGCAGCAGCGCCGCCACCAGCATGCGCCGCAGCAGCGGCAGCCCGCACTTGCGGGGCAGCTGCGTCAGCAGCCAGCGCAGCGTCCGCAGCTCGTCCGCCAGCACGCAGGGCGCCTCGGGGCCAACCTCGTGGAGCACGCCGCCGCCCTCCGCTCCCGCTGCTGGCTGCTCGTCCACGAGGTGCAGGCGCCTGTGCTTCTGCCGCCGCTGCTGCCCCGCGCCCGCGTCGGGCGGCATGGCGCCGGGCACGGTGCCGGGCGGCACGCAGGCGCCGCGCCCCTTGGCGATGGCCTGGATCTGGTGGACGGCCAGCCACACCGGGCGGTGCGCCAGGTCATTGATGTGGTTGAAGGACTGGTTGACGGCCTGGGGGCTGCGCAGCAGGAAGAGCACGGCCTGCTGCAGCGTGGGGTGCGCGTTGGCAATGGTGAGGTGCGCCAGGTGCTTGGGCAGCGGCGCCTGCTGCTGCTGCCCCGCGCCAGGGAGGGACGAGGAGGCGTTGCCGGCGTGGTGCTGGGGCGCGTGGTCGTGCCCGTTGCCGTACGTGGCGGCGGTGACGGCGGCGGCGTCGATGACGGACTGCGGGACTGCTGCTGTTGCTGCTGCCGCCGCTCTGCTGTCGTTGTCGGTGCCGCTGTGCGCGTCTTGCTGCTGCTCGTGTGCCCGCCGCCGCGCCGGACTGCTGGCGCCGTCCTCCGAGGCCGCTGGAGGAGGAGGAGGCGGAGGAGGGAACACCAGGTTGAAGACCATGTCGATGGCTTGCTGCGGGCGCTGCTGCCAGATGAGCCGCGCCATGAGCGCCTCCATGTTGAGGTGCGGCAGCGCGTCGCCGTCCGGCGGCAGGCCCAGGCTGCGCAGCAGCCCCTCCTCAGAGTAGTTGCCGCTCATGCTGGTGTTGACGCCGCCGCTGCTGACCATGGCGCGGTACAGCTCCACGCCGCCCAGGTCGCCCGGCAGCGCCCACTCCGCAGGGGCGGACGGGCGGGCCGCCCAAGCGCCGCTCGCGCACAGGGCCGCGGCCAGCACGAGGATTAGGCCTCTAGAGGAGTGCGACCTTTCCGCTGCTGCTCGCGCCCGCGCTCTGAGGCGTCCCGCGCAAGCGCGGAGTTGGGCCTCGCACGAGCTGGGGATGCCCCCGCGTGGCCACCGCGAGCGACACCGGCGATGCGCACATGACGTAGCTGCTTCATGGAGTGGCTGCTCGGTGGCTGCCATCGGTGCAACTCCTCTCCGCGACGCCCGACACCGAGGCGTGAGGCCAGGGGCCTCCTCGCGAGGAGGCGCAGCGGCGGAGCACCAGCAGCGGCGCAGAGCGATGCTGCCTTCGACTGGTGCCATGGCTCTTGGCTGCTAGAGCATCGTGTGTGTGGCGCTGCCTCCGCGCGCGGATGAAGGACACACAGCCGAGCGCCCCTGGACTTCGTGGCTGGCGCGCTCGACCCAGCGCTTGTGACGCGCGCCTAGTGCTCCGGGGTGGTGGGAAACGATAGAACACGATGCTGCGGCTGCCGGATGTGCCGTGCTCGGGGTGCGCGACTCGCCAACCGCTCCCCTGCCCAACGCCGTGCGAGGGTCAGCGGGAGCGTGCGCTGCAGAAGGTCGTGCTGCCTTTGGAGCTGCTGCCTGATTTGGACGCGCATGCACGATGTTGGTATGCGCAACGCCTGGCCAGCCAGGCTCCACGCCTGGGGAGCGGCGTTCCATCGCACTCACCACGAGCGCGCGCGCAGACAGGGTGCGCGCACCGTGTACCCCACCAGAGCACGCTTTGCATGCTGCACTGGGCCTGCTGCTGATTGGGTGGCGGGCTCAATCACTGCGATGCGAGCGTCGGCTGTTGGCTCTCCCGCTCTGGCTTTGTTCCTGTCCCTGAGTGGCCACACTCACCTGCAGCCTGCTCGTCTGCCGCTATCCGCACAGGAAATCTCCATCTGCGCGCATCTGTCCCAAGTTTGGAAGTTCAACCCTCGCCGCGTGATCCTCGCGAGA
>VFQP010002980.1_pt1 | contig 17994 bp, 28 predicted proteins | sample 3512351 | NCBI WGS metagenome assembly VFQP01 (sample SAMN10412372, study PRJNA504923) | tailings metagenome | isolation source: Relicate 1 Philex TSF1 revegetated site | place: Philippines: Tuba, Benguet | collected 2017-08-29
GGGGGGGGGGGGGGGGGGGGGGGGGGGGGGGGGGGGGGGGGGGGGGGGGGGGAGGTGAACAAGGGACAAGTGAACACGGGGCAGGTGAACACGGGGCAGGTGAACAAGGGACAATTATGCAGCAAGTACCAGACACCACAGCAGTGCCAGCAGTGAAAGAAGGTGCACTAGGTCGCACTACAACAACCACCAGTACAAACTCAATACCTACTACCACCACAACAACAACAGCAGCAGCAGCAGCATGTGTGTTGCCTGTGGTTGACATTGCACATGTAACACTCATCGGCCTGAGGGATAGGTCATTGTCAGTACGTGTGGTGGCTGCATGGACTGCTGCAAACGTGTGTGATGTACTGCAGCAGCGGCAGCAACAGCAACTGTTGGGGGGAGGAGGAGGTACAACAGGAGGAGGTACAGGAGGAGGTGGGGAAGGAGACACACCACATGAAGGACACAAGGGGGGGACACAAGGGATGGGAAGGGCAGGGTGGCATGCATTGCTTGAAGATGTGTGCCTTGGTATGTGGGAGCTTTTGATGTTGTTGATGTTGTTGTTGTTGTTGCATTGTGTGAGTGTTGGTGCTCATTGATCAATCACATTTTTCACATGTGTATACCTGTACATGTGTATACCTCTGCATTGCCCCCCACATTTGTATACCTATGCCCTCTCCACTTCCCCACAGCATTGTTGGAAGCAGGTCAGAGCAGTGATAAGATTGCCCACAATGCTGTACGAGGCATGGGACATGCACTGGTGGCATATGTACATGGTGGTCAAACAGAGCCTGGTCAAACAAGTCAAACAAGTCATGGTCAAACATGGAGCAATCAAACGGCTGAGCATCAACCAGCATGGGCGATACAGGGCTTGGAGTTTATTGTGTGCAGCATAGAAACAGGTAGAGACAGGGTGTGTAGGACCTGTGTGTGTATGTGTGTGTGTGTGCAGCGCACCACAGTATGCACAACACCCCACATGCACAACACCCCCTCACATCAACACACCAACAGGAAACAGCAAAGTGCAGTGGAATTGCTGCTATGCACTGGGTTCGTTGTTTGCACTGCAACAAGCATGGAGGTCCTGCTTGTGTGCAGGGCTCATACGTGGCCGGGGCGCACTGGTGGCGCTGCTGCAGGCACCGAGCACACCACCCAAAGTCACAGGACATGCTGCGGATGCGCTTCGACGTGTCCCTGATGATCAATGGTGCGTATATATGTGTGGGGATGGGTACATGGAAATTCAGTGGGCATGATTGGTCACCAAACACACAGGTTGAGGGACGGGCCTCCTGCAGTGCTGTTGGCAAAAGAACCCACAAGAAAAGAATTGTAAAATCAGACTAGTTGATACAACACGAGTGACATACACACAACCACGACAACAGATTGATCAGCAAATTGATCGACAGTCATACTGCGAACCAACCATTTGGCTGCGCCCATCAACCTCGATTGGTTGAAATTCGTGTCGTATACTCCTCAAACCATACTATAGGAGTAGAGTACCACAAGCACAAGCAATACGCACAAGAAAACAACAATTGTCGGCGTTTGTGTGCTGTGAACCATCATGCCCACTTGGACTGGTGCACATGGACTCGTCATCCACAGCCCCACCCTCCCAACTCGCCCCGGCTGTCGCGTGCACACCTGCGTTGCCACTGCCACTGCAGATGATCTCCTCGTCCCCTCTGCAGACCCCACCCCACCCCCCCTGGACCCCACCAGGACGCGCATTGACGACGATGACCACCAAAACACACCCTACTACTCCCGGCGCAGCAGCACCCCATCAAGAAACTCTCCAGGGGGCCGAGGGCGGGGCGGCCGAGGGCGGGGTGGTGGGCGCACGTGGGGTGGGAGGGGCGACGGCACACGGGGGAGAGACAACAGGGGTAGAGACAACAGTGCTCGTCGCAATAACAACTATACCCCCCCCAGCAGTCGTGCCCCACTGCCAGTGTCAGACGATCTTTCCGCGTCACTCATACCTCAAGCAGAGGACACCATTCGGCGATTTGTCGATGCTGTAGAGAGCGCCGATTTGCACCACAACATGGAGCTGGCCGAGCTACGCGCATCCACCCATGGCATACGCCGTGCACCCCAACAAATGCGTTGCTCACAGCTCATCCACCTTGCCTACCTCGCATCCCATGTGCTCAGTGCCAACACCCGCAGCAACACCATCGAAAACCAAATCCCGCACGACCTGTGCTTGGAACTACAAACTGCGGTCTTGCACATGGTTGTCCTGGGACCCGCAGGAAGCTACCCACCCACCTTCCCGCAGCTCCGCAAGCTGCTCAATGCCATGAAAGGCAGCCGTCGTAGGGTGCAGGGGACCGAGGGAGAGCTGCTTGAGTGGCTCGTGGTGCAGCTGCTGCCACAGGTCGATGACCTGCGTACGCTCGGGAAGACCCTCGATGTGTGGACGTCTGTGGGGAGGATATCCCCCGAGGGGCATGAGCAGGTTGCACAGCAGCTCATGTACATGATCATGGCACTGCGCAGTGGTGTAGGGGGGAGGGATGTGGGGACCGACCGCGTGGGGGGTGCCGTTGATTTTCAAGGGGCCCAGGGCCCCCCCCCTCCCGAGTTGTCTTCAGAGGATGCCTATGTGCTGTGTGAAGCAGTGGCGCAGTCGTTTTCTGTGTGGGCACGTGTACGTTATCTTCCTCAAGCACTGGATGCGGGGTTGTTGGTGGACATGCTGGGGGTTGCGCTGCCTTGTGCATCGACATGGCAAGTGGCTATGATTTTACGCAACTTGCCGTTTATTGGTAGGAGATTGTTGTGCGGGGGTGGTGGGTATGAGGTGTTGTGTGTATGTCAACATACAATATGTGTTTGAATACACACCCTCTAACAGGTATCAAGTTGACAGCAGCGCAACATGCGCAGTGGGCAGTGGTGGTCAACAATCTGGTCAACCATGCATCTAAATCAGACCTTCACAAGGTCTGTTGTTGTGTACATCACTGTGCATCTGTATATAGATCAACACATACAACAAAATGAGTTGTGTGGACCCATGCCACCCCACAACAACCCTTCCCCCCATTCCACACTTCAGATACTCGGGGCGTATGGCGCCATGCGCATGGTTCCCCGAGAGCTTGACCTTGATGCGTTGACCGCTGCACTCTTTGACCACATTGAATCCAGAAACCCCGTCTTTCTCCCTGGCATGGTAGACGCACTGGGCAGCCTCAACCTGCCCACCCTCCCTTTGACCTTTGACCAAGCCCGCTTTGGCGAGGCGGTCAACGCAGGAATTGACTCCTTGCGTGCCCATGAGGTCGGCATGTTGCTACGGGGCCTCCTTAGAGTACACTGCCTCCCATTCACCCTCGACTATGATCGTCTTGCGGTGCATGTAAACACCTGCATAGCACAGGGCATGGCTACCAAGGACCTTGTCAGTACGTTGTTGTTTTTCCAGCAGCTCGAACACCCACCAGATGCGCTCTGCATGGAGACGGTGGGGGTGGCTGTGTCCAATGCAGCACCGTCGATGTCGGGGAGTGATTTGATGAGGGCCCTGCGGTGTTTGGGGACCCTGCGTGTGGCGGTCAAGCAGGGGGGGCAGCATGGGATTGATACAGAGCAGTTGGGTCGGGTGTTGACGCAGCGCATGGAGATGATGGAGGTGAGGGTGTTGCTGGGGGTGGAAGAGGGGGTTGTGGTTGTGTGTTGTTGTCATGTGGTGTACAATCATCACAAGCAGTCATCTTATTGTTGACCACCTTTTTCCATCACCACCATCATCAACCATAATATTCCTCTACACCAAACCATATTCCTCTGCACCACTCAACAAGCACATCCCTGTACACCACTCAACAAGCGCATCCCTGTACACCACACACACCCTTCCACAGGCACGTGAACTTGTTCAACTCGCCCCCGTTGTCGGTCGTTTGCGCCTGGGCCCCATGCACACCTTTGATGCCGGTCGATACCAACAGCTCATTGCGCAGTGTGTGGATGATGTGGACCCTGCATATGTGGGTGCTGTGATGTTGGGGCTGGGCAATATGGGGGTGGATGTGCTGGATAATACAGTACTGCAACAGAGGATGCTCATGGGGGTGGACCACCTGCGATACAAGTATGTGGGTGGGTGGGTGGGTGTTTGTGAGGGGGAATGACATGTTCACACACACACACACACATACACACACACAAATGAGCCCCCCCCCCCCTATTCACACAGGGAACTAAGCATGCTCCTTAGCTCCCTAGTGAAAACCAACACCACCCTCACTGAACAGCAATTGCTCTCCCTGGGTAGTGCATTTACTGCGCAGTTGAAATACTTCTCAGCACGACAAATGAGTGGGTCCTTGTGGTCGTTTTCCAGATTGGGGGGCCTCCCCTCTAATTTTTCACTGAGAGATGCTGAGGGTATCATGATGCCTGCCCTGGCAACGTATGTAGGGGGTGGTGTGTGTGTGTGTGTGTGTGTGTGTGTGTGTGTGTTGAATGTTGTGTGTGTACAATGTTGCGTGTGCACACAAATAAAACATATCCACACCCACCCACAAACACACCCACAAAAACAGGTTGCGTTCCAATGAGATATGCAGCTTCCTGTGTGGTCTCGCTGCTATGTATGGCCTCAGCACCACACATCACAAAGCACGTGCTCTGCAAGCAACCAACAGCGACACAGTCAATGGCACAAGTGACACACCTACACTGCAAGCTAATGGTAGTGTTCCCAGTGGGACTGATTCTGGTGGGACTGTGGTCAACCCTGTAGTGAACCTTGGTGGGCAAGGTACCATAGAAGGTGCTTTCGAAGGTGCTGCTGCTGCAATGCAACACGTGCGTGTGCTACATGATGATGAGGAGGAAGAGCATGTGCACGATGATGATGAGGAGCATGTGGAGGATGATGATGAGGAGCATGTGGAGGATGGTGGTGTTGAAGAGGGTATGGTGGGGAAGCAAGATGGGGGGAGTGTGGCAACAACAACGGCAGAAGGTGCAGGTCAACAAGAACAAGAACAAGAAAAGCCACGTCCAAGTCGACCATCAATTGACTTTGTACAAGAGTATGTTGTGTGTGTTGCATGGGTAGCATGGGATGATGTGTTGTTGTGTTGCAGCTTTGTGATGTGATGTTATGTTGCATGTTGTTTCCTTTTGTTTGTGTACATGGTCATACACATATATAAATATACATGCGTACGCATAGCACAAAAGAGCATATGGGCTGACATACACACACACCGTCTCTTCCCTTCCCCCACAACCACCACTACACTCACAGGGCTGTGTCTGTGTTGACTGGACGTAACGATCTCCCCAAGTACCTCTCCACCATATTGTGGGTGTGCACTGAGCTGCGTGTGTTGCCCACATGCACCAGCATGCAGAGCATCAAGGAGACAGCAGCAGTCACTGTACGTGTGGGGTGTGTGTGTGCTGTGTGTTGTTGATCATGGGATGGTGATGCATCTGTGTTCATATGCATTCGCACAGGCACATCCATACACATATGAAAAACTTCACACACACACACACACACAAACACACACACACACACACACACACACAAACACACACACACACACAAACACACACACACACACAAACACAAACACACTCGCCACACCACACAGGTCCAATCACAACCCCAATGTGTTGCAACCCTCCTCCTCAACCTCGCAAAGCTACGCATCTCCCTCCCTATGACCTCCTTTGACACGTGTCTTGAAACAGCCATTGACCATGCAACTAGTGTCCACGACCTCTCCCTGGTGGGCTATGCAACAGCGATGATGCTCGCAGACAATCCAGCAGCGTTGCCACATGTGCGTCCTACCCTGGAGCGTCTGCTGGCGAAAATAGAGGGGACGACGGATGAGGAGGTTAATTTGGATGATGCACGACAGCTGTTGTCGCTGCATTACATGTGTTGCATGATTGAAGACAAGCAGGGGGAACAGGGAAGCACAAGGGAACAACACCATGATGAGGAAATACAACACCATGAAGAACAACACGATGACAAGAACACCACCATCACCACTACCCTACTCGCAGCCAAGCCCAAGGCACCACCTTCCACCGGCATCCTCTCCCCCCATCTCCTGCAGCGTTGTCAAGCACTGGTTGCCACCAAACCCCCCGTACCCCTCAACGAAGTACAAGCCAACCTCGCAGCGATAGCTGCGCAAGTACCCGAGGTGGAACACGTGATTACCAACTGGGCACCCCTCGACGGCATCGTGCGCATGGCTATCGTGTGCAAAATGAATGACGGCAAGAGTTATGGGTTGCATACACACTGGCCCCACTCGTATTTTCGAAATGCAAGGGAAGTGGACGGGCCAGCCAACGTACGTAGAGAGCTGCTGCAGTGGCAAGGGGTGCATGTGGTGCGGCTAAACAGGTCAAAGTATATGTCGATCGCGAGTGACGAGGGACGGGTGGATAAAGTGCGCAAGCTGTTGCGATATGCTGCCGCTGCTGAGGGGGGGGACGTGTAGTGAAGGGGGGGAATGACGTGTAGAAAAACAAGGGGATGCTTGGGTTGTTTTTTGTCGATGGTAATGATGATGATGGTGGTGATGGTCTCTGTGTGTTTCAATGTTTATTAGAAATGTGTGGAAAAACATTGGGTAACAAACGTGCAAGAAAGAATCATCACCAAAACGCATTGGCATCCTCATCTTCAAAAGTACCAGCAGCACCAGCAACGCTGCTGCCTTCCATCATCACCTGTGCCAGCTGCGGCACTGCTTCCACTCCTCCCACATGCAGGCCCTCCCCAGTCGACGTTGACAAGAACCCACCACCGCCCACATGTGCAGCATCTCCCTCTTGTACCTCCATTCCACCCATTCCCAACACATCCGAAACACCAGCCACATCATCCTGTACACCACCACCACCACCACCTGTACATGCCCCTGCTGCTGGTACATCCACACAATCCAACTGCACTGGGCTGCCACCATCCTGCCACGTGGATCCCTCCACAGGTACAATCCGCGCAGCCACATCCAACCCCAAATACGAGTCAGACATGCAGAGCAGTACAAGTGGTTGTGTGGTGAGCATGGCGGTGTGTTGGAGGGGGACGACCAGGCGGGTGGTGGTGGTGGTGGTGATCATACAACGGCGCATGGTGAGAAGCTGTGAGGTAGCTGGGTTGGCGAGGATGAGCCACCAGCCTTCGTCTTTTATCTTGGGGTAGCGGGGGGCATAGGCACGCACGGAAGTGAAACTGTGTGGGGATGGTGGTGGGTGGTGGTGGTGGGGAGTGTTGTTGTTGTTGTGGTGGTGGTGTTTACCAAATGGTGTTTTGTGTATTGTGTGTGTAGTGTATGAATATTAGGTCCTATGCACACACACACACACACACACACATTCATACATTTCTACACAAACATACCTCTTTCGTGTACGTCCTCCACCCCCCACCTGCTCCTGCAACGATCGTCGCTGTAGCTGCACCTCAATAACCAGGCCCCCCGGGTCCCCCTGCCCACTCCCCTTGTGTTTCTCACCCACCGCAACCGGGTCCCCTTTTTCATGTGCATCCACAGTGTTGGTGATTGGTGGGGTGACAGGTGCTGCAGGTGCATGTGCTGTGGTTGCATGCAGGTGTACAAGCGGCAGGCGTGTGAGTGCTTGATATGCAGCCAAACCTCCCTGTGAACCCAATACCTGTGTGAGCGAGTGTATGTTGAGTGTGCGTGTGTGTGCATTGCGTGTGTGTATGTGGGTGGAGATGTGTGTGTACCTGCTTGTGTCCATATCTGTTGCAATAAATGTGCACAATCACCAATCCCACACAATTTGTATGCCAACACATAGCAACACACCTCTTGCATCACATCCTTGATGTTTTCTGCCCCATCTTCCTGTTTCCCCCCTTGTTGTTTCCCCCCTTGTTGTTTCCCCCCTTGTTGTTTCCCCCCTTGTTTTTCTCCATGTTCCTCTCCCACAGCAGCTTTCAAGAGGCCAGCAATCCCCACATACCCCATCTGCCTGAGTGCAATAGCATGTGCAGCAGTAACACTTGGTAGCATAGTGAGAGTATCGTCACCATGCCACCGTGCCTGTGTTGTGAGAAAGGAGAGGGGAGGGGGGTTGCGGGAGGGTGTGTTGGGTGGGTAGGAGGATATGGTTGGACATGAAAGGGGGGGAGATATATATTTGTAGGAAAAACAGGAGGAAGAAAAGCAGCTGCAGCACAACAAACCAACAGAACAAAACACAACAACACACCCTCTCAACACACCCTGAACACACAACACCCACACACATACCTGCATGATCATCTGCACCAACTTCATAATAGCCAGCGTCGTCCCCAACCACCCACACCCCGCTGCCATGTCGATCATTGCCTGCAACAACCGCAACGCGTTATCCAACACTGCTTTTGTGTCGGTACCATAATCGGCAATGGGCAATGCAACCCTACTCAAATGTGCCTGCAGCAACAACTCAGCCTTGACGTGTGGATCATCACAACGCCCCACATCCACAGGTACAGGCACGTGCTTTGCCAGCTCAGCATTGAGTATCTCTTCGTTGTGACGCACTGGGAGCTCATCGTATTCCGATGCATTGCACATGCAACGGAGGATAGCCTCGGGGGGCATGTCAGGGGAGAGCGTGGTGGAAAACTTGGCCATGGTGGTGTGGTGTAGGTAGTAAAAGCTGGCGATGCGGCCGTTGGTGGTGGCGTTGACCATGGAGGTGTGCTGGTCAAACTCTAGACAGCCTGCATCGGCGAGGATGTGCAGGTTGTGTTGGACGAGGGAGCTGAGGAATGTGCTTATTGAATCTTGTGAGGTGTCCTGGGGGGGGATGGGTGGTTGATGGGGGTGGGGTGGTGGTGTGTGTGTGTGTGCAGGGAAAACAAAGGGGAACAAATGAGACACAGTAGACCACACTTGATACACTTACACACACTTGATACACATCAAATACACAAAAACATACACATCAAATACACACATCAACCCACCACCAATCAACCCACCTCTAGATGATAATAGGAAGGGTTTTGTGCAAGTCGGATGAAAAAGTATGTCCATGTCAACCAATCAATAGCTTCTTGGGTGCTGCGTATTGTACCAGCCACTACCTCTGCATTCAAGTGATCAGCCAACTGTATGAAAGGGGGGGGGGGCGATTGTGGGGATACGTGTGTGTGTGTGTGTAGGTGGAGGTGTAGGAGTGTGTATAGGTGTGTCAGGCGGTGTGTGTAGGTGTAGGTGTGAAGGTGTAGATGTAGGTGTAGGAGGGTTGATACAGTGAAAGGTTTGTGCAATCAAACGAGGCGCATATATGTCAACATTGAGTCAACATACAAAGTACATGCACCACATATACACAAGACACATATCAACACACTCAACACACCCAAAACACGCTCCCAAACACACCCCAAATACACCTTAAACACACCCCAAACACACCCCAAACACACCCCAAACACACCCCAGTCGCACCTGGCCGGGTAGTGATGACTCCACAGGGAATGGTTCGTAGAGAAATTTTTTATAAAACTGTTTTTTTGGTTCATGTACCATGATGACAGCCACCCCATGCTTGTCGTATTGGGGACGTCCAGCACGCCCCATCATTTGTAAGACATCGGTGATGGGGAAATCCACATAGCGTCTGTTGGTAGGCGTGGTGGTTGTGTGAGTGGGATACACATGGGTACAACATCACACAACACCAACACTCCCCTCATCCTTAAAACCACACACACACCAAAAAAAAAAAAAAAATGTAGGGAAAAAGAAAAAAACCACAACCCAATGAAACACACCCCAAAAACACACCCAAATAACACACACTTCAACTACACACCACACATACTTGGATGCAGCATCGTAAAACTCTGTACCCTTGATAATTACCAAGTGTGCAGGCGTATTTACACCCCATGCCAATGTGGATGTCGCCACCAGCACTTGTATTTTCCCCTCTACAAACAGTGTTTCCGATACTTTACGATCGTGATCAGCAAGCCCTGCATGATGAAGACCAATACCAAATTGAAGTGTGTGACGTAATGTAGCATCCTGTGTGTGTGTGGTATGGGTGGGTGTGTAGGTGTGGGTGTGGTTGTATGGGTGTCGGTGTGGGTGTGGAGGTGTGGGTGTGGGTGTCAATGTGGGTGTGGGTGTGGGTGTGGGTGTGGCTGGGATGAGGGAGAATGCTTTTGAGCATCATCAAAACCAACAGCATGGCCAAAAATCAACACATACAACCATACACAACACATACAACCATACACAACACATACAACCATACACAACACATACACAAACACATACACAAACACATACAACCATACACAAACACATACAACCATACACAAACACATACAACCATACACATACAACCATACACATACAACCATACACATACAACCATACACATACACCAACCTTGACAGTTGTGATGATAGCATCCAGTTCATCTTGTGCACACTTGACAAATCGTTGAGGTAGTTCATCTGCTGCAGCATGTGCTATCAGGTCCATTGCAGTCAGACGTGTTTGCCTAGGAGCAGGTGTGTGTGGGGGGGGGTGGGTGGGTGTGTTGGAGTATGATGGTGTGCATGTATGTGTATACTGTATATGCAGACATGAAAAAACAATGTTGCTGTATGCTCTTTTACAATCTCATTATCATACACAACAACAACATGTTGTCATACACACTACACACCCTTCACCCCCCCCCCCCCCAACAACTCCCCCCCCCCACCACACACACTCACCTTCGTGATGATACAAACACCAGCACAGGCTTGTGTGGGGAGTGTGTCTGTATAGCAGCATACGCAGGTTTGTTCATGCTCGCCATACGTGGGCAGTAAAAACGCCCTGGGTAGCCTGATATGTGACACTCTAGTGGCACTGGTCGAACGGATGGTTTGAAATTAAATAACCCCTATGTAGTGATGGTGGTGGATGATGATGTGGGTGGGTGGGGGGTGGGGTTGATAACAAGTGATGGTGGTGATGATAATGAATGGTGGTGGTGATGATAATAAATGATGGTGGTGATGATAATGTTGGTGGTGGTGATACACAACGGTGGTGGATGATACTCGCAATGGTGGTTGAAAAATGTGTGTTTGATTACATGCATGCCCATCACTGACCACACACATACCCCCCCCACACACACCTGTGACCCCACACCCAACCACGCAGCAAGGTCATGTGCATTCGCCAGCGCTGTAGACAACCCCACAAACCGAACAGACTGCAGGGTACGAGCCGCCACATGACGCATGCGTGACACTATGGTTTCCAGTGTGGGTCCCCTATCCGCACCCAACATGTGTATCTCGTCGATGATGATGAGACCTACACCTCGTACGTATTTTCTGACTTGCCAGCTGCGACTGATACCATCCCACTTTTCAGGGGTGCAGATGATGATGTCAGCAGCCAACAGTGCCCTGGGTGGTGTTTATGGGTGGTGAGGGGGGGGGATGAGTGTTGAGGGGGGTGTTTATGGGTGGGTGGTGAGGATGTGCATGGGTGTGCATGGGTGTGCATGGGTGAGAAAAGGTGTGTGTATGTAGAAGAGTGGGGTATATGGGGTTGTTGACACAAACCACTCTTGTATACACATGGCCACCTACATACCACCACCACCACATGAACACCATCACACACACAATTACATACTGTACATCAGGTGTGTAATATCACCATCACATGAACACCATCACACACACAACCACACACATACTGTATATCAGGTGTGTAATCACCAGTCAGCTCCACCATGGTCTTGCCCAGTGTCTTACACAACCCCTTGTTCCAATCATCAATGCGCTCACGTACAAGTGCTTTGAGAGGGGCAATATACACAACCTGTAATTGTGTATGGAGTGATGGGGGGGGGGGGGGGGCATGGAAAGGTTGGGGTGGTAATTATGTGATGGTGATGGTGGGGTATTTGCATGTAGTGGTGTTGTACATGTATGTATACATCAGGCACAATGTATGTCAACATGCAGTATATATATACATGTACATAAAGCAATGTACATAAAGCAATACTTGACAAAGCAATATACCAGCACAACACAGCACACCTTGCGGCCAGGATGGGCATTGAACAATCTCAACATGGTGATCTCGGCTGTGATGGTCTTACCACTCCCAGTGGGGGCACCCAGGAGCACACTCTCATCAGTGTGATACAAGACATGGAATGCCTGTGGTGGTCAACATAATGGTCAACGGTCAACATGATGGTCAACATAATGGTCAACGGTCAACATGATGGTCACCATATTGATCAACAAAGTCAACATGATGGCTGACAAAACACAAGAAGCTGACACATCATCAAGCATACCACCATCATAAAGCATATCCCTATCATACATCACACCACACCACACACCCAACACATCCTCAACCCACCCACCCTCGTACCTGCGTCTGTATGGGGTTGAAGTGGCTAAAGCGTGTGTACATGCTTTCATACACCGGGTTGTTGAGTGCAGAAACTGGGAGGGGGTCCAGGTCCAGGAGGGTGGTGTGTGGTGGGTGTAGTTCAGGGAGAATAAGTTGATGAAATGAGAGGGGGAGAAATGCTTCTGCATGCAACCAATGCTCACTCATGACCCTGTTGTGTGGTTGTGATGGTGGGATGTAGTTGTGTGGTTGTGATGATGGGATGTAGTTGCGTTGTTTTTATTAAGCAGGATGCCATGGGTGTGCAACACCAATGCATCCATGTATACTCATCAATAACACACACAAAACACACATACACCCCAAAAACACACACACTCTCACCACCAACACACTCATCCACCAACACACACATACAAACACCCACCGAATGTAATGCTGTGTGGGCAATGGATGATGTATTGGGATAGTGAATGCAACTGTATGGGGCTTTGCTTCAGCAGCCATACGCTTAGTGAGGGTCCACAACTCACTGTGATAAATCTTGTCTGTGTCACTGTCTTGCACAAGAATGAGCCAACGTAGGGATGATCCATGCACACGATCCTATAGGTACACGTGGTGAATTGTGGGGGGAGTGGTTATGCATGTGTGTGTGTGGGGGGGGGGGGGTAGGGATGCATGCACATGTATGGCTGGTAAGTGATGTGGTTTTGGATGCCAGATCATCACACACCGTGCTCACCCATACCCTGCCCCACACTCATACACACCATGTCCCTCTTCCACCCCCACACATCTTTCTCTTTCTCTTTCTACTCACCCACAACCCCACCCACCCACCCCACCCACCATCTCCCTCCCACCCACCCCACCCACCCGCCCACCATACCCTCCAATTGAATGCAGGCTTGAGCTGCAGCACCACTCGCAGCACCTGCCTAGTAATAGGTGACATACTGGCATCCAGCTCCAGGGTAGGAAAGGCATGCACACAGCCCATCACTATAGAACCAGCTGCAGGATGACGTAATAGGCTGCCCACCTCTGATGCATCCATTTCCTGTGTGGGTATAGGTGTGTGTGGATATAGAGGTGTGTGGGGATATAGGTGTGGTTTGTATGGTATATATGTGGATACAGGTGCGTATGTACAGGCATGTATGTTGTCTTGTGACAAATATACGCCACACAACACACACAACACACACACACACACATGCACCAAAACAAAAACACACCGCTACTCGGTCCAGTGTCATATCTCGCTCATCCAATTTCTCAATGATCTGCCAAGTCAACCCAGGAGTTGACCCCATGAACTGAGTCAACGCATGCTGATGGGGCCACTGTCTCAACTCAAAACACTGTGATGTGAGATGTGATGTAATGTGAGATGATGTAATGTGATGTGATATGATGGTGGGGGGTATTTGAAAATGTATAAAACGTTCGATACTACCATATGAGCGCCACACATGATAGTCAACGCCATCACAAACCCAGTCAACCAACCTTGCATATGGTCAACATGGTTTCGGTCATGCCAGCCCACCCCTTGCGTAGCACGATTTCAAACAGTGCACGTGCTATACGAGGCGCGTTGCTGCTGATGTAGAGCATGTCGGCAGTGAGGGAGAAGGAGTCAAGGTGGGCACGGGAGATATATGCCTGATGGTGGTGATGTGTGGATGTGTGTGTGGGTGTGTATACATGTGGGTGTGGGTGTGTATACATGTGTGTGTGGTTGTGTATACATGTGTGTGTGTGGGTGTGTATACATGTGTGTGTGTGTATATACGTGTATGGGTGTGCATATGTGTGTTGGGGTGTATATGTGTGTGGGGGTGTATATGTGTGTGGGGGTGTGTATAGGTGTATGTGGGTGTGTATATGTGTATGTGTATTAGCAACATGAACACCCACCCACCCACCTGCATGAGCACGTTGACTTTACCAGCCTTATTTTCCACACCACATTGTACACCATATGGTACTGCATTATCCTTGGAGATAATCAACGCGTCAAGTTCCGGGAGCTCATCCTCACGAACAGCCACGTTTTCAAATTCACCTGCACAGGCCATCATACTCAACACCTATGTGTGTGTGTGTGGAATGTGGGTGCATGGGGGTGTGGGTGCATGGGAGTGTGGGTGCATGGGAGTGTGAGTGTATATGGGAGAGCATGTCTCCACAACACACCTGTCACAATACACACCCCTCACAACAACCTCCCCCCCAAAACACACCTGGTCAAAGGTCATGTTTGACCGCAACTGTAAATTAAACTCCACAATCGTACTATGCCTGATATAGAAATGACTGGCCACACGTCCCAGCTCTGTCACATACATGTTTCCACTTGCCTCATCGAATCTCGCCATGCGACATTTTTCCAACTGCCGAGCGGCCTCGGACACAAGGGTCCTCCTATGGGTCTCGAGAGAGGGGTCCATTTGCAGGTCCACCCACTTGATGCCATAGGAGAGGGGGTTGATGAGCATGCGGCGATACATGTAGGTGTAGGAGAGCCACTGGGTTGCTTCTCGAACATTGCTGACTGTGCCTGTGTTTGTGTGTGTGTGGAGGGGGGAGGGGGAGGGGGTGAATGCATGCGTGATGTAATGTATGTGGGTTTTGCACACAACACATTCTATACACGCCCATGCAACACCAACAAAACACCACCAACACACCATCACCACCACCCCATACCGAGCACAATCTCTGCATTCAAATTATCCACAAGTGACTTTTCAAACGTGCTTTCAATAGGCACATTACTCGTCAGCATGCCCAGGTAATGACTCAGTTTATCATGACTTGTAATAATAATGCCTTCACCTGTATCCTGATACTGGGGGCGACCTGCACGACCAAAGATTTGCTGTACATCTAGTAGACCTATGTGGGGGTAAGGGGGATATGGGTGTGTTTGAGGTATGTGTTTTCAGGTATGTGTTGAGGTGTGTTTTTGAGGTGTGTGTTTGAGTCATGTGTTTGGTGGAGACAATATACAGACGTGTGTATGTGTGTGTGTGTGTGTGTGTGTGTGTGTGTGTGTGAGAGAGAGAGAGAGACACATCATATCTTCCCCATTCACACAAATATCTTCCCCATTCACACAAATATCTTCCCCATTCACACACAAAAGACATCACACACACAAAAAACACCTACCAATGTCAGTAAATTGCCCCTTGGCTGCATCATACATCTGCGTCCCCTTTATAATAACCGTATGCGCAGGCAGGTTCACACCCCATGCCAGTGTTGCTGTACAGCACAACACCTTGAGCAGCCCTTCAGCAAACAAACGCTCCATGAGGGTACGGTCAGCTCGGAGCATGCCTGCATGATGTATACCAATGCCTGCACCAAACAAATCTGACATCTCTCTGGGGGTGTTTTGGGGTGTGAGAGTGTGGGGGTGTGTAAGGGTGTATGTGTGGGTGTGTGTAAGGGTGTACGTATGAGGGTGCTGGTGTACGGGTGTATGTGTAAGAGTGTATGTGTATAAACTCATCTATCCCTACTCACAATGCATCCCTACTCACAATGCACTCTATGCACATCAACCAATTCATAAACATACCCCCCACCCCCCCACCCCCCACTCAACAACATACTTGTTTCTCGATTTCGCAACGTCCCTTTGAAACAACCCCCACTTGGGATGCTCACTACAATCAAATAACGCCTGTTCCTGCAACTGCTGCATCTTGAGCTGCAGCATACGAGCAGCCCTCCCCGTCTCCTTGCGTGCATGCACAAACACCATTGCCTGCTGTCCTTGTTTCAAACTCCCCACCACTTTCTCGTAACAAATATTGTCCATGATGGCCGTACGCTGCATGTGAGAAACCGCACTCACTCCCACAAACGTCATTTCGAGGGGGACTGGTCGATAGGATTGGTCAAAGAAGAACAACCCCGTTTCGTGATTGACACCCAGAAACGATGCCACGTCTTTGTAGTTGGGGAGGGTGGCGGAGAGGCCGACGATGCGTATCATGCTTTGACTGCTTTCCACTTGTCGTTTTGTGCGTGCAACGAGGGTTTCGATGACGGCACCTCTGTCATCGTTGAGTAGGTGAACTTCATCGATGATGAGGAGCTTTACGAGGGATGCTACTGCCACATCACCACCCTGGATGGGGGGGTGGGGGGGGGGGGGTGAAGGGGGGGGGGGTGGGGGGGGGGGGGTGAAGGGTGGGGTGTGTGTGGAGTGTGGGAGGTGGGGTGTGTGGAGTGTGTGTGTGGAGGTGGGGTGTGTGGAGGTGTGCATTGGATGGTACAATCTGCAACACAGTCAACATCACAAGAACAATAAAACCACAAAAAAAACGACATTCTCCTATCTACTACACTATCCACACTATCCACACTATCTACGCTATCCACACTATCCACACTGTCCACACTATCCACACACCTTGCGTGTAATGACATCCCACTTCTCAGGTGTTGTTACAATCATGTGTGTTTCTGCAAGCTCACGTTTGGTCAACTGCATGTCACCAGTCAACTCACGTACAGTCAAACCTGTGTTGACCATTTGTCAACATGTGTGTGTATGAACATGTGTTGACCATGTGTGTCTGATCATGTATGCTTTGTGTGTATAGGAAATCATAGATGGTTTTGTGTGTATATGGAGGATGCACATATGTGACATGTATGTGTGTTGCTGTGCATGTTGATGTCCATGCTTGTTATGCTACTCAGCTATCCATAAGCCCCACACACACCGATACACACATACATACCCCCCCACACACATATCCCCCCCAAACACACATACCCCCCCCCCCCACATACATACCATACCCCCCCCACATACCCACACCTACCTAGTGGTTGTAATCGTTTGGCAAAGGCAGCAGTGACCTCTGCAGCAAGGGCCTTCATTGGTGCTACATACACCACCTTGAATGCATCTCTTTGTATGTTTCCCTCCTCATCCATGTTGGCGCTGACCTCATGAAGCACTGCTATCATTGCAATGTTGGTTTTACCAGCACCTGTGTGTGGTGGGGGTGGGGGGTGGGGGGTGTAATGCAGTTGCGCTTGGTGCACATTGCATGCTAGGCAATCCATGTATGTATGCTATACACATATGCATGCAAATACACATATGTATGCAATACGTTGTGATGTGTACACGTCTGTACATTGATAATCCATCATCACCCCCATACACCCTTATACTCCCCACATACACCCCCCCACTCCCTTCACCAACACCCCCCCCAATACACGCACCAGTGGGAGCACACACAAGCAAATTCTGGTTGGTATAAAATGCAGAGTCAAAAATGGTGGATTGTATACGGTTCAGGTGTGTGTACCCCTTGAAGGCCAATTGGGCCCACGCAGGGAGGTTGTCAATGGCTATGAGCTCGTTTTCTGGTAGTGGTGGTGCTGGTTTTGCTGCTGGTACACACACTTCTTCCCATGACTTACCCATCCTGTGTGTGTTTGTGTGTTTGTGTGTGTGTTTGTGTGTGTGTGTGTGTGTGTGTGTGTGTGTGTGTGTGTGTGT